>Ga0164297_10002723_pt1 | contig 17213 bp, 19 predicted proteins | sample GEODES058metaG_FD_113539 | JGI IMG/M metagenome (GOLD analysis project Ga0164297, IMG submission 113539) | Dystrophic lake water microbial communities from Trout Bog Lake, Wisconsin, USA - GEODES058 metaG | ecosystem: Environmental > Aquatic > Freshwater > Lake | place: USA: Trout Bog Lake...
CGTCTTCCAAGAGACCATTTCTTTTCGTAACACGCATTTCGTTGTTGTTCATGTTGTGTGTCTATAGTAAGATAAAGGGAAGATTTTAAACCCTTTTTAAATACCCTTTTACTTTTGAAAAAATATATGGTAATATTATAATGCCGAGATATGCGACAAAAGTTAAACGCGTTAAACGCGGAACAAAGGGCAAAAGAACGCGTAGAAATGTTCGAGGAAAAAAGAGAACCGTAATACGCCGACCACGAAAGTATATGCGTGGTGGGTGTAGTCACAGAACAGATGGGACGGATTGTCCATTATGTCGTGTCCAAAAAGGTAACGTTTTTATTGGAAGTGAAGAAGGTCAACGATTGCGAAATGGAAACTTGAATTCTTTACAAATGAAACCTCCTTCGTTAAACGCAACCGAATACAACGACGCTTCTTTACGAGCAGCGCAAAGTATTCCACGCGCTGACCCTGGTAGTGCTGGAGATTACGGTTTTACTCTTGACCCCGAATATTGGAAAGAGCAATAGTATTATCTAAAATTTATACATATGTATATTATAGCATATGTATAAAGGCAAAACAGCAATCATATTTTTATTTGTCATAATGACTTTAGGCGTCGCCGTTTCTCTCGCGTTTAATTTAGAGGGATTCACACAACGCACCAACAGTTTAGAAAATGCTGGAAAATATCCCGAAAGCGATATCTACCCTTTATTGAATAGTTATCCGTATACTGGCGCTAAATATGTTAGTGGTAATGGAGAAAACAATATATGGTGGCATTACCCCATTTTCCCAGTTGGTTCATACGCACAAATCACAAATAACTTGAAATATCAACGCAACCCAGATAACGGCGATTGTTCGCGCGCAGAGTTTTGCGGAGCACTTTACAAGGACAACCAAGAAAAAACAAATTACGCCGAGGTTTTGCCTCCGACACCACCAACGTCTAGCGAAGAAACGCGTGTCAATTATTATAACTCAAATAAGAATTTATTTTTGGGGCATCAGTCCAACGGACTTCCCATTTTGCCGTAAAAAAGTATTGTGTTATTATAAAGAATGAGTTATGATAGAAGACAATTCAGAAGCGGGTTAAGAGAAGCAATGTCTAATTATTATTATAATGAGGGTGACCCTGACGAAGAAACTGACCCTGACGAAGAAACTGACCCTCACGAAGAAACTGAATATGATCATTACCCACACGAAGAAACCGACCATGATTGGTACGAAGAAAGTAATGACGGAAGCAACTATGAGGATGAAAACGATGACGATATACCAAAGACACCAACCGACAACAGTGATATAGACTTGAACGATTTAGTTGAAAAATCAATAAAAGACCGTGTTTTCTCTCAAAGCGTAGACTTTACAGATAAAAATTTTACAGGAACTACTTTTGAAAATGTAACGTTTTTAAAAGCAGTGTTTACGAAAACAACAATTTTTGAAAATACAAAATTTGTGAATTGTAACTTGGTGAATGCGATTTTTAATGATAAAACGTCTCAAGAAAAAATGAAATTAAAAAATGTTGAAATGACGGGTTGCAATTTTAAAAATTCAACATTCAATCTTTGTATATTCGAAAATCTTATAGTATCTAGTTCGTCTTTAGTTGATGAAATCAGTTTGGATGAGTCAACCGCAAGATTTTATAAAAACTTTTCATACGCAACATTTAAACATTGTGAATTTAATAATTTTAAAATAAACAAAAGCAATTTTTCGTCGACATTGTTTGATAAATGTCAATTTTTAGATTTTGAAATTTTGAGTTGCGATTTTTCAAATTCTAAATTTAAAGGGAGTCCTGATTTTACAAAAGTTTCACAGTTTTCAAAAAATAAAATTGAAGATACGATTTTTGTATATTCTGGTTTAGAAGGTGCAAATTTTAAAGGAATGTTTCTAAAAAATGTAGATTTTGACTGGACTAGATTGAAAAACACTAATTTTAATAGTTGTGTATTAAACCATGTAAATTATGGAAACACTGACTTAACAGAAGCCAAATTTATATGGGCAACAATAATAGACGCATCATTTTTCAAGTCTACATTAGAGAAAACCAAGTTTAAATATATCAATCCACACAAGGAACAAAAATTTATTGATTTTACAGAAACCGATTTAACTGGGGCAGATTTTTCGAATTCAACTTTACAAAGGTTCAATTTTGAAAAAGCCAAATTAATAGAAACTAGTTTTGAAAAATCAACGTTAAAAAATGTGAATTTTGAAAAAGCAACTTTATTATATGTAGACTTTCAAGATACAGTTTTTGACAATGTTAATTTTGATGGTTCTACCTTAGAAGAATTAAAAATAGAAGAAGTAGATGGAGAAAAACGACTCCCTGACGTTTATTTGGAAGAATACACAATAAAAGAATACATTGAAGAAGATGAAGAAGATAACATAGTTTTAAAATCTGATAAAATGATTATTTTGACAAAAAAAAGTATTTTGAAAAATTTTATAAACTATCGTGATTGCGATAATGGAATTGTATATATTTGTAAACAAGAATATAATAACAGTTTAAGAATTACAAAAAATCAACTGAAAGATGAAACCGAAACCCCATATTTGAATATGAAACGACTTGGACTATTTGGGGGACTTGTTTCAGTAAAAGAAGTTGAATATATCATAAATAGTTGTAAACGTTGTTTTACAATGGAAAGAATAGAAGGGAATGACGCACCTAGTGTTGTCAGTTTTTCTGTTTATAGACCAGAATGTAGCCAGAATGTTGTGTCACGTTCTCATTGTCAACCCGGACTGAGACAAGGCGTTTATAAAATAAAACCTTTCAAACCAAAGTTTGTCACGAGCAAACAATTAGAAACATCGCCTAAAACCCCTCGTTTAGTTTCCTCTCTTGGAAAAGATGAAGTATCGCGACCTCAAAGAACGCCTCCAAGAACACAAAGAACGCCTCCAAGAACACAAAGAACACTTCCAATGACACCTCCAAGAACAATTCCAATGACACCTCCAAGAACGCTTCCAATGACACCTCCAAGAACGCCTTTGCCAGAACTAGATATAGATATACCGAGAACACGTAATAACAGTTTTTCAGATGATGAGTCAGATGGAGATAGACTTGGAGGCGGTCGTTGTCGTCGTAGTCGACCAACAAAGACCAAAAGGTTAAATAAGAAAAAAACACACAAATTAAAAAGTTTTCGAACCCGTTTACGCACGAAAAAAGGAAAACGCAACAAGATGAAAAAGACTCACAAAAAACAAAAATATTATAAACAACGATAAGTTCACACAAGAACAGGCGTTGATGTAAGAGGTATCAAACACCCATTGCTCTCTTCCGTTTTTATAACAATAATGTTTTGTTCTTTTTTCACACGTTTTGTTGCTGCGCGATGTTCACATCCAGTAATACGCTCTTTTTCAATCGTAGACCATATGTCTTTCAAAACCCCGACGTTATCTTGAAACCATTTTTTGTTGCGAACAACAAGAACGCAACTAATTGTATCTAATTTCCAATATATATTTTTCACCCATTGTAACCCCAATGTGTCTATCAAATGTTCACTCCATGTTTCAAAATCTTCGTGACTCATGTTAATGGGTTTATATTCATAATGTGGGGTTCCATCTGGTTTCGCAAAATAAACAATTGTCCCTTTGAATCCATTTGGATACAAGGAAACGTCATCATCTAAATAATCTTGTTCTGTTTCATATTCTATAAAATGCGTCTCCAAAAAGTCACATTCGTCCAAGTTACACGTTTCCATTTGAAGTTGCATTTGTATCCAGTAGTCTTTCTTAGGAACACCGACAATCTCTCTTGAAAACGGGTTTTTTATTTCCAACATGCGACCATATCTATCCGATGTGGGGTCAATAATGATACCATCTGGCGACGCACCCAAAAAAGAATAATATGGGTGTTGAATACAACCAAAGTCGCCCACTTTGGTATGATACAGGTGTTCATACAACATTACAGAGACAGGTTCGTATCGTTGACCCAAGTGAGTGGGTGAATTTACATTTACTTGTGGTGTAACCGTAATAGTTCCATCATCAATTGTCGTCGGTTTACACTTGTCGTAAATCAATGAGTTTTTAGAACATTCACTACCAAACGCCTTGAACGCATTACTCGCTGTTATAAGTCCATGCCGAAATTCATACCACTCTTTGGTGCGCTGTTGTGGTTGTGGCAAGTTTTGCAGTGTTTCAATCTGTTTTTGGATAACAGTTGTGTTGGGTGAACAACGTACAAATGTTGTTTCATAAGAACGAGGTGGAATAAATGCATCGTAAAATAGTTCACACGCAATGTTTATTTTTTCTAAAAGAATGGGTTGAATACTATCAATAGCATCTTGTGAAGCGTCAACGTTTAAAGAAACATACATGAGTTCCAAAACAGAGTCAATCATAGTTTCGTGAAAAGTAGGTTCGGAAACGGCGCAAGGTTCATTGTCAATATAATCAAACATCAACTGTAAACAGGTTTCAATAACATCACTTTCAACGTCTTCATCAAAATTTTCAACTTCAACTTCAATTTCAACATCGGAATCATTATCTTCTGCTCCTTCTTCGTTTTCGTTTTCGTTAAAAAATGCTTTCCAAAAAACGTCATTGTCGATAACATTTTCCAACTCTTCCAATTCGAAAATATTCATAAAATAATTGTTGTTTTCTTTCATAATTAAAGAAATAATGTTTATATGCTTTCTTATATAAACATTATTTGCGTAGATTTGATTTACTCATCCGCAACAGTAACTTCCATATTGTTCTTGGCAGTTCCACGCTTCGGAGGAAGACTTTTCAATGTAGAAACGCGTTTATCCATATTTTTCAACGTAAAATGCTTGTTCGATTTCGTATAAAATAACGCTGGAATGTTTGTCACCACTCCAGTTTCTTTATTATATTCAACATCTTTTACCTTTTGTAATTTTTTTCTATCTAAACAATCTTTCAAAAAAGCAACCAATAGCAGTTCTTCGTCTTCGTTTAAGTTTTTTTCTTTTGCGTAATGAACCGCAAACGTCATTAGTTTACGTGTTTTGATAGTTTTGTCTAATTTACTCCATGGCTCATTTTGAATATTTGTTTTCTCTTCTTCAAGGTATTTTTCCAAATTTGAGAGGTCTGTAGAAGACTTTGTTTCGGGAACGGCGTTCCCACTTAAAAGCATACTTTTATACTTTATGTTTTTAAGTTCTACACATTCTTCTTTCTTATTCATTCTTACTAATATAGAATGATAAATTAGATTTAATATCTTTTCGTGTATAATATAATATATTATACTAAAACTAAATTAAATGGATAATAATATTGTGAATGGCGATGGAGATAAAAAAGTTACCATATCAGGAACAACCAACCGTTATATGATTAAAAAAGTGACAAGGGGTAAAGAATCGCCAAAAATCCGCAAGGAAGCCGAGTTCAAAGAGTGGAACGCGGACAAGGAAACTCAACTGAGTCTTTTACAAGATGTCTGTTCGAGTATTTTCTCTCAAAGCATTCATAGGGATCTTCAAAAACAACTCGAGAGAAAACTGGCAAGTTATAAACAGCAAGACATTCTCAAAAAAAGGTGGAGTGAGACTGAATTTGTCAACATCACGCAACTTATTGATTTATTACTTGAATCCAATCTGTTATGTTATTATTGTTCCAAAGATCTGCTTCTATTATATGAACTTGTTCGAGAACCGTCTCAATGGACACTTGATCGCATTAATAATGACATTGGACATAACTGTGGAAATTTGGTGATTTCTTGTTTAGAATGTAATTTAAATCGAAGGAAAAAAAGCAAAGACGCATTCTTATTTACAAAAAAGTTAATTATTACAAGAAGCGATGTGTAAATTTTATATCAAAAAAAAATTGAAACTGAGAAAACCAAGTAAATTAAAAACAAAACACAAACACCGACAATGCAAAGATTTAACGAATACGTTGCCAAGTTAAACGAACAATATGGGAATGTTGTTCGTCATGTGAGAAATCTGGTAGAAAATGGAGAATTGTCCGAAGAAACCATTCAGATGGTAAGTCATCTTGCGAAAACCCAGGACGAAAGGTATGGGTTCATGAACGATAATTACACTGGACTACAGAGACATTTCATAGATGATATATTTGAATTGGCACTTGCTGAAAACTGTGACTGGCGAAGTCTTTCCGTTGAAGAACAATGTGTAAAAATGCATGACGCTTGGATGCTGGCGTATTTATATTCGTTCAATGAAACTTGCTCGGAGTTGACGCCAAAAGAAGAAGGAGTTTTGCAACTTGAAAATTTAATTCTTTCTGAGTGGCATTTTGACGAACATTTGAATAATAAAGGAAAAGATATTGTAGGACTTTATTTTTGGGATATTGATGGAAATTCTTGTGTCTTGAAAGTTCAAGCAAGGCGACTTGCGCAATTTGTTGACTTTGCGTTTTTGGAAAAGACAGAAATTGTAAAAGACATGATACCTACAATCGTTATTGGTAACATGGACTCGAGTTGTGTACAATTTCGTGTGTAGTTGCCAAACGCACAAAACATACATCACAAAACATACATCATACAATATATTATATGATATATGTATAAATGGCGCATAAGTTACACATTCCTGTGCGTTATCTTCCGCGAACTTTGAAAAACCGAGATAAAAAAAAACAAATAAATATGTTGATGAAATCTAGAAAACTTTACAAACAACATAAATATTATACGCGAAAAAAAGTAGATTCTTTTAAAAGTAAAAAATCGAATCACGTGAAAGATGCAATCAAAATGTACAAATTAAAAAATGTTACACCCAACGCAGCTATGGCAAAGGCAACTGGTTGTTCTATATCTTCACTAAAAAAAATAGTTCAAAAAGGGGAAGGGGCGTACTTTTCTTCTGGTTCAAGACCGAATCAAACCGCACAATCGTGGGGACTGGCCAGATTGGCAAGTTCTGTTACTGGAGGAAAATCGGCAGCAGTAGATTTTAAAATATTGGAAAATGGATGTGACCATAATAAAAGAGCATTTCGCCTTGCGGAAAAATCCAGAAAAAAATATGGGTACGGTCATTCAAAAACCAAAAAGGTTTTGGTTGGATAGACATTATGATCTATTTTTTACTTTTTTTATTTTTACCCTTTTTGGTATTATTGTTATTGTTATTGTTATTGTTATTGGGTTCAATTTGTATTTTTTCAGTTGCGTCATCAACGTCGATTACAACGGCTTTGCTATTTTCTGGAGTTGATTCGTCAGTTTTATCTTCCTGCAATGGCAATGGCAATGGTAATGTCTCTTCATCCATTTTCTCTCGAAAATCAATTCGAGAAATGTTTTCCTCTTCACAAACATTTTCAAGATTAATATTTATATTTATATGAAGTGAGAATTCTACCTCTGTGTTGGGGATGGGCGCTAAATGAAAAGAAGATACTCTTGGGTGCTCAGTTAAAAATTGACCAATGAGAGAATAAGAATAAGTGTTATGATACAAATTGGTTTCTTTCTCATAATTTATTACAGTTTCTTCACTAGTCAAGTCGGGTTTAATAAAAAATATACAAATTACCTCCTTTTTTGCGAGTCGTATCATTTCCTCCAAAAGTTCTTGAAAATTGTCTTGATGTTCTAAAACATGTCTTCCCAAAACAATGTCATAACTGGAACTAGCCGCCATAGATACGTTGCGTATATCGGAATCAATTACATTAATGTTTTGTTGTTTGCATAATTTTATAAAGAATTTACAAGAATCGACTCCTGTATAATCAATTGAAATATTACGTTTTTGAAATCCTTGATAAATCGACGCATCTCCGCATCCTAAATCAATCACGCTTGCGTAGTTTTTATTTGAAAGATATTCGTATACATATAATTTAGAGGTCGCATCGCAATCACCAACCCATTGCGTAAACACGTTGTTGTAGTGCTCTTCATTCAAATGATTATTCCAATAAGTTTGTTCTTTTTCCATAAATTTATACTTATAACTTCGTTTAAATTTTTGCGTTTTAAACCAGTAAAAACAGACATTATATAATACAACATTGTAATGGAATGGAAATGGACTATGGGTGAACCTTGCGAGAGAACTCCTAGAAAAAAGACAGAACCAACTGTTGTAAAATCAAATCATCATGACGCATTCGAACAATCATTTTTACAGTCTATGCCAACTGAATGCGCAGCAGAACTTAATAAACGTGAGGATTTTTATAATAAAATGTCGGAGAGAGAAATGATTTGCCAAGTAAGTCTAAATCCGTTTCGAACCCAAAGTACATATGTAGAAGATATGATGTTGCAAGACCAATTTTTGAAACCGATTAATACAAAAGAGGTTGGAGTTGGAGAAAATCGCAGTAGTATGAACAACTAATTTGTAAAGGGGAACGTTTATAATTATAAATAAATTTATACAAAAATATATAAAATGTCGATTGAGTTTGTTATAAAATATGGAACGGCAAGTTATAACATTGACGTTACTGAAACTGCGCTTCAAAAATGTGTAAGAGGAAATTTATTATATATACCAGCAGATGACCGCATGCGCGCTGTTAAATTTACAGACCCAAATTTTGGTGTAGTGAAAACCATATTTATAACAGACAAAAATAACAACCCACATTGGTGCGACAATAATACAGAAGTTTTTATTGACTTATACGAAAACCGTTTAACTTGTGTCAATGTGTCAGAACCTATTCCAGAGCATGTTCCTTTTCAACGACCATGTGATCGATTGAGAAATATTCAAAATAATTTACAGATACAGTTTGGCGCTTTTTCCGAAGAGTATGAAGAACAGTTAATGACCGCAACATACTTAACTGGCTCTGAAAAAGTTTTAGAAATCGGAGGAAACATAGGAAGAAACAGCCTGATTATTGCTTATATATTGAATCAAAATTCAAATAACAATTTTGTGTCTTTAGAGTGTTGTGAAGAAAGTAGTCGTATGTTGTTTACGAATAAAACAATCAATAATTTGGATTTTCAAATTGAATGTAGTGCGCTGTCTTCTCGAAAGTTGATACAAAAAGGATGGGACACAATTTGCTCGGATGTTGTGTTAGACGGTTACACTGAGGTGAACAGTATAACATGGGAACAACTGAATGAGAAATATAATATTGAGTTTGATACGTTGGTCTTAGATTGTGAAGGTGCTTTCTATTATATTTTGATGGATACACCGCAAATATTGGAAAATGTAAAGTTGGTTATTATGGAAAATGATTATGGATGTATTGAACATAAGAACTTTGTAGATGATACATTGAAAAAATATGGGTTTGTTTTGGATTATGTAAAAACTGGAGGTTGGGGGCCTTGTTATTTTAATTTTTATGAAGTTTGGAAGAAACCGTAAAATCAAAAGTATTTGAAAACAAACGATTTAAACATTATTTGAACCTATAATAATATATTCAAATGTCGGCGTCAAGATTTTCAACCCAAAATGATTTATTATTGAATAATTTACTAAGTTTTTATGAAAAGAATGACAACTTACAAAAAATGTTGAAGGTTATTACTGGAGAAACGAAAATTTCTCTCAGAATCGTAGACTGGTTCGCAACAAATTATGCGAAGAAAAACTATACTTTGTATGATATTGTAGACGAGTCTACCGGAAACGTTCGGCGGTTCAAGGTGTATTTAGATTATAAGTTGAAGTTGAAAGCGTATAGCAAACACAAGTTTGACCCGTTTTGTAGATGGGAAAGAATATCCATTCCTTACAAAGATGGAAAATTTATTGAAACCACCATCGGTCAGTTAAATTTTTTTAAGTGGATTTTGGAAAACAATGTGATTCAATATATTGAAGAAAATTATGATGATATTGAAAAAGACATGAACAGTCGGAATAGCACGTCAAAACGTAAGGAATCTGTTGAACCTGCTGGAAATAATACCAAAACAAGGAAGAAGAGAGAAGAGTTGTCGGTTTCGGCAACAAAAAGTATTAAAAAGGAAATGGTGGAGATTGTTGTAAATTTTAACTAATGGTAGAACTGTGCGTTGAAAAATAAAAAATGGTAGAACCACTTTTTATTTTTTATGTGTTTTTTTATTTTTATATATGTTAAGTTGATATTGATTTACACCACATAAGACACATCCTCGCCACTCTCCAACGTAACAATAAATTCTACCTTGTAGTTGTTCTTTTCTATGATTTTGATTATCTCGCGAATAATGACGGGTGCGCTTGCGCGACGAACAGACAAATTGACTTTTTCATAATATTCGTACGACTTTTTAGTATTTTGACCTTCTTTTACGAGAGTACTTGACATCATGATTTCCTTCCCAACATCATTAAATAATGCTTGTAAGATTTTGGCGAAAGGTTTTTTCTCAACAACAACTCTTCCATTGTTGAAGTAGAAACGTTTGCATTTTGCGTTTTTGAAATTGTGGTCAAGGAATGTTTTTTTCTTAGTTTCGATCTCTTTTTTATCAAGAATGTTTTCGCGGGCGTCATATGTTTCTTCTAGTGTTTTATTTATTTTTTCTCGCGTGGCTAAACTTTTTTTCAGTTGTTCTAACGCGTCTTCTCGTTCTTTAAGAAGGGTTTCTCTTCTTATTAATTGTGCTTCTCTTTCTTCTAATTCGTTTTCCCACTCTTCTAACTCATCTTCTTTGTCATCTAACTCGTCTTCTCTGTCGTCTAAATCCTTTTTCCTGTCATCCAACTTACGTGCGATCTCGTCATTGCGTTGTTTGAGTTCATTTGTCATTGCGTAATTCGTCATCAAGAGAGACGGAAACATTGACGCAAACATATTTGTCTGAAGTTGTTGTTCCATTTTGATTTTGATTCGTTTCAAAGTTTGCTTTACTAATTTGAGGTTGAATGACAGTCATTTACCCCAAATCAATTTTTATTTATAGAACCATTCTTTGATAGGACGTTTGTAATATATTGTAATATTGTAAAAATGGTGTGGGGTTTTGGGTATATACATTTTATTATTAGTTCAAAAAAGAGATTAAATAATTTTTAATTAAATAAACCATGGGAACTTCTCATTCTTCAATTCAAAAAATTAATTTTGAAGATATGCAAACGGTTTGTAAAACGAAAGACTCCTATGTTGTAATTAACACATTGCCGAGAGAAGAACAAAGTTTTTTAATATTCAATACATTGAACGCAGATAAAGAAGAACAAGTAATAAACCATTTGTTGAAAGGCAAAGAAGACACAAAAATTATAATTTATGGTCGAAATTCCAACGATGACACCGTGTATAAAAAATATTCTCAGTTACATAGTCTAGGACTACACAATGTATATGTTTATAGTGGAGGAATTTTTGAATGGATGATGTTACAAGAATTATATGATGACACCGAGTCATTTCCAACGACTAGCAAGTGTGAAGATTTTTTCAAATACTTTATGAAATATAAAGCGCCTCAAAAATTGAACGTTCATTTGTTGGAATAAGTGTTTGTTTTTATTTTTACCCTTATTTTAACTTCTTTAGTTGTAGAAAAGATGAAATTTCTACAGGCGTCGTTGTTTTGATATCCAGTTGGATCGCCATGTTAGATAATTCATCGGCGCGTTTGTTTTTGTCTCGATACACATGTTGAAAAACAATATTTTCAAACCTACTTTTTAGTTCACTTGCTAAGTTAAATAGTGGCAATATCGACCGTGATTTTACTTTGAAATCTCCATTCATTTGTTTTATTACCAACATACTATCTCCTTGAACAAGCAATTCAGAAATACCTTCTTTGAAAGCGTGTTCTAGTCCAAGAACAAGACCCGAATATTCCGCAACATTGTTTGTCTCTTTTGACCCAACATATTGACAACTCGCCCATATTTCTTGTTCGTTTTTATAGAGAACCGCGCCAGCGCCAGCTTCGCCTGGGTTTCCTTTGCTACACCCATCAAACATGAGAACATATTCAAATTCAAGAATGGGTTGAATTTTTTGGTTCGCAAACATAATAAAAAATGTGCGTGTTTCTTTAAGTATGTTGTGAATAATATATTTTCGACGGCGTTGCGCTATATATAGTCACAAACAACCGCGACGTATGAATCATTTACATGTATGACCATAAATGGTTTTCCACAACCATATATATCTCCGTTTTGTAACAAGGAATCACAAATATCCTTGGGTGAATGGGGGTAAATTTGTGTTAAGGTAGTTTTGTATATGGCGTGTCGAAAAATGCGACAGTTGAGTTCTTGAATAAGAACTTGGTCGTTACAATGTGGGCAAGTGATTACGATTTCCATTCCACTTTTAGAAAAAGTGGAGCAAAAAATTCACATTCCACTCAACAATGTTCATCGTTATCCCAAAAATGGGATTTTAACACATCGTAGTTAGTTTAAAATGAATGTTTAAAATGTCATTTAGTATTTTTCAAGTGAGACTTAAAACTTATCTAAATACTAGGTTATCAGGAGGGGTCGCAGGGTAGTGTAACCAGCCCTAGGTTCCCTGCTATAAACTCATCAATTTGTCTTATCCACTCATTCAAAATAGTAAAGTCTTTATGAATATCTTGACACCCATCTAAAGTCAAAATCGGTAAATCGCGAATAAAATCGTTTGTCATCATGTTTTCATGATATGCGTGACATTCAATCAAATAAGGTGTTGGAATTTCTTCTCCCGTTCTAGAACGGGTAATGACTCGTTCATAACATATCAATGGGTCTGTGTTCACATAAATAATCTTGTGTAAAGGACACTCTGTAGCAAATTTGTGAAACCATTTACAATAAATTTGGTAATTTACGTCTTCCATTTTACCATTTTCATAGAGCATCTTGGCAAACACATACTTATCTGTATAAAGACTTCTCTCAGTAATTATAATTGTTTTTCTTGTAAGCGAACGTTCTGCCAATGAGTCTTTCAAAAGAGACAGTCTCGAAATGTACGCCATCATTTGAAATGGAAAGGAATATTTTTCTTGATTCGCGTAAAACTTCTCTAACATAGTAACACCATCTACATCCTTTATGCTCGCCCAATCGTCAACGGGTTCTTTCAAAAATAAAATGTCTACGCCGTTGTTTTGGTTTTGATAATGTGTCTTTAGATTTTCAAGCAAGGTAGACTTGCCTGAACCTATATTTCCTTCAATGGAAATAATAGTAAAATCATTTTCAATAAGTGCCGACATTGTTTTGATTATATCAGAACTGTTATTTGAATTTTTCGGGTTCAATTTTTTTACAAATTCAAAAAAAATTGAAGTAAATGAATTAAAGATAACAAAACATAATATATACCAACACCCTTTCAAAACCAAAGTTTTATCAAAATGGATTTAAAACAACGTAAATTAACAAAATCGGAATGGAACTCAATTGAGGTTCCTGTGAGCGCTGAAGAAAAGGAAATCCTGCAATTAATTATTCGTGGGTTTCACGAGGTAAATTTGAAATATAACAAACACAACTCCTTGCTGTTGTTTTTGAAAATTGATTATAGCGCGCCCATGGAAGACTATTTATTCAACAAGTTCTTTCAGGCAAAAGTGGAGGAAATTCGCAAAGTTTATCGTTTTCATGTAGCGTCCGTTTCTGTAAAATCAAATCCAAACGTGAAGAAGGCCGATATTATTCGCATTGAAAAAAACGACAGCAAAAAAATGAAAAATACCAACGCTGTTGAATATGTCTTATTAGAACTCGTTGAGAAAGTATTGAAATATAAAAAGACAGGTTCCGACCAATGGGTAATTCACTATTTCACATTGTATAAATTGATTCGTTCAAGTATTCCTCACATTAACCGGCATATTAGCGAAATTGTAAACTACCTGTTGAGTTCAATGGACGAGGAGTTGAATATGTTGGATATTCTTGGACGCTCCGTAGAATTCATTGAAAAGAACGAACAACTTTTGAAATATTCTGACTTGACGCTTTATCAACATCAAAAACAGATTTTTACTGTAGTCAAGGACAATTTGGTTCCAAAACTGATTCTCTATATTGCTCCCACAGGCACTGGAAAAACATTGACGCCAATCGGTCTTTCCGAAAAATATCGCGTCATATTTGTTTGTGCGGCGCGTCATGTGGGTTTGGCTTTGGCGCGAGCATCCATTAGCGTTGGGAAAAAGATTGCGTTTGCATTTGGTTGCGCAAGCGCGGATGATATTCGGTTACACTATTTTGCGGCCAAAGAATATAAAGTAAATAAACGCAGTGGTGGTATCGGAAAAGTGGATAACAGTATTGGCGACAAAGTTGAAATCATGATTTGTGATTTGAAATCGTATCTTCCTGCGATGTACTATATGAAGGCGTTTAATGAAGTGGAAGATATTGTTGTTTATTGGGATGAACCGACTATCACCATGGATTACGAAACCCATGAACTACACGAAACCATCTCTCAAAACTGGCGTGACAACTTGATACCGAATATGGTGTTGTCTTCAGCAACATTACCCAAATTACACGAACTTACAGAAACAATTAGTAATTATCAAAGTCGGTTTCCGGGCGCGGAAGTGTACAACATTGTTTCACATGACTGTAAAAAGTCTATACCCATTATCAATAAATTCGGTTATGTTGTAGCACCTCATTATTTGAGTGATAACTACGACGATATTTTACGAATTGTGGAACATTGTGAGACAAACCTGACACTGATGCGTTATTTGGACTTGAACGAAGTTGTGCGATTCATTGATTTCGTAGAAAAGGAGGGTTTTATTGCCACAAATATGCGAGTTTGTAGGCATTTTGCTTCATTAGACGATATGAATATGCAAAATATCAAGTTACACTATCTTCGCATTTTGAGGCGTATTCAAAACGGCGAATCACGCTGGCCGGAGTTATACAATCTGTTGAGAATGAGAAAGGAAAAACGTATTCTTTCCAACACTTCTATTGACCCTGCTGGAAATAAAATTCGCAAATATGCGAGCGTGGGACCTGGTACATACTCAACTACGACGTCCGCACATAGTACTAGTGCGTTGAACCCATCCATCAATAGTGAAAAGGCTGGACAACCAATTGTTAAAATGCCGAGTGCACATCCAGCAGTTAGTTCTAACACAAGCACAAGTGCGGTCGTTCCAAGTTCTCAACAAGAAGAACAATGCGCAATTTACATCACAACAAAAGACGCATTTACACTGACAGATGGTCCCACTATATTTCTTGCAAATGACGTGGAAAAAATTGCGAGGTTTTATATTCAACAGGCCAACATCCCAGCAAATGTTATGGAAGATATTATGAAAAAGATAGAGTTCAATAATCAAATAAATGAGAGAATTGAACTGATGGAACGAGAATTGGAAGATTTGGTGGAACGGAACGCATTAAAAGGGGATTGTGCGGATTCGTCTATGAAAACTGGAAAAAAGGTCAAGGAAGAACCGAAGGTTAAAACCGCAACGGGAACCGATGGCAGATTGGTTGAAAAAATGACAAATGACTTGGATACAATGCGGTCTATGATAAAGTCAGCAGAACTCAATGAAACATTTGTACCGAACAAACCGGCGCACTTAAAGAAATGGGCCGAAAACGTAGAAAATATAAATCATGCATTTACTAGTGATATTGACGAGGAAACTATTGTTGAAATTATGTTGTTAAAAGATGTTGCTGATAGTTGGAAGGTTCTATTGTTGATGGGAATTGGTGTCTTTACAAATCATCCAAGTATTGCCTATACAGAAATTATGAAACGACTTGCTGATAATCAAAAGTTGTATATGATTATTGCGTCGAGTGATTATATTTATGGAACAAATTATCAGTTTTGTCATGGTTATTTGAGTAAAGACATGGTTTTGACACAAGAAAAAATTATACAAGCATTGGGTCGAATTGGTCGGAGCAATATTCAACAGAATTATTCGATTCGGTTCCGTGACGACGAACAAATCCGTAAATTGTTTTATGAAGAGACGGATAAACCTGAAGTACGAAACATGAACTTACTGTTTAACGGAAGTGCGTAATATACAAGTTAGATTGTTTTGGTAGGAACCCAACATTATAGCAGGGAATCCATGGGTATCCCCTAAAAATTAAAATATTTGTATATTTTTTCTTATTATTTAGATTTATAATGTCGTCTATTACATCTTACACATCTAACCTTGGAGCAGTTACCGGAATTACGTTTGATAATTTGAACAACATGTATACGGTAGCAAGTGATAATAACAAAATTTGTAAAATAGACAGTGAAGGAGTTCAAACATATTTAACGCTTTATGATGATAGAAATATTCAAAACAACCAAAACATAACTTATTGTAAAAACGATAATTGTTTGTATGTAATGACGAACGCAATGTATTTTGATAAATTTGATTTACAATCAAATGAAACAATACGAGTTGCTTCGAACGAAAACAATTCAAATCAATATGGGTTTTGTTTAGACGAAAGTCAAAATTTTTATTTTAGTGGAAATAACCCTCATAATATTTTCAAAATTGACACATCTAACGTTAATATGTCAAACAATATAACAACGTTTATAGACAGCGAGTCTGAACTAACGGATTCAAATCCTTTTGGAATTTCTTTTGACAAATTTTCCAACTTTTATATTTGTAATTATAATTCAAATTCTTATATTGTACAATATAACTCTTCTGGAAAATTATTGAATCCCTCTTTCATTACATATTCTGATGGTTATATATTTACAAACTTAGTTTTTGACAAAGACAACAACTGTTATGTGTCGTGCATAAACAATGAAACGTCTAACTCCAAAGTTATTCAATATGATGAGAATGGTAAATTTGTTTCGGTTATTTACAGCGTTGATAATACAGGATTGTTTGGATTATCTTTTGATAATTTTGGAAACTTATATATAGCGAATCAAGTGACGCATGACGTAATGAAATGCGTTTTCAATACAACCACTGAAGATAGTACTACGACTACGCAACCAGAAGATAGTACTACGACTACGCAACCAGAAGATAGTACTACGACTACGCAACCAGAAGATACTACTACGACTACAGAAGATAGTACTACGACTACGCAACCCGAAGATAGTACTACGACTACGCAACCAGACGATACTACTACGACTACAGAAGATAGTACTACAACTACGCAACCAGACGATACAAGTGCGCAAACGGAAGATATTACTACGACTACGCAACCAGAAGACAC
>Ga0164297_10002726_pt1 | contig 17170 bp, 15 predicted proteins | sample GEODES058metaG_FD_113539 | JGI IMG/M metagenome (GOLD analysis project Ga0164297, IMG submission 113539) | Dystrophic lake water microbial communities from Trout Bog Lake, Wisconsin, USA - GEODES058 metaG | ecosystem: Environmental > Aquatic > Freshwater > Lake | place: USA: Trout Bog Lake...
CACCCGATACTGGACACCCTCGTACGGCACATCGTCCGCACCTTCCAGTTCGATACCAATCGAAAAATCGTTGCACGCGAGGCGATGGCGCCAGGATGATTGGCCGGCGTGCCACGCTCGCGCGTGGAAGGGCACGAACTGAACGACCTCGCCATCCCGCCGGATGTACAGGTGCGCAGAGACGCGAAGCCCCTGCAGCGTCTTGAAAAAAGGATGCTGATCAGGAGGCAATTCATTGAGAAAGAGCTTTTCGACCCAAGCACCGCCCATCTGACCTGGCGGTAGCGAAATCCCATGAATCACGATCAAATCCACGCTGGCCCCGGGAGGGCGAGCGTCCTGGTTGGGGGATCGGACCTGTCGCGCCCCAGGCAACACGCCGCGGGCGAGATCGACACTCAGGGGGGTCCCGGATTTCATTCCGGATAGCTTAAGCGAGTCCCGCGAAGCAAGGAACTCACTTCACCGGTAGACTGTCAGACAAGCACGACCCTCCCGTTCGAGCAGCGCCACGTACCGGTGAACCTGATGTCGCCCATACCGCCCTTCGGTCTCAGCAAGATGATCACAGGAGTCATCGTCGACCGGGCCTGTCTTCGCTGACACTCGGGCACCCCCATGCGCGTGATCAGAATCTTTGTTCCCGACGGTCTGGCGCAGGGCGCGTTCTGTCCGCTGGACAGTCGCACCAGCACGCACCTCATCAAAGTGCTGAGACTACCCCGCGATGCCTCGCTCAGGGCCTTTGATGGCCGAGGACACGAGTTCGTCGCCACGCTCGTCGACGTCCATAGCCAGACGGCCATCCTGCGCGTCGATACGGCAGTAGACCCACTCCCCGAGTCCCCCTTGCGGATCACGCTGGCTCAGGGCATCTCACGCGGTGAACGCATGGACTACGCGATCCAAAAGGCCACCGAACTCGGCGTCGCGCAGATCATCCCGTTGCTGTGCGAACGTAGCGTGGTACGCCTGGACGCCGAACAGGCGATACGAAAACAAGAACATTGGGCGGGCGTCGCACAATCGGCCGCCGAACAATGCGGTCGTGCCTGGGTGCCCGAGATCCATCCCGTGCTCCGCTATGCGGAACATGTCGGCAAACCACGGGAGGACCTCTGCCGGCTGGTACTCGATCCTGAGGCGGACACCGGCCTGCGAGCCCTGCGCGATGCGAACGAGCACATGGAACTGCTGATCGGGCCCGAAGGAGGATTGAGCTCGGAGGAACTCAAGGTGGCGAGCCTGGGAGGATTCCGACACGTACGTCTGGGGCCACGCGTGCTGCGAACTGAAACAGCCGCAGCCGCGGCCATCACGGCGCTACAGGTTCTGCATGGGGATCTGGGATGACGACACGCAGCTGGCTCAAGGCGATACCGACACCGTCGACGCGGCTACTGCTCGTAATCACCGGCATCATCGGTCTCTCGATACTGGGCTTTATCGGCTGGGTGATCTACCTGGACCGGGTCATCACCAACGAGTTCCAGGGGCGCCTCTGGTCAGTGCCCGCACGCGTATACGCAGCACCCCTTGAACTCTACGTCGGCGCTCCGACGACTGCCGATGATCTGGACATGGAGCTTCGACGCCTGCATTACCAACCCGGCGATCCTGCGACCGGCCCGGGATTCTTCAGGCGCCGCAACGGGGATTTCGAACTGCACGCCCGGCGCGTGCAGTTCATCGACGAACTTCGGCCGGCCACGCGAATCACTCTCCATGCCAACGCCGAAGGCATCACCGGACTGTCGGCTGCGGATGGCAGCGACGTGCCCGTGTTCCGGCTCGACCCCCTGATGGTCGGTAGCGTCTTCCCGATCCACGGCGAAGATCGAATCATCCTCACGCCCGCAGAGGTCTCACCACAGCTTCGGGCCGCCCTGAAGACCATCGAAGATCGGCGCTTTGACGATCATCATGGTGTGGATCCGCGGAGCATCGTGCGCGCCGTTTGGGCAAATCTTCGAGCCGGTCGTATCGCGCAAGGCGGCAGCACCCTCACACAGCAACTCGTCAAAAATTACTTCCTCAACGACGCTCAGACCTTCGGTCGCAAGCTCAAGGAAGCCGTGATGGCGATGCGCCTCGAAGCACGCTTCAGCAAGGAAGAAATTCTCGTCGCCTACATCAATGAGGTCTCGCTGGGGCAAGACGGCCAGCGAGCGATCCACGGGTTTGGCCTGGGTGCGGAGTTCTACTTCGGCAAGCCACTCTCCGAACTCGATATCGGCGAACAGGCGCTACTGATCGGACTGGTACGAGGGCCCTCATTCTACGACCCGGTCCGACATCCCGATCGCGCCAAGGCACGGCGCAATCTGGTACTTCAGGAACTCGCGTCGACCAACGTCATCTCCGAAGAAGAAGCAAAACGCGCGAGCGCAAAACCGTTGCTCGTCCGCTCGCGCGGCGGCGGATACTTTCCGGCCTTCATGGATCTGGTGCGACGACATCTCAAACGAGACTACGCGGAGGCGGACCTTTCCGCGGCAGGACTCTCGATCTACACCACCCTGGACCCGAAGGCGCAATCCTCCGCGGAACAAGCGCTTTCTCGTGGCTTGGCGCGACTCAATGCCGCCCGTCGAGACAAGTCGGCACTCCTCGAGGGCGCCGTGGTCGTCGCGGAGCCGCAGAGCGGCGACGTGCTGGCCGTCGTTGGCGGCCGGGATTTCGGTCGAGAGGAATTCAATCGAGCGCTGGACGCCAGGCGCTCCATCGGGTCGCTCGTGAAACCCGCCGTGTACTTGTCGGCGCTAGAAACCGGCCGCTATACCGCGGCCAGCGTGCTGCTGGACGCCCCGCTGGAACTCAAACTGGGTGACGGCACCCTCTGGGCACCGCAGAACTACACGCGTGAAGAGTTCGGCTCCGTATCGATGGTTCACGCCTTGGCCGAGTCGATGAACCTCGCAACCGTCCGCATGGGACTTGACGTCGGCGTCGAGCACGTCGCCGATACACTCGTCAAACTCGGTCTGGATCGCCGCCCGGCGCTCAATCCTTCGCTGTTGCTCGGTGCCGTGGAGATGACTCCTCTCGAGGTCGTCCAGATGTATACCGCGCTCGCCAACGGTGGATTCAAGGCGCGACTGCACGCTGTGCGCGCCGTTCTGGACGACCAAGGCAAACCGCTCAAAAGCTTCAAGGTCGAGGTGGAAGCGGTCGCCTCGCCCGAGCTCGTCTACCAAGTAGACCGAATGATGGTTCAGGTCACCCAACGCGGCACGGGACGCGGGGTTACGGCCAAGCTCGGTTCAAAGATTCTCGTGCCAGCCAAGACCGGCACCTCGCAGGATACCCGGGACAGTTGGTTCGCAGGCTTCACCGGCAGCCACCTCGCCGTCGTCTGGGTAGGCTTCGACGACAATCGGAGCACCGGACTGACCGGCGCCCTCGGCGCACTGCCCATCTGGGCGGACACCCTTGGCAGTCTGCGCCCATCGTCATGGGAGCCGGCACCGCCACCGGAAGTCGAGGAGCGCTGGATTGAATTCTCGACCGGCCTTGTCACGGGCCCGAGTTGCAGCAATGATGCTGTCATTGTCGCCGTGCCGCGTGGCGCAAATCTTCCGACGAAACCGGGCTGCGCCGCGGCGTTGATGAGAGCAGGTATCGAGTGAAAACGAGCACGCCATCAGCTGATGCGCCTGGCAATGTTGTCCGGATCGCATTGACGAATGCATTGATGCTCGCATCGCTCGCGGGTTGTTCCCTGCTACAGCCCACCCGCAGCCCGGTCGCTCCACCGGAACGCACCATTCCAAACCCTATTCCCGAGGCACCGAAGCCAAGCGCCGCACCAGCGACCCCGCCGCCGGCACCGGCCGCGCTTCCGGCGACGCCCACCGCCCCACCCCCACCGGCGCGCGAATATCACTTGAACCCAGCAACCCAGTCGCTGGTCGCGCAAGCCCATAGTCAGATTGCGCGTGGCGAACTGCCCGGCGCCGCGACCACACTCGACCGAGCCTTGCGCATCGAGCCTCAGAATCCCTTGCTGTGGATTGAACTCGCCCGCCTTCGCCTGACGGAAAACGACGGACGCCAGGCAGAGTCTTGCGCACGTAAAGCGCTGGCACTCGGCGGCCTGGATCCACAGACACGATCCAAGGCCGGACACGCGCTCGTGGACGCTTTACGCCTTCTGCACCGGGAACCCGAGGCACGCGAACTCGAGGCACAGCCCTGGATGAAATAACCGCCGAGCTCCGCCGATCACGGGCTCACGGAGGTCTCGTCGGCAATCATCTGCTCGATGTATTCGAAGTCGGGAACCCAAGCGCGCCCCTCGGCCACCTTCAGCGCCGCCAGGACGGGCCCGTCATCCGACCGATGACGCTCTGCATCGAGCCTGACGCCGTCCTCGGTCAAACGCAGCAATTGCGGAAACCCCTGCGCCACGACACCTAACAGACCGCCCTTGATGCGTGACCCTAGACAACGAAACAACGCGATGCGTGTACGTGCGCTCAGTGGCGGTCTCGGCTGACCGGTCATCAACTCGAGGCTGATCACCGGCACGGATTGCCGGCCGACAGCCACCGTTCCGAGATACCACACCGGTGCTCCGACCATCGGCACCGGGGCTTGCCACACCAGTACGTCTTGTATGCAACTACGCGGAACGAGCACGCGATCCCGCTCCAGAGGCACCTGCAAACCATAAAACTCTTCACGCTGCGTCACGACGTCTCCCGATGACGCACCAGAAATGGCTCGATCGCATCGAGCAGTTGATGCTCCTGATACGGCTTGCTCAAATAATCGTTGACCCCAAGCTCGATCGCCCGAGCGCGATGCTTGTCGCCGACGCGCGAGGTGATCATCACGATTGGCATCTGCTTCAGGCGCTCGATGGTCCGAACCTGCGCCGCGACCTCGTAGCCATCCATACGGGGCATCTCGATATCAAGCAACATCACATCCGGGGTCTGAGTCTCGAGGAGTTTTCTTGCCTCGACGCCGTCCTTTGCCAACATGACTCGCATGCCATGCCGCTCCAGCAGGCGTTGTGTGACACGCCGGACGGTGATCGAATCGTCGACGACCAGCACCAACGGACGACGGTCGATCCGATCATCCAGGAGTTCGGGAGGAGTGCGAAGACGCGCCTCGCTACGGACCAGTGTCGGCATGTCGAGAATAAGCACGACGCGGCCATCTCCCAGAACCGTGGCGCCCGAAATCCCGCGCACCGTGCCAACCTGTGGCCCCACGTTCTTGACGACGATTTCCCGATTGCCAATCAACTCATCGGCGATGACCGCCGTCGAATGCGCGCCCGCCCGGATCAGCACGACATTGACGATCGGTTCATGGGCCGACAGATCCACAGGTCCGGCACCAATGAAGCTGCCTAAATACTGGAAGCGGTAGCTCTGCCCATCGCGAGTAAAGCTCGCGACACCCTCGGCGAGATACTTCGACACATCGTCACGCGCCACACGGACCACCGCCTCGATGGTCGGCAGCGGCAAGGCATACAGCTCGTCGTTGGCACGCACGATCAACGCGTGCGACACCGCGAGCGTAAACGGCAGGCGCACGGTGAACGAGGTGCCCACACCCGCACTGGTCGCAATATGAAGCTCGCCTCCGAGGCGCTTGATTTCAGTGACGACCACATCCATCCCAACACCGCGCCCTGCGGCCGCCGTGATGCTGGAAGCCGTCGAGAAACCCGGCTCGAGGGTCAGCTGCATCGCTTCCTGATCGGACAGGCTCTGACGAGGATCAATGAAGCCACCCGCGATGGCCTTCTCGCGTATCGCACGCAGATCCATCCCAGAGCCATCATCGCTGATGACGATAAACGTCGCCGCACCCTCACGTCGAAGCGATACTTCGACGCGACCGATCTCGGGCTTGCCGCGCCGCAATCTCTCTTCGGGGGTTTCTATGCCGTGAACGATGGCATTACGAACCATATGCTCGAAAGGCGGCAGGAGGCGCTCGAGCACCTGACGATCCAACTCGCCATCCGCACCCGTCACGACGAGTTCGGCCTGCCGCCCCGTCTCGAGCGCGACTTGACGAAGCGTTCGCGCCAATCGAGGCACGTACCGCTCGAAGGGAACCATGCGGGCTCGCATCAAGCCGTTCTGCAGCTCCGTGATGGTCCTTGCTTGCTGGATGAGCAACGACTGCCCTTCGCGGATCTGGCCTTCCAGCAACGACTGCAGGCTCGCAATATCGGCTGCCGATTCGCTGAGTGCCCTGGTCGTATGCTGCAAGCCTGTGAAACGATCGAGCTCCAACGGATCGAAGCCCTCGCCCGGCTTCACTTCCGACCCGCGGTGCTGAATCCGCGCCTCGCTCTCGAATTCCAATTTGCGCAACTGCGCTTTCATGCGCTGAATGACGCGCGTGAGTTCCGACAGATTGAACTCGACACTCGACATCTGCTGCTCCAAGCGAGAGCGGCAAATACTGACTTCCCCGGCCCCGTTCAAAAGCTGATTCAAGAGTGCCGCATCCACGCGCGCTAGATCTCGACGCTCTTCGCGCACGACACCGTCAGCGCTCGTGGGTGTTGGCACCTCAACGTCGCCTTGGCCGGATGCCATGGCCGCCACCGGCAGTTCATCCTCCGCGGCGACAGCCGACGGCAGGCGGAACGAGAGGATCGCCTCTTCAAGTTCGTGGCGAAGCGTCACGTCGCGACCGTCGCGCAATGCCTCGCGCATCCGATGCAGATCGTCAAAGCAGGCCTGCAGCAGGGAGCGGAAGCCGGCATCACCGAGTCCGCCGGCGCCCTCGACCCGTACCAGCAACGACTCCATGTCATGAGCGAGATCGCTCATTGCACGGACACCCGCCATTCGCGCGCCACCCTTGAGGGTATGTAAAACTCGCTGCAACTCGACAACCGCCGAGACCCCCCCCGACGGCTGCGCCAACGCAACCAGCGCCTTCTCACCCGCCTCCAGAAGCTCGGCCGCTTCCTCGCCGAACACCAAGCGAATGTCCCCGTCCGCGCTATCTTCAGAGTCAGATACCGCAGTACTGCCACTGGAGGCTGGACCGATGGCGGTTCCGACCACCGGGCATTGCGGCCGATCGAGCAACGACTGATAAATCGACAAGCGCGCCAGCAAGTCCTCGACCGAGGTCGTGGCCTCAGGCGATACGTCCGAAAGCACCATCGATCGCAATGCCGTCACGACGCCTCGCCCGAGCTTCAGCGCTTGGCGAGGCATCGGGAGCGATTGCTCGCGAAGCGTGTGAATCCAGCGACTCAGCGACTCGGCAAGGTCTGCAGCCTCGGCACTACCGGCCGTACGGGCCGCACCGGCCGCGGTATGACACGACCTGTGGAGAGAATCGGTGACGATCAGTGGCCCGCTCGCCTGCGCATGTGCCTCTAGCCATGCGTCGATCATATCCAGATGAACGCGCATCTCGTTTTGGTAGATGCTGGCCAGCACCTGATCAGGCGGTGACGAACCCGGGTGTTCATGATCACTGCCAAGTGCAACGGGCTCGTTGGCATCCTGGCCGATGGACGTGCTGGACGGCGCCTCGTCCGTAACCGTGTCGGGCCACACGTCGATGTTTTGCCCTGAGGCCAGCGCCTCAAGGCGCCGCTCAAGATAGTCGGACTCAGCCACCTGCTGCTCCCGATCGCCAAGGCGGGCCATGAACGACGGCAGCAACGCCACCGCCTGAGCGACGGCATCAAGGACGGCAGCACTCGCCGGCCGAGTGCTCTCCAGTAGGCGATTCAACAAACGCTCGACGGCCCACGAAAATTCGCCGAGCGCGTACGCACCGACCATCCGGCCGCTACCTTTCAACGTATGAAAGCCACGCCGCAGTCTGGCCAAAACCTCGCGATCCGTCGGTTGGGTCAACCACTGGCCAATGTCTCCCTCGAGAGACCTGGCGATGTCTGCCGCTTCAGCGCGAAACACCTCGACGATATCGACATCATCAATGATGTCTGCAACCGCGGCCGATGACTCACCTCCGGCGCTAGACGAGGCGACCGAGGCGCCCGACTCCGGTGAGGCCGCCAACGCAGCCGACTGACTAAGCGCGAGCGCCGAGGTCACGCTGTCGGACAACACACCGACACTCGTCGCAGCGATATCCAAAACGTCGTCAGCGGGTCGCCGCGCCTGACGGTCATCGAGATAGAGTTCGAGAGCAACGATCACATCAGCCCATTGATCCGCGATCGGCGGCGACAGGCGGCCTTCCAGCGCCACGAGGCCAGCCGCTGTTCGCTGGAGACGTCGCACCACGATGGCAGCACGATCATCGCCAACTACCGTTAATGCGGCGATGATCGCCGAAAGACCGGCGTCTATTCCAGCCAGATCACCAACGCCTCGATGCATCGTTGCATCGACCAACGCTTTGGCTTTGGAAAGCTCGACCAGGCATTCGCGATATAGCGCCGCTTGCGCTTCACGAATGTCGCCGGTCTGTTGCGAAGGGGGCGCTGGCTCAGGAAGCTGATTCACAGCCGACGACAGCGCGACGCCGATACGTTGCTCCAGATCCAGCATCGTCGCTGCGATACCCAGGAGACGCGCGTCCCGATCACCACCGGTGCCGCTGGCCACGGCCGTCAGCCTGGCACACTCCTGCAGGACGAGATCCCTAAGATCCTCACAGCCCAGCTCGCCGAGGGTGTCGCCGATCTTACCGAGAAGCTGCAACTGCGGCTGCAAGGCATGCGAACTCGCGCGACCAAAGCGCGCGTGAGTATCGAGCGCCTCCTTGACGCTCGAGAGATCCGCCAGGAGCGAAGCCGTTACGGAGGCGAGCAACCGGTCGGTGGCCAGCGGCGCGTCTTGAGCGCCCACGGCGCTGGACTCCATCGATGAGCGCGCGCCCTTGGACTCGAAGGCCGCCCGCACTGCCAACGCAATCGGCCCAGCACTATGCGCTCTTGAGATTTGGGCCAAGAGGTCAGTCAACAAGTCGCCGGGCGGCGTTGCGCTACACATCGCCTCCCCTTCTTCGGCGAGTCTCTTGAGCTCGGCATCGACCTGCCCTAACAGGCGGGTGATGACCGGCGTGACATCGAGGGATCCCAACGACAGCGACTCGAGCAAGGCGCTCACAACCCACCACAGCTGCGACAGTTTGGGGTCGGAGACGCATTTTTCGAGCGCGCCACTCAGCTCCGTGAGCGTTCGCAAGTGTTGTGTAGTCCGCTCGCCGCGAGCCAACCCTACGAGTGCGACCTGAAACCGCGGCCGCATCCGCCGCACGAGCGCAGCCGTCTCGTCGCGCAGCTGCTCGTGATCCGCCCTCGCCGGAACCGACGCCGAAGGAACGCTTGTGGTCAGCAGTTCGCTCTCGGACAACATGGGCTCGCGCCGAAGACGGCGCAAGTCATTCACCAACGGCAGCAACTCCAGCAGGTTCTGGCGCAAACCCGACTGATCTCGCCGCAGATACTCGGGTAGGCGCACGAGACCGCGCATCACCGCGTCGAGCGCAGTCCGCTCCAAGAGATTCGCGGACCCACTGGTCGACGCCTGGGACAGCACCCGATGCATTTCATCGGCGAGGAGACTGCCGCCCGCGATCTGAAGCACGCGCAATACGCCAAGCACCTCGCGGACATGCTCCACACAGTCGCTGAGTGGCTCGACACGTTGCGGATCGGCGGCGTACAAGTCGAGCGCGTCACGCGCCGCCGCCAGCGCGACGCCGATCTCGCCAACGGCCGCCAGTCGCGCCTGATTAGTCAGTGCTGTCATCCACCGAATCCTGCGTCTCGACGCTCAACCCGCGCTCGACACCGTGCTCGTCCGAACTCGCCCCCTGAACCAACCGCGCAGATGCCGCCGTCAGCGTCAAAGCCTGAGCCGGCGCAGCGGAATCACTCGGTAGCTTGAAGCCGGCGGTCACCCGCCGCAACTCCGCGGAAAGGTCCGCAAGCTTAGCGATCGACAGCGAGACCCCCGTCGTACCGTCAGCCGTCTGTGTGCTGATTTCCATCAGCACCTGCATGCTTTGGGTGATGCTCGCTGATACTGCTGCCTGTGCGCGCGAACTCTCCGAGATGTTCTGCATCAACACCGAGATCTGTCCGGCGACCTGCTGTATCTCCTCCAGTGCCGCGCCGGCATTTTCGGCGAGAAGCGCGCCGCCGACGACATCGGTCGTCGTTTTCTCCATCGCGAACACGGCATCGCTGGTATCGCTCTGAATATTGCGGACGAGATTCTCGATTTGTCGCGTCGCGTTGGCCGCGCGCTCCGCAAGGCGATGAACTTCATCCGCAACGATCGCAAACCCGCGGCCGGACTCGCCGGCCGAAGAGGCCTGTATCGAGGCATTCAAGGCAAGGATGCTGGTCTGCTCGGCGATATCATTGATGATCTCGACGGTATTGCCGATTTCTTGGGAACTTTCCCCCAATTGCTTGATTCGTTTGGATGTTTCCTGAATCGTCTGACGGATCACATTCATGCCGTCGATGGTACGTCGCACCGCGTCACCGCCCCGGTAGGCGACCTCAACGGAGCGGCGCACGACATCCGCACAACGATCAGCATTTGCGGAGACCTGCTCGATCGAGGTCGTCATGTTGGCCACGGACGTCGTCACCGAGGCGACGTGCTCGGACTGCGCGCTGGTCGCCTTCGCGAGATGCGCGGCACTCGCCTGGGTGGCTTTCGCCGCGGAATCGAGTGCGACGGCCGAGGCGTTGATCGTGACCACGAGTTCGCGCAACGCGCCAATCGCATAGTTGATGCAATCGGCAATCGCGCCAGTGATCTCTTCGGTGACCGTCGCCTTCACGGACAAATCGCCCTCGGCCAGCGTCGACAACTCGTCCATCAAAGTCAGGATCGCCGCCTCGTTGCGAGCGTGCCGATTATCCGTCGCCGCCACCAATGCCTCGGCGGCCGGAATCGCCTTGAGACTCGCGCGCAGGGCCAAGGCCACCGCCATGAGGGAGGCGATCATCAACCCGACCCCACCCCAACTGCTCTCGGCTGCATCGATCACACCAAAAGCGCCGAGTGGCATCGTTGCAACCGCCAGCAAACCAAACCCCAGCGCCACACCGAGATAAGCCGGTACCCGTCGGGAAGCCGCTTCTGTCATCGCGTCGTTCATGCAAACACCTCGTTCACGTACCGGTCGCCTGGGCTCGTTCAGCACGCCGCCTGTAGGAAAGCCGGAGCCTCTATCAACCGCGCAAAGCTCAGCACTGGCCACACCTTCCCATCATGACGAAAGCCCCCCACGACGTAACGCTCGCAACGCAATAGCGGAGGCGGCGGAGTCACCTCGTAATCGGCCGGCATACATCGAACGAAGCCAAATACCTCGTCGACCAGAAAGCCAGCCGGTATGTCCTTGTGGTTAGCGATGATCACGCGACATTGGCGCGTGGTCGGCGTCAAGCCGCTGCCGAGATACTGTCGCAGGTCGATCATCGGAAACAGCTGCCCATGCACGCTGGTGATGCCCCGCAGCCAAGGCTTTGCGCCCGGAACTCGGGCCAGAATCGCAGGCCACGAAATCACCTCCTGGAGGTCTTGACGCGCCACCAAGAAATGATCAACCCCGATACGGAAGCCAACGCCCAGCCATTCGCGCTCATCGACGGCTCCCTGAACGCCGGCCGAGCGTTGAACTCGGCGCTCCAGTTCGCGCAACAGGGCGAACGGTTGATCGCGCAGCGCTCTCAACGAAAGGCCAGTTCCTGAAGCGCCGCTCACTTGGAGAGCACCGCGCGAATCTTCTGCACGAGATCACTCGTGGAGAAAGGCTTCGGAAGATAATCGATCGCACCCTGACGCAGAGCCCAGATCTGATCTGATCGCTCGATTTTCTGAGTCACCATGATGACTGGAATCTCGCGCGTCGCGGGATCCGCGGCCAGAGCGCGCGTCGCCTCGAATCCGTTCATGCCCGGCATCACGACAAACGACAGAACCAAATTGGGCCGATCGCTACGCGCCAACCGGATCGCCTCGGCACCATCAACGGCCACCACAGTTTCATAGCCACTCGCCTCGAGCGCCGTCTTCATGACGTGCACTTCGGTGGGTGAATCATCGACGATCAGCACCATTGCCATTCTGGATGCCCTCCGTCAGGCGCTTGTCACAGTAGAGCGAAGCGCGTGCCGACCGATGATCCCGAGGAGCTCGTCGCGCGTAAACGGCTTGGTGAGATAATCCTCCGCCCCCACCAGGCGACCACGCGCACGATCAAACAGCCCATCCTTGGACGACAGCAGTATCACAGGGATCGTCTTTAGGCGCTTGTTGTCCTTGAGCAAGGCGCAAGTCTGATAGCCATCGAGGCGCGGCATCATGATGTCGACAAAAGCGATATCCGGTGGCGACTCCGCCACCTTGCCGAGCGCATCAAAGCCATCGATCGCGATCGACACCTCGCAACCTTCATCGCCGAGCAAGGCTTCAGCGCTTCGTCGTATCGTCTTGCTGTCGTCGACGATCAGGACCTTGAGCCCTGCCAGGGGCGATTTCACAGGGAGCGCGCCGCGACTATCCATAACCATCCTCAGATTCGGAGGGGATCCCCAACATCATGCGCCACCGCGAGATCACGCGGGCCGGCACGACACCACCCTGCGCACAGGTGCCGGCATCGGGCTTTTCACGGTCGTATAACATGATTCCAAGACGCTCAGTGTACTATGGCAGAGGAACCGCCGGAGGGCGCGGCGATTCAGGAACAGGGCGCCCGGGAAGCGGCGCCAGCACTTCGGGAGATACAGATTTATGAGCGCACCGATCCATCTTGCCGTTGTCATGGATCCAATGGCCAGCGTCAAGCCGGCCAAGGACTCGACGCTCGCCATGCTGTCGGCCGCCCAGGCCAGGGGCTGGACCCTCCACTACGCCGAACAACGCCACCTGTGGTTGCGGGACGGCCGCGCTCAGGCGCGCCTCGCACCACTGACCGTGCGCCCCGGGACTTCGGAGTGGTATTCCCTCGGGGAACCTAAGATCAGACCACTCGCCGACATGGACGTGATCCTGATGCGAAAGGACCCCCCTTTCGATACCGAATACATCTACACGACCTACATTCTCGAGCGAGCGGCCGACGAGGGCGCTCTGGTGGTCAACCGGCCCCAGGGCCTACGGGACATGAACGAGAAGGTGTATACGGCCTGGTTTCCACAATGTTGCGCACCGACACTGATTACCCGCGACATGGACGACATGCGGGCGTTCCTGCGCGAGCATGACAAAGTCGTCTGCAAGCCGCTCTATGGCATGGGGGGCCGCTCCATCTTCGTCGTCGACCGCGAGGACAAGAACGCCAGCGTGGTGTTCGAGACGCTGACCGAGTACGGCAGCCGCTATGCGATCGTGCAGCGGTACCTGCCGGACATTGTGACGACCGGTGACTCGAGGATCCTGCTGGTCGACGGCGAACCCATTCCCTACGCCTTGGCCCGAATACCGACGGATTCGGATAACCGCGGCAATCTCGCCGCCGGCGCCACAGGGCAGGGGCGCCCGCTCAATGACCGAGACCGCTGGCTTTGCGCCCAAATCGGACCAACGCTCAGGGATCGCGGCATGCTTTTCGTGGGATTGGATGTCATCGGCGGCTTCGTGACCGAAATCAATGTCACCAGCCCGACCGGGATACGCGAGCTGGATCGGGAGTTCGATACCCGCATCGGTGATCGACTTATGGACGCCATCGCAAAGCGGCTAGCGCCAAGCCGTCTCCCCGCAGCATCGATTTAAACGGTGACCATCCTCACGATTGCACGCCACTCGGCAGGGCTATAGTAAAGAGGTGGCAGAAACGGCGGTCCTGGACGAGCTTCTGAGCCGGCGCGAAGACGGGCAGTCGGCGCGCGACCGCCTATTGGCGGCGATACTGGTGATCGCCACACTCCACGGCGTGGCCATTCTCGGGATCAGCTTCCGCCGAGCCTATGCGGCCGCCGGATCAGCGCCTGCAATGTTGCAGGTCCTGCTCGTATCGGACAAAGCGGAAACCGCGGATGCCGCGACTGCGGCTGACTACCTGTCGAATGCCAGCCAGCGGGGCACCGGTACGGACCCGAAACTGCAAGTCACCCGATCACCGCAGTCGAAGGAGCCGCGAACAGAACCTGGTACCCCGGACAAATTCGCAGACCCCGCGAGCACGACGAACTCAAGCGCCAAGCCGGAGTTGCTGACGGGGGCATCGCCCGACAGGACATGGCGGGACAAGGCCACGGCACCAGCCCGCACGCTCGCGCCGCTTCCGGTCTATACCCAAGAAGTGCGCGCGGAAGTCCGCGGCGTTGAGTCGAGTGATGCGTTGGCGCTGCGCGGCCAACCCAGGCTCGATGAACCCCCGAACCCCAATACTCAACGATCGGAGGTCGCCGTCTATCTGGACGGGTGGCGCCACAAAATCGAAAAAACCGGCACGGAGAACTACCCGGTCGCGGCGCTCAACCGCGCAGGCCTCTCCGGAAACCCCATTCTCGAGGTGCAAATTCTCGCGGACGGACGGCTGGGCGAAGTCATTCTCAAGCGCTCCAGCGGCCATCCGGAACTCGATCAGGCGGCACTCGGCATCCTTCATCTGGCAGCCCCCTTCGACGCGTTCTCGGCCACTCTGGCCGCACAACACCCGTCACTCAGGCTGTCCTACGAGTGGCAGTTTCGTGGCGGTCAGTTACAAGCGCCATCCAGCAACAGCACGCGCCGTACCTACTGATCTCGCCTTGTCTCACGCGCGGCGCGGCCCGATACTAGTCGCATGAGCGACGCGTACCTCACCAATCAACTGCTGATCGCCATGCCCACGCTTGACGATCCCAACTTCGCACATTCGGTTACGCTGATCTGCGAACACACTGCCAAAGGCGCGCTGGGCATCGTGATCAACCGGCCACTGAAGATGTCGCTGGGGGATATTTTTGCGCAACTGTCGCTCGACACCATGAACTCCGCCATCGCCGATCAGCCGGTGTTGTTCGGAGGGCCGGTCCAGCGTGATCGCGGCTTCGTACTGCACCCCTCCTCCGCCCAAACGGCCCCGGCATGGGAATCCAGTCTTCAGGTGTCGCCCACACTTCAGGTGACCACCTCGCGCGACATCCTGAGCGCCATCGCCCGTGGCGATGGGCCCTCCCGGGCGGTCATTGCACTCGGCTATGCCGGATGGGAAGCCGGCCAGCTCGAGGACGAGATCAGAGCCAACGCCTGGCTCAATGTACCGAATGACACGGAACTCCTCTTCGAGACACCGTTCAACGAGCGCTGGCACGCTGCGGCGAAACGACTGGGCATCGACTTTGGCCGCCTCTCCCCCCAAGCCGGTCATGCCTGACCGGCTGGCGGCCAATGCCGCGGGGACTCCGCGAGTCGCGCTCGGGTTCGATTACGGAACACGCCGAATCGGCATCGCGGCGGGCGACACGCTCACCAACGGCGCGAGGCCGCTGGGTGTCGTGGCCGCCCACCGGGGCGAGCCCGACTGGGCACAGCTGGACCGCTTCCTGCGCGAGTGGGCCCCCAGCGTCCCGGTGGTCGGCGTCCCATAAAAAATGGATGGAACCGCCGGGCCCGTGACACCGGCAGCCATCCGATTCGCGGAATCACTCGGCACACGATCATCTATCGAAGTGATCACGGTCGATGAGCGCCTATCGTCACGAGAAGCGGAAGATTTATTGCGCAGGCGGCGAGCCAGCGGCGAACGACACCGCCGGGTGCGACACAGCGATGTGGACGCCGCTGCGGCCTGCGTATTGCTGGAACAATGGCTACGCGGCAGGACAGCACGGAGCGACTAATCAATATGCCGTCATTCAACCAACTCGATGCGCACGGTCGCCTGCGTCACCTCATCAGCCTGGAAGGACTGCCGGCAGATACGATTCACCAACTGCTGGATCGAGCGCAAACCTACGTCCGTCGGATAGACGAACGGCCCGCCCAAAGTCATGCGCTCACGGGATGCACGGTGGCCAACATCTTCACCGAACCGAGCACGCGGACCCGCGCGTCGTTTGAACTCGCCGCCCGCCGGCTTGGCGCCGAAGTCTTGAATCTCGAGATCCAGCTCTCCTCCCGCATGAAGGGCGAGACCATCCTAGACACGATTCACACGCTTCAGGCGATGTCCATGGATGCGTTCGTCATTCGAGACGCGCAGCCCGGTGTATGCCGATTCGTTGCGGAAAATGTCGCCCCGCATGTGAGCGTGCTCTCGGCTGGCGAGGCACACCTGTCGCACCCGACCCAAGGGCTTCTGGACGCTCTCACGATCATCCAACACAAGCCGCAGCTCGGCGACCTCACCCTTGCGGTGGTCGGCGACATTCGCCACTCGCGGGTAGCGCGCTCAGCACACCATGTGTTCACGGCACTGGGAATTGGTGAACTGCGTATTGTCGCGCCGGACGCCTTGATGCCGGAATCGCATGAAATGCCCGGTGCTAAGCGCTTCGACAGCATCGAGAACGGCATTCGCGACGCCGACGTCATCATGATGCTGAGGATCCAGAAAGAGCGCATGGAGCAAGCCGACATTCCGGACGGTGACCAGTATTTTGCCCAATGGGGACTGACCGAGCAGCGACTGTCGCTGGCGCAACAGGATGTCATCGTGCTGCATCCCGGCCCGATGAATCGGGAAATCGAGATTGCAAGCTCGGTCGCTGACGGCAAGCATTCGGTGATTCGACAACAGGTCACCAATGGTGTGGCCGTACGCATGGCAGTACTCGAATCCGTCATCACGACTCGTCAACTCGCCAGGGGCATCGCATGACCGTACAGCACCCCTCCCATCGGGGCTCGATTCTCCTCGAGGAGGCGGAGGTGCTTGGCCATGAAGCATGGCCGGGCGAGCAGTACATCCTGCGCCTACACGCACCTCGTTGCGCAGCGCGCGCGACCGCCGGCAGCTTCGTGCACCTGACGTGCGATCCGGATCGTCCGATGCGAAGACCGCTCTCGATACAACATGCCGACCCAACCACCGGCGTGATCGAGATCCTCTACAAGGTCGTCGGACAAGGTCTCGCTGCCCTCGCGCGCGCCGCCAAGGGAGATCGCCTGTCTTGCCTTGGACCGATCGGGCAGCCCTTCAGGGCGGATCCGACGCGTCCACGAAGCCTGTTGATCGGCGGCGGGGTGGGCATGCCTCCGATGTTGTTTCTGGCCGAGACGATGCATGAGGACAC
>Ga0164297_10002727_pt1 | contig 17167 bp, 17 predicted proteins | sample GEODES058metaG_FD_113539 | JGI IMG/M metagenome (GOLD analysis project Ga0164297, IMG submission 113539) | Dystrophic lake water microbial communities from Trout Bog Lake, Wisconsin, USA - GEODES058 metaG | ecosystem: Environmental > Aquatic > Freshwater > Lake | place: USA: Trout Bog Lake...
GTGAGGCATTCGCTCTCTTTATAAGGGCTTCTTCAACTTCTTTAGTTTCTAAAACAGGGATTTTTACCAATTGACAACGACTAAGAATAGTCGGTAATATTTGTTCCTCCTCTTCTGCAACCAAAATGAAAAGTGTATTTGCCGGCGGTTCTTCAATCAGTTTTAATAATTTATTACCTTCTTTACCGAGATATTCCGGCATCCAGAGAACTAAAACTTTGTATTCGCTCTCAAAGCTTTTTAGGCTCAATTGGCGCATAATATCATTGCATTCCTCGGCGGTAATGTTGCCTTGCTTGTTTTCGGCACCAATAAATTGTAGCCAATCATAAGCATTGCCATAAGGGGATTGTTTGATGAACTCACGCCATTCTGTAATATAGTCGCTGCTTTTAGGCTTGTCCCCTGTTTTTTTAGGAATTACAGGATATGAAAAATGTAAATCTGGATGAATAAGCTTTTCAGCCCTTTGAAAACTTTCTTGATTTTCTAATTCTTCTGGGGAAATATAGCTCGGTTTAGTTTCGAGGGCGGACATGCCACCAAATAAATCTTCCACAACTGGAGATGCAGAAGGTTGGCAAACAACAAATTGTGCAAACGCCAATGCCAATGGCAAAGCCCCACTACCATCTTTTCCTAAAAATAAAAGTGCATGGCTGAGGCGGTTTTGCTCAACCATTTCTATCAAGTGTCCCTTTATTGCTTGTTGCCCTACTATATCTTTAAACTGCATTAAGGCGAAGATAACTACTCCCTAGATAAAAAGGAGATTTGATTTTTTGGGTTTACGTTAAAAACTCCTGCTCTACTAAACCATTTTTAATAGCATAAATAGCCATACCCATTCTTGATCTTACTTTTAGTTTGTCATAAAGGATTGCCCTATAATCATCACCAGTTCGTGGGCTGATAAACATTTTTTTTGCAATTTGATCTAATGTCAGTTCCGTACAAACAAGTGCTAAATATTCTTTTTCTTTATCACTCAATTCCGAAGGCTCTACTGGCTGGTTAGCTTCATTCTGCATTCCTTTCACCAAACTCCAAGAAATGTCTTCTGGCAAATAGAAATTTTTAGTCATTACAGTTTCAATGGCTTTCAGCAATTCTGCTGGTTCTGTGTTCTTTGATAAAAAGCCTTTTGCACCGTTTCTCATCATTTTTACGATGCTGCGCTCATCCGTTTCCATGCTCAACGCAACTATTTTTACTTGGGGGTAATTTTTAGTTGCCCACAAAGCTGTTTGAAAGCCATCCATGATTGGCATACTAATATCAAGCAACAAAATATCGGGGATGATATGGTTTTGTAATTTTTCTTGCACCTGTTCCCCATTTTCAACATCAAACAATACCGAACAATTTTTAAAAGAAGAGACCAATTTTACAAGAGAACTTCGGACCAAATTATGGTCGTCTGCCAATGCAACTTGTATTTTATTTATGTCAGTAGCCATAATAATATCTGGATAAATTCAATTCCCTAATAAACTATTTTAATCAGCCGGTATTGGCAAAACTAATGAAACTCTTGTTCCTTTTCCTATTTCACTCTCTATATTAATATTGCCTCCTATTAATTTAGCCCTGTTGAACATATTGGTTAATCCAATACCCGTTTCTTTCGTTTGCTTTTTGTTGGCTTCCACATCAAAACCAACCCCATTATCTTGTATGCTTATCACAAACAATGTAACATCCTTTTCAAACACTTCTATATTTATTTCTGAGGCCTTTGCGTGTTTTAAGATATTCTGCAATACCTCTTGAAAAATACGAAATATAAAAGTATCGGTCTGTCCACCAAAGTAACTACCACTCACTTGGCAATTGTAGTGTATGGTTAGTGTTTTTATTTTACCCAATCGGCTGACTTCCTTTTCAATGGATTCTAACAAGCCTATGTGCAAAATCCTATCTGTACTTAGGCTATGGGATAGTTCCCTAATCTCTTCTATTGTATTTTTGAGGAAATCGCTGTTTTCTTTAATTTCACTATATAAATCGGAATCGGGTTCTATTGGCAAAAGAGTAAGATTCAATTGTATTGCAGCAAGTTTTTGTTTTATATTGTCGTGCAGTTCCACCCCAAGTTGTTTCATTGTGTACTCCTGCATTTCCAACTGGCTACTGAACAATTCCTTTTGGTATTCTTCTTTTAAACTCACTATCTCCCGCTCCTGTTTTTGTTGCCTCCGTTGATAGAAAAATAATGCTGAGATAATAAAGACAACCAATAGTAAGGCTATCAAACCCCCAACTGCTATTACAAAGAAGATTTCCTGACTCTGATCTTGCATAAAAAGGCGATACAAAAAAGTGAATATAATATTAGATTCAATACAACAAGAACAAAACTAACAATACTATGGAGTTTGGTTGGAAAATTTTTTATCAGATTGCCAGAAACATAAACCGGAAAACTTACACAATAAAAGAAAAGCAAACCGGTACATATCCAAAAACCGGCATCATTTATTAATCTGACAGCATATTGCAACCTAAATAATTCGAAGAAATAATAAATAGCAAGGGCAATGATAAGTAGGCAACCTAATGAATAGGTTATGGAATTGAAGTTATTGATACCCTGCAAAAACAAGATATTCAAAATAGATACACAAGGAAACCCAATTAAAAGATAACCAATGATTTTTTTTATCTTTTTAGATTGAATAATATCTCTTATTACCCATGTATAAAAGCAAAATTCTATTGTAGTAAATATATTGTAAAGTGGCAAATCATTAACCCCTTTTTTCTTTAAATATCCGCCGCCAAACTCAACCAGAAAGCTTAAAGCTAGAAATGGAGAGAATGCTTTTAAAAAAATCTGACAATCTTTATTAAATAAAAGAATGGTTGAGAGTAAAAAACCAATCAAAAGCAACGCATAGTAAAGCAAATTCATATTCCCACGAAGTAAAAGAATATATTTCACAAAACAAAAAGCCTCATAGATTGGATTGTAATTTTTTTATTAACTTAGAATAATGTCAATTAAACCTTTATAACTATTATTTTCTTAAGACAAATCATTTTTTCTTATAAATCTGTATGTTTTCGTTACTGAACCGTGTGCTTTTATTTATAAACCTCGTGCTTTTATTTCAAACCCGCACAGTTTATAAACAAACCCGTAAGGTTATTTTGTAAACCCAAACGTTTATGCAATTAATCCTTGTGGAACAATTTAAAGCCCACAAGCTTTTATTGTAAACCCGTACAGGTAATTTTAAAACCCATTAGGATTTTCAAAAAAGTAGCTGAGCTTTATATACAAGTATATTCATGATGAAATATTATTAGTTTTGAATCTGATATTGATTTCTTTGAAATTGGCATTTTTAGATAGTATATACACAAATGAGTATTTGGATAGAAAAGGGTTAAAATAAAAAGACCTCCCAATGGGAGGTCTTTTTATTTTAACTTATGCAAAAAATTTAAATTACCATCATTCCTTTCTCGCCTTTATCAACAAGGGTTACGCCAATTTCAGACGACCCTTTAGGATTCAAATGAATAAAATTATATGCTAAGATGTTTGTCTTATTACCGTTATTAATGTAAAGATCTTTATTAACAACTTCACCTTGCGCAGTTTCTTTTTGTTCAGTAGCTACCATTACTAATGTTTGTTTTCCTGCATATTCTTTCTTTTCAGCATAATCTTTACTGTAAGCGCCAAAATACATTCTAACGCCATCAGCGCCGTTCATCTTGGCATTTTCCAAAAACTCTTCCATTTCTTCTATACTCCACCATCCACTAAGCGTGTCATCTTGACCAATTCTTTCACTGTTTTGTATCCAACGTTCTTGTTTGTAATTTCTTACTACTTCGTCTACATGTTGTGTAGAAACGTACTTTCCAACCTTTAGGGATTTTTTTTCAATTGTGAGCATAATTTAAAATTTAAGATGTTTATGTATTTTTGTTGACAGAGTAAAAGTATATATCCTAAACCACCTTTTTGCTTCACTAAGTAATTGATTTTGATTCATTATTAAATATTTTTATTTATAAAGTATATAATAATCAATTTTTTTGCGCCAAAAGCGCAGAAAAATACCGTTCTGGCAGCACAAAAATCATAGGAAGTGGCGCAGCCTTTTCTGCGCTTTTGGCGCAGTTTTTTTTGCGCCAAAAGCGCAGAAAAATACCGTGATAAAAAAACGGGCCTTTTTTGCGCAGTATCAAATAGTTTATAGACATTTGAATCGGACAATAACCCCGTTTTTAAAATCTACTACGCTAACGATTCTTTGTTTCGTTCAAAAACCTCTCGTTGCATTTGCATTGAGAGGTTTTTCTTTTCCCCTCTTTACTAATCTTAGCCGTAAGAAAATAAAATTCCCCAGCCAATCCCTTGAATAAAGGAGAAATCACTTTTGTTCTTTTCTGAATAAACTTTTGGTCATAATTGTTAGCGGTACTTTACAGGCTTACTTAGCTATTAAACTTAAATGAAAAATACTCATAGTAGAATTAACCTGCCAATAATATCCATATAAGACGACTGCTTAGTTTAATAATGGGCATCAGTATAAAATAATTTTGTTAGTCAAAAATACTATCTAATTTAGCATTTTTAAATTACTAATTATGACAGACGAAACTTTGTACCACCGTTCCGCCTATACTGGGACGAAGAATTTTAGCCAAGCGGACATACAAACAGCCAATGCTACTGGGTTTGGCGCCGCTGCGGATGATTACTCGGAAAAAGGGATAGATTTGAATGAACAACTGATAATGAACAAGCCCGCTACCTTCTTTTTTAAGATGAATAGCGATGCAATGTTGGATGCGGGGATACATCCGGGCGACGTTTTGATTGTTGATAGAAGCATTAGGTCTGCCCCTGGTAAAATAATAGTAGCCGCCGTAAATGGTGAATTGATGGTGAGGTATTTTAAAAATACCATGAATAAATGCTGGTTGGAACCTGCCAACAAACGTTTCGGAAACACTACGTTGGAAGAGTTTACAGAATACAGACCGTGGGGAGTGGTTACTTGTGTGGTGCATATAATAGACCCTGCATTGATAGCTTTTAATACGCCAAGAAAACCTAGGAAATGATAGCCATTTTGGATTGTAACAGTTTTTATTGTTCATGTGAAAGGGTATTTAAACCTGAACTTGAAAACAAGCCTGTTGTTGTATTAAGCAATAATGATGGATGTATCATTGCTAGAAGTGATGAGGCCAAAAAAATTGGAGTGGGTATGGCAGGACCATACTTTAAAGCAAAACCGTTGATAGAAGAATATGGTGTAACGGTGTTTTCGAGCAACTATAATCTGTATGGTGATATGAGTTGGCGGGTAATGGAAACATTGCGGGTAATGATGGGCAAGGAGAACGTAGAAGTCTATTCGGTGGATGAATGTTTTATTAGCCTTGCGCATATTCCTAGAGAAAAACTACACGAAACAGCCGCAACCCTGAAAGAAACCGTGGAAATGTGGACGGGGATAAAAGTATCTGTGGGGGTTGCACCCACCAAAGTATTAAGTAAAGTTGCCAATAGGTTGGCTAAGAAAAATAAAGCAGTAACCAATTGTGTGTTGGTATTGGATAGTCCAAGAAAAGTAGAACAAGCTCTTCAAAAAACATTAGTAGAAGATATTTGGGGCGTTGGTGGGCAATATGCGGAGAAATTAAAGAGGGAAAATATCCTCACTGCTTATGACCTAAGCAAAAAAGACGTTAATTGGTGTAGGAAAAACCTAGGTGGAGTAGTTGGTGAACGTTTACTTCGTGAACTGAAAGGTGAAATGAGCAGAAAGATGGAAGCACCTTTGATTGAGAAGAAAATTATCGCTACCACAAGAATGTTTGGCAACCCAGTAACCGACATTAAAAGTATAAAAGAAGCAGTGGCTACTTACACCGCAAGGGCAGCAGAAAAACTAAGGCGACAATATGGCGCAGCCAAAACAATCAGTGTATTTGTAGTGCCTAAAGAGCAAAATTTTAATACGAAGTTCAGGCAGGGATCGAGCATTGGCAGTTATACAAGATTGCTTCAGGCAACTTCCCTAACGAATGAATTGATAAAGCCTGCCTTAAAGTTGGTCGATAAATTATTTGAGGAAGGAAGGATTTATAAAAAGGCAGGCGTGATGTTGAGTGACATTGTTCCTGATAATTCCATACAAAGTGACCTGTTTCTTTCTAACAATAAAAATCAGGAACGACTGCTGATGAGCATGATAGATAATATAAATTCATCGATGCGAGACGATGTATTAAAGTTTGCTGCAAGCGGAACCGTTCGCAATTGGAAGATGCAGAAAAACTTTCATAGTCCAAGGTACACTACCAGATGGGATGAAATTTGTACAGTAACCTAGAACAATGACGGATTCTTTTTTACAAATTCGGGTTTCTTTAAATTCAGTCCACACGCTGCATTTAGCTTATCAACCATATACACGGTTAACTCTGGCGAGTATGCTTCATCGTGCATGTGCATAAAGAAATAAACCTCCTCGATGCCTTCTTCAATCCAATATTTTATGCGGTCGATCCATTCATCTATTCTTGCATAATCTGTTGGGTGAAGGCTGTTGCCTACATAACGGATAAAAGCTTTAGGAATAGATAATTGCATGTGCGCACAATCTCGGCGTCCGCTTGTATCGGTAATGACAGATCCTATCTTATTGTCTTTTAGGAAAGCAAACAATTCATTTCTAATTGCTTCGTCACCAAACCACTCTGCGTGGCGAACCTCCAAGAAGAATTGGAGTTTAGTGGGTAATGACTTCAGGTAATTGAATAACTCAGTTTTTCTCTTTGGACTGAATGAGTCACTCAATTGAATAAATATGGGACCAAGCTGTTCCCCAAAAGCCAACAAGCCTTCCAAAAACTCATTTGTTAATGATTCTTTTCCATAAAGGCTTCTTTCGTGCGTAACCCCTTGATACATTTTAGGGCAATATAAGAAGTTTGTTCCTTTTGTTTTTTCTGCCCACTTGCTAATACCTCTAATACTATGTATCTTGTAGTGGGTAGCATTCAATTCAATGCTGTTATAATGCTTGGCATAGTGTTCCAAAAAATCCTTTTCATTTGTTTTTGGAGGGTATATTTTTCCTACCCACTCGCTTCTGCCCCATTTTGAACAGCCAAGATATACTTTAGGTGAATCGACTGTTTTGCCAGTAAGTATTGCTTTATTTGAGGGATGATCTGGTGGCAAAGCAAAATCAATGGTATCTAATTTTTTCTCAGGAATACGTCCAAACTCCATTGCAAAGGTTTTTAACTTGAAAAATTACAGTTTAACGACTGTTCATTAGTAAGAAGGTTTACTAACAGCAATCTGTTTTTAAAATTATTTATATAGATACAATCAAATATAAAAATGCTGCTTTATAATTGCATTGATTATAGATTCTAATTCAATATTTTAGGGCAATGATAAAATCTTTGATACAAAATTAAATACCTAGGCGTATCTTCATTTGTAAATTTTATTAAATGTTTATTACTAAGAAACTTCCTCAGAGAAAATGTATTGCGCTAATAGCCCACGACCATAAGAAAGAAGACATGGTGCAATGGGCTGTACACAATATGCAAACATTGGCAAAACATGAGTTGTATGCCACCGGCACAACGGGCAAACTGGTAGAAGAGGCATTGGACAGACCGGTGAAAAAGTTTTTGAGTGGACCCCTTGGCGGCGACCAACAAATAGGTAGCCTCATTGCAACTGGTGAAATTGATATAGTCGTTTTCTTTTGGGACCCCATGGAAGCGCAACCACATGATACGGATGTAAAAGCATTGTTACGGCTTTGTGCAGTTTGGAACATCCCCATGGCTTGCGATAGGTCAACAGCGGATTTTATCATTACCTCACCATTTATGCACGAACCTTACGAAGCAATCATTCCTGATTATACAGGTTATTTGAAGAGGAACTTGGGTATTTAAGTAGTTGACCGTTTATCGAAATACCGTTTACCGTTTATTGCATCTACGGTAATTCGGTAAACTGTTAGCGGTAAACTATCTCTCAACTAAACAATTCCTCCGCCTTTATAATGCTTTCTGGTTTGCCTACATCAATCAAAAGGCTGTTTGAATGGCCGAATCCCTCGATGACGTTATCCTTACAAAGGCTCATATAAACATCCACCAAAGAGAACTTTCCTTCTTGTTGTATCAGTTTGAAGATGCTAGTATTTATTATGTGGATGCCACTAAAGGCTTTTTGTTGGAGTGATTGTTTTTGTTCTTCGGTGTAAGTAAGCACAGCACCTTTCTCTTCCAACGTTGCTGTATTTCTCCAGCCACAAAGCTGATTGTTAGGATTAAAAAGAAAATATCGGCTACTTGCCCTATCCGTGATTGCCAAAGTGGCCAATGGTTGATTGGTTTGGTGTTGCTGTATCATTTCAGTTAATGGCATATCTGTAAGCATATCCACATTCATCACCACAAAACTTTCTTCTTTCTCAAAATACCAAGCAGCTTTCTTCAATCCACCACCAGTTTCCAATACTGCATCTGTTTCATCCGAAATAGTAATATTACTTCCCCAACCTTTGTTTGTTTCTATTGCGTCTATGATTTGATTAGCAAAGTGATGCACGTTTACAATCACATCCTTAATCCCGTGACTTTGCAAATACGCTACATTTCGTTGTAATAAACTTTTTCCATTCACCATTGCCAATGCCTTTGGATGATGCAATGTAAAAGGTCGTAACCTTGTTCCTAAACCTGCTGCAAGAAGTAATGCTTTCATTTACTGATACTTTTTGTTTGCCGTTAACCGCTTACCGAAATACCGTTTACCGATGTATCGATTGCGGTTAACGGTATTTCTGTCAACGGTCAACGGCTATCTCACCCAATTTCCTTTATTCGTATGTGTCAACACCACTTTTACTTTGTATTTATTTCTTAAGTGCCTTGCTGTTTGCTCGGCTGCATAAACACTTCTGTGTTGACCACCCGTGCAGCCGAAGTTGATAGATAAATGCTCGAAGTCCCTTTCCAAATAATTCTCTATGGATATATCTATCAAGTCCCAAACGCTGTTTAAAAAAGTATTCATCTTAGTGCGTTGTTCCAGAAAGTCTTGGACAGATTTGTCTTTGCCACTTAGTTTTTTGTAGTCATCAAAGCGACCAGGGTTAAGTATGGCACGCATATCAAACACATAGCCACCGCCTGATTCATTGTCACACTTGGGTATTCCTTTTCGGTAGCTGAAACTATTAATTTCCACCACAAGCGGCGTATTTTCATTAGCCTGAATAGGTGTAAACCTTTTTATTATCTCCTCGCTTGTTATTTGTTTTAGCAAGTCGTTGAACAAAGGCATCTCGATTCCAACTTGCTTATTCGTAACAAAGAACTGCACATTCTTCAATGCCAACGGGATGCTTGATAGAAAATGTGCTTTCCGTTCAAACAGCCCCCTGAAACCATAAGCCCCTAACACTTGCAACAACCGAATCAGCACATAGCCATTGTATTGATTGATAAATTCATCCCTGTCTATTGATTCGTCCAACAAGTTTTCTACCTGCTCAATATAATACTCCAAGAGACTTTCTTTCCATTCTTGACTCAACTCTGCTTTTGCTTGCCAAAGTAGGCTTGCTACATCATATTGCAATGCCCCTTTCATTCCTCCTTGATAATCGATAAAGTAAACTTCTTCGTTTTCTACCAATATATTTCGGCTTTGAAAGTCACGGAACATAAAATATTGCTGCCCAGTTTGCGATAAATAAGTGCCCAACGCCTCAAACTCATCCATCAAAGCTTGTTTGTCGTAAGGTATCTTGAGTGTATCTAAAAAGTAATATTTAAAATAAAGCAAGTCGCTGATGATAGCTTGCTTACCAAAAGCTTTTGCGGTGAGGCACCAGTTGTAATCAAACCCTTTATCGCCAATTATCTGTATCCTAGCCAACTGATGAAGGCTCTTTTCGTAAAGCTCATACACATAATCTTCCTTGCCCCACTGATCTATTTTATCTAGCAAATTCTCTTTTCCCTTGTCTTCTTGAATGTAAATTGTTCTTTCTTCATTCATGCAAAACACTTCAGGGACAGATAATCCTGCGGCTTTAAAGTGATTGGTGAATCGTACAAAAGCATTGTTTTCGGGTATATTCAAGTTGTAAGTGGCAATGTATGAAGCCTCTTTTGTATGAATCCGGTAGTATTGCCTATCGCTACCGCTCTGTGGCAACATCTCCAAACGGGTGATGGGCTCGTGTTTGTAATCGGTAAATAATTGTTCAATTGCTGCTGTAATCAATTCCATTCGTCGGTTTATTTAAAAAAACGAAAATAGCCTTATCTGTTTATTATCCGCAAAACTTACATAAAAAGGTATCTTTGGTTATTATCTACAATTGAAAAAATGTTTATGAACAACGTAGTTTATCAAATAGCAATAAAAAAAGAATACGCTGCCGCTGTAATTGAAGACTTGAAATTGATGGACGCAATAGAAATATTGGAGCATCCCATTCCCGAATGGCAACAACAAGAAACGTTGAAGCGTATGGCTGATTATGCCACAAACCCATCTTCTGGAATCAGTAAGGAAGCCTTTTTTAATGAACTAAAAAAAGAAGATGAAGCACTTTGATGTTATTTTATCTTCAGAAGCTTTAAATGATTTAAGAAATATCCGTACTTGGTATAATCAAAAACAATCGGGACTTGGTAAGGCTTTAATTAACGATGTTGAACTGACTGTTTCTTCCATTGAACAAAATCCATTCTTTGGCTCCATAAAATATAAAAACATCCGAACAGTATCTTGTTCAAAATTTCCTTACGCCATTCATTATTCAATAGATGAAACAAAAGGGATTGTACTTATTGCAGCTATTTTCCATTTGCACCGCAATCCATTTTGGGATAATAAAGAGGAATGATTTTATTTACCCCTTATCGCTTTATATATCTTAATCGCACTCATCAGCAATGCAATAAAAAGAATCAATCCAACCAATCCCCACACCAAACTGATGCTTTGTTTTACTACAACCAGCATAACGATAGCTATCAGAAATATGGTAGCTACTTCGTTCCAGATGCGTAGTTGTTGAGATGTGTATTTGAATATCCCTTGAACTTGTTGCCTTAAGATTATGTGTAATGAAAAATGATATAGGTATAAAAAAACCACGAAAACTAGTTTTATCAACAACCAACTACCAGCTTCCTCAAAAAGAATATTGTTCCAACCGCCCATAAATAGGATGGCAGGCCCAAAAATGAGTGTCAGTATTGCCGATGGCCAAGTGATGCCGTACCACAGCCGCTTCATCATAATGGTAAATTGTTCTTGCAAAACCTGCCTGACAGCCTCTGGCTTTTCTTGTGCTTCGACGTTATAAATAAATAAGCGGGGCATATAAAACAACCCTGCAAACCAGGTAACGATAAAGATGATGTGCAATGCCTTGAGGTAGGAATACATATTTAGTGGTTAGTGGTTAGCGATTAGTGGTTAGTGATTGCTTTTTTTATTAATCACCAAACGTTAATCACTAAACATTTTAAGTTGCATAAGTAGCAAATAAAATTCATTCAAGATTAATTTTCTTCTTTTTTAAGTCGAAGATGAAACTTTTAAGCCCTTAAATAACTCACCTTTAAGACAATTCCTCCTTCTTTATCTTTTATTTTGACAGGCATCACCTCTTTGCCTTGTCATCATGGCAGAATAAATACGGGTGGTATTGTGTTTGATTGGTATTGAATCACTTTTAATTAAAAGAAAAAATAAACAAATCTGGATTATGCAAAAAGGACAAATAAGAGTTCAAACGGAGAACATTTTCCCTATTATCAAAAAGTTTTTGTACAGCGACCACGAGATTTTCTTGCGTGAATTGGTGAGTAACGCCATTGATGCTTCGCAAAAGATAAAGACCTTATCTAGCATTGGTGAAGCAAAAGGAGACTTGGGTGAATTGAGGATTGATGTGATTCTTGACACAAAAGAAAAGACCATCACCGTGCAGGACAAGGGCGTGGGGATGACGCAGGAAGAAGTAGATAAATACCTGAACCAAGTGGCGTTTAGTGGTGCCGAAGAGTTTTTGACAAAGTATAAAGATGCCAACATCATTGGTCACTTTGGGCTTGGTTTCTACAGTTCTTTTATGGTGAGCGAACAAGTGGATGTATTGACTCAATCTTATAAAGATGATGCCCCAACAGTGTTTTGGAGTTGTGATGGTAGTCCCGAATTTGAATTGTATGAAGTAGAAAAGAAGGAACGTGGCACCAAAATAATTATGCATGTAAACGAAGAGAGTGCTGAGTTTTTGGATGCTTACAGATTGAAAGGTATCCTTGAAAAGTTCTGTAAATTCTTGCCAGTGCCAATCTTCTTCAGTGAGGAAGGTGCAAAAGAAGAGGACATCAAGCAAATAAATAATCCTAACCCTATATGGACTAAAAAGCCAAGTGACCTAACTGATGAGGACTATAAAAACTTCTATAGGGAACTGTATCCAATGGGTGAAACGCCTTTGTTCTGGATACATTTGAACGTGGATTATCCATTCAATCTGACTGGTATTCTTTATTTCCCTAAAATTAAACAGAGCTACGAAATACAAAAAGACAAGATTCAATTATACTGCAACCAAGTGTTCGTGACTGACGAAGTGAAGGATATTGTTCCTGAATTTTTGATGTTGTTGCACGGTGTAATTGATAGTCCGGATATTCCTTTGAATGTGAGCCGTAGCTATTTGCAAGGCGACCCTAACGTGAAAAAGATAAACAGCCACATCACCAAGAAAGTAGCTGACAAATTGGAAGAGATATTCAGGAACGACCGCGAATCTTTCCAAGACAAATGGGAAAGCCTTGGTTTGTTTGTGAAATATGGCATGATGACCGATGATAAGTTCTTGGAGAAAGCGAATAAGTTCTTGGTAATGGAAGATGCAACTTCACCGAAATCTATTACTCAAGAAGATGGTCAGGTAGTTACAAAAAAGACTTTCTATACATTGGAAGAGTATAAAACGGCTACTGAAGCATTGCAAAAGAATAAGGAAGGGAAGAATATTATTCTATATACCACCGACCCAATCCATCAGGACGTTTATATTCAGGCTTGTTTAGCTAAGGGATTCATTATTGTAAAGTCTGAAACATTAGTTGATGCAGCCTTCATTAACCACATGGAAATGAAGTGGGAGAATGTAAGTTTTGTTCGTGTGGATGCTGATATAGTTGATAATCTAATTGACAAACAAGAACACCACGACAGTGTTTTGAGTAATGACGAGCAAGAAACGTTGAAGAAACTATTTGAAATTCCTGCTAACAACTTGCACCTAACTGTTGAGGTAAAAGGGTTGGTAAATAATCCAGCACCAGTAGTTGCTACCCGTCCAGAGTTTATGCGCCGTATGAAAGATATGGGAGCAGCAGGTGGCGGAATGGGAGCATTCTATGCGCAAATGCCAGATGAAGTAACATTGACAGTTAATGGCAATCACCCAATCTATCAATCATTACTAAAAGAAATAGATATTGAGAAACAAGGCAAACAAATAAGAAACCTAGCTGATTTGGCATTGTTGTCTCAAGGTTTATTGAAAGGAAATGATTTAACAAGTTTCATAGCAAGAAGTGTTGAATTGATGAATAATTAACCAAAGTTTGGTTTGAGAGTGAAGTAAAAGCCAGTCCTTTTAAGGATTGGCTTTTTTAATAAAAATATTTTTTTAGTACTATTTTATTAATACTCCTACCTTTATTCATCTTTTTAATAAAACATAGTGTAATAATGAAACCTTTAATAGAGAAACTCCCCCTTAGAGAAAACACTTCTTTTGTCGCCAATACGCATACAACACCAAACTTCGAAGTGCCTTGGCATCAGCATGTAGAATACGAATTAATTCTTTTTATAAAAGGTGGAGGCCATTCTTACATAGGAAATTATGTGGGCGAGTTTTCTGTGGATGACATATTCTTTTTAGGTAGTAACCTCCCACACACTTTTCAAAAGGACAATCCTGACTTGATTACTAGTGCGATAGTAATACATTTTAAGGAGGACTTCTGGGGAAATGCTTTTCTCAGCCTTCCAGAGTGCAAACAAATAAAACAATTACTCAGAACGTCAGTAAAGGGATTTCACATTCAAGGGGAAAGTAAAGCCAAAATGGGTAAACTGATTAAAAAATTAGTTGAAGCCAATGGCTTTGAAAGAGTATTGTTGCTGTGTGAATGCTTGCAAATAATGTCTGCAAAACAAGAGTTTAAAATGTTGTCAACCCAAGAAGTTGGGGATTTCAATCATAAACACAAAGAGCGTATTGATAAGATTTTCCAATTTACAATCGCCAATTTCCAAGAAACAATCAGGATTGAAGAAGTGGCAGGCTGCGTACAAATGAGCATCCCAGCTTTTTGTAGTTACTTCAAGAAAAGCACCAAGAAAACCTACATTGATTTCTTGAATGAGATACGTGTTGGTTTTATTTGCAAACAACTGATTGACACTTCGAAATCTATTGAATCCATCTGCTATGAAAGTGGTTTCAATACCATTGCAAACTTTAATAAACAATTTAAAAGTGTAAAGCAGATGACCCCTTCAAAATATAGAAAACAGTTTGCAAATAGAATAATTAGATAAGTTTACTCTTGGGGCTATCAAATTTTATATAAATAAAAATTAGCAGGAAGATAAACCCATAAGCTACGATGTTGAACATCGTATGATGATCAACATATTTACTTATAGGCCAGTTATTTTGCAAAGCAGCTAATAAAACCGTAACCCTCAAGCAGTTTATTATCCAAATAACTAGCCACCCAGTTATAACCCAATAAATTTTCTTGAGCAACGATGTGTTATTGGCAATTACAAAAGCAGCCCAAAAGCTCATTATCCCATAGCCAACACACTTATAAACCATATTCAACCCACTATTCTTTGTATCAAGTCTAATAGAAAAAATATTTTCTACGTGACACTTTATGCCAATCAATCTACAAAAAGCTTCACTTGAATGTAATATGGAATAACGAAGCCAATCTATGTAATCAAGGTTCTGTTTTAGGAAAACATAAAAACCATTGTCCACTTTTGACGTTATGCTTATAAAAAACAAGTTGAAATAATAAAATAACGTAAACAGGCATAGGAATTTTACTATGAACAAAAAACCTTCGTTTTTAAATAATAATCTCGCCTTCATTTATACTGATATGTTACACAAAAATAAACCCTGAGACTCTACAAATCTCAGGGTTTTATTTTTGTGTAAAGGTTTATATTTACTTTAATTCACCAACCATTTCTAAAGGTATTACCCATGCATCAAATTCTTCGGGTGTAACATAGCCCAATGCAACTGCAGTTTCTTTCAATGTCGTGTGGTTTTTGTGTGCAGTCTGCGCTATTTCAGCAGCTTTGTAATAACCAATCTTCGTATTCAATGCAGTCACCAACATCAAGCTATTATCCACGTGCTTTTTGATATTAGCTTCTATTGGCGCAATACCGATGGCACATTTATCATTGAAACTTACACATCCATCACCAATCAATCTTGCACTATGAAGGAAATTATAAATCATCACTGGTTTAAATACATTCAATTCAAAATGCCCCGTGCAGCCACCAATGTTTATTGCCACATCGTTACCCATTACTTGTGCCGCAATCATTGTCAACGCTTCACATTGAGTAGGATTAACCTTACCTGGCATGATAGAAGAACCTGGTTCATTATCAGGAATAAACAATTCTCCAATACCACTTCTTGGCCCACTACTAAGCATACGAATATCGTTTGCAATCTTCATTAAGCTAACAGCAACAGTCTTCAATGCACCGTGTGCTTCCACAATTGCATCGTGGGCTGCCAATGCTTCAAATTTATTTTCAGCAGTAATGAATGGCAAGCCAGTTAGTGTTGCAATATGCTTTGCCACATTTTCAGAATATCCTTTTGGGGTATTGATGCCCGTACCAACGGCAGTACCTCCCAATGCAAGTTCGCTAAGGTGAGCCAATGTATTCTTTATAGCCCTCAATCCATGGTTCAGTTGACTCACGTATCCACTTATTTCTTGTCCAACAGTTAGCGGCGTTGCATCCATAAAGTGTGTACGACCAATCTTTACCACATGCATATATTCGGTACTCTTTGCTTGCAACGTGTCCCTTAGTTTTTCGATGCCGGGGATGGTTGTTTCTATCAATATTTTATAGGCTGCAATGTGCATTGCTGTAGGAAAGGTATCATTGCTCGATTGCGACTTGTTCACATCATCGTTTGGATGGATAAATTTGTCTTTATCAGTCAATGCGCCACCTTTAATCACGTGGGCACGATAAGCAACAACTTCGTTCACATTCATATTGCTTTGTGTGCCGCTACCTGTTTGCCAAACTACCAATGGAAAGCAATCATCCAGTTTTCCTTCCAATATCTCATCACAAACCTGACCAATCAAATCACTTTTTTCTTTGCTCAACACACCCGCATCCAAGTTGGTCAATGCCGCAGCTTTCTTTAGGTAAGCAAACGCCTTTATTATTTCCTTAGGCATCTTGTTGATGTCTTGTGCAATCTTAAAGTTCTCGATACTGCGCTGTGTTTGTGCACCCCACAAGGCATTGATAGGTACTTTTACTTCGCCCATCGTATCTTTTTCAATCCTAAATTCCATAATTTTTCTTTTATGATTTACTATATATTATTTCGACCGCAAAAGTAGGAGAGTATGTGTAGTATTTATATGATTTAACACAGGAATATGTTAGTTATTCCTAACAAAAAAGCCCTTGAAGTATTTGCTTCAAGGGCTTTTTATTTTCGGTAATCGCTAGGAACGAAAAAATCGCAAGTGGGCTGCCCCCAACTTGCGACTCACAATTACATTTCCTACCAACACTCACCACTCACTACTCACCACTCACAATTACACTCCTTTCACTGCCACCGAAAGTACGTTGCTCCAGTTGCCTACCTGTACATTTTTGAGGCGAAGTATTACTTTATAATTCCAGACCTCATCCACGCCTGCGGCTGGCAGCGGGGAATTGTCTAAAAAATCCGAACTGGTGCTTACGTTCAAGAAAACGAAACCAGCCCCTGTATCCTTCCAAACTTCA
>Ga0164297_10002729_pt1 | contig 17164 bp, 12 predicted proteins | sample GEODES058metaG_FD_113539 | JGI IMG/M metagenome (GOLD analysis project Ga0164297, IMG submission 113539) | Dystrophic lake water microbial communities from Trout Bog Lake, Wisconsin, USA - GEODES058 metaG | ecosystem: Environmental > Aquatic > Freshwater > Lake | place: USA: Trout Bog Lake...
GGTCTTGCATGGACTGAAGTGGGCGGCGAATTGCTGACCATTGAAGGCGTGATGATGCCCGGTAAAGGCCGCATGACTGTGACAGGCAATCTCAAAGATGTGATGAAAGAATCCATCTCTGCGGCAGCCTCTTATGTACGCTCGCGTGCCGTCGATTTTGGTATTGAGCCTCCCTTATTCGAGCGTCGTGATATTCACGTTCACGTGCCCGAAGGAGCAACACCAAAAGACGGACCTTCCGCAGGCATTGCGATGGCCACCACTATCGTCTCTGTGCTCACGGGCATTCCCATTCGCCGTGATGTGGCAATGACGGGGGAAGTGACCTTGCGCGGTCGTGTGCTTCCAATTGGCGGGCTGAAAGAAAAGCTTTTGGCGGCCCTCCGTGGCGGCCTCAAAAAGGTGCTGATCCCCGAAGAAAACGCCAAAGATCTCGCCGACATTCCTGATAGCGTGAAGAATGCTCTTGAGATTGTGCCGGTAGCCCGTATGGATGAAGTGCTAAGCCATGCTTTGGTGCGTCAGCCTACACCCATTTTCTGGGAAGAAGAGCTCCCGCCCAAAGGTGCGTCGTCCAGAGGCGAAGATGATGCTTCCGGCGTTATAGCCCATTAATAGGGCCACAGGCTTGCCCGAAACCATATTGGCCGCTGTTGCCTTATCAATAGCGGCCAATTTCACTTAAAATCCCAGAAAATGGCGGCGAATCTCTTGCGTTGTCTACCAATAACGCGCATTGAAGGCGCTCGCTCGTCGCACGATTCGTTGCTCAGCTTTGCTGATATTGGCGGGATTGAAACCAAAATTGGGCCTTCAAGAGCCCGCGATATAGGACATTTAGATGAATAAGTCAGACCTGATTGATCACATTGCGCAAGAAGCAGACGTCTCCAAGGCGGTTGCCACAGCAGCTCTCGAGGCTGTTTTGAATGGCATTACAAAAGCGCTGAAGAGCGATGATGAAGTGCGCCTTGTGGGCTTTGGCACTTTTAGCGCCAAGAAGCGTGAGGCGAGCACAGGCCGCAACCCCGCCACAGGCAAGGAGATTGCGATCCCCGCATCCACCACAGCCAAATTCAAAGTGGGCGCAGCTCTCAAAGCAGCTCTGAACGATTAAAGCTCTGGCATTTAAGATATCAATAAATTCCCTCCGGTGACTTGTCATATCGGAGGGAGTCTTCTAAAAGATCTTGCATTGGTATGCCCAATCGGGGGCGGTTAGCTCAGTTGGTAGAGCGCCTGTTTTACACACAGGATGTCGGCGGTTCGAGACCGTCACTGCCCACCATTATTCCCCATGTCGTTCGCTCATATTAAGCCCTGTCATCATTTATAAAAAATGATCTAATTGGCAGAGCGCTCAAAAAGACATAAGCGATAGCATTTGAAACCCTGACTTTGTGCGAGAGTGTCGCAAGCTCAAAGACGAGCTTTTGGCTTTTTCATAGCACACGCACGACAATGCATCATTTTTGCTCAATGCGTAAAACCCATTCCCCCAATAAAAAACCCGCGCAGGGAGCGCGGGTTAAATGATTAAAACAGGCGAAAAGACTTAAGCCTTTTCCTCCTCCACTTTGAACAACTCATCTTTGGAAACAGTGACCTCTTTTACTTTGGCTTCTGCCAAAATATGATCGACTACTTTTTCCTCATAGAGAGGTGCGCGAACCTGAGCGAGTGCTTCTTGGTTCTTACGGAAATAATCCCATACCGCCTGCTCTTGGCCTGGATATTGACGCACACGCTCAACCAAAGCCTTCGTCAATTCATCATCGGTGACTTGCACTTTGGCATGCTCACCCACTTCAGCTAGCACCAGACCCAAACGCACACGACGCTCGGCAATGCGGCGATAATCAGCTTTGGCAGCCTCTTCAGATGTGCCGTCTTGCTCAAAGCTACGCCCTGAGGCTTGCTGCTCACCAAGCGCTTTAGGCCATACAGAATTGAACTCTTGCTCAACCAAACCTTCAGGGAGCTCGAAACTGTATTTCTTATCAAGCGCATCAAACAATGAACGCTTTACCTTATCACGTGCGGCGCGATCATAATCATTTTGGAGATTGGACCGAATAGCTTCCTTGAGCTTCTCAAGACCTTCAAGACCAAAGCCCTTCGCAAATTCATCATCAATGGTCACAGCACCAGGAGCTGCAACTTCCTTTGCGGTCACTGCAAATTCAGCATTTTGGCCTGCCAGATTTGGTGCGGCATAATTTGAGGGGAAAGTAACGTGAATGGTGCGTTGCTCACCAGCCTTCATGCCCAGCAATTGCTCTTCAAAGCCAGGAATAAAACTATCTGAGCCGATGATCACATCAATGTCTGTGCCTGCACCGCCGTCAAATTCCTCACCATTGATTTTGCCAACAAAATCAACTTTGAGCTGGTCGCCTTTTTCAGCAGCGCCATCTTTGGCTGTAAATGTGCGGTTGCGATCAGCCAAACGCTGCACGGCATCGTCAATGTCCTGATCGGTAATGGGTGTTGTTGGACGCGTAACCTCGACATCCCCGAATGAGCCAATCTCAAATTTTGGTAATGTCTCGAGGTTCACAGTAAAGGCAAGATCGCCCTTAGCTTCCAAAGCCTTTTCGATTTCATCCTTATCTTCAGGAAAATCGATCTTTGGCTCAAGCGCAAGGCGCAAACCATTATCTTCAACGATTTTGCGATTAGCTTCATTCACCGCATTTTGCATCACTTCGCCCATCACAGAGCGGCCATACATGCGCTTGAGGTGAGCCATCGGCACTTTGCCTGGACGAAAGCCATTGATGCGGACTTTGTCTTTCATGTCAGCAAGTTGACTATCAAGACGGCTTGCCAAATCACCCGCGGGCAGAACCACACGATATGAGCGTTTCAGCCCCTGAGAAAGGGTTTCAGTCACCTGCATCTTATTCGCCTTTATAAAAAAAATGTCATCGTTTCGCATGATTATGCGAAGGTTCATTATGTGCTGAACACAAGGCTCAGTCTTTGTGTGTTGGTGCGGGCGGAGGGACTTGAACCCCCACGCCTTGCGGCGGTGGAACCTAAATCCACTGCGTCTGCCAATTCCGCCACGCCCGCTAACGCCTGCTCGCATTACTGCGGGCCAGATCGTTTATCCAACGAGGCTGTCTATAGCAACGGCGCGCCAGCTATGCAGCAAAAAAGTGAAGGATTTTGCGTTTATATAACAATGTTATGAATGGAGCCGCCTACTCCCTTGGTTTTACGTGCAATTTAAGGCCATTTGGGCTATGAATAAGCATTGCAATAGGCTAAAGCTGTGCTAAATCGTCGTTTTATTCTCTCTGGCGGCATTGCCGCGCTCTGTGATGTCTTCACATTACCAACTGTGAGCGCCCAATCGGCTGATTATTCTCAGCCGCGGATTTTGCGCGCGGGCAAGATTGAGCTCGATTTTGGTCCGGATGCCGGCCCTAAGCGCATTGGCTATGCATTTGATGGGCTCATGCCCGGCCCAGTTCTGCGTTATGCCAAAGGCACAGAACTAAATATACGCGTGCAAAATGACACCGATCTTCCCTTTGCTGTGCATTGGCAAGGTCTACATGTGCCTAATGACATGGATGGTGCCTGCGGCCTTACTCAAGAGCCAATAGCCCCGCTTAATGGCTATACCTATCGCTTTCCTCTGCGCGACAGTGGCCTTTTTGCCTATCGACCCGATCATCCCCAATATGCCCATCAACTTCATGCTGGTGGCCTCTTTGGCCTATTGATTGTTGATGAGCCACATCCGCCCCCAGTTGATCGTGATATTGCGCTTGTGTTTTCAGATTGGCCGCGTCTTGCGACCGATGACGCACAAAGTGCAGCAACAAATGATCACTTCATAACCCTCAATGGTGAACTTGCACCTTATCAAGTCATCACTGAGCCTTGTGGCCGCTTGCGCTTGAGATTATGGAATGCCTCTGCGGATCATATCATGATGGTGATCGTTGAAGGCGCAGCTCCGATTGTAATTGCAATTGATGGGCAACCCACAACGCCATTTGAGCCAGCACGCCATCTGCTTCCCTTTGCACCGGGCACACGTTTTGACGTGATCTTAGATCTACCAACTCATGAACATGAAACAATCCTATTTAAATTGCGCCAAACTGGCGATGACACGCAAGCCGTCACTCTCTTGCGCATTACAACACAAGGCATGGCACGCGCTGCTCCACCTCCCCTAAATGCGCTTGAAGATAATTTCCTACTACCAACTGATTTACCGCTCGCGCGCGCGTTTCGTCGTGACATCATCATTGAAGAAATCAAAAAATCAGATGGGCAAAGCGCATGGACAATGAATGGCGTTGAAGGTCAGGGCACAGGCGATGACAAACCTCTGCTCACAGTGGCGCGGGGCAGCACAGTCGTACTTGGACTCATCAACAAAACAGACTCTGTTCAATCCTTGCACTTGCATGGCTTTTATTCGCGTTTGCTTCATGCACTCGATGATGGATGGGATCCCTATTGGCGCGATACATTTTTACTTGCGCCACATAAAACGAGCCATATTGCCTTTGTTGCGGATACCATTGGCAAATGGCGCTTTGCGAGCGGCTCACTCACTCAAGCCGCTCGTGGTCTGACATCATGGATTGAAGTTGTGTGATAGATCTCGGACCAGATCAGCTAAAACAGAGGGCACAGCTTCGCTCAAATCCTCAGCAATAAGTCCTGCACCACATATGTGCCCGCACGCCGTATGAATCCAAACTGAGGCAGCAGCCGCTTCAAAGGCAGGCATATCCTGCGCCAAAAGACCCGCAATCAAACCTGCCAAGACATCACCTGACCCCGCCGTTGCAAGCCATGGGCAAGACGAAAAGGATATAGCGGCCCGCCCATCATGATGTGCCACAACAGAATCCGCGCCTTTGAGAACTATACTTGCGCCCATCTGCTGCGCTGCTTCACGCGCGCGGGAAAGCTTATCAAGTCGTGCATCAATATGAGGAAACAGCCGCGCAAACTCTCCTTCATGAGGCGTGAGAACCACATGAGCTTTTGAAGCGGCAATCATTTGCGCTAAGACAGCCGCTTCGCCCGCAAATGAAGTAAGCGCATCTGCATCGAGCACGAGAGCTGTATCAACTGCTGCTGTTTCACAGGCGACCTGAACCATCTGCTGTGTTCGAGCACCAACACCCAATGCAGGCCCAAGCACATAAGCATTTTTGCGCTTGTCTTGAAGAAGGTCGGCGAGATCATCAGCATCATCACAGGGTATGATCATAATCGCTGTCAAATGGGCAGCTAATATAGGCAAAGCTGAATGCGGACCTGCAACAGTGACGAGCCCTGCACCAATGCGCAAAGCGGCACGCGCGCTCAAACGTGCGGCTCCCGTATGAATGAGATCGCCAGCAACGACCAAACAATGACCGCGATTATATTTGTGTCCATCAATGCTTGGATGAGGAAAAACATCGCGCCATAAAGTGGGATCATTGATAAACTGCGATGATGTCACGACATCTGCGGCAATGCCTATGTCATGCACGCTACGCTCCCCGCATAAAAGGCGTGCGGGCATGAGCAGATGCGCGGGCTTATACCGAAAGAAAGTGACGGTATGGGAAGCTTCAACCGCAGCACCACATATTTTTCCTGTGGCGCCATCAACACCTGAAGGCACATCAACTGAGAGAACTGGACGATGAGTGCTTGCGTGCCATTGATTTAGATTTTCAATCCATTGAAGCGCCCGCCCCTCAATATCACGCGCAAGCCCTGCACCAAATAAAGCATCAATCACAAGATCAATATCGGCATAATCTGGCTCAACAGCAAAGGGGCCAGCAAAACGCTTTGCCGCCTCTAAGGCATCACCTGCCCATGGGCTTTCCGGATATAAAACAGCTAGCCGCACATCGCATCCACGCTCACGCAACAGACGTGCCGCAATAAGTCCATCGCCACCATTATTACCGGGACCGCAGAGAACCAATATGCGTGAATGGGCGAGCCCAAGAACATCAAGCGCAACATCAGCGACAGCCTTGCCCGCCGCCTCCATCAAATCAATGCCAGCCACACCAGAGGCAATGGTGCGCGCATCAGCCTGCGCCATTTGTGCGGGAGTGAGTAATTGATGTGGCGATTCCATACGATGAGAGTGGGCCAGCATGATTTCAGACGCAAGCCCCTCATGAGGCTCAGCAAAAAAGCTATGTCCTTTGCCAGAACAAGACCCAGCTTAACGGCAAAGACATGGCAATGCGCGAGCGATTGATCCATTTTTTGCCTGCCATCATAAACGCTCCGCGCGCTTCATCTCCATGCCGCACATGATGATGTTGAGACGACTGGACCCTTAGGGATCAAACTGAGGACAGCACTCAAGAGTTGACGAAACAAGGGGTGAGCGTTAGGTCATGGTTTATGAAACCGCGTATCGCAAAATATAGTATTGGTCAGATCGTCAAACATCGCAAATATCCCTTCCGTGGGCTTGTGTTTGATGTGGATCCCGTTTTTGCCAATACAGAGGAATGGTGGCTGTCAATTCCTGAAGATCTGCGCCCAAGTAAGGATCAGCCTTTTTACCATTTATTCGCGGAAAATGCCGACACTGAATATGTTGCTTATGTGTCAGAGCAGAATTTACTCCCCGACACGTCAAATGAGCCTATGCGTCATCCGCAAGTCGAGGCTATGTTTGAGCGATCAGATAATGGCAGCTATCACCTGCGCAAAGTGCCGCTCAATTAGATTAATCTGATGTTAAGCGTGGAAAGTTTTTGAGCTTCTCATCAAGCTCTGCGATACGCTGTTTTGCAAAGGCCAGCTTTTGCTCAATCCGTGCTTTTTCATCCGCCATACGTGCTGCCGCTGATACACGCATATTGATCGGCGTAACATCAGAATGATCAGACGCAACAGATGGGGCTGGAGATTTGAGAGATGTCGCTGACATGTGTGACCTGATGGCGGGAGAAAGCCAAACACAAAACATGAAACGCATGACAGATGGCAGCAAAGCTAACCATGAGTAAAATTAACATGGATTCGATAAATAAGTCTTAAAAAATGAATGAGTTGCATAAAATCAAGATCACGACTCTCGCGTGCAAAAACAAACGGGGCCATAAAGGCCCCGCTCTAAAAGACATGATGTGCCTTTAATTTTATTTTGCAGGAGCGGCAGGCGCTGCTGGTGCAGGTGCAGGTGCACCTGCTTTGCCCTGTTCGCTTTCCAGACGTTTGCGCTCTTCTTCAGCACGCTTGCGCATCTCGTCTTGCAATTGGCGTTGTTGATCTTCAAGAACTTTTGGATCAATTGCCGCACCATCAAATGCTTTGCCAAATCCTGCCAAAGGCAAAGAGAAGGTCACTTCAGCATTGACTTGATTTTTCACGCTGATGTTAAGGGTTGTGCCCTTTTTCATTGCGTCAATCGTTGTCATTTTCACTTTTGCTTCAGCAAAACAGCCATTTGGGAAGCAAATTTCAAAGCCACCTTCAATTGGTGCACTTTTATCAATGGTGAAGCGGAAACCAGGGCGCAACAACAATGCAACTGGCATTAACAAACGGAAGATTTTTGTATCATCGCCCTTCACATCATAAACAGCCATTGCCAATACGGGGGGCTGATCAGGTGATGCGCTAAAATCACGCGTGGTGTAGCAAATCTCTTTTTGTGTAGAGGGGTCCTTGCCGCATACTTTGGTCCAATCCGCCTGAGCGGGCTGCAACTCAACACGTGAGCTCTGACCTTGGGGAGCCGCAGGAGCAGCTTGAGGCGCTGGCTGAGCGGCTGGCTTTGCGGGCGCCGCAGCTTTGGGAGCGCTGGCGGCTGGCTTTGCAGCAGGGGCAGGGGCAGGCGCTGCAGCAGGGGCTGCGGGAGCCGCGGCGGGCGCTTCTGCAGGCTCAGCTGTCTGCGCATAAGCGGCAAAAGGTGTGACAGCAAGTGAACTAACCAAAACAACAGCGCTGATGCGCTTAAGTAAAAATGACATAAGCATTCCTTTCGCGAGGTCGTCCGATGTCAGGCGAGACGCCGGCGGGCCGAAGGGGGATAAAGGGCGGGGCTAAAAAAGCCCCGAACACTTGAGCCCCAATTGCGGCGATAGAGTGACATAGAGCTCATACCCTCTAAATGCCCGAGATAAAAGTCCCCTCGTGCGAAACTTATTTAAAAAGCTGTGCGGCAGCCAAAAACAGGCAAAATCGTCCATAAGCGGACAAGACAGGCACCCAAAAACTGGTGCGGGGGCTATCCATAATGCGGGCGGCTTTGCCAAAACGTGACGCTGCTGGGCGCCATGATGTAAAGAAGGATGATGCGGCGCGCGATGATTCGATTTTTACCCCCCCTCTCCTCCTCGTCTCGACATGGCTGGTGGTCGGAACAGGCATGGAAGACATTTTGCGCAGCGCTCGTCTTTATAACAAGCCAAGGCGGACTTGCCTTGGCGCAAAATGAGCCGGCCCATTATGGCATTGCCATGCACGGCGCCCCTGCTCTGCCACCTGATTTTGATCATTTACCCTATGCCAATCCCCAAGCGCCCAAAGGTGGGGTTTTACATATTGGCTTTCAGGGCACTTTTGACAGTCTTAATCCCTTTAACCTGCGCGCGGGCTCAACCGCGCAAGGGCTAGCGGGAAATGTGTTTCAAAGCCTGATGGCACGCAATTGGGATGAGCCATTCACACTCTATGGTCTTGTCGCGCAAAGCCTTGATACAGATGAGGCGCGCAGTTTTGTGACGTTCCATCTAAATCCATTGGCGCGCTTTTCAGATGGATCTCCCATTACATCTCAAGATGTATTATTTTCATTTAATCTGCTTAAAACCAAAGGACGCCCACAGCATCGTACAGCCTATGCGTTGGTAAGGGATGTGCGTGTCCTTGATGACCACAGCATTTGGTTTGGGCTTGATGGGCAAGATCGTGAATTGCCCCTGACTCTTGCACTCATGCCCGTATTATCGCGCATAGCAACCAATGTTGAGCGCTTTAATGATTCCAGTTTGGACATACCTTTGGGCTCGGGGCCTTATGTCATTTCAGAGGTCAAAGCCGGTGCGCGCCTCGTCTTAAAACGCAATCCGCATTATTGGGCAGAACATATCCCCTCCCAACGCGGTCTTTATAATTTTGATGAAATCGATATTGATTATTATCGCGATAGCACAAGCCTTTTCGAGGCTTTTAAATCAGGTGCTCTTGATTATCGTGATGAGACCAATCCTACACGCTGGCTGAATGATTATCATTTTCCCGCTGTTGATGACGGGCGTGTGATTGTCGAACAAGCCCCATTAGGCGTGCCAAAGGGGATGCAAGGCTTTGTCTTTAACACACGCCGTCACCCATTTGAGGATAAAAATATACGTGAAGCTTTGGGCATGATGTTCGATTTTGAATGGATCAATCATAATTATTATGGGGATCTCTATCATCGCACCAAAAGTTTTTTTGATGAATCTGAACTATCCTCATCAGGCCGCCCTGCCAGTGCGGGCGAGCGTGCATTATTGGCGCCTTTCCCCAATGCGGTGCGCAGCGACATCATGAATGGTCGCTGGCAGCCCGAACAAAGCGATGGGACGGGGCGTGATCGTGCCCGCGTGCAAAAAGCGCTTGAGATTTTGTCACGCGAGGGTTGGCAGATTACCGATGGTCAATTGCGCGATCAAAATGGCCATAATTTGCATTTTGAAATCATGGTCACAGACCGCTCGCAAGAGCGTTTGGCGCTCAATTATGCGGATCAATTGCATCGCATCGGTATTGATGTACAGGTGCGTCAAGTTGACGAAGTGCAATATCAACGGCGACGGCAAAAATTTGATTTTGATGTGATGATCGGCACGTGGCTTGCCTCAGCCTCCCCCGGCAATGAACAACGCGCCCGCTGGGGTTCTGCAAGCGCGCAGCAAGAAGGATCGTTTAATTTGGCTGGCGCGCATGACCCAGCACTTGATGCGCTGATCAATGCAATGTTAAGTGCACATCAGCATGACGATTTTGTTGATGCTGTGCGTGCCTATGATCGCGTTTTATTATCGAGTTTTTATGTAGTCCCTCTCTTTCACGCCTCAACGCAATGGTATGCCTATGCGGCGTCATTAGGGCACAGTCAGCGTGTTGCAACTTATGCAGCGCCTCTATTTGGCGCGACCTTAGATAATTGGTGGAGACAAGCGCCATGAGCGCCTCAACAAACGCAACATTTTTTTCTTACAATAATCCTGTCACCGGCCCATTTGATCAATTTGACCTTGATGGCCTATTGGCGGGCGCGGCGCGTTTGCGCCCACATCATATCGCGCTTCGTGATCTCGACGGCGCAGAGATAAGCTTTGCAACACTTCATCAACACGCGACAACTATGGCAGTATCATTAAGCGATGTTGGGGTGATGCGTGGCGAGCGATTGATGGTTCTCGCTGATGCGCGGCAGATTTGCATAACCGCTATGCTCGCAGGCTTGCGCGCAGGCCTTGATGTGGTGATGGTCCCATCCTTCATTGAAGCCGATGCGCTAACGGCATTATGCCAGATTTTAAAACCAAGTGCCGTACTTTCATGCGCACGTTTTGATAAAATCAATTTAATAGACATGGTGTTCAAAACGGCTGTGCACACACGCAGTATAAAATTTATTGGAACGCTTGATGAGCCCGTATCAGGAGCCGCGCATTTTGCGCCTGAATTTCTGAACACACATCATCTCATTTTACCCGCCCAAGGCGGCACGCGTCCATGCGTGATCAGCATTGCACCTGATATGAGCCCGCACCGACATGAGCAAAAATTGCTCATTGCTGCTGGCCTTGATTATGTGACACGCGCGCATATTGGTATGCGACAAACTATTATGCAGCTACTCAGCCCGACCTCTCTTGCAGGATTAATTTCGGGGCCTGTGGCGTGCTTACTGTCTGGCGCCACATTAGCGTTACATGCGCCATTTGAGACATCTGTGTTTTTGTCCCATATCGTAAAAGATGAGCGCCAGCATTTGGTTGCGCCCCTTATTATGTCCAACATGCTCAGCGAAGCTGGTCTGTTAACGCAAGAATATTTGTATTCTGTTGCCTTTCATCAGCGTGGATCAAAGGCAGCTGAAGACCATCTGACATCTGATGTCTTGCGAATTCTCATGCACAGTCATGAGCGTGATACCGAAATATCCCTCAGTTGTCTGGGATCACCTGAGCACATAGCTCTTAACCACAGCACAACTGAGCCTCATGTCGCGACAAGCCCTGCTATGGCTGAATAATCAACGCTTCTTTTTAGGCGGTGGCGATGTTTTTGGATGATGTTGCGCGGGTGTAGACAAGCTTTTGGGCTGAGACGTCGCCGTCTTAGATTCTGCAATCTGCGCCAATGTTCGGATAATCAAACGTGTTCCCTCAAGTCGCTCATGAGGCGTGTCAAAATCGCGCAAGAAAACGATTTTCATGTCAGGCCGCACTTTTGCTTCGGAACCTTGCTCCGCGATAAAGCGCACGAGACCATCGGGATTAGCAAAGGAATTATCGCGGAAAGCAACAATCACGCCCTTGGGGCCCACTTCGACTTTTTCGACATGCGCTCGGCGACACAATGCTTTAATGCTGACCAGCCTGAGCAAATGTCTGACATCATCGGGCATGGGGCCAAAGCGATCTATCATTTCAGCCGCAAATGTTTCGATCTCCTCATCCCGCTCGAGGGCTGACAAGCGCCGATATAAATCAAGCCGCACTTGCAAATCTGCAATATAGGTTTCAGGAATAGTGACGGCCGTATCCGTATTAATGATCGGCGACCAAGTCTCTTCTGCTGGCTCCTCTATGCCGGCTTTAAGCGCGACAATCGCCTCTTCCAGCATTTGCTGATAGAGCTCATAACCAACTTCCTTGATGTGACCTGATTGTTCATCGCCCAATAAATTGCCGGCACCACGAATATCAAGATCATGCGAAGCAAGCTGGAAGCCTGCGCCCAATGTGTCAAGAGATTGTAAAACTTTAAGGCGGCGTTCGGCTTGCGGCGTTAAACTACGATGTGCAGGAACAGTAAAGAGTGCATAAGCGCGTGTTTTAGAGCGCCCAACACGACCTCGCAATTGATATAATTGCGCAAGACCAAACATATCCGCACGATGCACAATTAGTGTATTGGCCGTCGGAATATCAAGACCCGACTCCACAATCGCAGTCGCTACTAAAATATCATATTTGCCTTCATAAAAAGCTGACATTTTATCTTCAAGTTCACCTGCAGCCATTTGCCCATGGGCAACAATATATTTTGCTTCAGGTACCTGAGTCCGCAAAAAGGTTGTGACATCCTCAATATCTTCAATACGAGGGCAGACGTAAAAACTTTGCCCACCGCGATAACGCTCACGCAATAGGGCTTCACGAACAATCAAATCATCAAAGGGTGTGACAAATGTACGCACAGCCAATCGGTCAACGGGTGGTGTTGCGATGATGGAAAGCTCACGTACGCCCGTCATCGCGAGTTGCAAGGTACGAGGAATAGGTGTGGCTGAAAGCGTCAAGACATGAACATGAGCCCGCAATTCTTTCAATCGCTCTTTATGGCCGACACCAAAATGCTGCTCCTCATCGATAATAACAAGACCCAAATCCCTAAATGAAATGGATTTGCCTAATAAAGCATGTGTGCCGACAACAATATCAACTGTGCCATCCGCCAAACCTTGTTTGGCAAGACGCTGATCAGCCGCGCTCGCCATGCGCGATATATGGGCAACGCGTAAGGGAAGCCCTGCAAAGCGCGTCGCAAACGTTTTATAATGTTGACGTGCAAGCAATGTTGTTGGCACGACAACGGCGACTTGCTTGCCATTCATCGCAGCCGCAAAGGCGGCGCGCAAAGCAACTTCTGTTTTACCAAAACCGACATCGCCACAAACCAAGCGGTCCATAGGTCGGCCCGAGGCCAGATCATCTAGAACGGCATCAATCGCATTTTGCTGATCATCGGTTTCATCATAGGGAAAGCGTGCACAAAATTCATCATAGGCGCCCTCGCCCACCAACAGACGAGGAGCTTCATGAATAAAGCGTTCAGCGGCAATTCGAATAAGCGCATGAGCCATTTCACGAATACGCGTGCGCAATTTTGCTTTACGCGTCTGCCATCCCACGCCACCCAACCGATCAAGCACAGCCTCCGTATCTTCAGAGCCATAGCGCGAGAGCAATTCAAGATTAACAACGGGAACAAATAATTTATCGCCCCCTGCATAATGTAATTCGAGGCAATCATGCGGCACGCCTGCCGCCTCAATTGTGCGCAATCCTATAAACCGGCCTATGCCGTGATCGACGTGAACAACAAGATCGCCCGCACTGAGTGATGAGACTTCATGCAGAACATCTTGAGCACGTTTGGGGCGTTTTCGCTGACGAATGAGGCGATCACCCAAAATATCTTGCTCACCGATAACCGCAAGATCAACGGCCTCAAATCCCTGCTCAAGCGGAAAAACAGCGCTCACAAACGTCGATGCAGGTAAAGCGCGTGCTTGCGACAATGTGCTGACTGTTTCAATGGATTTGAGACCATGTTCGCCCAAAACACTGACCAGCCGCTCCCGCGAGCCATCAGACCATCCGGCAATGATAACACGTTTACCTGCAGCATTTAGCGCGCGTAAATGCGCAACCGCGACTTCAAATATATTTTGGTTTTCATCATTACGCTCAGGCGCGAAGGAACGCCCAAGACGGCCACCAAAATCAACTGTTTTACTCTCATCCGGACTCGCAAAAGGCATGATGATCGCATGGCCAGTTGTGCTGATTTTTTGATCCCATTCATTATGGGTCAGATAGAGCGCATCGGGCGGCAAAGGCTTATAGGAGGCATGAACCGCATCAAGCTCATATTGGGTTTTGCGCGCCTCATAATAATCATTGATCAAGGCAAAACGCTCATGCGCGGCATCCCTGACCTGCGCATCCATAACAAAAGGCACATCATGTAAATAATCGAATAAGGAGTTGAGGCCTCCGTAATAAAGCGGCAACCAATGTTCCATGCCAACATGACGGCGGCCTTCGCTGACTGCTTCATACAGCGCATCGCCACGTGTTTGTGCACCAAAATGGCTCACATAGCCTTGCCGAAATTGGGTCATGGTTTGTGTGGTAAGCTGCACCTCACTCATCGGCACTAAATCAAGTGCACGCAATTGACCAATACTGCGCTGGCTTTCGACATCAAAGCTGCGAATGGACTCGAGTGTATCGCCAAAAAAATCCAGCCGCACGGGCTCGCTCATCCCTGGCGCAAACAGATCAATAATTCCCCCGCGTACCGCATAATCACCTGTTTCGCGCACAGCACTTGCGCGCAAAAATCCATTCATACCTAGCCATTCAATCAGACTGTCCATTTTGACATGATTGCCGGGCGCGGCTGAAAAACTCATCTGCGCCATCATTTTGACGGGTGGCACCCGTTGCAAAACACCATTGATCGTCAAACAGACAAGTCGTGGTTTTTCAATGGATGAACCCGTTCGAACAAGACGTGAGAGGGTAATCATGCGCTGCGCAACAAGCGCAGCATTGGGCGAGACGCGATCATAAGGCTGGCAATCCCACGCCGGCAGATCAATCACCTCCAGATCTGGGGCAACGAAGGCAAGGTCATCTTGCAATAATCGGGAACGCTGCCCATCGCGGGCGATATGGATGAGCGCTGCGGGCTTGCCTTCCGCTGCTTGAGCACGCGCGCGCACGAGATCAGCAATGACCAGCGCATCAAAACCATCGGGTACATTTGCAAGATTGAGAGATGCGCCGCGAGCAAACACATCCAAAATTGTTTTAAGTTCGCGCACAGCGTCCTCTAGCTTTTGAAGAGCGGGCTGGTGTGGGTATGAAACTCTTTGATACGATCAAATAATGCGGTCTTGAAATGAGCTGGCGTCGGCGCTTCCTCTGTGACCCACATCAGCACATCACGATCAGCGCATTCCATTAAATCTTCAAACACATCCAACTCATCATCCGTTAAAAGCGTGATATGCGCATCGGCAAATTGACCGAAGATAATGTCCATTTCTTTCATCCCACGATGCCATGCGCGAAACAAAATGCGGCGTTGGCGCGGGTCAAGATCAGCGGTTGAAATTGTTGGTCCAGACACCATCATCTCCTCAAACAGACAATCCCCATGGGCGCGAACCAATGGGGTGTGAAGCCTATATAGGGCGCAACTGGGCGCTTGTCATGTCTCAGGGCTCTTGATCCACTCTCTTTTAGCATTTTGCGCGGGGAGACTGCCTTGTTTGCTCACCTTTGGGCGGGTAAAAGAAGATATGCGCCCAGCCCTCCTCAATCCCCTGTTTGCCGAGCTTAATAGCCTTACGGGCGTTGGGCCCAAAACCATCGCGCATTTTGATCGCTTACTTGAACGCCCGATGGGGCGTGCGCCCATTATATCGGACCTCTTATTCCATCTTCCCCATGGGGTGATTGACCGCCGCCTGCGCCCACTCATTGCCGATGCGCCGCTAGGCGTGGTGGTCACCCTTCATATACGTGTGCTTGACTATCGGCTGCCCCCGCAGCAACGCACAGGTCGAAAAATCCCCACACGTGTGATTGTCAGCGATGGAACGGGGGACATGGATGTGGTGTTTTTTCTCACCCCCCCTGGCTGGCTCGAAAAAAATCTGCCCTTGGGCTCTGAGAGATGGATTTCCGGCATATTGGACCGCCGCGATGGGCGGCTGCAAATGGTTCATCCTGACCGCGTTATGGATGCAAACGCTTTAGCACTCATGCCAGATATTGAGCCCGTCTACGGACTGACGGAAGGACTTTATCAGCGCACACTTGCCAAAGCCGTTGGGCAGGCCTTGGCGCGTCTGCCTCTCATGCCAGATTGGCTTGACGAGCAGATGCGCGAGGTAAGACATTGGCCCTCTTTTAATGATGCCTTAAACACACTTCATCATCCCGCTTCGCCCCACGACATCGCCCCAGACAGTATTGCGCGCCAACGCCTTGCTTATGATGAGTTACTCGCCAATCAACTTGCGCTCGTGCTCATCAGAGCGCATATGCGCCGTAGCTCGGGGCGCGCAACGCATGGTGATGGACATATCACCTCGCAACTTGAATCCGCCCTGCCTTTTCAACTTACGCAAGCACAGAGCCAAGCTCTTTATGATATCAGAGCAGATCTTGCTGGTGACAAACGTATGTTGCGCCTACTTCAAGGTGATGTTGGTTCTGGCAAAACAATTGTTGCACTTTTGGCCATGGCAAGCGTGGTTGAGGCCAAGCGCCAAGCTGCGCTTATGGCACCAACTGAGATTTTGGCACGTCAACATTTTGAACGCATGCTTCCCCTCGCCGAAAAAGTTGGGTTGCGCTTGGGCCTTTTAACAGGGCGCGATAAAGTCAGTGAGCGCAAGGCAACGCTGAACAAACTGAGTCAAGGTGAAATTGATATTCTCATCGGCACGCATGCATTGTTTCAAGAGCAAGTTGCCTTCCGCGATCTCGCCTTTGCTGTGGTGGATGAACAACATCGCTTTGGCGTGCATCAACGCCTTGCTTTGGGCGATAAAGGGCAAGCCGTTGACATCTTAGTGATGACCGCAACACCCATACCTCGCACGCTTGTATTGACCTATTTTGGGGATATGGATGTCTCGGTTTTACGAGAAAAACCGGCGGGCCGCCAACCTATTGCCACACGCGCACTGCCGCTTGAGCGTATGAGTGATGTTATTGTGGGCTTACAACGCGCAATAGGGAAAGGCGCGCAGGCCTATTGGGTGTGCCCACTCGTTGATGAAAATGAAACCCTTGATCTTGCGGCTGCCAAAGAGCGGTTTGAGGATTTGCAGCAATTTTTTGGTGCGCGTGTGGGACTCGTACATGGCAAAATGAAGGGCGCTGATAAAGATGCGGCCATGCGAGCATTTCAAAATGGCGAGACACGCATATTGGTCTCCACCACAGTCATTGAAGTCGGCGTTGATGTCCCTCAAGCGACCATTATGGTCATTGAACATGCTGAGCGCTTTGGTCTTGCGCAATTACATCAATTGCGCGGTCGTGTGGGGCGCGGCTCAAACGCGTCAAGTTGCATTTTACTATACAAAGCCCCTCTTGGCGCAATCGCCACCTCACGGCTTGAA
>Ga0164297_10002732_pt1 | contig 17152 bp, 11 predicted proteins | sample GEODES058metaG_FD_113539 | JGI IMG/M metagenome (GOLD analysis project Ga0164297, IMG submission 113539) | Dystrophic lake water microbial communities from Trout Bog Lake, Wisconsin, USA - GEODES058 metaG | ecosystem: Environmental > Aquatic > Freshwater > Lake | place: USA: Trout Bog Lake...
AAGCTTCGAACAGTACCCTCTCCGCCAAGCACCTCGAAATCAGGCTCGCTTACAGCGCAGCGGGCCAACAAGAGCAACACCACAACCGCCCTGGCATCGGACGCACACGAGCTCCGCGGGCGGCTAGCCACACCCACCGGGTGCGCACCACATCCACCGCCTAGCCATGCTGCGCCACTGGCACGGCGATGCGCGGATGCGTTGAATGAGCCCCCTGCTGATGATGGCCCCGGCTGTTGTTGCTCTCCAGGAGCCGGTGATGAGTCGGGCGGCGCGAGTGGCGACAGCGCCGTGAAGAGAGCAAGCAACGTGTCCAGACGCACGTGTCGTAGCAACGCCATTGGAATAGTACAGCCACCGGACAAGAGACGCGAGCTCAGGCTGTGCCATGTCGCAGTGCCGCGGCCAGGGTCAGACACACCGCCTGCAGGGGGCGAACGCTGTTGTTGACTGTGCGTCCAAGCTGACCCGCCGCCAGCCATGCCCAAGAAGTCGTCGCTGGTGTCATCTGGAAAGGCAGCGAGCGCGCTGATCAACATCTCAGTGGCCTCCACCGCCCCTGCTTGGCCGCCATGTGACGCAAGTCGAAGTGCCGCATCTTCTAACGTTGCGAGCGCCCACATGCCGAGTGTAGCTTGGCCACCAGCGCCAGAAGGGAACGGTTGGCATGACAGCACAGTGTGGAGGAGCGCTCGCTCGACGAGAGCGCGTAGTAATGACGGCCCACCAGGTGGAGGCTCTGGCGTGACGCAGTCGTTGAGGAGCATGCCTAATGGCGTATCTGGATCCGGCAACACGGACCGGCCGCGACGCAAAGCATCCACCTTGTCCTCACCGTCGTTATCGCTGTCACTGCTGTCGCCGCCCTCATGTTGGTCTGCAGCACTGCCATTCGCAGCGCGTTGAGAGACTTCTCTTTGCGCAGTGACGCCACCCATCGGGTCCTCTGCTTGGCGACCTGCATCCGACAAGGCGGCGCCAGAGTCGCTTTTGTGCGGCGATGCAGCTGCTGCCATGGCAGAATCACGCAGGGCGAGAATAAGCCATGCGGTGGCGTCACGTCGTTCGTTGCTGTGTGGCGAACGGAGCATGTCAATGAGGGAGGGCCAGGCAGAGCCATCTGCATCACCGACAGAGGCGCTCGCCGCTGCAGCGGCGTTAAGTTGCGGTGGCAGCGCGGTGGCGGAGACGCACATCGTTTCCAAGGAGGCTAGAACAGGCGGCACTGCGTTGTGTGGGCCGAGGGCCTCAAGGCATCCGCCAGGGCAAGTCTCCACTGGCCAGCACGCGCACAAGCCGTCTGCAAGTGCAGCCGCCACGCCGGAATGGCCGCCCAGAGCAGGAACTGCTAGCGCGTCGGCACCGCCTGAGAGATGCAGCGCCGCCGCCAGAAGAACGTCCAAACCTTGTGGACTACTGCCTGAGAGAGCGTTATCACCGCCAGACGAAAAGTGCACATTCGTGTGGCTCCCGCCAGCAGGCGCAGCTGCGATATGAGTGCTCGACCGATTGCGTGGAGATGGCGCAGTTGGCAAATCGCCAGACAACAATTGTGTCACGTCTTGAGCACCTGGCTGCACCACCGCCGCGTCTGTAGCACGTAAGAGCGCCAAATCAAGCAGAGGAGCCATCAGCGCGCCGCGTGTGACACGGCATGGCGGAGCAGTAGCCAGTGCGCGGATGAGCCAGGCTGTGCCGCCGATGGAGGTCACGTGTGCAGGTACAAGCTTTGGTGGGCTGCTGACTTGTACTTGCGGTACAGGTGTCGCATCGTATTCATACAGCATGGCTGCAGCAGCACGAAGCAAAGCACCCCGCAATTCTGGATCCCACCCGTGCGCAGCAGAGGCATCCACCAGAGCACGCATTGCTGGTAGTGGACAAGCAGCTGTCATGTGAGGCAGCACAAGACGCCCATTTTGTGTGCATAGAGTCAGTAGCAGCGCGACGGCGCTGTGCCACACAGCGGAGTGGCGCTCGCCAGAAGCGGCCAGGGCGAGAAGGCAATCAGAGCATAGGGTGCGTAGCCAAGCATGCCCTTCCGCTGCAGCCCGGTTTGCGTGGCGGAGGCGACGACTGATTTCATCAGCGTCTGTGTCGTCATCATTGACAGCAGGAGTGGTTGTATGCTGCCCAGCTGTCCAGGGAACGTGGACAGCGCAGGTTAATAGCACATCGAAAGCTGCACATCGGGCCCGAGGGGTTGGACGACCAAGCATGCCTCGCAGGAGGGGAGTCACTGCAGCGGCCGCAAGTTGTGGTCCAGATTGCAGGAATTGGTCCCACATGAGACGAACTAAAACGCCGCCAGCAACGTCAGCGCAAGCAGCATGCACATTGCCGCCGCCGCCACTGCCCGCGGACGGATGTGTGGCAGCATGGGCCGTGAATCTGGCGAGCGCACCCAGGTTGCCAGATGGCGAACGCATCAACGGCGTGTGCTGGCCAGTGCTATTGGATAGCCATGTCTGTGATACTGGTGGCTGGCCAGCGCTCACAATTTGAACAACAGCACCTAGATCTGCGTGTGACACACGCAGCTGCAGCGGCGTGCGTGCACCGCCATTCTGCGGCAGCTGCTCCCATGGGAAAACACCACCACTTTTGGCATCGGCTTGAGTTACGGACATCGCAGCAGCTCGCGACCGATATGACGACGCGACTGCCGCCACTGGGCCTCCGAACCGGGTACCACCATGCGGACGAGCATACAGCATGCTGTTGCCAGCACTGCTGCCGGCACCGCCGGCATTGCTATGCGGCCACATGGCCTCTGTTGTTGCCCCAGACGCTGCATACCCTCCAGGCACAGCTGTCATCGTGGCGCTTGCGCCACCATACATAGCTTCCGTGCCATCCGCCGTGGAGCCGTACATGTCATGCTGCTGCGGCGTCTGCGTTCGTCGCCGAGCCCGATCTGCTTCAATTTGAGCCACATGGCGCGCTGCCGTGACAGCGTCCGCAACGCCAGCATGTCCACTCGCACCACGGGAAGTTGATACACCTCCCTCGGTGCTACCACGCGGCATGCCATCGCCATGGAATAGTAGCCAAGGCGACAGCGCCAACGAGCACCCTGGCGCCCAACGCAAGCTCCGCGCCGGCGGAGGCAACACATTTGCTAGGACTGCATGACCACCCCATCGCCAGGCGAACACATCATGGGGCACATCCATGGGCGGAACGTCTTGGGGGAGGGCGGCCCTGGCAGCTGCGGCTGCGGATGCTGCACTTTGGAGACTCAAACTTCGTCGAGAGCGCCGCGCTGGTGACGCGACGTCAGAGCTGCTGTAGCGTGGCAGCCGTGCGGGTGACGTCGTGTTGGCGGGTGAAGAAGCAAGAACGGAGGCTGCGACTTGTCTGAGATGACGCACAGAGGTCAATGTGGCACTCACACTGTCGGGAGCAGCCGTCCCGTCACGTGGAGCAGGTAGCCGTGTGTTAAGTACAGCATCGCAGCAGCGGAGTACAGCGTCCAGGACGGCGGCGTTGGGCGACGGGTCGAGCTGAGTGAGCAGTCTAGTGAGGACCCTGCAGGCGGGCGCAACCACGGGCGACCGTGGGTCGCAACCGCCTTCAACTTCCATTCGGTTTGTCAACAACTGCATGACAGAAGCAGGGACGGAGTCGGGTGTAAGCGGTCGAGAACACAGGGCAGCAGTGGGAAAGTACTGCGGAGACCAACGGCGTGTCCGCACGCACCAAGACAACAGACTCTGCAGTTTCAGGCTCGTCTAGGAACAGGGCTAGCGTTTTCAGAGCATCCGCCTCGCTGCTGTAGCGCAGCGGCGCATGAATGACCTCTGCAGCGCTGGTTGGTGTCAGCTCCTCTACTGCGCGCTGCAGCGCCGGCGAAACCGGCACGCACAGCGCTGGGAATGGCATCCCTCGTCTGTCTGTCTGTGTGGGGGGGGTGTGGATTGGGCGTCACCGGCGCATGGCGATAGCGAAGGAGCAACCTGCTTGATCAAAGCCACGCTGGCTGGCGTTGCGCACGGGGCTTCCCTCCCCCAGGGGGCGTGTGGAGGTGCCATATGCAAGGCACATGGCTATGTTTCGCGCTTGCGCTGGCGCATGTCGTCGCTGCAGCATCACCTGGGCCAGGCATTCTCGTTGTTGGGAGCATCAACGTTGACCAGATAGTGGCTGTTGCTCGCTTGCCTCGCCGCGGAGAGACAGCCACCGCGGTGAATGCAAGTGCGACGCTCGCCGTGGGTGGAAAGGGCGCCAACCAGGCTGTCGCTTGTGCTAGAGCAAGGGCGCCACACACGCGCTTCGTCGGACGCATGGGTTTTGACGCATACGAGCCGTGGTTGAGACAGTCCTTGGTAGACGCGGGGGTGGATATGAGCTCCACGTTGACAGTGACGACAACCAGCAGCGGAGTCGGACTCGTTCTCCTTGACGCTGAGGGAGCAGCAACGAGTGTCGTTCTGGGCGGCGCAAACACAGACGGCTGGCCTGCCACTGACGCGGCGTTGGAACAGCTGGCGGAGGGGACGCTCGATGAGGCGACAGACACTGGCCTTGTTCTCCTTCAGCGAGAAATCCCGCAGCGTGTGAACGAGGCGTTCGCAAAGTCAGCTTCGCTGCGCGGCATTGTTGTATGTTTAGACGCTGGCGGCGAAGCGGGTGCCATCTCTGCAACGCTTTCCTCTCGTGTTGATTTCTTGACGCCGAACGAGTCAGAGCTGCAGAGACTCACCGGCATGCGCACTGACACGGATGACCAAGTCGTGGATGCTGCACGCGCCTTGAGGAAGCTAGCGCCAGGGTTGAAAAATGTGCTTGTTACGCTCAGTGAGCGCGGCTCCCTGCTCTTGTTTGAGAACGATACAGTGCATCGCCAAGGCGCGATGCCGCTGCCCGGAGGCGTGCTTGTGGACGCGACGGCTGCTGGGGATGCATTTCGAGCCATGTTTGCTGTTGCGCTGATGGAAGGTCATAGCATTGCGTCATGCATGCACCTCGCCGCTGCAGCTGGCGCACTTGCTGCCTCTCGGCTGGGCGCCATGCCCAGCTTGCCGACCCGTGCTGAGGTGGATGCGTTGGCACACACAGCAACTGCGCTGGATCCGCCAGCGCAGAGGGAGGGCTCGTGTAAATCACCGCCGCCCAGCGACGATTGTCAGCTGCTCTTTGCGTCAAGATTGAACAGCATGGCAGCTCGGTGGGAGGATGTTGAGCCAGGAGTTGAAAGCAACGTGTTGGCCTGGATTGCTCGACAAGCACGGGTCCCTGGCCTGTCGCTCGTTGACCTGAATTACCCACAGCATGTGGACATGGTCGATAGAGCGGCATTGACGGAAGCCCTGCGCGCCTCGCAGCTTCAGCTTGGCGCCCTCTGCTTGCGCTTCCCTGCCTTGTTCCGCGCTGGCGCATTCACCAACCCGGATGAGACTCTACGTGCTGCCGCGCTTGACCTTGCAGTAGCAGCGTGCCGCACAGCTGCGTCTCTAAATGCCTCTTCCGTTGTCTACTGGTCGCCGTTCGATGGCTACGATCATCACATGGCTGCCAACTATACACTCGCCTGGACACGCATGGTGGCGTCCTTCCGGTCAATGACTGATTCGTGCGCAGCCATGGGTGTACGGGTCAGTCTCGAATGGAAGCCTAGTGACCCGGCATCGCGCTTCTCATTTGTGCCGTCCACCGCAGCGGCGCTGCTACTAGCGCACGAAGTTGACCGCCCCAGCTTTGGATTGACACTGGACACTGGGCATCTGCTGCTTGCCGGAGAGAACCCAGGGCAGAGCATCGCAATGGTCGCGTCCGCTGGCAAGTTGTTCGGCATGCAGCTGTCTGACGCGCATGTGCGCCTCGGCGCTGAAGATGGTCTGCCGTTTGGGAGTGTGAACTCAGCGTCTGCGCTGGAGACAGTGGTCTGGCTCCGTGACGTGGGTTATGCCGGCCACATCTACTTTGACACCTTCCCGCTGAACGAGGACCCTGTGCGTGAGGCGTCACACAACATCGCCACGTTCAAAGCCATGTGGAGGACAGCTGACCGCTTGCGGACCGGAGGCCTCGAGAAATTCATGACCATGCAAGACGCTATGTCTGTGCTGGAGCTCTTGCATGGACAGACGCGTACTACTGATTGAAAGCTGTTTTTGATTCATTTGACATGACGTCTCTCTCTCTCATCGACTCCCGTGCACATGTTTGCATTGTACAAGCAATGCAATTCACTCGTTGATGCCCAGCAAGTTCTGGATGGCGCGGCTTGACGCCCGCGTCTCGGCCGTCGCTGGAATGTCGCGATTCGGCACCTGAAACCGCTTCTCAGAGCGGTCGCAGCTACCGTAGGCGTCGCTGAAGCGACCAGATGCCATGGTCCCTCGCACAACGAACGTCGCACGCACAATGTTGCCCTGCGCGTCACACGTCTCATTTTGCGTGCGGATCTCAAGGCTGATGCCGAAGAACATGGCGAGGCGACGCCACCCGCTCTTCTTGATGAAGCGGCGTCCACCCATCACGTGATAGTCCCCTGGGCTCAGGCATTCCAACGCCGTGGCCTGGATCTTGTTGAAGATTGCTGAGCTAGGCACGTCAGGCAGACGCTGCTGCTGCTGGTGAGGCTGCAGCTGCTGCTCAACAGGCGAGGACGGACGCAGTGCCAGCGCCAAGGACTGCGGAGGCCCAGGGGGCGGACCGCCGTAACCAGCGCCGCCACCCGGTCCCGGGTTGCGGTTGAAGTTGCCCAGCGGCTGTGGGGGTGGTGGACCGTTGCCCTGTAGTGCAGGCGTTGCGGGTTGTCAAACACAGTGCAGCACGCCGAGTGCGATGGCCTCAAGGCGCGCACCTTTGGCGGCGGTCGCGCGTGCACGCTGCCTCCGCCTGGAAATCCGCCGCCACCGCCGTAGCCGCCTTGGAACGGGCGCTGGCTGTGGAGGGCAGCGCGGTGCGAGTGAGCAAACCTGTCCAGTAGGCACCACAACGAGCTGCTTGTCGCCCTGACGCGCGCAAACGCACCCTGGTGGCGCGGAGTCCGGGTGCCACGGCGCGTCACGCTTCATGCCAACTGCTGGGCCGCCGTGTTGAGACACCAAGGGCGCTGCGCCGCCCTGGTAGGGCAGCTGCATGTGCTGTTGCACCTCGTCGAACGCCGTGGAAAGCAGGTCGTCATCTACGATGTCGCACTCGTCAAAGAGGGCCATGGAGGGTGAAAGGGTGCTGCGGGACAGCCGCGGATGTGAAAGCGCGGTGGAGAGGAGGGCAAACGGCACACACACACACACACGAGCGAAGGGGGGGCCAATCACAAGTCCACGTCAGCGCAACGCGTTTTGAATACGCGCGTCTCGCTATCGCCATCTCGCTGTGGGGTGTGGACTCGTCGTGTGGCAGCCGAGCGCGCTGACACGCACCGGCCAGGGTTGTCAGCTTCACCTGCGCGAGCGCGCTGCGCTGTTCACACAACTCAACACACGCTTTTTATCGTACGCTGTGCGTGTCTGACGCGCGGGCGCGACGAGGCGGTGCTCACACAGAAGCCGCGCCACAAAGGTCACTCTCACACATTCACACACACGCAACTGCACTGGGACCTTCCAGCGCACACGCGTGAGCGGCGCCTCCATGCACTGGTCGCACTGATGAACTGGCAGCTGTGCGCCACGCGGGGTGTGCGGAGGGGGCTACAGGGTAGGGGCGCGCCTGTACCGGCCTTGTGGGGACCTCTAGGGACCGCCGCGGTACTCGCTCTGTGCTGCCTCGCCGCGTGCGCTGCTGAGCCGCACGTGCGCGAGTGCGTGACATGTAGCCGTTGCAGTCTTGGCCCCGACGTGCCAAGCGCGACGCCGCGGTATGACGCGTGCGAGACGTGTACTGGTTGCACACACAACGCCCGCCTCCACAACCGGACGTGGAGTGTGGCGAACTACACGTTCACCATGCACCCTGGCTCCACCAACTCGATCATTCTGAACCTTGCTGCCGGTGATGGGAGCATACGCATCATGAAGCTGCGAGCGAGCACAGGAGGTGTGAACAGCCATCAGTTCGAGTACACGCGCGAGCAGGAATCGCATCACGCGGTTTCGCACCTCATTACCGAATGTGGCATGGATGACCTGTTCTCGGGTATGCGGAGAGAGCCGGTGCGGGTGGCGTGGGATGGTAACCTCTTCATCGAGGATGATGCCTGGACGGAGGCTTTTGCGCCGGGGGCATCCGCAGAGAAGATGAATGCAGACGCACCAGAGCTGTTTGTGGCGACCATGCGCAAAACGAAAGCGCTGGATTGGTTCAGAGCCGCGCTATTCGACACGCTCACCATACAGGGCGAACGCCACGCGGAGCAAGTGCTTATGACTGCCGAAGGGGCCGTCAGATTCATCGACACTGCACACCGGGCATTCAATGTCCCAGCAGGACTGAACACCGTCTTCTCCCCTGGCTCGTACTATTACCAGCGCAATTCTGTCGGGTGGGAGCACCTCAAGAACCGGACCCTGCCCAAGATATTACATCACTCGCCACAGCTGTCGTGGGATTTCAGGTGTACGCAGCGCGATGGTGTCCAGCTGCGCGCATTCAATGAGTGCCGCGATCGGCTCGTCAAGATGAGCACGCACGCCATTGCAGACCTGTACTTCGGCAATCCGACACTGATTATGAAGGCGCAGGCGCTCAAGAGGCAAGCCAGGCGCCTTGCATCTGGCGGATTAGAGCACGCGCTGCGGGTGACGAGACATAGTAATGACAGTGGGCTCGTGCCGACGCCAATGGGCTTTCCGTGGCAGCCGCCTAGATGTGACGTGCAATTCACATGATCACTGGCCTACCGTCCCCTTCCTGCGCTGCATACCCAGCGGTGTGGGCGACAGCGTGCTGCCAGGCCTGAATGCGGGCACCACACCTGCATCCGTCCCAGGGCGGCGGGCTGGACTCGCGCTGCGTGCGCGCAACTGCACTTCCGGCGGCGCATTTTGGAGCAAACCACCGCCCGGGGCGAATGTGCCCTGAGCCCAAGCACGCATGCGCTCCTGTGCCGTCTGCGGCCCCTGCCTTGCCCTAGATTGCAATCGGCGCCCAGGGCCGATGTCCACCTGATTCTGGCTGTTCGCCTGCCGGGCGAACTCCAGCGCACGCTGCCGTGCCGCTCGCTTCTCGATGACATCCTCCCGGTCGAGGTCAGGGCCGAGACTACCAAGCTGCCAGTACGCATTGCCCACAGCCACGTGCTCCTTGTAATCCGCCAGCGTGTACGGCACAAAGTCGACCCGCGTGCCAAGCCGCCCACCAATGGCGGGTGAAACGGACCGCCGACGCGCGTGGCTGCCTGCGCCACCAACACCGTCATTCGATTGACTGCCCCAGTCATCAGCTGCTTCGTCATCACTCCATCCTACAGAGACGCCCCGGCCATGGCTATCCATGTCTGCCGCCTGTACGACACCCGCGGCACTGGATGCTGGCGCAGGTAATCCCCAGGACACGAGTGGCGCGTCGCCGTCGGCGCCCAACAGCGCCTCTGGCGAAATGAGCCGCCTCCTCCTGGACGCGGATCCCCCGTGGCCAGATGCCGCCGGCGCCACAGCTGACGCACTCTTCATAGCGCGATAATCAGCCTGCAGAGCTGAGAAGCGAGCTTCAAGGCTGTTCTCATCCGGGCCTGGCTCGTGCGGCCCGCCTTCATCATCGTCTGCTTCTGCCTCCTCATACCCGTCGCCGTCGTAGAATTCACCACCATCACATTGATGCCCGTGTTGCGCCATTGAGTGGACACTCCGCCGAGCGGCACGACTCAGTCGAGCGGCGCGCACTGTATCTGGCGGCAACGGATGTTCCCCATCCGAAGCTGTGAAAGGGAAATCGTCGCCGCCGTCGTCACCAGGCTGCTGTTGTTGTTGTTGCCATGACCGATGCGCTCGAGCTTCATCGTAACCAGGCCGGCCACGACGATGGCCAGAGCACGCGGCCGTGTCACCCAGCCACATTGATCTAGACACATCCTGCATCTCCCGCACCGCTGTTGACGTGCCCCACACGGCGGCACCGCCCTGAGCATCACCATGGACATCGTCCCAACCTGCGCCTGTGCCGCCAAGCGTGCCTCTCAGCCTGCTATTCGTCTCCGGAGCCCCCCGGATAGGCGTGGTGTGGTGCAGCTGCCTTCCGCTGGGACTTCCGCTCCGCCCACGCATCGTAGCACCACCTCCTCGTGTGTCGTCGCCGATTCTGTCGATGGTAGCGGGGGCGCCAGTGCGTGCGGCAGATGCAGGGCCTGCGACGAGCCAGTCGTACAGGCGGGCTACGAGCGGTGGCGCAGCGTCTTGTTCACACGCCACCAGGGCGTCGATGTCAGCCTTGGAGAGAACGAAGCCGCGTTTCTGGACAACAATTGATGAAGTTGGTGTCAGGAGGCGGGGCAGCAAGGCGCTTTGTCCACTGGAGGAGAGCAGGCCCAGCGATAGCACCCAATGCGCGCCGAAGAACCTGCTCAAGCGCGCTCTTCGCCCCCGCCAACTCTCCACCTGCTCTGCGTGCCCCGCATAAGAGGCACACACCTTGCAGAACTTGTCGAGAAGAGACCAGTTGTCTCGCTTGCGTAATACGTTGCTGGCCGTGTTGTCGAAGCTATGGAGCGACAGTTCCGAGGGGAAGTAGCGGCTCAACACCTCCGCGACGAGGAAGCCGTTGGAGAAGTCCCTGGTTGCGTGTGCAGTGGGCAGCGCCGTGGCTCCGTGCGTCAAGTCGTGATCGTTCCTCACTGGGCGGTCAACACACCCTCACGGTGGAGGCTTGGAAACGCGAGTCGGTCCGAGCCTCGCGGAGGTACGTACCTCCGCACGTTTCTGACGGGGTAGGACAAGTCTAGGGAGAGCAGCCAGCGCAGGTGGTCGCGCGGCAGAGCGCCCATCTTTGGCGTCGGCGCAACTCTGTGTTTAGAGTGCCACCCCCAACGTCCGCAGCGAGCCCCGGAGTGCAGTGCAGTCACGCAGCGAAGGCGTTCGCCTCAGAGACGTGGACAGACGCCACCCACTGCCTGGCTCCGGCGAAATGGGCGCGAATGGTTCATGATGCACTTTTTTCCACGCTGGCACAATGTCGACAGCAATCCCCTTCGCAGGGTCGTTGTGCGATCATGATGAGGCGCACCGCATCCGCGTTGCCTAGGCTGCGGCTCGCATGGCGGCATGTGGACTTCTCTGAGAGCGGCAGAGCTCCAGCAGTCTGCACCCTGCGCACCGCATCGACAACAGCCAGCAGCGTGCCATCACAACCGCCACCGCCGCCGCCGCCTGTGCTGGGAGAAGTAGACCGCCAGCGGATGGTGTTCGACTTGAGACACATCCAGCGCAAAGTGTTCCCGAGTCACCCCAGCGTGCGCAGAGCTGCGCTCCTCCTTCCTTTCTGCCACGTCCACGGTACGCGTGTGTCCTGTCCGCGCGTACTTGCCAACCACACGACGCTGGCCTGCTGCGTGTGTGTCGCAGAGCACCAGAAATAACTGAGCTCCGAACCACGCTGTGTTCTCCACAGGCCGGCCTAGCGCCCTGTTCGTCCTCAAAGGCGGCGCAGACGGCCTTCTACCACCTGAAGTGTGGTGCGTACAGGCACTGCCACTGCGCCCCGTGGCTCAAAACCGCATCAAAGCCAAACAACTGCCAGCAAAGAAAAAAAGTGCCCCTCGCGAACACGTACACTGAGCGGGCACCTGACTCCTGTGTCTACTCCCTAGTTTCCCTGGAGGTCGGACAGAAGCTCAGGACGCGCCCGCGACTGCGGTGGCTGTGCGCCAAGCGGCAGAGGACCTGGGCGTCTCTGCCGAGGTGCGCAGACCTGCACGCACGTGTGTTGTCGTTGTGCGGTGGACGCTGAGCCCAGCACGCTTTCATGCATGTGTGCAGTCCTTCACGGTGCTGGGCTTGCATCATGACGTGCCGGACGCGCGGACGCGGACAGTGTTGACTCCAGTTCTAGGTGAGAAGCGAGACCCCGCAACGTGCCGTTCGTCAATGCTCATCATCTGACGTGCGTCTGCATGTCTCATCTGCAGCATACATGGGTGAACTGCAGGGCGTGGACCTGAACTTGTCCCAAAACAGGCCTAGGACAGGTTGCGTGGGCGCATTCACTGCGAGCTTGGAGCACCTGGCGCATCCAGCGTGTCTCTCCTACGACGACCTCTGGTCTGCTGGCGGCATGCAGCCTGAGCCTGGGCCGTTGGGCCCGCTGCCTGTGTTCCGCAACTTGCCGGGCGATCACTCATGTGCAGGCGTCTACGCAGCCATGCTGCACGCCGCCCTCCGCGTCGCTGTCGGCCCGGATCCCGCGTACCGGGAAGCGCTGTATGGACCACTGCTGCGCCAACAGAAGAATCACGTGAGCTAGGAGGAGCAAGTGGCATCTCTTACATTCTTTATCTGTGCGATTTCCTCATGATTTATGACTTCACGTGCAATGTGAAGCACCCATTCCATGACGCGTGCGCTGCTAATACGTGCCGCCGGATTGACCAGCCTCCCATATTGGTGTGCCTCGTCTTTTGTTGTCGAAGTTGTCGCCGTACTGCTTCACGCGGGTGCCTCGCTTCCCTGCACCGCGAATGACACTGCTCCCCAGAGACTGCGCATTGGGCTTCACAACGTCATATGCCCAGCCCTGGCTTGACGCGTACTCGCACGCCGCCTCCTCACTGTCGAACTCAAGCGCAGAGCGGCCCACGTGTGACAGCGGGTCTGCTGTGCTCGTCCACCCCATCAACGGGTTCTCCCACCTAACAAAGAGCGCTGGTCAGAGTCTTCTTCCAATAGGGTTGCCTCCTCCTTGCGCCTGGCTTGCGCACAACGTACCGCTGGCGCTCCCCGAACGATATCTTCCAGGACCCCACGCCGCGCTTGCCCTGCTGGCCCGCGGAGCGTGCAGGGCTGAAGATAAGCACCTAGTAACGGGAAGGAGGAACACATGACTCACGTCAAAGCCAACACACTGGGCAACACCGCGCGCTTCGTCGACACGGCAGTGCAGTCAGTGGCTGCATAGCGCGCGCACCTTGCGCTCAAACACCTCCTGGGGAACGCCGGAGCAGGCGCCTGCAGTGCCTTGAGACTCGGCAGCGAAGGTACGGCTCAGAGCCGACCACACGCTGCGTGCTGCGCGCCGACTGTTGCTGCCCAGCATGTGTCTGTGATTCGTTCTTGTAGTCCAGGAAAAGTTGAGCCACCTGGGGGCGCGTGCGCGTGCGTGCACACAGAGGTGTGAGTTGAGACCAAAGGCTCTATGGTTTAGGGTGTGCGCCGACCAGGTAGCGCGGCCGTTCAGTCGCAGTCACAGCCGGCTGATGGATCAGCAGCGACACTGTAGCCGTGGGTCGCAGAGGAGCTACGCCACAGGCAGGCGTAGCTCACTTCATCAGTGCTTACACTGACCCGGCCAGGTTGCGTGCAGCGTCCAGCGCTGCCCCTTACATTGGGGCGACGCACCTGTCAGTCACTAGGTATCCCGCGAAGACAAGCGCTCCAGCGGATGCGGGTTTGCTGTGCCAGCTCACCGCCGCAACGTCGAGTGCGCCCCTTCGTGGCCACTATGCGCGCCTCCATCTCACTGGGATGTGGCGCTCTTCCCATACATGTACCGCGCCGTGCTTCGCCGCGTGTGGCGTCGAGGCCGGTCGCCGCAGGAGGACACTCAGTTGCCCGGTTGGCCGGCTCGCCGGCACCGGGCGGCTCTGCTCGTCACCGTCGCGTCGTGCTGGCCCGAGACACGCCTGACGGCGGCGCGTCAACAGCCGAGACGGCGCCGGAGGTGGCGGTGAGCAGCACGCCTCCACTGTCAGTGGACATCCTCACCGAGCGCGTCACTGCCGCCACGCAAGCTCGCCAGCGAGCAAGCAAACGCATCGCTGCCCTTGGAGCAGAGGTGCGACGCAGAGCGGCCCCAAACTATACTGTCCGGACGCACGTACACAGGTCACCAAAGATTTCACCGGGCGCTGACACTGACGCCAACCGCCCAACCGCAACGCGTGTTCCCCACAATCGCGCAGGCGGTGTCGCTTGCCAGTCAAGTTGCGACTCTGCGGGTGGCGGCTGAACAAGCAGAGGTGCGTCCTTCCCGGTTGCGGGGGCCACAGTGATCAGTGTTGAACTTGCAGCACGAGCACATGTCGAGCAACCACACGTGCACTTCTGACTCAGCCCCGACTGCACACCAGGGAGAAGCCGCACAAGCCATGGCGAGCGCGGGTGCTATCGCCGCAGACGTGCTTGCGGCTGAACAAGAGTTGGCCACCGCTCGAGAGGCACTCGAGGCTGCTCAGGAAGCGGCGGAAGTCGCTCGTGAGAAGGCGGCAGCAGCAGCTGCTGCAGCAGGAGTGTCACCGGCAGCTGCTTCAGCGACGTTGGATATCGGGGCGCCAGTTTCTGGCGAAGGAGAGAAGCCGGCTGGTTCACCTGTCCTAAAGCTTGAGCCTGCACCGGAGCCGGAGACGTCTGATGCTGTGCTTGCGCTCACGGAGGCGGCAGCAGCTGCTGAAGCTCGTGTCGCGCGTCTCGCGGCGCAGCAAGTGGCTGCTGAGAACACGGCACAAGAAGTAGCTCAACGCGGTATCGCCGCACATGAAGCTGCCGCTGCAGCTGCGGAGCAGGAGCTGGCTGTGCGTGCAAGCCTGGAGGCTGCCAAAGCGGAGGAGAAACTGCAATTGGAGCTGGTCATAGCCTCTGAGAAAGCATTGGCGGAGTTCAAAGCCCGATTGGATGCGCCACTCGCAGTGCCTGCCGGCGCACTTGGTGAAGATGCGGCTGCCGCTGCCGCAGCCGCGGCGGCGGCACTAGCAGCGGCGGCGGCGGCGGCGGCTGACGCTGCAGCGGCCGCCAGCGCACCTGCTTCAGACTCCGACTCAGCGTTTGGGGAGGACAAGGCGCCGGCGGAGCAGACGGCTCGCGTGTTTGCAGGCGCCCTCATGAGCGGCTCTGCAGGCGAGAAATTCACAGGCAGTCCGTGGATGAAGGCTGTGCAGCAGAGGCTCGGTCCTGCCGGTCTCGCGTTTGTCATCGCGTGCTCTCTAGCCTTGGTGGTGGAACTGCCGCTCATCACGCGCCGACTGTTTCCCAGTGGCATGCCTCCAGTCAGCGCAGCTGTGGCGGCTGCTGCGCGTCGAGGCAAGGCTGCGATGGAGACTGCGCGGGGGGCGTTGCATCGGGAGCGACATGCTGCTGAGGGTCACAGCTCGGATAAGAAGCGCTCGTCGAATGCAGCGTCGAGCAAGGCTGGCAAAGGCGCCAAGCAGGCGGCACACGCGGCGAGTCATGATGACGGAGGCGCAGGCGCAGGCATGATGGATGTCATCACGCTGCTCGCCACATCCGTGCTTGCAGTGCCGCTGATCAGCAAGCTGCCTGGCGGCTCGCCCGTGCTCGGCTTCCTTATTGGAGGTGCTGCCATCGGCCCCATGGCGCTGGGACTCATCGCCAACGTGGAGACTGTGAAACACATCGCCGAAATCGGAGTCGTGTTCCTGCTCTTCAACATCGGCCTCGAGCTGTCACTGGATCGCTTGCAAAGCATGGCCAAGTACGTCTTCGGCCTGGGCGTCTCACAAGTCATAGGCACCACCATCCCCGCCGCCATCGTCGTCGCACTCACAACCGGCATCTCAATGCCGGCTGCCGTCGTCGTTGGCGTCGGCCTCGCTTTCAGCAGCACCGCAGTTGCGATGCAAGTCCTGGGCGATCGCGGCGAGGCTGCTTCACGTCACGGCCGTGTCGCATTCTCGGTTCTCCTGCTGCAGGACTTGGCTGTTGTGCTTGTCCTCATGTTGGTGCCTCTCCTCGCGGGCGGTGCCAGCCCTGATGGAGGCGGCTTCCAAGGCGCTGTGCTGTTGAAGGCTCTGGGCCTCGCCATCGTGAAGACTGTGGTCGCAATCGCAGTCATCCTAGCTGCAGGCCGCGTCGTGCTTCGGCCTGTGTACCGCCGCATCGCGGATCTGGGCAACACGGAGATCTTCAGCGCGACGACACTGCTGGTGGCACTCGGCACATCCACGCTGACCTCCGTTCTGGGCTTGTCTGCTGCGCTGGGCGCCTTCCTTGCTGGTCTGCTGCTCGCAGAGACGGAGTACCACTTGCAAGTGGAGTCAGACATTGCGCCGTACCGCGGACTGCTGCTAGGTTTGTTCTTCATGACGGTTGGCATGACCATCGACCCGGGCCTGTTGGTGGCGCGCTTCGTGCCCATCGTCGCATGCATCGCCCTACTCGTCGCCGGCAAAGTGGCTGTCATGACTGCTGTGGGACCAATCTTCGGACTGAACCGCCTTAACGCTGCCCGTGCCGGAATGTACATCGGCCCCGGTGGCGAATTCGCGTTCGTTACTTTCGGCCTCGCTGTGTCCAGCGGCTTGCTGTCTCAAGCCATTGTGAATGAGCTCACGCTGGTGGTTGCTCTGTCCATGGCGGCGACACCATGGCTCGCAAATGTTGGTGCGGACTTGCGTGAGCGCCTCGAGGCTGGCAGCAGCGATATGAAGGCGCTGCAACCTGCGGTTGGCGAGGTAGATGACATGTCTGGCCATGTCATCATCGCTGGTTTCGGACGCTCCGGCCAGCTTATTGCGCAGCTGCTGACAGAGCAACACATTCCGTTCGTGGCTTTGGATATGCGTTCCGACCGCGTTCAGGCCGGCCGCGAAGATGATTTGCCCGTCTTCTTCGGCGACGCTGGCTCACAGCAGGTACTGCACAGCGTTGGCACGCACCGCGCGCGCTGCGCGGTGGTGTGTATGGACACGTCTGGCGCCAACTACCGGACGGTGTACACCATGCACAAGCACTACCCTTCAGTGCCGGTGTACGTGCGTGCCGCGGATGTGGCAGACGGCCTGAAGCTGGAGAAGGCGGGTGCAACGGCATGCGTGCCTGAGACACTGGAGCCGAGTTTGCAATTGGCGTCTGCTGTGCTGTCTCGCCTTGAGCTGCCACCTGAGGAAGTGGTCACCGCCATCGACAGCTTCCGGCGTCGGAACATGGACCAGCTGCTGAAGCTGCAGGCGGATATGGCGGAGAGTAGCGAAAAGGGGGCCAACAAGGTTGGTGCTGGGAATGGGGCTGCTGCCGCTCACTGAGAGACCTCACCCCAAGAGATAAGGAGTGAGTGATGACACTTCATGTCAGACACGTGCTCATAGAGTGACGACCGG
>Ga0164297_10002734_pt1 | contig 17149 bp, 17 predicted proteins | sample GEODES058metaG_FD_113539 | JGI IMG/M metagenome (GOLD analysis project Ga0164297, IMG submission 113539) | Dystrophic lake water microbial communities from Trout Bog Lake, Wisconsin, USA - GEODES058 metaG | ecosystem: Environmental > Aquatic > Freshwater > Lake | place: USA: Trout Bog Lake...
CGCCCCGTGCTGTGAGCTGGCGCGCGCAAGCAGGGTTAGACGTAGCGTATGCGGTCATCGCGGTGGCGAGTGTAGCGCTCAGTGCGGCCTGCGTCCGGTGCTGTTGCAGCCCCAGGACGGCCGTGGCGACATGCGGCGCGTAGACATTCAGCACCGCGGCTACATGGCCGCCATCTTTGCGGCTCGCACATGACGCTGCGCCACGATGCAACGCCTCTGCTGCGGCCAGGCAGTCGTCAGTAGTGGTGGCAGCTAGCGGCACCTCGTCTTGTGGCCTCAAGCCTGTCGAGGCGCCATCGCCGCTCTCTCTTCTACGTGTCTCGCCCTCGCCCTCGTCGCCACTGAAGTCATCGTCACTGCAGCTGCTTCCGCCACTGCTGTCCCCTCTCTCACTGTCTGAAACGGACACTGCGGCTGCACCTTCAGTGCCCACGTCTCTGCCTGCGACGCCGGTGTCAAGCACCGGAGTCGCTCGAGAGCCAGCAGCGGTTGCACGCTGAGAGGGGACGCGGTAGGCTGGCGGCGGTGTCCTTGTGGAGGTGGCCACCGTCGACGCAAGCCAGGCGTCCACACGCTGTCGCGCCTCTGTGGTTGCTCCTGCTGCTGCGCTCGCCGTTGGTGGCCGTTCTTCTTCAGCGCGAGGCGGAATTTGGGCAGCAGAGGCCTCCTGTGACGTCGGCTTGTCCTGTTTCCGCTCAAGCGCCTCCAGCTCTTGTCGCCACAAGGCAGCTACAGAGCCAGGCGCCAAGAAAGGCGTCGGGGGAGCCTGCACACCGGTCCCCGATGAGACCCTGTCGCTGGCAGGAGCAGCAGCCCTGGGGCCCATAGGTCGGTCCCCTGCGCACACGCGCGCTGCAACGCCCACCGCGGACGCGGGCCTCACATTATGAACACGAGGACGACAAGAGAGAACAACGCGCCATGCGAACAGTCCACACAATCTCAGGCTAAACAAAAGGGTAGAGCTGGGTGCCCCTGCAATGCTTACGCGGAGAGAGTGGCCATGTCGATGACAAAGCGACCGCGAACGTCGTTCTTCAGCAGCCGAGCGTACGCGTCGTTGATGTACTTGATGTCGATCTTCTCGATCTCCGACACAATGTTGTGCTTTCCGCAGAAGTCCAGCATCTCCTGAGTGATCTGGACACCGCCGATGAGGGAGCCAGCGATCTTCTTCTCGCCAAAAATGAGGCTGAACGGGCTAAAGGCCAAGTTCGGAGGCACGCCCAGCAGCACGAGAGTGCCACGCACACCGATGAGTCCCAGGAGGCTGTCGATGTCGTGTGTCGCAGAGACCGTGTCCAGGATGCCGTCCAGGGAGCCCACTGCCGCCTTCATGGCCTCTGCGTCAGTGCTGAGGAGGAACTTTTTGGCGCCCAACTCGCGAGCGGTGGCCTCCTTGTTGGGGCTAGTGCTGATCACAGTCACTTCCGCCCCAAAAGCGGACGCAATCTTCACAGCCATGCAGCCCAGGCCACCGAGACCGACAACACCGACCTTCTTCCCCGGGGCATTCAGGCCGTGCTGCACCAGCGGGCTGTAAGTCGTGATGCCTGCGCACAGCAGCGGAGCAGCGGCGTCCAGCGGCAGATTTTCAGGCATTCGCAGCACGAACTCCTCCGTGCACACAATGTCACTGCTGTAGCCACCGTACGTGACCACGGTATCCGAAAGTTTGGCGTTGTACGTGAACACGCTGCCCCCGTTGCTGCAAGATTGCTCGCACCCTCCCTTGCACTGTCCGCACGCCGGGGCCGGCTTGTGCGTCTTGCAGGATCCAACCATGCAGCCGACGCCAGCCTTGTCGCCAACCTTGAACTTTGTGACTTCAGCGCCAACCTCGGTGACGGTGCCCACAATCTCGTGGCCAGGCACACAGGGGTAGTTTGCAGGTCCCCACTCTGACTTCACCGTGTGCAAGTCGGAGTGGCACACGCCGCAGAAGGCGACGGAGAGCTTCACGTCCTTGGGGCCCACCGCTTGGCTGGAAGACGAGAGAGTGCAGAGTGTGGGGGTCAGAGGAGAGGCGGAAAGAACATTGCCTTTCCTTTTCCAGGACCGCGTACCGCGTGAGCTTGAAGGGGCCAAGGTGGCCCGACGCGTCGCGCGCAGCGTACGCAGAAGTGGTGCCGGTGGTGCCGTCCTTGCCGTCCCAGGTGCCGGCCTAGCGGAAACGAGCAAGACGGAAAACCTTCTGTCAGTTGGATCACACGACGGCAGCAGTGTGCACCTTGCCTGTGCCCCGCATTTCGCCACGACGCACCATGGCTGCGCAGAAAGTTCAAGCGAGGGGGGTGGCACACAATAGACCTGCGGGGGCGGCGCAGACACGACAGGGGCGCAACTGTGGGGCCTGGAGTTTGGTTGTTGGGGTACGTCATGGCGCGCCCACCAAGCAGTCTTTCATGGCCGCGCGCAGCTCCTCTTCATTCAGCTCCTTGCCGATGAACACGAGCTTGTTGGTGCGCCGCTCGCCCTCACGCCACGGCTTGTCGCAGGCGCCCTCGAACAGGGCATGCACGCCTTGGATGACATAGCGCTCATCGAAGCCCTGGATGGCGAGCACGCCCTTCAAGCGGTAAATGTCCTGCCACCTCTGTGCAAGCAGGTCGCCCAGCCAATCGTTCACGGAGTCGAGATCCAGCTCGCCATCCAACTGCAAGCTTACAGAACTCACAGCATCCGTGTGCGCTCCGTGGCTGTGCCCGTGCTCGTGGCTGTGCCCATGCCCGTGGTCATGGCTCGGGTCATCACATGCTGGGTTGTTGCAATCGGCGGCGGCTTCCGCACCGTGGCTGTGGCTATGGCTGTGGCTATGCGTGTGCCCATCGGCAGTGGACTCACCGCACTCCCCACACTCGCCGCCGTGGGAATGCCCGTGCTCCTCCTCGTGCGCTGCAGCATGCGTCGCCTTCGTGTCTTCACTGTCAAGAGAGAAAAAGCCATCTTGTGTGACGCGCTCCAGGTCGAAGCCACCAACACCGAGCACGTAGTCGAGGTCAACCACACCCCGCTGCGCGCGGCGCATGCGAGCCATGGCGTTGATGCCGCGTAGGCGGCGCTCGAGAGCCGTCACGGCGGCGGAGGTGGCGAGGTCTGTCTTGTTGACGACAAGCCGGTCAGCAAAGGCAACCTGCTCAAGAGCCTCGTTCACCACTCCCGGCGTGCGGTTGTCCGCAAGGTGCAGCTCGCAGTGCTTGGCATCCACCAGGGTGACGACGCCGTCGAGGCGGTACGCCTCTTGCAGCTCCGGTTCGAGGTAGAAGGTCTGCACTATGGGCGCTGGGTTGGCCAGCCCGGTGGTCTCAATCACCACGTGGTCGAACCGCTCCCGCTTCGTGCGCGCCAGATCAGTCAGCATGCGGACAAGGTCGCCCCGGACGGAGCAGCAGAGGCAGCCGTTGTTGAGCAGCAGGACGTCCTCCTCGCCCTTCAGTTGGGCAGCCACCAAGCTGCCGTCGATGTCGATTTCGCCGAACTCGTTCTCCACGACGGCGATGCGCTTGCCGTGGTTGGACGTCAGGATGTGGTTCAGCAGAGTCGTCTTGCCGGAGCTGAGGGTTCGTGAGTAGTGTGACACCCACAGGTTCAGTTGCTGACGAGACTCAACGCACGCGCACGCGACTGCGCTTCGTCTCGCTCCAGGTGGGGCACGCACCCGAGGAAGCCGGTGATGACTGTCACCGGAATGCGTCCGTCTGCGACGGTGGCGTCGACGTCGACAACTTCCGCGGCAGCAGCCGGCACAGAAATGGTGGAGAGACCCCCGTGGCGGCGGAGCGGCGACAGCGTCAGCGTCAGGCGCGAGCTTCCTCCGTTCAGTGCCAGTGTGGAGCACGCGAAGCGGGCGTTGCAAGAGGCAGCGGGCGTCTGCTGCGGACGGGCAGCTGAAAGGCGCTGGCGCAGCACGGTGGGCAGCGCGCGCGCGTGCGCGCCGCAGTGCTGGCACACGAGACGCATGGTTCAAGGCTCGGCGGATGACCTCGTTCCCGCGAGGGGTGTCAAGATATTTCCGTGCAATAGGGCGCGCCGCGCAGTGGCACTTCTTTTCGCGTGTTTCTATCGATCGTGTGAGAACCAACTCGTTCGCAGCGGCATGTCTATGCTGTACCTCCGTGTCGGCTTCGCTGCGTCGGTGCCATTGGGAGGCCTATCAGTGGGCAGCCCCATGGCAATGGCAACATGTCGGCTGTAGGCTGCTTGGCAGGTGCCGTCCCTGCAGTTCGGGAAGTGGAGTGCCAGAATGTCCTGCGCCACACGGCCGTCCTCCTCAAGCGCATCATGGGCGAATGCCCACATGCGGGGGTAGCTGTGCACCTTCACCTTGTACCCATCCGCCCTGCCCAGCGTGCCCTCCGGCCTGCGCTGACTGATCGCCGCCACGATGTTCAACGCGTCCTGCTCCTCCATCGTGTACCCGATGCGCCGAAATATCATCGAGCGCCGCGTGTTGTATGCCTCTGCAAGCAGCCACTTCGACCAATCGCTGGAGCGGAGGAGCATGACGCCAGCGTTGAAGTACACCCTGAAACGGTGGAAGTCGTGCTGCGCATGCAAATCCGCGCCAGCTGAGGTGGCCTGCAAGACTTCAATGCCCTGGTGCCGCGTCCACACAATCGTGTCCAAATCGAGCCACAGCACCGTAGGCGCCACCTGCAAGTGACATTCACACACAAAGTCAATACACATTGCGGGTCAGCATGGGGACATGGAGACACATGAGCGGTAGGAGCCATGCATGTACACACCTGCTCGAACACAGCCGCAATCAGGCGCAGCTTGGACCACACCGGTGGCCGTGCCGGGTCAAGTGTAACGTTGCATGCAATGAACCAGTAGCCGCGAGCGGTGGCGTATTGCGCCTTCTCCTGCAAGCTGGCCTCCAGGAAGCCTGCATGGCGAGCGTCGGGTACTGCCAGCGTGACCACCGCCACGGGCTGCGTGCCTGTGACGAGCACCCACTCCGGACGCACAACGACGCCCCAGACGGGCGTCTGTAGGGCCGCCCACCAGGTGAAGGCTGAGTAGGCAGCCAGACAGCTCCCAGCCAGGAGGACCAGCAGGGCGGCTGTGAAGCGACAAAAACGACGTAGGCGGTGTGAATCAGCAACCTTGGCGACGATGCCTGTGTCAAAACTAGGCAGCAAGCCACCGCCGTTGGAGCGAGCAGAGTGCCGGGGCGAGCGTGGCGAAGTGTGTGCTTGTCGCGGCGACGTGCGGGCCGCGTCTCCAGTGGCGCTGACGTTCCCGTAGATGGATGGCTGGTAGCCGAGCCTGTGACTCATGGAGGCCCTCACTCATCGATGGACTGGGCGAGGGAGCGCACAATGGATGCCATGGCATCAGTCGGTAAAGGTCACGGAGAAGTCATTCGTCAAGTTGTCGCCCTCTACAATCCTCAATGCAGGAGGCCCCAGCTGGCGGTGATCCGCCAAGGTCGTGACTGCTCTAGAAAGCAGGAAGACCACTTTTGTGGACCGCTTCAATTCCATCAGCTCAAACCCAGCTGCAGCCAGCACACGGGTGAGGTGCTCCTCTGTCATGTACGGCGAATGCGTGAGGCATCTGAGCGGAAGCATGAGGAAGAATAGCCCATGAGGCTGCAAGTGCGCGCGACAGCCAAGGAGCATTGCACCCCTTTGACTCGGATCCTCCACGCAGTTCAAGACCATACTCAGCACGACCACCGCGTAGTTGCCTCGAGGACGGAGCGTGAAGAAATCACGCTGCTCGATGCGGGGGTGTGTGCTCCGCAGGTCGATTGCGCGAGTGGCCAGCCAGCGGGGAACTGACGACAGGTCCAGGTTCACCGCTCCAACCTCAAGCAGCGGCAATGGCTCGCGTCCAACCTGTCTAGGGCCAAAGCCGTGCGCTGTGAGCCGGCTGAAGACGTACTTGGAAGTGCGGTGTCTCTGAGTTGTCAACACAGAGGCAGCCTGGTAGGCCTCTCTTCCGCCGAGTGCTTCCAACTCTGTTTCCAACTCCGCAGTTGACTCGCCTTGTCTGCGCGCGCTGTCTAGCAGGCGAGTAACGCGGTGAAATGCGCTGGTCAACTGCCTGGCAACCCTTAGACTGCGAAGCGGCGGCGGCACCAGCGGTCGGCGTGCTCGCCCCATAGTTGCATTGGTGCAGGGGACCACTCTACTAGAGCCTCACTCGTCTCGGCGAAGGCATCAGTGTTGCCCTCACATTTAGCGCCTCGCCTCTCGCAGGTTCTATATTACGTGATGAGTGCAACCTGACCATGCGCCGCCGGGCTTTGGCCCGGCTGCTACTTGCATTGGTGGTGTTCGGTTGCGGGGTGTGCGCTGACCGAGTGTTCACGTTCTGGCCCGCTTCAACAAGTCGACTCTCCGTCGACGTCTGGGCGCCAGGCTTCCAGCGCGTGGCCACACCGTCACTGCCAGCTGGTCTAGCACTCATTCCGCGCAATTCCGGGGCTGGTCTTCAGTCGCTGCTCTACAGCTTTGGCAGCAACGAAGCATACGCACTCGGCACTGGAACGACCGTCCCCGGGGCCGGCGTCCCAGCTGCAGCGTCGCTCCTGGGAAACACAGTTATCGTCGCTGCCGCTGCCTCTGCAGGCCTGGTGCTTGGCCTGACGCCGAACGGGACAGTGTGGCAGTGGACCACTTCTGCGTCTGGTGCTGTGCCGGTGCAACTGACTGCGGACTTGTTCGACGCGCCAGTGGTTGCCCTTGCGGCTGGGGATGCGCACGCGCTGGCAGTCACTGCCAGCGGAGCGGTGTTTTCGTGGGGAGATAACACAAGAGGTCAGCTGGGGAGGAGCACCGACGCAGCGGACACGAATGCGCAGCCGGCATCCATACCTGGACTCGTGCCACTGCCGGCTGCAGGTCCGCAGGGAGGCGCGGTGGCTGTTGCGGCCGGCAGAGCGCATAGCTTGGTCCTCACTTCAGGAGGTGCTCTCCTGGGATTCGGCGACAACACCGCGCGGCAGCTGGGATTAGTCACATGCTCGCCTGCGGGCGGCGTCTTATCTTCAGTGGATGCCATGCGAGCCAGCGGGAACAGCAATGCAAGCTGCTTGTTCTTCTCGCAAGTGGACCCAACACCTATGGTGCCGCGAGCACGGGCACTTGCATTTGTGGTTGAGCATTCTCTTCCGACATGGTCCATGCCATGGCAGATGACATCTTCCGCGGCGATGTGGACGGGCATGGGGACTACGCGTGGCTTGCGGGGAGTTGCCATGCGCTCTATTTTTGCCTCTGGGGACTCCTCCTTCGCCATAGCCGCCGGCGATGCAGATGTCGCATCCGGACAGCTGTATGCGTGGGGCACCGCTGCACATGGATTCGGCATGCCGCCTGTCACGGATGAAGGCGCCGCAGCTTCCGGTGTGCGCTCCGTAGTGCCAGTGCCGCGGCCAGTGCGCACTCTCACTGGAGTGGTTGTCACTACGATGGCAGCGTCTGCTCGTCACGTGGTTGCATCATCCGCATCACAAGGCGTGACATACGCCTGGGGCGACAACACATACGGCCAGCTGGGCACAGGTAATTCATCAGCGCAAGGGTATGGCCGCAGTGCAGGCTCTCCGCCACTGTGGATGCCCCGCCGCGTGTCCGCTCTAGACAATGTCGTCATAGCAGGCCTTGCGGCTGGGCGAAGTCACACGTTGGCGGTGACTGACGATGGAGAAGTCCTTGCATGGGGTGACAACTCGATGGGACAGCTTGGCATCGGCGCCCCGCCCGCAGGGTTCAACGCTTCCACCTCCGTCGCGCTGCTGACACGACTCGGGTGGGACATCATGCCCATTGGACCGGCGGCTGCTGGCAACAGCACGGAGCAGGCGGAAGGGCTGCTTGCAAATAGCAGCACAAGCACCAGTTCCAGTACCGACGTCGGACCTGTCGCAGCCACTGCGCGACGGGCGCTGTTGCACTCCACCACGGATGTGCTGACATCGGTACAGCCTGCGTCGGCGCTGGTGGCAGCGATGAGGGGAGTTGATGTCTTCGCTCTTGGGATGGCCACATCTCAGATGTCACCCATGGCGGCAGACACATCTTTCGTGCCTGTGCCCGCACTTGTACTCGGCATCCAGCAGGTGACTGCTGTCCTAGCAGCCGAGAGGACATCCTATGCTGTGCGGGCGGTGTGTTTTCCAGGCTCGGTGTTGGACACGGGCAGCGGGGTGTGCACCACATGCGCTGCTGGCACCGTGTCCGGAGAACTCTCTGCGCTCTCATGCACCCCATGCGCTCCTGGCACGTTCTCGGCATTAGCGGGAGGCACGACGTGCAGCCTCTGTCCTGCGGGGTCCTTCGGAAACGGAACCGGAGCAAGTGGGTGCACCAAATGCCTGGCGGGCTTGTATTTGCCCTTCCCAGGGGGCAGATCACGTGACCAATGTGTTCCATGCCAGCCAGGGACGTTCAGTAGCGTCGCTGGCTCTGCGACGTGCACAAAGTGCGCCCCGGGCACCTACCTCGCAGACGTTGGAGGGACGCAGTGCCTGCAATGCGCGCCTGGGACGTACCAACCCCACAGCGGGGCGACGAGTCAGCAGCAGTGCTTGAAATGCCCCAGGTGCGTGCGCCTACATGGTCGCGCGCTTCACTCACTGCGCCCTTCTCAAACGCTCTCTCTTCTCTCGCGACGCAGCGGCACCTTTGTCCCTTCATTGGCATCATCCCAGTTCTTTTATTGCGCGCCTGGATCGTACGCGGCGGCGCCGGGCTCCACGCTGTGCAGCCCATGTCCGGCGGGTAGCTATTCGCAGGGCACAGGGGCGTACGCCTGCACGCAGTGCCCACCCGGCACGAGTCTCAACGCCACCTCCGGGTCAAACCCGTCAAACTGCACCGCATGTCCGCCGGGCAGCGTGGCTCTCACGCCTGGAACGGCGCAGTGCGCGCCCTGTGCACCGGGGAGTTACTACGATGGCACATCAGGCAACGGGACGCTCTGCACGCTCTGCCCATCTGGTACCTATGGCAGTGTCACTGGTGGCTACTCGAGCAGCCAAGCGTGCACGCCGTGTCCTGTCGGAACGCACGCGCTGTCGCCCGGAGCATCCTTTGATGCCAGCATTTACGCCTCCGGTGCCACTCCGTGCACCATGTGCCCGCCCGGGACGTACAGCGATACCGTCGGGCTTGTTCAATGCACGCCGTGCCCCGCCGGGACGGCGTCATCGACAATCGGCGCGGCGAGTGCAGGCACATGCGTGGACTGCCCTCCCGGAACCTTCTGCCCCTTCTCTGGCATGGCCAAGGGCCTGCCATGCCCTGCGGGTACATACAGGCCAGCCGGTACAGATGTGACAACCTGTGTTCAATGCCCTACAGGGCGGTATTCCACCGCTATCGGGTGCGCCCCCCCTTTTGCTGAACTCTGAGGCTGTTTGCTGACCCATCAATCACAGGGCGACTGATGTGAGCACATGCGTGGCATGCCCACTGGGCACCTTCACGAGCGTGCTCGGAACATGTACGTCTGTCACTGTAGCTGCCGCGCTGTGCCATCAATCTTTGCTGACACCCTTTTCGTGTCATGGGTGTCATCCACCACCAGCTGTGTGCACCCCGTGCCAACCCGGGACTTATGCCAGTAAGAAGGGCTTGTCGCAGTGCACGCCGTGCGGGGCAGGGACATACAGCAACACGACCGGAGCGAGCAGCATCTCCACCTGCCTGCCCTGCGGTCTAGGCACAGCCACAAGTACGAATGCCAGCACTCAGTGCTCGCCATGTGTGCCTGGCACGTACAGCGACACGCCTGGACTGGCGCAATGCACGCCATGCCCGATCGACACCGCCAACGCGGCAACAGGGTCGTCTTCAGCATTAGCGTGTCTGCCATGCTGTGATCGCTCCATCCCGCCTCCAGCACTATGCTCTCCTGGCTACTACACGCCCGGCCCGGGCGCCGTGTCATGCTCCAAATGTCCGACTGGTTCGTACGCCGTCGTGCCGCCGCCAGCGAACAGCCAAATCTGCACTCCCTGCACTGTTGGGACCTTCTCAAACTCCTCCGCCATCGTCGTCAGCGCCGGCAGCGCCTCTCCGTGCAGCCGCTGTCCGCTTGGATATTACGCGCCGACACCGGGCTTAGCCGCGTGCTTGCCGTGCTACCCGGGCTCCTACGGCGTCCCTGACGATGGCACCACTGTCCCCGACCACTGCCTCCTCGTCCCGCCTGGCACCTTCATGGCCTTCCTCAACGCCACAAGTGCAGCAGCTGCGCAGCCGTGCCCGGCGGGCACGTACAGCGACACTCCCGGCGCGGCAGCGTGCACACCCTGTCCGGCCGGCACGTACGTCACGGGAAAGGGCGCAACTCAATGCACGCCCTGTCCAGCTGGGACATCACTCAGCTCTGTCGGCGCTACAGATCCTGCGCTCTGCACAAACTGCACGGCCGGCAGCTACAGCGGCCCCGGCGCGGCGCTGTGCTTGCTGTGCCCACCAGGCCAATACATGCCCTTCCCGGGGGCAACTGCATGCCTTTCGTGCCCCCCCGGCACGGCGAATTATCTCGTCGGCAGTGTTCAAGCCTCGGATTGTGCGGTGTGCACACAGGGCACATTTGCCAGCCAGGCAGGGCTCAGCGTGTGCACTGCTTGTCCGGCTGGCAGCTACAGCAATGTCACTGGCGCAACTGTATGCAGCTCATGCCCACTGGGCACCGCTGGCAATGTGACCGGCTCGCTGACCGGCAGCGATTGCATCTCATGCGTCCCTGGCACATACGCCGGCACTGTGGGGTCTTCCACGTGTGCCCCATGCCCTCAAGGCACTTACTGCCCGGCAGTCGCGACCGCGGCTCCGACGTTGTGCCCAGCCAACATGTTCGGCATCGTCACAGGAGCCACTTCTGCGTCGCAATGCACCTGGTGCCCTGCTTTCTATATGAACGCTACGCCGGGTGCAACCACGGTGTTGAACTGCAGCTTCTACCTACCAAAGGGGGCAGCACGCATGGCAGTTCCGCAACTGAACATGCTCTTCCTGCTCATCACCGCTAGCATGGTCGCGCTCACACCAGGGCACACACAGGAGGATTAGTGCTAGACTCACAAGCTAGATTGGCAGACTCGACGCTCTGATACACACATGCATGTCATTGACACGCACACACCCCATTCTCATCTTTGCAACACACTTCCGAGAACGTCGAAGTAGGTGGGGAACGTCTTGCGCGTGCATCCTGGGTCCTTGATCGTCACGGCTGCGTTCCCGCACGCTGCCAGGCTGAACGCCATGGCCATGCGGTGGTCATCGTACGTGTCGATGGCAACGCCGGTCTTGATCTGCCCCTTGGGAGGCGGGGTGATGATGCAATAATCGCGCCCCTCCTCCACAGTCGCGCCCAGCTTGCGCAGCTCCGTGACGATGGCGACCATGCGCTCCGTCTCCTTGACGCGCCAGTTGTACACGTCCCGGATAGCGGTGGGCCCATCCGCGAAGAGCGCTGCCACCGCGAGAGTCATGGCTGCGTCCGGCATGCTGTTCATGTTCACATCAATGCCCTTGAGCGGGCGCCCCAGCGCAGCGGGGCCAGTCACAGTGACGCTGTTCTTCTCCCATGTTACCTTTGCGCCCATGAGGCCCATAACGTCCGCGAACTTGACGTCGCCCTGCAGGCTGTCACTGCCTGCACCATGCACTGTCACAGTGCCGCCCGTGATGGTCGCGCCCGCAAGGAAGTAGCTCGCACTGGATGCATCACCCTCCACAAAAGCATCTCCAGGGCTCTTATACCGCTGGTTGCCCGGGATGTGGAACGACTGCAGATCCTCTGCAGAGTTGACTGTGACCCCGAAGCGGCGCATCAGCTGCACCGTCATATCAACATACGGCTTGCTGACCAGTGTATCCACAATGTCGATGTGCACATCTCCCAGCGCAAGTGGGGCGGCCATGAGGACAGCAGTCAGGTACTGGCTGCTAACGCTCCCACTCAATCCGATGCGCCCGCCCGGCAGACCAGCAGCCCTGACACGCACGGGCGGACATCCAGTGCCCAGAGTGCATTCCGCATCCACGCCCAGCTGCTTGAGGCCGTCCACAAGGTCACCGATCGGACGCTCACGCATACGGGGTGTGCCGTCCAGCACGAACGTCCCCCGTCCCGCAGCTGCCACCGCAGCAGTGAGTGGCCGCATGGCAGTGCCTGCATTTCCGAGGAAGAGCTCTGCCCCGGCAGAGGCGAAGCGGCCGGAAGCGCCAGGAACCGTGCACCTCATGGCTGCCTTGTCCTCTTGCAAGTTCAGTCCGAGCGTGCCGAGGGCGGACACCATGTAGCGGATGTCGTCGCTATCCAGCAGGTTCTCCACGCGGGTGGTGCCCTCTGACCGGGACGCAGGCGAGTGAAGGAGGGCACGCGTGCGTGAGAGGGGCCGAGTAAAGGTGGAGGGAGTGGCGGCTCCGGTCACTCCGACGTCTGTGCATAGCCGCTGATACCGTGTTTGGCGGAGACGCACCAGCGAGCGCGGCGAGGAGCAAGATGCGGTTGGAGAGCGACTTGGAGCCAGGCAGTCTGCGGAGAAGAGCGCGCGCACAAGGAGGTTGAGTGAGCGTCTGCGCTGCAGCCCACAGGTGCTTTTTTTATGGGCCGACACGCCGCAAGCCGCGGGACGCAAGCAAGTGCAGAGACTCTGAGTCACTCAGTGACGTGCCTGACGACGCCGTCAATCTTTTTAATAGGCTGCAGCGTCAGGCTGTCTGCAGAGGAGAGCGACGGGAACGTCAGTCACTGTGTGCAAGTCAAGAGTTTGGCACCTCGCACGACGAGCGTGCGGCTCAAAACACGCGACTCATCCAGCTCCACAAACACGCACCTGTGGCTGTCGCGTTGGCTGTCACTGCTACAGGTGACACCATGTGGCCATGCCGTCGGCGGTAGTCCTTGGCACTGCGCGAAGAGAGCCACCCGCACGGCTGAAAAAGCGCACCCGACTGCATCGCGCGCCCAAGATGCCAGTTGCGACGGGGCTGATGCGGATGACGCGTCACTCCGCTCCCCCCCCCCCGGGTGCACCATGGCTGCCCTACCTGCGCTCGGCACGCTCGCCTTCGCGCCCGGCGCCGCTGCGTCGGTGCCGCCGCTAGACCTGTCTCTGGATGAGATCATCAAGATGAATAAGAAGCAGGGCAAGAAGCAGGGTGCCAAGGTGCGTGTTGCTCAGGCACATAATGCGCAGCGCTGGGCAGCGTCGCTGGAGTCGCGACTCGCACAAAGCGCCTTCTGTGTACATGAGGAACGCGTACATAGGTGACCAGCAGCACGAGTAGCAGCTGACGCTTGGGAATTGTGTTTGTCTGCTCAGCAGGTTGGCGGCAACAAGAAGCCTGTGGTGAGCGTCGGCGCCAAAAACAAGGTGCAGCTCAAGGGACTGCTCCTTAAGGGCAAGGCGCAGCGCCAGGTGCGAAGCACTGAGGCTCTGCGCTCGGGCGTTACATGTCGTCCACCGCCAGACGTGCAGCGTGACCATTGTCCGCTAAACTTCCGTTGCACGTCTCCGCCTCACCTAGGCTGTGGTTGCCAAGAAGCGAGGCATGAATTCTGGCGTGCAGGCCAAGGCTGGCGCCGCGGCGGCGAAGGCGAAGGGTCAGACGTTGCGTGGTCTTGCCAAGAAGTGCGTCTCCTTTCCCGTGCGCAGGAGGCGATTGAGACGATGCTAACGTGGTGTGGATGGCACGGCTCTTTCGTGTGGGCGTGTGTGCAGGGGTGGACAGGCTGCAGGCGGCAAGAAGCCTGCCAAGCCTGTTGGTCCGAAGGTGGCCAATGGCAAGCCGCTGGCATTTGCGCCTGGTACGCTGCAGGTGAGCATCAACAACAGCGGCGCAGCAAAGGTGCGTGTCAAATCAATGACGCATGATGATGTGAAGCTTGTCACTACATCACCGATGTGAAGCACTGACACGCATGATGACATGCGCGCCACAGGGCAATGGCGGTGCGCAGCAGCCCATAAGCGTAAAGCGCGGCAACATCAGCACGAATGCGCGCTTCGGCAAGCAGCAAGGCGGCGGGAAACAGAAGCGGCAGCAGCAGGCGGCGCAGGGCGTCAAGCAGGGTCGTCTGCAGAAGGTGGCCGCTAAGCGCGGGAATGGCGGACCAGGCGCGGCCAAGGCGCAGCCCAAAGCGCGTGTCACCGTCGGCGGTGCGCGCTTCTAAGGCGAAAGCGAGAGCGGATGACGAGCTCATCCGTTAGTGGCGCTGATACGGTACATGCCGACTGTTGTGTGCAATATCGATGATGCGAACCAAGATGGGCGTCCAAACTCGTCACCGGCCCCCGTCACACACGGTGTCGCTCCTCAGGAGGCGCAAGAGGCTCTTGCGCCATCGTCACCCTGAGGCGCCCTCTTTGCGCCCTTCGCCATTTCAATCGCCTGCCTGTCTGAAGCCACGCTTCGACTCGCGTGACGTGCGCGTTGGACGTGCTGGGCGTGTAAGAGCAGCGTCGCTCGCGAGGGCAGAGCGCTGCTTGGCATCCGCCGCCGCCGCCGCTGCCAGGGGCGCGCCGGTGGGTCACTATGGCCCGCCGCAAGTCGTCGCTGGTATGTTGGTGTCTGTCGTCGTTTGAAGTCTGCGGCAACCACCGCGCAGTGCGTTTCGGAGTCCTGCATCCTGACACACTCTCCCCGTCTGCCCGCGCTCGCCCAGGTGACGCCGAAGAAGGTCACCAAGAAGAAGACAGGTGAGTGGCTTGGCTCTGCTTGCCGCTGCTCCCGTCCCCGTGTCGCGGAGCGCTCGGAATTGGGAGACCGATCAGCACTGTGTCACTGTTTGCCCGCCAATTCACGCCTCGCCTCCTCTCCGCGCCCTCCTCAGCAGCTGCACCCGCCGCTGGAGCCGCTGCAGCGGCCGGCGCACCCGCAGCCAAGCCGCGAAAGCCGTTCCGCTACCGCCCTGGCACGCGCGCCCTCAAGGAGATCCGCAAGTTCCAGAAGAGCACCGACCTCCTCGTCCGCAAGCTCCCCTTTGCACGTCTGGTGCGTGGAAAATTGACATAGCTTGTGCTCGCGCACGCAATGCCGCGCTGGGTGGCGGCGCCAAGGGCGGTATGACTGACAGCAATTTCCCCGCCGTCGCCGTCACCCTGCAGGTTCGCGAAATTGCGAACAACTTGACGCCTGAGCCGTATAGGTGGACAGCAGAGGCATTGCTGGCGCTGCAGGAGGTGCGTGGCTCGCTGCGCTTGCGCCTGTAGTGCTGACCAGGCTGCCAGCGTTCTGACCTCCCACGTCTTTGTTTCCGCGTATCCGCAGTCCATGGAGGATTTCATGGTGCACCTGTTCGAGGACTGCAACCTGTGCGCCATCCACGCGAAGCGCGTCACCATCATGCCGAAGGACTTGCAGCTGGCGCGGCGCATCCGAGGACCCGTGTTTGGCGTGAGTGCCTGGTAAACAAGCCTAAGCAGGAATACAATGGAACGCAACATGTAGATGCCACGCAGCGCACATCCATCTGTCTCGCCTCAATCGCGCCAAGTAAATTTCACTCGGAGAGTTCAGTTCAGTCCACTGCACTCGCTCTTTACCGCTTTTTGTCCTTCTTGCTCTTGTCTTTCTTGCCCGGATGGGCGCTGGTGCCGATCAACCACTCGTTGACTCCCTCCGGCGCGCCCTTGGCCTTGGTTGCGGTCAGCATAGCAGGCGCAGAGACAACTTTCTGCACCACCGACGGCGCCTTCCCGCTGGAGCTCGCGCCGGACGAAGGTGACACCACAAGCTTACCCAGCCCAAAGAAAAAGGCGGCGAGGACAGCGAGTGTGCCAACAACGGTGACGATGTCCCCTGTTGTGGTGCTCGGCTCAAACACCTCCACCGTGCGGTTGAACACCGCGTCCCCGAACACGCGCCCGCTCACGTCGTTGTAGTACACGACCACCGCCACTGCGCGTGTCAAGCGAGTGCAGCCAGAACAACAACAGGGCGCACGTCAGATCAGTCCCACTGTTGCCGTTGTGTGCGGGGCACGCACGTGTGTACCGCGGGTTCGGCCCGCCCCCGAGCTGGGGGGAGAGGAAGAAGGAGTAGGGCAGCGTCAGCGCCTCCCCCGCTGCCAGCTCCACTCCAAACGTCTGGGCCGTGAGGTTCTGGATCTGGAACGCGAACGCCTCCGGGTGGTGCACGCTGCCCACAGCCAGCGACACGTTCATAGGCGCATCAAGCTCACTGCGCAAGCCCAGCAGCGCGTCCACCTGGGGCGCAGAGCGAGGCGTGTAAGTGACACTTTGAGGGCGGAGAGCATAGATCCCCTCAGCGTGGCACAGGAACCATGCAGCTTGCTGCCTTGCAGGTGCAGCGTACACATAGACGAGTTGCGGCGCGTGTGCGTGTGCGTGTGCACTCCCAGGGGGCGCACCCGCTCGCCCACAGGCAACACCAGGCCTGGGTGCTCAGGGAAGTGCAACACGCTGTGCAGGCCTGACAACGCCTGCACAGCTGCAATGCGTGCGCTGAGCAGTACCGATGCAGCAATCCACGCGAGGCGTGCCATGGTGGAGGGCAACGCGCTCGTCGAGCGAACTTACGCACTCCTGTGCGGTGACGTAAGCAAGCGCTTGCGCCCCTCGCGAAGACGCGGTCCGCGCGCCGGGGGCGTTGGGACTGAGTCTTGGGAGGACGCCTCCACAATGGCGGCCGGCGAGTATCCGTGCGCGTATTACCAAACAGCAGTGCCAATCTGGTTCTCGTCACTGCTCACCGGTGCGCGCCCTTGAACCGGTGGAAAATGACGCAGCCGGCTCTGTGCTTCGAGAGCGGGAGTGACGAGCGCGAGGACACTGGCGGCCGGGACGTGCCGGGACGGTGTTGGGGAGCACATGGGGCTGTGTGCTCTGTGGCCGGGATTGCCGCGCCGCAGCCCCTTCCGGCTGCTCCTGCGCCGCCTCGCAGCCGCGGCTTGAGTACCGGTCGCAGTCGCGGTCTGGAGCAGACGGAGTCTGCCGTCGGCCGCCGGCGGGCCGGTCTCCTGCCGCGGGGCCCTCAGGCCACACTGGCAGCAACTTCACTTTCCCACACGCACGGCGCTGGACGTGACGCGAGACGGCCGTGCACGGCGTCTCTGCACTTGCACGGCGGCACCCTCGCCGCTTGCGCGCGCCACTTATGCTCGTGGAGGAGCAGGGACAGTCCCAACAGAGCGCGCTGCTGGGGAC
>Ga0164297_10002735_pt1 | contig 17141 bp, 8 predicted proteins | sample GEODES058metaG_FD_113539 | JGI IMG/M metagenome (GOLD analysis project Ga0164297, IMG submission 113539) | Dystrophic lake water microbial communities from Trout Bog Lake, Wisconsin, USA - GEODES058 metaG | ecosystem: Environmental > Aquatic > Freshwater > Lake | place: USA: Trout Bog Lake...
GATGGTCGTGGGCAAGACCAATATCTTTGCTCACCTATCCAAGCCAGTGGAGAGCCGCCGCGAGATCCCGACTCCTCGTGCTCCGGCCACCCAACCTGCAGAACCGATGTTCTGGTCATTCAGTGAATCGGGAATGTCCAGCGGATTCTCAAGCTTTGATGGTCTTACCAAAGTCGCCGAAGATCAGTTGCGGTACTCGTTCCTTGATGGCGAAATGAAGACGTCAGGTCAGGAAGTCATTAATCCGACCGGAACTGTGGATGGTGAGGGCGGAAGTAAGACGGGGCGGAACAACGATGTGACGTCACGGATGGAGAGTATGCAGTCCATGCGTGAAGCCGAGTTCAAGGCCACGGCGCGGCAGTAGCGCGGCAGTAATTTACATATTACGCGACGTGTACATATAATATGTCGTCCACCGTCTACCTCAAGAGTTTCTTCCACCAACTCTCGGACGTGGTGGGAGAACTCGCAGACATGTTTCCCGATGACCCCGACTTTGGAGTGTTTCGGACTTATGTTGGCCTTCTCCAGCGCACCAACCCCACTATGGTGATTGATACCTTCTATGAACATGTAGCCCTCAAATTTGAGAACCAAATCAACGCGAAAAACGATGAGTTTCTCCTTGCGTATTCGGCTACCGAGTACGGTTCGGAAGGTATGGACATTGTAGCAAAAATCAAGTCTTACTGGTCCGTCCTATCTCCCGACTCCCGTGCCGCAATTTGGCAGTATCTCTACATTCTCAAAGAACTGGCGAAGAAGTACAAGGCCTAAACTTACTACTAATACTGGTGGAACTCGTCCAGCTTCCACAACGGATTTGACTCGGGAAACATCAGTGGCGGAGGACTGTCGCTCCGATTTTCAAGATGCGATAGACGCGTCTCCAGATTGTTCAGGCGATTGTTCAGGCGCAGGTTCTCCGCTACCATGACCTCGTAACTCTCATCCAAATCAGCGAACGCCTGCTCGACCGCTTTCATGCGAGGAATGAGTTGGTTGAGGTAATACTGCGACCGATCAGCATCGTCCCGAAGATCAAGAAGAATCCGCGCAGCCCGCTCTTCCTTGGTCTGTGCCTGATTACATTCACACGTCTCACAGCACTCATCCTGATACTGATCCTGCTGCCCGTCCATCTCGTTCTCGTACCCGTTCTGGTTCTCGATCCGCGCATTGTTAAGAGCCTCGCGCTGCTCCTGAACATACCGAGCACGCCGCTCCTTCTGGTTTTCAAAATCCAGGAACCGCTGGAGCCGATCCTGCTTCTGCTCACGAGTCCCGTGCGTCCGTGATCCGCGGGCCACCAGCTCCTCATCAATGCGAGAGTCAGACATGTGGTATACCGCCAACATCTTCGTTAGTTCGTTTGTATGACCTATATTCCCCTAAAATGACCACGATCCGTTTTATCTAAAACGAATCGTGATTGTTTGTTGAGACTGTACACCAAAAATGTCTAATCCTCTCTACCTCGTGTTCACACTCGCTGACGGCGATATCCTCAATTGCCGTCTAGCCACGTATGATCGTCAGGTCGCCGAATACGAATGTTGTTTAGCGATGCGCGCCAATCCGGATCGCTGGACCCGAATTGTGGAAAAGAAGGAGTGCACGATTCCAGCCGGTTCCCCAGTTTGGATCGGAGTGGTAGACGGCCGGTCGTTTGTGGAGTTCAGTGTTGACGTGTATGACCAAGAGTGCTACGTTCCGGAAAACACGGATTGGGTAGAGGATTTGGTGATTATGTGATGGTCACCGTACACTTAAATGCGGTTACGGAAACTAGACCATCGACTCCGGTGCCACCCATTCCTGCATCTTGATTAACGTTCACTCTGTCCTGTGTTCCATTATACCCCCCCGCTCCAGGTCCTGTCGTTGAATTATTGTATACAGATGGTTCCCAGGCGTAATTGTTCGCAGCATTTGTTCCTCCCTTATTTCCATACTTTCCTCCAGAATTTGCGGTTGTAAGACCAACTGTCGTTCCTCCACCATCCCCGCGACCAGTTATTCCTCCATCACCATATTGAGCACCTGTATGACCTCCCGCTCCTCCTCCGATATTTCCAGATGTTGGTACTGACGGACCGGCTACTGCGTAGTATATATGGTAATTTCCGGGCAGTTGGCCGGTAAGAAAGGCGAAATAATTATAACCCACCGCAACATATGCTGGATTATTGTAATATACACTACTAAGGTACTCTGCCAAAGTTAAATCTGTAATCCAACCCCCGCCAACTTTTGGTCCAGGAGTACCTGCTGCTGATGCAGCGGGGTAGTTGCCCCCAGATGTGCCAGTTCTCCCACCATCCACTGTTCCCTTTCTATTCTCCGATGAACCGCCTCCTCCGCCTCCGGCATAATAGGGACCATTGTCCCGACTTGTAAAGAGGAACGACCAATCGCCACCTCCACCTCCATACCTGGAATCCTGGTTGTAGTCATAGGCGCCATACAGGGTAGTTCCAGTAGCCCCAGCTGACCCACCACCACCAACATAATAGTACAGTGTTTCACCTGATCCCACGCTGAAATTTTTCAGTTGTAGCCACGCACCGGTTCCTCCGATTCCGTAGATTCCTCCGTCTGTATCGCGCCCAGTATCCCAATAGGCTCCTCCTCCTCCTCCGCCACCAACTATATCCGCCGAAATCACCGAGAATCCGGTTGGCATAGTAGCAGACTGAAGCACTCCACCCGTGTTCGCATTGCAGTTAATGAAGTTGCTACTAGCATAGATAAATGAATAATGCGATGCAAAATCGCTATTGTAAGTGACTCCATTCAACGTGATAGACTTTCCTACCCAGATGATATTTGATCCGGACCCAAGTGTTAGTTGAAAGCTGTTGGTGGTTAATCCAGAACTGTTCTCTTTGGTCGTTTGAGCACCCGTTACAACTCCAGTGCCTGGAGCCGAAGTGTTTGAGTAGACGTTGTACACAAACCCTCCCGTCGTACCACTGTCTGTCCACCCAAGAAAAATTGTATTTGAGGTCGCAAGCTTCTGGTCCGTGGACCCCGAGGACGATCCACACGCTAGAGAGGTAACAGAGGAAGGTGCTGCAAATTGATATGATGATATGTTTCCAAGAATACCATTCGATATAACTGCTGCACTCACGGTGAATATCGTATCGTTCGTAAATCCTGTAATTGTGAGTGTCTGGGTAGTTGTTGTTGCCGTTACTGTTGAAGTTCCTAAGAACACAAACACCGGGCTAGCACTACTGGGAGCTGGGCTGAACGCAGTGATCACCGTTTTCGTAGAGGATCCAAGGCTGAAACTACTGAACGATGGCGTCACATTTGCCGTTGGTTTTGTGAGGGATACAGTCACGTTACACGTTCCAACTGTGAACGTGTATGCCTTTGTTTTGAGACCTCCTGAGAACGCCCACTGGACTGCTGTTGTTCCCTGACCACTACTTGAATTCAGAGTCAGAGCTGAGCATGCGGTAATGGTCCAAGAAGACGCAAGATCGGAGGATATACTCACCGTTATGCTGTCCGTTCCCGTGATCGCCTTGTCTTCCGAGCATCCAAAGTATACTCCAGTGATAGCTGTAAGTTGAGGGAGAGCAACTGGTGCGGATCCGATACTGGTGGCATTGGAGCTAGAGTATCCGGAATATGCGACTGATACGCCTCCTGCAGCTATGGTGTACGTTGACCCATTCTTCGCTCCGGTGTACAGGACCGATGTGGATGTACCTATACCTGCAGACCCGCTGATATTTAGCGCGTCTGGTGCTGTACCGTTTCCGCTGACCGACGAAGGAACTGTCCACGTTACATTTCCTGATCCTTGCGTACAGCCTGCCGCCACTAAAAATAAAGTCAGCGTTCCGTCATGGTTGTCCACGAATCGTGTTGCTGCCGTACCTACCGTCACCGTCGGGTTCGGTGTAGCGTACGATACTGCACTTCCCAGAGATACGGTGTATCCCAGGTAATTTATCGACACCGAGTTTGCCGGGAAACTTACCGTCGTACCTACAGTAACGTTCGAGTACGATACGTCCACAATTCCCGAACCAGTTAGGGGAGCGTACGATACTAATGTTCCGCCGTTCGTGAGTGAAGTAGGGAAGTTCCAGGATATGGTTGAGGATAGAGTGAGTGAAGTACTCAGAGTACGTGGAGGACCTACATTCGTCAACTCTGGAGAAAAGAAGGTCGCACTCAGTGTCTTGGGATTCGTTATTATAATCTGTGCCGGGTTCTGAGACACCGTGAACGCCGGAGTCGTGTACGAGGCCGACAGCGTCGTTGACTGAAACCCGTCTGCACTGACCGTAATTCCTGTGAACGAATACGTCTGAGCCGCCAGAGCTTTCTTGTACACTGCCGTCGTAGACGCCGAGTTGGCCGGAGAGGTGAATAGCGACAGGAGCGGCTGTCCAGTTCCGGTTCCGTTGACCGTTGCAGGAACCGTCCATCTCGGTGTGTACGACCCCGACCCCCCAATAGACGCTACCAGGTTGAGAGTCAATGTTCCGTCCGTAAAATTGTCCGAGATAGAACAGGTGGTGATCGTGGGGTTCGGGAGAGTCAGTTGAGCGGTTTGTGATGATACAGTTAGTCCTCCCAATGTTGCTATAAATTTCACGAACCCGGTCCACGCCGAACCTGCGGTTACGTCCTGGTTTAATGTGAATGACGTAGTGTTCGTGGGAAGAGGTGTCGCAGGATATACTGCAGTAGACCCGGTGGAAATATTTGCGTACCAATCTCCCGCCGTATTGGCAGTACCTGCGAGTGTTAGCGTCTTATTCCCGTTGTCCGTTAGAGTCAACGCTGTGATCGAAGGATTTACTGTTGCTAAGGATACCGTTGATACTGTTGTCGCAGGGATTCCGTAATATGCAGTGCTTACCGTGAATGTGTACGTACTGCCTGCTGAAATGTTGAAAGATGTCTGCAGGGTGCCTTCTCCCGAAATTGTCTTACTTGTTATGATGGTCGATGTTGTCCCGCTCAACTGCTGAATGAAATAGGTTGTATTTGCCGATGTTGTGGTGATAGATGCATTGGGAGTCCAGGAGCTTGGTTGCAGCCAGGTGAGGCTCACTGTTTGTAGGAACTGAACCGCAGTTAGATTCACGACCGATCCTGGGATATATAGAGTTTCGTTAGATGATAACTGGTCCGGGAAATAAGCATTGCAGTTATTCGCGATATTTGAAGGCAGGATAGTTCTTACTCCATCAAACTTAGCGTCTGATACAGTATAGGCCGTAATCTCAAAATTGTATGTTGATCCTGCAGTATGAGTTGCGGTTGATTGCCAGCTTGTAGCAGTCACTGAGTCTATTCCTCCTACTTTTACTCCGGTGGGAAGAATGTACTCCTGTACCTGGTAATAGGACGCTTGCGGTACTGATGCCCAAGAAACGGTCACCGTTGTTCCAGAATGCGATGTCTTGATAGAGGCATACGATACATTGAAGGTTGTGGCAGGGTAAGGATTCGGATTGGCGTTTGCGATCGCGATTGCACTCGCCGGTCCAGGAAACGTTGTACCGTCCACCCATCCGTACGCAGAGATCGTGTAGTATAGACCTGTGCTTACTGTCACATTGCACGTCTGGAAAATAGATTGAGTATTGTCGTTGTTGGACACCACTGTATATCTAACTGGGCTAGTGACTCCAATCGCCGTTGTTTGGAACCAGATGTATGCAGCCGCCATCGGAGGAATCGTTACGCTCAAGTTCTGAGGGTTATTATAATCAGTCTGCCTGATAGATATGCTTGTCTGATTCGGAATCGTGAAGCTTCTATTGGCCGTGAATCCATAAATATAGTTTGTTCCAGATAAATTCTGATCATATCCCGGAATGATTGCAGTGACGGAAATAGATAACTGACCAGCGTCCGAGTTATACCCGCCAAATGTTGTTGATGTGCCTGTGATATATTTTGGAGATATTGCATTAGGCCATGGTCCATACGGGTGCGTATCCGGAAGTTTCTGCACAAGTCCCCATTTCCTGGCCAAGTATCCTTCAGCTTGCTGACGCTGAACAAGTGTAAGAACACTGTCGTATAACATAACTTCAAATATCGTTCCCGAAAACGCTTCTCCAATATTGATGGTTCCCGACCCAGTGAATGTAGTTGTAGTACTTGATGTTGCAGTATTGGTTCCGTTCGCATAAATGGATGAACCCGATATAGTGCTAAACGTATAATCGTAGATAAAAGGAGTATTCTGCGTAACAGTTCCTCCGCTAACGCTCGCTGAACCACCATACGGTTGAAGTTGTAATACATTGTTATTGATAAGTTGTTGAATACCCGGACTTCCACTTCCAGATGTTCTAGTCACTGAAATAATGTTTAGTTTGCTTATCGTATTGTAGGATACAACCGCGAATCCTGTCTGAGATGAAATTGAAGAGGAAATAGTTGTAGAGTATGCCTGGGATCCCGTAAACACGAGTCCATTGGACGACAGGGAATAGGTCGCACGCTGAGTCCCTGATGCAGATCCGTCTTGCGCCTTCCCAGACTTATCTTTCCATGTAGTTACTACATATCCATCCGCCGGCTTGACTCCCGATCCCGACGGATCAGATCCGTCTAGCCACAATTGGAGACCGCATATAGTTGTAGGCGAAAATGCAGGAATAACCTGGGATACTTCCACCTTGTAGTTCGGGACAAGCGTTGGTACAGGAGCGGTATCAATTGCCGACGACTGCCAGTTGAGTAGAAGATCACTTCCCTGGTTTGTGACTGTAAATTGTCCTGGGGTAGACGGTTTGTACAGTGTAATAGGATTCACGGTAGGAGTTTTGACCGATGGACCCGCGACTACCTTGTAGTACGGGACTACAGTGAATAAGTACGAATATCCAGTAAGAATATACGAACAGTTTGCAACCGTATACGAGATATAACCGTTGGTTGGTTGCGTATATTGAGCATACGACGTGGTTATAGAGGAATTGTAAGACGCACTGATATCGGCTAGCTGCTTCGACGGCGAATACAGGAGTGTTTTGTACCCGAAATTATTGGTTACGAGGAATTCACACGTCTTCGTCTTGTCAGGATCTGGGGGAAACGTGAGTGTGATGTCTGTGCCCAATCCGGTCGCAGTCACCGACTCAATCGATGGTTGGTAAACGAGCAGACTGCTGACTGCAGAACTTGTACTCGTCACATTGCATAGCGATGTTCCGTACAGATTCACACGGAATGTTTGGCCTACCGTCGCCAGGAAGGTGTCGCTAGGACTCGCGAAGAACGACTGGTAGAAGATTGTTCCGGGACTCGCTGCGTTCACCACTGTGAACGAGTAGTTGCTATAGACTGCCGAACAAGCCGTCCACGTTACGGTTACAAGTGATCCAGCATTGTTGAGGCTGAGATCCTTGGGAGGATCGGGAATCACAATCGCAACTGACGTGTTTGCCGTCACGCTCGGAATGTACGTGTATGAATATGCCGTCACCGAAAGACTGTACACGTGCCCAAGGGAGGCATTGAATGTTGTGAAGGTCTGGGGAATATAGGTCTGAATATTTGCCTGCTGGTTCGTACATAAATCGTACGCAATAAACGTGTACGATGATCCATTCGTAGAGGTTCCCCACGAGACTGAGACTAGGGTGTTGTTGTAGACGGTCCCCACAGGTGTAGGTTTGGTGGGCTGCGTCATTGTGTACGTTGCTCCGCATACGGTACTAGGTATTCCATTACACGTCGCTGTCGCCGAGATACTGTAGACATATCCTCCGGTAGACGATGAAACAGAGAGTGTAGCAGTGGTTGCGCTCGTGTAGCATATACTGGTCACAACGGATGATGTCGACGTGTTGTACGCTGAAAGTGTGACGGGACTTCCGACCGGAGTCACCGTGTATTGTGCGAAAATATTGTTCCCGAGATTCGTCAACGAAAACGACGTAATGACCGGCTGAGCGTTCGTCATCTGCACCGATTGAGCGAGTCCGCTGATTCCATTGTAGATTCCCTCCACATAAAACGTGTACGTCACTCCGATAGATCCTGTAAAGATCACGGTGTTCGCATTTGCCGATGTCGTTGATGTAACCGTCCTTCCAGTTGTCTGATTGTACGCCACCGCATAGTATGTTGCTCCAGACGCATTGAGAACATCTGGAGTCCATGTTAGAATCATAGAAACATCTACCCCGTTCGTAGATGAATTTGTAGCTGCTAGATTGGTCACAACAGGCTGGTACAGTGTTACATAAGGAGACTGTGTGGGCGAACTTGTGATGTTATTGTTCACGGCCTCAATCGTAAAGAAGTACGTCTGTCCCGCGACACCTGCGAATCTGTAGCAGGTGTCGGTGTACAAACTTATGAGGGGGACATACGGGTTTCCTGGAGTCACGTAAATTGTGTACCCTCCATTTGGTGATGTACGGTTTCCCGTATACGATTGCTGCATGGCCTCACTCCATGAAAACGTAATGATGGTTCCGGAATACGATACGGACATGCTCGTATTAGTAACTGCTGTAGTTTCTAGCTTGTATGCAGAATATGCAGTGTTCACCGTACTTGCAACTCCGCACAGTGTAGCATACACCGCAAAATCGTACGTGTATCCTTGGGTTCCGGTCAACGGAATTTGGTATATCGTATTATCTCCTGCATATGGAACTGTGAAGTAACTTCCCGGGTACAGGTATCCACGAGTATTGTTCTGATATGCGTTGCTCCGTTCCCATATAGTGTAATACTCAGGGACAGCATTCGTATCTCCTCTGCAGAGGTTGAACGTGATCTGGTACAGACCATCAAACCCAGTTCCTATCACCCCCGGCGAAGCAGTATACACACGCACAGGTGATCCAGAAATTGTTTCGCTATTCAGACCATTGTTGGTTGCGTACACGTAGGGTTGAATAGAATTATTATACTGCAGCTGAAGATTTAGAGTTGTACCTGTTGAAGGATTCGTCGCTTGTGTACTTCCGGGTGCTGTGACTATAGCCTTTTCTATTCCTCCATTATTCGTAGGATTCGTTACATTTAGCAAAGATACTGTATATATTGATGAAAACTGGGATGAAGATGGCGGTATCTGCCATGTTATGATCGGATTGATTGTATCATGCGATAAATCGTGAAGAGATGGTGTGTCTATACCCATATACGTCAGAACAACGTTTGTTGGAGGATATGTAAATATCTGCCCCGAGACCGATGCGGTTGCCGATGTTGTACTTGCGATACCTTTTGCCGATGCCGTAATTACGTAATTGTAGTACTTGTACTGATCTATCGACAGTGTTTGTATCGGCGAGTACAAAGAGGATGATGTCGTGACCTTTCCGGTTCCGATAAGCGTTCCATTCCCGATCTGGCTCAACGTATAAAAGATAGTTCCCTGCGTTGATGGGGGCCAGGTTGATCCCGACCATGAAACTAATAGGTTCTGTCCGCTGTTGGTTACATTCACATTCGTCGGTGCATAGGTGTACAACCCGATTTGATCACCGGGAGAACTAGCCGACGAAGATATTCCATTGTACAGTGCTGTTACGGTATACTGGTAAGTACTCCCAGCGCTTCCCACAAAACTTGATGCGGTTACTCCAACAAATGTAACCTCTGTAACTGGACTCGCACATATATTGCGTAAAATGTAGGATGTAGCTGGGTTTCCATCCGCTTGTGTTGCAGCTGACCAACTTACTGAAATGGTTGTACCGGTATAATCGGTTGTTGGAGACCCAGATATCGGATTGGTGTATGTATAGATCGTAGATAGATCTGTAATCGTACTCGTCACTCCATTATAGGTCGCGTACGTCTGAAAATGATAGGATAACCCGTAGGATAGTGTGAAGCTTAGGAGTGATAATTGAGTGGTAATTGTGGATACTTTACCGGAGACTTCTTGGAGAGTATATGAATATCCGGGCGTTGGATTCGGCAACCATGAAATCATGTACTGATTTCCGTTATACGACTGCGAAACATTCGTCATAGCCGATGCAGTTAAACTAATAGCCGCTGTTTGCGAAGACACGCCAAAAATTCCTTTCAACAGCGGCTGGACCGAGAATATAAGAGTCTGACCAAATCCACTTGCATCAAATTGATATCCGTTAGTGCGATATCCGGTAGTGTTCGGATAGTTCGTATTGTTCAACACTGTTCCGCAAATACACATCACTCCAAACGTGTAGGATGAACTCAGAGTTGTTATATTCGCGATGCTGAAACTTACTGTAATTGCAGTTCCAATGTATCCGATTGTTGCCGAGACAGACTGCGTTGTGAGCGATACACTTACGATTGCCGATGCCGAATAGATGACGGATTCGTTGGGATTTATGGTAGATTGACCTACCACAGAGAATGTGTACGCATTCTGCTCTATTCCGGTAAATGCATACTGCTGGGTCGGCGGAAGTCCAGAATATGAAATATTCTGTGAAATTGTAATTGTATTCGTTGTCCTGTTTGACGCAATCACAGTATAATAGTTTGTTAGCCCATCGGTTGCTCCTGTCCACGTCAAACTGATATTTACACTCTTGTAATCCACCTGTACGTTTGTTGGAGGAGATATGAAAACATTACAAACCGGAGAAGAGGAGGTAATAGAACTAGATAACGTTCCTCCGAGAGAGTTGGCATATGCGTATCCTGTATACGAAGAATTGTAAAGTACATTGAACGTACGTACTGAAGCAAGGTCATTAGAAGTTCCGTCCTTGACGTACCCGTAGAGGTACGTTATATTCGGCGTTGCTGATGATGACGTAGTTGTTATCACCCCACGATATGTGGTTCCATAATCTGTACTTGAAATTGTTATAGCAACTGCCTGAGGAGGAAACGGGTTTGCCGATACACTGATAGAAGGATTCGTAGCATTTGCAGTGAATCCGTTCATGTAAGCCGTTGCCGAGAGTGTATATATCGCACCGCTTGATACTGTGAACGAGAATACCTGCTCCTTACTTGCGTTGATAGACTGTGATGTCACAAAAGTTGTCCCCGAGTACACGCTTGTGATAATAGCCGCATTTGAGTTCAAACCGGGGTCAACAGATGCTGAGAGTGTGTATGTCCCTTTAGTCGTATTTGGAGTACCGATTATCGCGCTTCCCGGTACTAGACCCGGAAATACGTATGGTGTACCTGCCTCATAAGGACCTACCGTTACTTTCCCTGTGGTAGTCGGTACTCCTAGATACTTCGCATAGGCCGAGAAATAGTAATTTTGATGAGCAGTGAGTCCCGGATAGTTAAAAATATATGCAGCAGACGCGGTTGACACTGCACTTAGTGTTGATATTATTCCGCCGCCAGATATCTCCAAAAAGTATGTGTCTACACTTCCTATTGCCACTTTGGGAACTGTGATCGTAGCTGTCGTGTTGTAAATACTTACCTGGGGAGTTCCTGGAGCTCCAGTAAAGAGGTAAATGTCTACAAATGCCGGCGGACCGGCTACGCTATTTGCGTACGGTGTAACACCAAACCGAAGAGTAATTGCATACGGGATATTAAAGATATTGTATGTGTACTGAAGACCGCTCGGAGTATATGTAGCAACTTGGAGAGATGGACTGTACATAATACCAAACTGATCAACAATTCCATACGATACTGTGGCTGGACCCACCGCCTGTATGCGCGCCGCCTGAAAATTGGAGAAACTGGCTGTGTCCATCAAGTTCATCTCCAACGAATCTGAACCCGCCGGAACCTGCGAATAATACAGCAGGTTATTCCCTCCGCCTGCCCCCGACTGAATTCCAAAACCGTTCGAATACGAAATGAACTGAACTGGATAGGTTGCCGACAACGTTGTCCCAGAGTACACCTGCACCCCTGCGTTTGTCACTGCGAGAGTTGAACCTGTTATGATCAGACTATACGCGGAAAGGGTGGCGGTTATAGTTCCCGTAGAAGGAGTTACTGTAAATTGGTACAGAGCATTTGAGTACCCGTCATTGCTGTACACTGCGTAACCAGAGGTTGTCGTTCGGAAAAATCCAGTATTTGTATCTTTGAGTGGCCCGTATCCCGATATATTGACTGGAACCCAGAACCCCCCACTGCTCGTTTGAATAACGTTTGTGTGCGATGGGGTAGTAATAGTTTGACCAGTTCCCTGGGTACCCGTATCATAAAATACCACAGTACTAGAGATTGTTGTATCGGTTGCAGTCACTGTTGCGATCTGTCCAAAATAGGATGCTCCAACCAGCGGAATCGGTGGAGGACCCACGTACACTTGAGGCGTTAGTTCCGATGAAACACTCACAAATACTCCATTTGACGCCACAACTGAAAAGGTATACGGAATACCCGTTGATAGATTCGCGAACGTATATGGTGCTCTGCTCACAGTTGCTCCGTAGTTGTTGGTTACTCGGTAGACCGTACCTGCCGGATTTGTTTGTGAGAACGAGACTGTAGCGGTCGTTCCGACCACAGATACCGTTGGAACACCCGACACCGGCAGAACAAACATGTTTACGCCCACATTCGAGGGAGCACTGTACACCTGGTTCGCGTATGATGTGAAGGCATACGAATACGTTCCGCCGTTCCTTGGTCCAGTGCCGTAGGAATAGGTTACACTGATAGATAGAAGGGGGTTAAAAATGTCTCCTGGATCCTTAGAATAGTTTGCGTTCGCATATATATTGGATGTGCTGTTGTAGGTTGTTACAGTAGACAATGGGAAAGAATACGTAAGCCCAGACTGTTGTAGGGTCAGCCAAACTTGGTTTGACGCATATACACCTCCAACGAAGGATGTAAACGGAGTATTCAGTAGTACGAAACTTGCGTACCCTGGACTCTGTTCTAACCAACCGGTATATCCAAAAACCTGATTCGCAGATGTCGTAATTACTGATGAAATTGTATACGTCCGACTAGTTAGTCCTGAAACTACCACTCCAGTTGGGTTGCGAACCCCATTGTTCGAAAGGTATTCGGTGATACGGTATGTCTCATTGTAGACCGTGTTTCCCGATGACCAATTAAACGTAATCGAATCAGATGAGAGCGTTGTAACTATGTTACAGGGGGTAGCAGGTGTTCCGGCGATTATGGGGTCGATGATTTCAAGAACGCTAAAATTGGGCGGTATTCCCTGGTCAGCTCCCTGAACAGTGAATCCGTATTTTATTCCAGCATTCGCCCAAGTTGGATTAAATGTATACGAGGTTGATTGCCCTCCAAGGAATGTAATAATTCTTCCTGGATACCCATTCTCGTACATAATCACATTGTATGTTATTCCGGTCCCGCTATATCCACTAAACGTAACTGTAGCCGTAGTATTCGAAAACGTAGCTACTCCGTTGCTTGGAGCCGCAGTCGAGAGTACATACGGACCTGCAGAAATTCCGGTGAGTCCGTACACCTGATTTCCAAATGCGCTGATAGAAAACGTGTAAGAAAGTCCGCTGCTGAGATTATCAATAACAATGTGTGTAGAGTCGGAGTACCCGCTAACATTTTTCCCAGTTATTTCCGTATAGTAGTATCTTGAAGGAACAACAAGACTTGCAACTTGTATAGAAATGTCTACGCGTTGAGAAGAGGCCAAACTCGTGGAGACAAAAAACCCGGTAGGCGGACCCACATACGCCGATGGCGATGTTGGAAGTGAGAACGCGCTTGAAATTGTTCCAGAATACGTTGTAGGAACCATACCCTGAAACAGTGCGACCGTTGTACTGAGTGTTGTCGCGTACGTCGTTGCCCCTGAAAATGTTGATACTGCTTTTGAGATCGTGGTGTTCGCTAGATTATACCACTGAAGATTTCCACTTCCGTCATAGACCGGCGTCATTGACGTAATAGGGAACGAGTACGACGTCCCTCCCCCAGAAATCGTGTAATTGTACGGAACAAAGTACTGGATATTCGCGATCATCGTTGATGCATATGAAAGTGTGGCGACCGACGGACTCACCAAAAACTGCGCATACGTACTCGGTATCTCCGAGATAGTTGTAGCGAGATTTGTAGAGGATAGTGTGTATACCGGGCTTCCGTACGCGAACGACTGTCCTCGGAAAATATACGCTATATCCGCCGACAGGTTCTGGAATTTGTATAGGCCTCCCGACAGCCCCACTGTCTGTCCCGACTGGTTAGTAATCTGATAGTAATCTGCTCCTCCGATTGCCGGTGTGAACGAAATAGTTACATCGTAGTTCGAAATAGCCGATACAAACACGTTGGTCGGTGGAGCTAGCCCTGGAGTGATTATCTGTTCCGAAGAAGGACCATACGTTGCGTTTCCGAAACCCTGTATTCTGAACGTGTATGCGGATCCGTTTACAAGTCCGCCGATCGTAATATTTGAGTTAATGCTCGTATACGTTGTTCCGCCGTTGGTGATCGTATAAAGGTAGGAACTAGGACGAGGATACGTACCATCCGCAGGGTTATATCCCGAGAACGACAATGTAAGGAACTGGTTTCCAGTTAGAGCTACAATACTTCTCGGACTATCCGGCGGGCCGCCTGCTATAGATGTATACGTTGAGCTCAAGCTATATAACCCGTTTGCGAAGTTGCTTCCTATGAGCGTGTACAGTCCATGTCCAAGAGTAGGAATGGTTAAAGAGGTCAGGGCAGAACTGCTTGTATACTGGGTTGCCAGAGTTCCCAGACTCACTGTACGGAAAAGTACACTGTACGAACTTGCCGTAGATATCAAGTTCGTGGTCTTCACAAAATTGGAGTTTTCAAAGGTGTATCCCAGTCCACCCGTGCTTACATCTGTGAGCGGAAATGTGTACCAATACCCCTTATCGTTCAAGAGATCCACCTGAATACTTCCCGGTAGATTCGCGACTGCTGCTGCTATCGACGCAAACCCCTGAGCACCGAACAGTCCAGTTGAGGTCGTGAAGGATGCATACGTCTGCGAATTATCTTGAACAACTGTAGTTGGCTGTCCAACTAGAGAACACAGGGTTGTAAAGGTAGAATTGTACACGCTAATCTTTGTTGATTCTGGTACGGGGTGTATGGTCGTATCGTATGTCACATTCAGGGTCACAGTATTTAGGCTTCCGTCCGCAGAGGTTCTGGTAATGACTAGATCCCCAGGAGGACCAGGAATGAACGGAGGAAGAGTGGTGGGGCGGCCATACTCGTAAATTCCGTCAGTGTCGTGATAAGGAGTAATTGTAAACGTATATGCGCTTCCGTTATTCAAGTTTGTGATAGGAACATACCCAGAATAGTTTATTGGATTTTGGCCAATGTAAGTAGGAATTACCGTCAGACGCCTTTGGGGGCTTCCAAAGTTATCGTCCACTGCAACTGTAGTGACCTCAAACGCGAGTGGCGGCTGTGGAGTCGCGTTCAGCCACGAAATTACCGCGGACTTATCTCCTCCGCTTAACGTCACACCCTGCAGCTGTACATTCTTCTCCGAAACCGCACTGATCGTCAACGGTCCAAGCGGCGGTGCACTTCCCTGATACGTGATTCCATTGACTACCGGTGCTACCGTCAGAGTATACAGGACTCCCGGAAGAAGTCCGCCAACGATGTACTGCGGCGCAGGCTGAAAGTTCTTGACTGTCTGTTCACCGGTATTCAGACTCGTGAACGTAAATATGAAATGGTCAGTTCCCGACATCGGATACGGAAAGTTCACACCAAACACAAGGTACCGCTCAGCTGTTTTGACCGTAATAACTGTTGGGACAGGTACTCCACGCCTACCCGGGTACGTAATTACTTCACCCTTCCCCGTTGATAATGTATAGAGCTGGTTGTACACTGGTCGGGGATTGGAAGGATCCGCTGTTGCCGTAATCGTAGGAATTTGTGTGATCGGATTTGGGTATACTGGCTGAAAGGGTGCACCTGGTCTTGGGCGAGCAGTAGAATTTGGAGGAATCTGAGGAGTCTCCACGGCCTTCCGTGGAAATCTCACGCTGCTCGTCTGCAGCGGAGGATTCCAATTTGGATTCCCACTCATTATATGAGTTTCATACTTTTTCCGTGAAAACCAAAACGGATCGGAACAGTCTCTAGAAATAGGATAAGCCCCAGACCCTACAATGCAGTTCCCTTCCGAAGACGAAACCGACGAGTTCTACGCCGTTCAGGCGATGATGGAGATCAACTATGACGAGAACTGGGAACCCGACAATCTGGAGAGCTGGATATATACGAATGTACTGTTTGACCTATCGGACGAATAGATCCAATACAAATAAAACTAAAACGGATATTTTTAACTTTGTTTGAGAGAAAGGCAATCAAAGATGGACTTCGAACACAAGATCGCCCTTATCAATCTCGCCTTCTCTGGTTATCTCCGCCGACGCATCCTCGAACTCAATGGCTCCTGGCCAGACCAATCCGAACTTTATTCCACTCTCTCTCGTGTGTTCACCGAACATTTTCATAACCGCATGAGTGATCGGATTGAAACCAATCTTAAGTTGTTTGCAACCCTGATTGATGTTAATCTTTCGAAGTACGAGCACGATGATCCAGACTACGATCTGATTTCATTCATTGACTTTGCGGAGAAATACGTTAAGAATGAACTCAAAACTGCAGGGCGGTGGTGCCCGTCTCTAGTCCACGAGCAGGAGTAAAAACAAAAGGGACAACGGGGTAATGGAGCCAGACTTAGGACAGCGCATTCGTGCGCTTCCGTCCGAGCTGATCCATATCATCCGAACCTTTTTGCCTCCTCATCCGCCCCGTCCCAAGCCCCGTGATAATGGACTGAACAAACAGTTGGAAACCTTAAGACGGTCTCCGAAACTTACAGCCATGGCTCTCTACGATCTTGAAGATGATTTTGATGGACAAGAAAGTCGTAAGAAGTAGTAAGTGGTCTAGAATGTACAATCTTATCGCCACTCCGATCGTTCGCCTTGCAGGAACGTTTCTTTTGACGTACACGACCCACTACGGGGCCTCTAAGGTCTACACTGCAGTATGCGTCCCCGATGGATGGCTTGGGTTTGTCCAGGGTATGTTTACCACAGGCAGTCCCATTTGTACAACCATTCTTTCATATATTTCCAATTCTCAGTCCTCGTATGCTACCGTGATCACTGCGACTATCTCACGTTCAGTGATGGACACCCTTTTACCAGCTGCTTGAACAGGTA
>Ga0164297_10002736_pt1 | contig 17138 bp, 11 predicted proteins | sample GEODES058metaG_FD_113539 | JGI IMG/M metagenome (GOLD analysis project Ga0164297, IMG submission 113539) | Dystrophic lake water microbial communities from Trout Bog Lake, Wisconsin, USA - GEODES058 metaG | ecosystem: Environmental > Aquatic > Freshwater > Lake | place: USA: Trout Bog Lake...
AATACGTTCACCCCTTCTTCTTCCAATTGAGCTTTCCAACCCAGATTAGCTTCTTCGTCAAAACGCGCGCGCAATTCTATTACTACGGTCACTGCTTTGCCGTTTCGCACCGCATTGATCAGCGCATTGATGATCTTTGAATTTTTGGCAAGCCGGTAGCAGGTAATTTTAATGCTTTGCACATACGGATCGATCGCCGCTTCACGCAGCAGATCTATCAGGCTATCGAATGAATGATAGGGAAAGTGCAACATCACATCGCGCTTCTCTATTACCTCCATTATACGACAAGGGTGTTGCAACAACGGATGCACAAATGGCTGACTTCGGGGTATAATGTCGTTAAAAATTCCTGATGGAAAATCTATAAAATCTTTGAAATTATGAATGCGGCCGCCGGCTATCAGATTATCTTTTTTAGTGAGGCTGAGTCGCTTGGTAAGAAAGTTCAGCAAACCCGGTTCTATAGCTCTGTCGTACACAAAACGTGTGGCGCGGCCATGTTTACGGTTTTTTAGCCCCTTCTGTAATTCGGCAAGCAGGTTAGTGGTCACATCATTATCCAGATCAAGCTCTGCATCTCTGGTCACTTTTATGATGTATCCTAAAAACCGGTCGTAGCCAAACGGACTGAACAAAGTGGGCAGGTTTTCGCGTATGATGTCTTCCAGCAAAATAATATCGGTATGCCCGCTTTCTGATGGCAGTATCACAAATCGGGGCAATACCTTCGTCGGTATTTCAATAAGCGCATAGCTGCGCATCATACTGTTTTGAGTATTGCCTAATACACATGCCAAGTAGATGCTTTTATCTCTCAGCAGCGGCACATGCGGAATGGTCTCTATCATCAACGGTATGACCTGTGTCCGCACTTTTTTCTCAAAATACTTAGCAATAAATTCCCTCTGTTCATTGTTCAGTTGCGTTTCATTCTTGATGAAGATGTTCTTTTTCTCCATTTCATGAATGATATCAGCATAAACACTGTCAAATTCAGATTGCTGAGTGATCACCTTTTGTTGGATCTTCTTCAGGATCTTATCCGGATTGGCCTCGAGGTGCATTTTAGCGGCCTTACCCAATTTCACCATTCGGTTGAGCGCTGCCACGCGTACTCTAAAAAACTCATCCAGATTATTGGAAAATATACCTAAAAACCTCAGGCGGTCGTGAATGTGATTGGTAGGATCTTTTGCTTCTTGCAACACCCTTGCATTGAAGGCCAGCCAGCTTATATCCCTGACTATGGTTTGTTTACTGCTATTTATCATACTTTGTATTCTTTTCAAAAATACTTTTTATGATTGAAAAAGTATACAGAGATTGTCTGTCGACCAAAAATTTAATATACAGGTAAAATTAAAGTAGTAAAGATTGCTGCATACGACAGACAGGACAAATAGCATGTAAAACCGGATATTGCAGTAACGCATCTGTTTACTTTCGGGATCAATTAGTGCGAAACCCGGTGAAAAACTGAACCAACGCCAACCGGTCAATTTATTCTTTCACAAACCTTTTCACTAAAATACCTTTGGAACCATTAAGCATTATGAAGTATAAGCCCGATGACCAATCATCCAGATTAATAGTTGTGACCCGCTCATCGATGTTTTTTTGGACTACCACTTCGCCCAACAAATTGGTAATGGTACAGTTGCTGTAGCTGTTAGCGTCCGTTTCAATAGTGAGGCTGTTTTGACAAGGATTGGGAAATAAAGTAACAGCGTCGTCTATAACTGTAGCCGAAGCCGACAAAACAGGCGTAAATGCGGATAGCGGATACTTCCACACTATGTAAGACGACACATAAGGTGACATAGCAACCACTCCCGTTCCTATACCGGAAATTGATAACCACTCTGCAGTTCCCAAAGTGTAAATAGTATCATTAGAAATAATGGACTGTAACCCAAAATAGCTGCGTACACTATCAATATTGGCATTGTTACCGGATATCTTCAGTTCCGACAGTTCATTGCCCATTGAATCGGTACAAATAATGACCAGACCGGTGGGGCCGACACATGCACCTGATGCTGCATCAATATAGGTACATTCTTGCCAGGAAGCAGTTAAATAATATTTGCCCCGATAAGTAGTTGTGCTGATCACATCCTGCAATTGATCATTATATGCAAAGGCATGTTGCCACACGAGCAGACCGCTATAGGTACATTTTGTAAGTGTAACATTGGCGCCTGTAGCAGATGTATCGTAGATACCGGTAAGCAACCAGCAAGAGTCATCCGTGAGTTGTATATCGTAATAAGTGGTATTAGATGCATGCAAAGCTGTGGTATGCGCCACATTGGCGTTTGAATCCATGAATAACAGCGCGGGAGTTGCCATAGTTCCGACCCCGATCAAACTGTCAAAGCTGTTCTCGGCAAAACTGAAATAGATGCCGGGATTAGCTTCGCTTCCTAAAAAATCACCGGAAAGGTCGTATTTGTTGATAGAATCAAAATTCAACACTACATATTCATTTGCCAGTTGTTCTTTACATACAAAGCTTAGATAGCCATAACCTTCGCCGCTACTTGCATTGTAGTCTGTATGCTCCCAAACTAATTGGCCGTTTTCATTCAACTTGTACAAGTTCAGCGAATATTTATCTATCACAGTCGAGTTTTGAGTCTCACTGTCGGCGGTGATAATGTAACCACTGTCTGCCGCTTTGATCATATCTGTAGCATACATGCCGCTTGATGCAGTTCCGGACGGCGTATTGAATGATGTGGTCCATAGCTCGGCACCCGAAGCACTGTATTTACTCACAACAAACCCAAATGACCCCCACGATCCAAAATTCAATTCATTCGATGCCAGGACAACAAATGATCCATCAGTATTCATGACCATTTTTTGAGCCGTGAGATAATGGTAAGATGTATCTGAATATACCGGAAAACCACCTTGAGCCAGCACATTGTGAAATGCCGAACACAACAACACCAATAAAAAAGTGCAATTTTTCATAAGTTTTGTTTTTAAGTATAATTCACTGATTTCAAAAACAAAAATAATTAAATAATATTGAATTTATACTAAAATGATTGTTTTAAAAAAATTCAAAACAAACGCTGTTAAATTGGCAGACATCACTTTAATCTTCCATCAATTATTACTGCCCTATCTTTCCGCTATTACGATAAACAATACATTATTGTATGTTTATTCTGACAAGCAAGTCCACTTTTACGGCAAAAAAAATATCATTTGACCCGAACAAACTCCGACCAAATGATATTTCCACGTAATGTCCTGATAATTTCTTACGGGTCTTGATGTGCTTATATAAGCCATCATTGTTTATTCTATGACCAGTTTTTCCTTACCTACTATTGTTGTGCCGCTTGCCACTTCTATAATGTAACTGCCGGTAGCAAGGCCGGAGGTTTTTACAGTAAATGGATTGCCGGGTGTATAGTTAACCACACCACTCCATGCCACATTGCCTTTCTGATCCAGTACACTGCAGTTCAACGCGCCTGCCTTAGCATATGCACCCAATGATATGCCGAATGTACCGTGGCTCGGGTTAGGCGTAACCACCATAGCAGCAACAGCAGCATTTACCTTTGCTACACCGGTTGGCAATAAATGCCGTGGCGATGCCCACAAGCTACGCCCAAATGTTGCGGCCCAAACCATATTGGTGGTATAGTCAAATTGCAGATCATAGACCCCCACGGTAGGTAATCCTGTATTAAAGGCAGCCCAATCTGCCATGGTACTGTCTCTGTAAAATACGCCTATTTCGGTACCTACATACATAGTCATATTTTCAAGGTCCATTTTAATACAGTCAACAGGTACGTCGGGCAATCCTGCGTTAAAGGAAGTCCAGGTATTGGTGGTCACATTATAATTCACCACCTGCGGACTTCCCTGCGATGCATAGCCACCCCATGAAACCCACATATTGTTGGGGTTGGTAGGATCTACCACCATGTCGGTCATTGCCTGACCGGGGTATGGCGCTGTAATGGTGTTCCATGGCGAGCCACCCGTAGTGGTGTAATAAATATTTGTAGTGCCTGTTGCTGTAGGATCATCCATAGCATAGATCACGTTGGAGTCTGTTTGTGTAGTATACACCCGTAGCAGATCACCTGCTGTGAGGCTGCCAGAAATATCATTCCAGGTAGTACCATAATCCGTTGTCTTGTATACATCCTGATACCCGGCCAACAAGCAAGAATGGCAAGTAGGTTCTATTATATAAGGCGTAACCCAACCACCGCTCGGTGCACCGGGGATATTACCCGATATGTTCCCTGTTGGCAGAACACTACTCAGCAGATCAATATAACCATATTCAGATGACGCATAAGCAGTATTAGAATCCAAAGGATCCAACTGGCATTCCATGCCGTCACCACCGTCTGCATCCATGTAACTAAAATTCTGTACTAATTTTGTACCCACATCTTGCGCACCCGCAATCTCATAGGTCGCCAAATTGCTGACAGCTACCCTGTAAAATTCTGTAATACCCAAGCCATTCGTCACGTCATTCCACACACCGGTAGATGTAGGGTTATCGCTCCAATATATACCCCCGTCATTGGTCTCAAAAAACCGGCCGGGTACCAATGGATGAAAGCCCATGAAGTGCTTATCGGCATGTATGGCTATTACGCCGGGTATATAATTTGCCCACTGATCCATGATCTGCCAGGTCGTGCCGCCATCGGTGGACTGCCATCCGTTCACGCCGCCACAATACACCAGATTTGCATTGGTAGGGCTGATGGCCAGGGTAAGATCATAAAAGCCTTGTCCGCCACAGCCAGAACCATCAGGATTAAACGACAGCAAATTTTGAGTGCCGCTGCTGCAATCCGCAGGGGTAAATATTTGCGTGAATGTTTTTCCGGTGTCGGTAGAATTAAAAATGCCGTACAGGCCAAACATATTGGTAGCATCGCTGGCAGCCACTATAGCCTTAACAATTGCCGGGTTTGCCGGTGTTACGGCAAGTGTAATACGATAAGCATCTGTAAAATTTGTGATCTGTCTCCAGGTCATGCCACCATCGGCAGAGCGATAGATCTGTGCCAAAGAACTTGGCGACGGAATACCGGCATGAGAAGTTGCATACACTATGTTGGTATCGTTAGGACAATACACTAATTGTTTAAAATCACCCAATACTGATGGGCCTATCCAAGTGTTACCGCCGTCGAAAGAGCGAAATATACCCGTGTCGGAAGAGTAGATCAAAGAATTAGTATCAAGCGGATTTACTAATAACGCATTGGACAAATGGAATTGCGATTCACCATAGGTCATGCCGGTAGTGTTCCAGGTGGTACCGCCATCATAGCTTTTTAGCACGCCAATGCTATAGTAGTCATCGCCATCGCGGTCGCCGGTGCACAGATAGATAGTGTTGGGATTTTGCGGATTGAATTTTATATCACTCATGCTCAGCAAGGGCAGTTGATCCGTCATGCAAGTCCAGCTTGCACCATTATTGGTGGTCTTCCATGCGCCACCACCCGGAGAACCGATCCAATAAGTATTAGCATCGGTAGGATGGAAAGCCACCACATTGATGCGGCCCACGCCCGACCCGTCGGCACCCGAAGAATCGTCGCCCTGAAATACCCAGTTACTGCCGCCGCCTGAGGCCGTTACCCTATGCGTTGCCAAACTGCTTTGGTAGGCTTTCCATGCATTAAATGTTTTGGCCGGACCCATAAGATAACCGTTGCCATCGGTATGATTGACCCAGTAATATTTCCAACGATCGAGATGATAGTCTTTGTTCTCTAATTTCTCGCTGAAGGCAGTGTTCTTAATACCCGGCAGCTTAAAATCGGGATCTTTTGAATTGTTCATAAAAGGCGCAAAGTTCCTTTTATAGTTGGCGATCACATCGGCCATTTTAATGTGTGTACCCGACACATTCAGTTGGGCGAAAGTAGCCTGACAGAGGCAAGACAGGGCAATGAGCAATGATAGTTTTTTCATGAAGTGCAATTAAAGTGGAGTTAACGATTCTATTTTGTTATACAAATTTAGTAATATTCAACGGAAAGCCGAAAAGAATTTATCGCCTATTTAAGGCCTGACTTTGCGGAAAAACAAGTATGATAAGGAGTAAAGATTGGTTGAAGAGCGAGCACAAAGTTGTGAATGGAGCACTTAGGCAAAGTAACTCCCATGACTAACTTATACGAATTACTTTGCTCGAAGCGTTCATTTTACTGCCAAACCAAAAGAAACAACATTGCCTGTCAATTGGCGCTGCGAGCCGAATCATTGTTCCGCTGCATGCAAAAAAAGCCCGCCACAACGAATGCGGCGGGCTCATTCTTTATAATGCAGAACCTTAGTTATTCAGTTCTTCGCTCTTCTTTTTCATTTCCATGTATTTATCCTGCTTGCCCAGAATATTATAAACGGTTTTTAATGCTTCTACGGTATTCCGGTATATTTGTTTATCATCGCCACCTTTAATGTTGGCAGGGGTTGCATAAATTGCATTTACCTTCTCGAACAACGGCATTGATTTTCCAAAATTGGCATCCCGCTTTGCTTTCAGTTCATCATATTTCTTTTGGTCTGCAGCGGTGGTACCCAAGTTATTCATTTGCTCATTGATGTTCACACCTTCATTAAAATAAAGATCGCCAAAATTGAAATTGTATGCAGGATTTTCAGGAGCCAAATTCACAGTACGCTGAAAAGTATTTTCTGCCTTGGCAAAATAATCAGCCGAGTTAGCAGGTTTCTTTCCTTCCTTCGGGTTTGCCATGTCCTCGTAGCAGGTGGCCAGGTTAAACATGATATCGGCATTATTAGGTTCTTTTTCCAGCGCTTCTTCCAGCTTCTTAGCCAACTCGTCCTGCTTGCCGGCATGTATGTAGTAGTTCAGCTCATCATTACGCAGGTTCACGTCCTTCGGAAAATCTTTGCGTCCGTCTTCTATCACCTGATACATTTCAGTGGTTTTGCCGGCGCTTTTATAAGCATCTATCAGCAACTGATAGGTCATTTCAGACTTGGTGATCGGGTTATTCTTTACGGCTACCAACAGCGGAATGGCCTCATCATACTTACCCGAAAAGAACACACACGATGCAATGGTTTGCTTGGCCTGAGCCGCTACAGTGTCAAACCTTTTTGCATAGGGGCTTTTTTCGAATCGCTTGCCGCCGGCCAGATCATGAATTTTCACTACGGTCTTCATATCCTCCATAGCTTCATCATTCTTTTTGTCATTATAAGCTTGTGTACCAAAGTTATAATGCACATAGGCACTCACCAGCAACAGTTGATCTACAGTTTCGCGTTCGTAGTCTGCCTTTACTTCTACGAGTTTCAGCAAGGCCGCGGTGGCTTCCTTGTAAGGATCCATTTTTTGATACTTATCCACCTGCATCATGGCCAAATAGATCTCACCCTTAGCAAACAATGCCTTTGGTTTTTCTTTTGTTTCTGGGCTGGCCATAGCCTTATCTATATTTTCCTTGGCTTCATCCAGGTTATTTTGATTCATTGCCGTAAGCGCCGAGATCACATATTTGTCCTGCGCCATACCGGTAAAGGAAAGGCCTGCGGCGATCAATATCAGGGCCAGTTTTTTCATAATTCTGTTTTTTTAATTATCAACTTTGTTGCAAATATAATTTCTATTCTGTTACAGGAGTGATTGTTTCATCACTTGGACTGTCGGTTGGTGCATTTTCACCGCCTTCAGTAACCTCAGTGGCTTCTTCATCACTTTCCTGCTCTTGTATACGGGCAATGGCTGCTATGCGGTCCCCTTCATCAATATTGATGAGTTTAACACCCTGCGTTGCCCTGCCTGCCTCGCGTATGTGTGCCACTTTCATGCGTATGGTCACACCCGATTCGCAGGTGATCATCAGATCATCTTTCTCCTCTACAGCCAGCAAGCCAACTAATGCGCCGGTCTTTTCGGTAATGTTGATGGTCTTAACCCCCTTGCCGCCACGGTTTGTGATACGGTAAGCCAGTTCATATTTCTGTTTATTGCCCGCTTCGTCGGTCACCTCTACTACATTGCCCGCATCTTCTTCGGTCAACTCACCTTCTACCGGAGCAAAAAATGGTGTGCGCTTGCCCAATCCGTTCTCAGAAACCACCAACACCTGTTTATTGGTGTCATTGGCCCTTACGCGTATCATGCCTATCACTTCATCATTATTCTCGTCCAGCTCTATACCGTATACGCCTATAGCGCCGCGGCCGGTAGCCCTTACCTTATCTTCGGGGAAGCAGATAGCCCTGCCCGACCTTACAGCCATCATTATATAGTCGCCCGGCTTGGTGAGCGCCACATACAGTAGTTGATCGCCTTCTTCTATTGTTATTGCAATGATACCTGTACTGCGCGGACGGCTAAAGTCGCTGAGATCGGTCTTTTTGATGATACCGTTCTTGGTACAAAGTACTATGCAGTGGTTGTTGATGTATGATTCGTCTTCCAGATCAGCAATGTCTATCACCGTCCTTATCTTATCATCGGGCGGTATCTGCATCATGTTCTGAATGGCACGACCCTTGGCGTTTTTATCGGTCTCAGGTATTTCATAAACCTTGAGCCAGTAGCAACGACCCTTTTCTGTGAAGAACAGCAGTGTATGGTGGGTTGAAGCTATGAACAAGTGTTCAATAAAATCTTCCTCACGCGTACGGCCTGCCATAGCGCCACGCCCGCCGCGACGTTGCGCGCGGTATTCGTCGGTTGATGTGCGCTTGATGTAACCAAGATGCGATACGGTGATCACCACATCTTCCTTGGCTATCAGGTCTTCTATACGCATTTCATCGGCCATGTAGTGGATCTCGCTCTTTCGCTCGTCTCCAAACTTCTTTTGTACGTCTGCCAGTTCATCCTTGATGATCTGAAAACGCATCGGTTCGTTGGCAAGTATCTCTTCCAGATGTGCGATCAATTTCATCAGCTCTGCATGCTCTTCGCGTATCTTTTCGATCTCCATGCCTGTAAGGCGCTGCAAACGAAGTTCCAATACGGCCTTAGCCTGAATTTCAGACATACCGAATTCAACGATCAGTCCGTCTTTAGCAATATCAGGATTTACCGAGCTTCTGATAAGCTTGATCACTGCATCCAGGTTATCGAGGGCAATGATGTAGCCTTCCAGTATATGCGCACGCTTGCGTGCCTCTTTCAGTTCAAATTGGGTACGGCGCACCACTACCTCGTGGCGGAAATTCACAAATTCACTGATCAGATCTTTCAGATTCAGTGTACGCGGACGACCGTTGACCAGCGCCACATTGTTGATACCGAAAGAAGTTTGCAGTTCGCTGTACTTATACAGTTGGTTGATAATCACCTGAGCTACTACATCGCGACGAAGCTCCACTACTATGCGGGTACCGTCTTTGTTCGATTCGTTGGCTACGTGGGTGATGCCATCTATTATTTTATTGTTTACCAGATAGCCTATTTTCTCGGTCAGCGCATCGCGGCTTACCTGATAAGGCACATCGGTTATAATGATCGTTTCTTTACCATTCTTGGCAGTTTCTACAGTAAGCTTGCCCCTCACCACTACACGACCACGGCCGGTATGCATGCCTTGTATCACACCTTCCATACCGTAAATAATACCTCCGGTAGGAAAATCAGGCGCTTTAACATGCTTCATCAACTCATCGATCGTGATCTCGCGATTGTCGATGTATGCCAAACAGCCGTTCACAACCTCGGTAAGATTGTGCGGCATCATATTGGTGGCCATACCCACTGCAATGCCCGAAGAACCGTTCACCAACAATTGTGGTATACGGGTAGGTAATACAGTTGGCTCTTGTAGTGAGTCATCGAAGTTAAGGCTGAAGTCTACGGTCTCTTTGTCTATGTCCTCCATCATGGCTTCGCCAAGCTTCTGCATCCGCGCTTCTGTATAACGCATTGCCGCAGGCCCGTCGCCATCTTGTGATCCGTAGTTACCCTGACCGTCTATCATCATGTAGCGCATGCTCCACGGCTGGGCCATACGCACCATAGCATCATAAACAGCAGTGTCGCCGTGCGGGTGATACTTACCCAGCACCTCACCCACTATACGCGCACATTTTTTATGCGGCTTGTTGAAGGTGTTGCCTAATTCATTCATGGCAAACAATACGCGGCGGTGTACAGGTTTCAATCCGTCACGCACATCGGGCAGAGCACGACCCACTATTACAGACATAGAATAGTCTATATAAGCGGTCTTCATTTGCTCCTCTATGTTTACCTGGATAACTTTATTCTTTTCGTCCCCGGTTTCCTGAGGTAATAATTCTTCGCTATTTTGATCCATAATTGCGCTGAAAGTAGCCTGCAAACTTACATGAAAAAACTCAATTTATAAAGGCGCTAATAGTTAAATTCGTTAGGGTTTTCCACTATTGTGGAAAGAATTCAGGGGATACACTTTGCCATTGACTAAAATAAATTACGGTGCCTCCATTACCTTCATTTAATGCGCGCAAAATTGTAAACATATAATAATATTTATTTTGTTATTTTTTTAATTCCATAGAAATAAAACTAATCCTATGCAACCATGGTTTGAATAAAAAAAGAAACCATCTTTAATTTTAACATACATTTTGCAACCTTTTTTCAATAAAAATTCAGAATGCCTTACATTTATATATTAATAAGAGACAATAGATAGCCCTGTAGCTTTATTAATGGTTTAGGTAGGTCTAATAAAAAATGTTCGAGTAATTCCTGCCAAATTAGCGGACGTTGTAGAACTCAGTTGATGTACACATGTTAAGGTAATTGTGTAGAAAATGGTTTGACATTTTTTCTATAGGCAGCATAAATATTTCAATTAAAACCGACACTTTGCATTAGTCTTTATATATTAATTTAAATATCAAATAACATGAGCAAAAAACTGTGGTTTTTAAAGTTTCTAACTGAATACATTTTTTGGAACGTTGTGCTTATTGTATGGCCAATTATTTCAGATACAATTGGTGCATTATCAACCCATAGGGCTATAAATAGTTTAGAAACTATTTCGCACAGATCAGCAATCGGTATATTGTTTAATTCAATAATAATTACTCTACTGAGTAGATTAGTACAGGCAATTTTGAGGATGATAAAATAATAATCGTATTGAGGTATAGCATTGTACGATAGCATTATGCGCATTAAAATATGCACGAAAAGACACATAGCAATATTTACACCATATTATTTCCAGAGGTCAGAACCGCTTTTACTTCTTTGCGGCGTTGTATTCAACTGCCTGTAATGGAATAGTATGCCGGAAGAACCGACCGCTACTTCAACAGAAAATCCTCAATATTGTCGGGAGACACAATACGGGTCTCTACGTCCGGATAATTGCCTGTAAATGTCTCGGGAAAGCGCACTTTGGCGTTCTTGGCCCACTTGAATTCAAATGCCATCAGGCGTCCCGCCTCATGCTCCTCAATAAGGTCTATTTCCTGCTGCTGAGTGGTACGCCAGAAATACTGCTTTACATCGGTGTTGGTGTACCGCAGATGTTTCATTCTTTCCGCTATCATATAGTTTTCCCATAACGCACCTACATCCGTCCTCGATTCTATGGGATTAAAATTATTGATGATAGCATTGCGGATACCACAATCAAAAAAGTATATCTTCTTACCTTTCTTTATCTCATTGCGCACATTCCTGCTGTATGCCGGCAATACAAAGATGACATAGGCTTTCTCCAACAGGTCTATGTATTTTTCAACCGTCTGTTTATTGGCGCCTATCGTTTGGGCAAGTTCATTGTAACTCACCTCGCTGCCCAACTGTAAGGCCAGTGCCCGCAGCAGCTTTTCAAGCAGCACCGGTTTTTTGATCTGTTCCAATGCCAGTAAGTCTTTGTACAAATAGCTGTTTGCCAATAGCCTTAATAACTCTCTTTCCTCTCCGGGCGTTGTTACTATTTCCGGATAATAGCCATAGATCATTCGTATGCCTATCGATCTTCTCTCATCCAAAAAACCATGCACATCAACCATTTCACCAAAGCTGAGCGGATAAAGCATGAACTCATATTTACGCCCGGTGAGTGGTTCATTGACCCGGCTCGATAATTCAAAAGCCGATGAACCCGTTGCAATGACTTGAACATCCCTGATCTGGTCTGTTATTATCTTCAGGGTAAGGCCGATATTGGGTACGCGCTGTGCCTCGTCTATGAATATGATCTTATTTTTACCCATAATGGTCCTCAGCTTGCCGGCATCTGTATCCGACAATATTTCCCGCACATCGGCATTGTCACCGCTCAGATGCAGGTATGGGGCTCCGTCAAGCAATGTTTCCAGCATGGTAGACTTGCCACATTGGCGGGGCCCAAATAATAAAATGGCTTTACCCTTAAATAATCGCCCTTTGATCGTTTTTAATAAAATGCGCGGTATCATAGATCACTTCAACACGCAAATATCATACTATTTTTCCGTTCTAACATCCAAATATCATAATATTTTTCCGTTACAACAGCTAATTATCATAATATTTTTCCGTTTCAACATCCAAATATCATAATATTTTTCCGTTTCGATTGTATTATGTTTTCACTATAATATTTATAATGTATAAAACAACACTATATTAATTAGATTTATCACAACGCATAAATCAAATAATTTCCGTTCTTTTCACAGCAAAATACGTTGAAATTTAAAATTCAGGTGCTGCCATAAGACCATACCGTGCCCTATCAGCCAATCCATCAAAAGGACTGCAGCTACTATACCCTGCAAAAAATGGCCGGCGTTAATTTACACCAATCACATCCGTATCACCACGCGCTTGGCATCCTTATCGCCGCTTACCCAGGCATGGGCCACATCTTTCAGATCAAACACCTCTGTTTCCATTATCAACTTGCCCGCGGCTACCCACTGCACCAGTTGTGGCATGATCTCTGTCGGCACCGTTTTCATTACGGCCAGCGGTATCGTACCACCGCCTATGCCATACAGCTCTACTGCCGAGCTGCGCAAAATGGTTGCTTTTAAATTTATGATATTACCGGCCATGGCACCTACCTGCACAAAACGGGTGCGGTGCGGTTCGGCAGTAAGGCTGTGCCCGGTGAGCAGTTGCAACACCATCTCGGCATAGTTGCCCCACAGATAGTCTATTACAATATCAAAAGGTTGCGCAGCATGTTCGGCTTTCAGCGCAGCGGCAATAGCTGTTTCATCTTGTGCCAAAGATACCAGCACATCGGCACCCAAACTACGCAAATGCGCTAACTGATGCGGGTTGCGGCCCGTAGCTACTACGCAACCTGCGCCAAACAACTTGGCCAGTTGCACCGCCATTTTGCCTGTTACACCGGTAGCCCCCAGCACCAGCACCTTATCGCCCGGCTGTATCGCTGCGCGGTACTTCAGGCTGAACCATGCCGACAGCCCCGGATTAGGCAATGCAGCGGCTGTTACGTCATCTATGCCATCGGGCAGCGGCACGCACCTATGCCGGTTCACTACCGCCTTTTCTGCTATTATTGCATCTGCAAACCCGGTATATACGCGCTGCCCGTTTGGTAAAATACCTACACCGTCCACACCTACTACTGCGGGCAGCGTTCTGTGCACATCATAGTGTGTACCTGCTGCACGCGCCCTATCTAAATTTTTTATAGATGCCGCTTTTACGGTAATGATCACCTCGTCGGCCGAGCTTACTACCGGCTCTGCTACTTCCTCATACTGCGGCACTCCGCCTAACTCATGCAACACTGCTACTTTCATGCTGTTATTTTTTTGCAAAGGACGTTATTTCACAGTAAGTAGCACATGATTAAAATTATTGGCTAATATTTTTTAACCCTTTCTTCTAACAAGAACGGCCACCTAAAGGCGGCCGTTCCAACAAAATATTCAGTAAATTCATCAGTTTTTCATTTCACCCACCATATCAGCCGGTATTACCCAGGCATCAAATTCTTCGGGTGTTACATAGCCCAGCTCTACCGCCATTTGCTTCAGGGTCTTGCCTTCCTTATGTGCTTTTTGCGCTATTTCAGCAGCTTTATAATAACCGATCTTGGTATTGAGCGCAGTAACCAGCATCAACGAGTTATTCACGTGCTTCGCAATATTTTCTTCAATAGGCGCCAGACCTTCAGCGCATTTGTCGTTGAATGACACACAACCTTCGCCTATCAATCGCGCGCTGTGCAAGAAGTTATAGATCATCACCGGTTTAAAAACATTCAATTCAAAATGACCGGTAGCGCCACCTATGTTGATGGCAACATCATTGCCCATTACCTGCGCGGCTATCATAGTGAGCGCTTCGCATTGCGTTGGGTTCACCTTGCCGGGCATGATAGATGATCCCGGCTCATTATCGGGTATGAACAATTCACCAATGCCGGAACGCGGTCCGGAGCTCAGCATACGAATATCATTGGCGATCTTCATCAGGCTCACGGCTACGGTCTTCAAAGCACCATGTGCTTCTACAATAGCATCATGTGCAGCCAGACTTTCAAATTTATTTTCAGCAGTTACAAAGGGCAAACCGGTAAGCTCGGCAATCGTTGCTGCAACCGTTACTGCATACCCCTTTGGTGTATTAATACCGGTACCAACGGCTGTGCCACCTAACGCCAATTCACTCAGGTGCGCCAAGGTATTTTTTATGGCCTTCATACCATGGTCCAGTTGCGACACATAACCGCTCAACTCCTGACCCACTGTAAGCGGTGTTGCATCCATAAAATGGGTACGGCCTATCTTCACTACATGCATAAACTCCTGCGACTTCTTGTGCAGGGTGTTGCGCAGCAACTGTATACCGGGCAGCGTGGTCTCACAGATCATTTTATACGCTGCAATATGCATCGCTGTAGGGAATGTATCGTTCGAAGATTGCGATTTATTCACATCATCATTCGGGTGTATCAGCTTGGTCTTATCGGTAAGCTGGCCGCCCAACAGTACGTGTGCCCTATAGGCAACCACCTCATTCACATTCATATTAGATTGTGTGCCGGAACCCGTCTGCCACACCACCAGTGGAAATTCATTATTCAGCTTACCATCCAGTATTTCATCACACACCTTACTGATGATGTCGCACTTATCTTGCGGCAAAACACCCAGCTTGCAATTAGTGATGGCTGCCGCTTTTTTGAGATAGGCAAACGCCTGAATGATCTCTTTGGGCATGCGGTTGATGTCCTGAGCTATTTTAAAGTTCTCGATGGAGCGCTGTGTCTGTGCACCGTAGTAGGCACTTACAGGTACTTTTACCTCGCCCATAGTGTCTTTTTCTATCCTGAATTCCATTGTTGATGAATTATTTTTTTTGAATGCGCAAAAATAGTCCAGAAATCTTGTATTAGGAATGATCTTAAACAGCAAAGGTCCTGCGCGGGCAGAACCTTTGAAAAATATTACTTATAAATCTTAATTTTCATCGTAGCATTCGCAAGCCACACCATTGATGATTAGGTTACTAAAGTCGATGAGACCGGTACTAAAAGATCCGGTTCCGGAAAAGGTATAAGAACCCACTGTTTGTGCCGGGATCTGCACTTGGCTTGCACTGCACAATAATATGCCGTAAACCAGTTGTCCTGTATTGGCAAAATTCTTAAACCAGATTTTATTCAGTGTATTTGGATCAGCATATACACTGTCGGTATAATTGCCTGTCGAGTTGCATGAACAATAGCAGCTAATATATTTCCCTACCACAGTAGATGTGCAGGGCGGAGGCGCCTTTACGGTCAGTTTAAAGGGATAGCTACGCACCTCTCCCAATGAGCCGGTTGCAGTAAGTGTCAGATCATATATTCCGGGTGTGGCCCCGGCTAATGTGGAATCATATAACAATATGGCTGTACTAAAGTTAGGATAGGCAGTAGCAGTAAAGTCTGCACTATCAAGCGTAATGCCTGCAGGCAGTCCGGATAAAGACAAAGTGACCATCTGCTGCGCAGAATCATTATAATTTACGGTAAGTTGGCAGGAAACGTAGTCGTAGGTTCCGCCGCCATTGGTCACTGTCAAATTGGTAAGGCCACTAACAGTAAACGAAGGGAGTTCGGCTGTGGAAACATTGATCGTGTTATTGACCGTTGGCTTAGTACACCCTGCCAAAATTGCCAAAACTGTAAGTGCGAGTCTGCTGAATTGTTTTGTCATTGTTGTTTTTTTTAAGGTGGATAGAATATAACGCGGCAACTAAGATAATAGTATTTTAATTGAATTTTTAATTTAATAACTATCAATTAAAATTACTCATTGCGGCCAACAAAAATGCCCCGCACAGCGAGGCATCAATAATATATTTAATTATGTAATTATTTTTTCTTGGCAGGCGCAGATTTTTGCACAGCTTGTTTGCTGCTGCCTTCACCTTGTGGTTTAGGGAAGAACATCAGCACAATGATACACAGACCGCCTATTACGCCGATCAATGCCCAAGTGCCTTTTTCCATGATATCGGAAGATTGTTTCACACCCATTACCTGAGAACTCATGCTGCCAAAAGAGCCGGAAAGCCCGCCACCTTTAGGGTTTTGAACCAATATAAAAAAGCCCAACACTACGCAGGCCAACAATATTAAAATAACAATAAGCGTGATCATTCTTGTTTTAACTTTAAAATTTCTTCTATTTTGGCTGCAAAGTACGCACTTTTCTCAGGATTAAGCAAACTTAATTTCTGATACATATTTATTGCCTGATCAAATTTGCCTTGTTTTACATATACCTCAGCCAAAGATTCGCTTACAAGTCCCTCTTCCCGGGCAATACTGTTCATGGCCATTTCAAACACGCCTTCGGGTATTTCCTCGTCTTCTTCATCCATTGCTGCGGCAAGTTTCTCGCGTTGCCACATCATTTTCAGCGCTTTTTTCTCTTCAGCATCTTCTTTCTTTTTCTCGGCAGTGGTTTTATAGTGCATTAACCAGTCCGAAAAACTCATCATTACCATAAGTGATTGTGGCTTTTCTTCATCGTCAGTAGTGTTTTGCAACTCCAGCGTTTCTTCATTTATTTCATCGGCAACTTTAATGCCCTGATGCAAAAAATAATCTTCGGTAAATACAGGCGTGATCAAACTGTCATCATGTTCCACGTTTACGTTCTCCTCTTCTTGC
>Ga0164297_10002738_pt1 | contig 17130 bp, 16 predicted proteins | sample GEODES058metaG_FD_113539 | JGI IMG/M metagenome (GOLD analysis project Ga0164297, IMG submission 113539) | Dystrophic lake water microbial communities from Trout Bog Lake, Wisconsin, USA - GEODES058 metaG | ecosystem: Environmental > Aquatic > Freshwater > Lake | place: USA: Trout Bog Lake...
CGTTCTAGTGACAAGGGTTCAAGTTGCCGCTTGGAGAAGCTGATTTCAAGACATCAGTGGAACACTCTCGGGAGGAAAAACTGAGCGATTAGGCAATCTAATGAGATTGACTTATCAGTATCGATGAGCTGTAATGATCGCCGATGAGGAGAAATGTTTTTTGCATTGTTGCCGCGTTTTCCCTCGTGGCGATGAGTCCACTACGCTCCCAGTCGGTCAATATCGTTGCCGCGGAGAACTTTTACGGTGGAGTCGCGGTTCAGGTTGCGGGAACTTCCGCCAAGGTCACCAGTATCATGAGCAACCCGAATCAGGATCCTCATGAGTTTCAGACCGATGCAGAGACCGCTAAGGCCGTGGCCAATGCCGACATCGTGATTTATTCGGGTATCGGGTATGACAACTGGATGGAGAAGTTGATCGCCGCTCAGTCCAAGTCTGGGCGCGTCGTCATCAAGGTTTCCGACCTGATCGGCGCCAAAGAGGGGGACAATCCCCACATCTGGTATGATCCCCGGACTATGCCGGCGCTGGTCGCAAAACTGGCATCGGTTCTTAACAATCCGGATGCAGTCCCGAGATTCTCCAAGGCGATGCGACCACTTCTAGAGGAAATCACCAAATTGCAGCCCAAAACCCGTGGGATCAAAGTCACGGCCACCGAACCTGTCTTTGGCTACATGGCCACGGCGTTGGGATTTGAAATGCTGAATTACGGGTTCCAGCTTGCCGTGATGAATGACACCGATCCGAGCTTCAGGCAGACTGCGAACTTTGAAAAAAGTCTCAGCACCAAGACCGCAAGGATCCTTTTCTGTAATAGTCAGGTCTCCAATCCTGTAACCCAACGAATGAAGGATCTTGCAAAAAGCAGTGGCATTCCCGTCGTTGGTGTCACGGAGACACAGCCTGCCCATGCCAAAACGTATGTGCAGTGGATGCTCTCGCAGTTGGCAGCCGTTGATGCTGCCTTGAATTAAACCGCCCGCTGATGACCACCGCCCTCTCGATCCGAGACCTTGGGATTCGCTTGGGTGGGCGACAAATCCTGCATGGTGTCTCGGCGGAAATTCAGGAGGGGGAATTCATCGGTATTTTTGGACCTAATGGAGCTGGGAAGACCACGTTGCTCAGGGCCCTTCTGGGTCTTTGTCCCATCAGTTGCGGTGAGTTGCTTGTTTTTGGAAGACCGCCGGGCAAAACCAACCACTCCATCGGGTATATGCCTCAGCGGGGCGATAGCATCGATGGAACGGCCTTGAGCGCCCGTTCCCTAGTCTCTGCCGTGCGTCGCGGTGAATCGTGGGGGATTCCTTGGCCCTCCGGCGCTTCGAGGAATGATGTCACGCTTGCGTTGGAGTTGGCAGGGGCCTCCTCCTACGCGGATCGACCCTTCTCCGTGCTCTCTCCCGGGGAGAAGACGCGTGTCATGCTTGCCCAGTCATTGATCGACAAGCCCCGTCTTCTTGTTCTCGACGAACCGCTTGCAAGCCTTGATCCCAAAAATCAGATGCTTCTGGTCGAGCATATCGAAAAATTAAGAAAAGAGACAGGAACCACGGTGCTGTTCATCGCCCATGACATCAATCCGCTCCTCGGCGTGATGGATCGAGTCCTTTTCATCGCGGGTGGCGGCGCCGCGCTCGGGACTGTCGACGAGGTGATCACCGCACCTTCGCTGAGTCGACTCTACGGGATGCGGATGGACGTCATCAGGACGGAGAAGCACGTCTTCATTGTCAGCTCCGAAGGCAATGTCACGGAGGCCGCCTGCCATGCTTGAACAACTCCTGAGTAACTTCAGTTACGACTTTGTCCGCAATGCCTTCTTTGCTGGCTCCATCGCCGCGATTCTCGGAGCGGTCGTCGGTTATTTCGTGATCATCCGGAACGTGGGATTTGCAGCCCATGCCCTTGCGCACATTGGATTTACCGGGGCCACCGGAGCTGCTCTGTTCGGACTCTCCTCCTTGCAGGGGATGCTGCTCATCAGTTGCGTGGCCGGAGCATTGATGGGGATATCAGGCAACAAACTCCATCGCAGTGAGCTTGCGGTCGGCATGGTCCTCTCCTTCGCACTCGGTGTGGGAACCCTTTTTCTGGCCCTTTACAAGGGGTTTGCCGGACAAGCCACGTCTATCCTCTTCGGCAACATCTTCGGGGTATCGCATACGCAGATCATGGCAACGCTGGCGCTTGCCATTGTCAGCCTCGTGGCCCTCGCCCTTTTCTCAAGGCGCCTGCTCTTCGCCAGTCTCCTGCCGGAGCTTGCCGAATCACGGGGCATCTCGCTGACCGCCCTCTCCGCGGCTTTCATGGTCATTCTTGGGATAGCCGTCACCTTGGCGAGTCAGGTTGTCGGGATCCTGCTTGTCTTCACCCTGGTGATCGGGCCCGCCGGTATCGCGGCGCGCTTCTGCCGAGGTTTTTGGAGCTCCATTGTCATCTCCATGCTCATCGGGCTCTTCTCTGTCTGGATCGGAATCCTGCTCGCCTGTCTCACCAACTGGCCGCCGAGCTTTTGGATAACGGCGATTATTTTCCTTCTCTACCTCATCGGGGAGGTGCTAGCTCGTTATGTCTATCGCTTGGAAAGGTGATGTTTATGGCCACATTCTTTTTTAAAAAACAATCCTGGGTTCTACGGCTTTTTGCAGCGTTCTTGGTGGGCCTCAACATGTCACTCCATGCCGACCCGGTCGACATTCCTGATCCCATCAACATCCTGAATCAGCAGAGACTGCTTGGAGAGTTTAAAGGGGGGCGCCCTCAACTCGAAACCAATGGTGTGGTCATGACCCTTCAGTCGATCTCTGATCTGCTTGGCAATGTGCAGGGGGGGCAAAAAGAGGGGGGAACTTATACAGGGCTTCTTAATTTGGGTCTGGCCGTTGATCTCCAGAAGGTGGCGGGATGGGAAGGAGCCTCTTTCAAGAATACGTGGCTTTGGCTCTACGGCAATGACGTCTCCAAGAACTTTATCGGCGACGCCTTCACGGCCAGCACGATCGCCGGAGCACCTGCCTGGCTCTTCGCGCTCTCCTCCATCTGCACCCATCGCAACTGCCTGCTTACCGCAGAACCTGACCATTCCTTTTTTTGCAACTGCCATGGATCAACTTTTGATGAAAATGGCAAGGTTACGGAAGGCCCGGCTAAGAGGAATTTGCCTGTTTTGGCGACCCGCGAGGATGAATTCCTGAATTTCTTGGTTACCGTGGTTGGTTGAGATAATGGACTTAAAATCAACGTCACTTCACTCGATCATTCAGAATTCCATCTCCCCTCGGGTCCTTTAATATCGAACCTGCAAAGGAGCAATGTGATTCCATGACAAATCCGTTGCACAACGGGACTGGAATATTTCACTTTATGCCTCTACTGAAGACGTTTCCCATGAATCGCCGCACAGCATTACTCTATCTGTTTTGCGGCTTTATCTCCTTGGAGCCGCTATGGTCAGATACCCCGAATTTGGCTGCCGCGCCATCCTCCTCGCCGATTCCCATGTCTTCATCTGCGGATACCGGAAGCAACAGTGTCACCCAAGAGCAGATGTGGAATCTGCATGGCCAGAACACGGATATTTACCAGTACAACCCTGGTTTTCCCGCTCAATACACGGGGCCTTACAGCCTGATTGGCACACCGCAGGTCGAGGAGACTGTTTCCGCCGACATCATGCTCGGACTGCGACTCTGGCAGGGAGCCCAGTTCCATGTCGACGGGATGATGTTTCAGGGCTTCGGGTTGAGTAATGTTCACGGCGTGGCGGCGTTCCCGAGCGGTGAGGCTTTCAAGGTAGGCACCTGGTCGCCGGAGTTTATCATGCCGCGATGCTTCGTCTCACAGGTTTTCGGATTTGGGGGGCCCAAGGAGGCGATCGCCGATGACCAGACCCATCTGGCCGGCATGGAAGACATCTCAAGGCTGACGGTGACCGTGGGTAAAATGAGCGTCTATGATATCTTTGACGTGAATACCTATGCGGATAGTCCCCGAACGCAATTCATGAACTGGGCATTCATGGCCAATGCCGCATGGGATGCCCCTCAAGATGCGGATGGTTTCATCACCGGCATTGCCTTTGACTTCAACCAACGCGATTGGGCTCTGCGCTACGGGTTCTTCCAGGTGCCCGATGTCCTGAATAGTCTCTATGAAGATACCAATTTCACCCAGGCCTGGTCGCAGGTCATCGAGGCGGAGCGCCGCTTCTCGATCAACGATCACCCGGGCAAAGTCCATTTCCTGGCCTTCCTTGAAAGGGCCCATATGGGTTACTATCAAGATGCCATCGATAACGCTCCCCAGAACGGAGGAACGCCGAACATCGCAACCTCAGCCTATAACCTGAAATACGGATTAGGCATCAATGCTGAACAGGAGATCGTGAAGGATGTGGGAATTTTCTCTCGTCTTGGCTGGGGTAATGGGCAGACCGAGAACTGGGGATACACCGATTGCGATTGGACGGCCACCTTGGGATTGAGTGTCACGGGCAGCTACTGGAATCGCTCCAATGACACTTTCGGCACGGCTTTTGCAATCGATGGTCTTTCGCCCGTCCATGCCGCTTACTTTAATGCCGGCGGAACTGGGTTGGTACTTGGCGATGGTGCCCTGAACTATGCCACCGAGCAGGTCTCCGAGACATACTACAGCTTCCAAGTCACCAAGGGGGTCGCCTTGACCCTGGATTATCAGTTCATCAACAACCCGGGCTACAATTGCGTTCGAGGTCCAGTGAACGTTCTCGGTGCCCGGGCTCACTTCGAATTTTAAGATGAAATCGTTAATGGCTAGAACCGTAATTACTCTGTAAATCTGATTTTCCCCAAAATTTTCGAAAGCACATGGATTCAACACTACTTCTGAAATCCCAAGTCGCCGGCATCTTGCTTTCCGTTTTTGCATTCTCGATGACTCTGCGCGCCGAGACGGCAACGAATGCATCCACCAACCTTCCCTCGGTTATCTTGAGCGACACGCAGGTCAAGGCCATCCAGAAGGGACGGCTCGGTGAACATTCCTTTGTCAGGAAAGTGGAGGCGCTTGGCAGCATCGATTTTAACGAGGATGCCACGGTCCAGATCTTTCCCAACTATCAGGGTAAGATCATCAAGACCTTTGCAAAACTCGGGGATACGGTGCATGAGGGGGAGCCGCTTTTCACGGTCGATAGTCCGGATCTCTTGCAGGCTGAATCTACCCTGATCGGAGCCGCGGCAGTCCTGGATCTCACCAGCAAGGAGCTAACAAGGGCCCAAAATCTTTATAAAACAGGGGAGGGGGTAGCTCAACGCGAGTTGGAGCAGGCTACCTCTGATCAGCAGTCCGCCGAGGGGGCGCTGAAGTCGGCGCGTGAAATCGTGGGAATCTTTGGGAAGAGTGAGGGTGAGATCGATCAGATCATCGCAAGCCGCACGGTCGATGGTGTCCTCGTCGTGAAGAGCCCTGTCAACGGGAAGGTCACTGCCCGCAATGCCCAGCCCGGCCTTCTTGTTCAGCCGGGTGTCTCTCCTGCCCCCTATACGGTCTCCGATCTATCACACAAGTGGCTTGTGGCCAATGTTTCCGAGATCAACTCGCCCTTGCTACGCATGGGCCAAAAGGTCTCCGCCAGAGTGATGGCCCTGCCTGGTCATGACTTTGAGGGTCACATTACGGCGATCGACAGCGCCTTGGATCCAAATACCCATCGTCTGATGGTCCGAAGCGAGATCCTTGATTCCAAGAATGAGCTCCGTCCCGGAATGATGGCTAATTTTGTCATTGAGGTCGGGAAACCGAAGGAAGAGCCGGCCATTCCTGTGAACGGGGTTGTTCGCAACGGCGATGGGACGATGGCTGCCTGGGTGACTGCCGACGGCCACCATTTCACCCAGCACATCATCAAGGTTGGACAGCAGTCCGATGGCCTCTATCGCGTTATTGAAGGGCTGACACCCGGGGAGACCGTGGTGACCGATGGGGCTGTGTTTCTCAATAACATGCTCCAGGCGCCGGTCGACGACGACTAGTCATTCCAGCAGTTACGAAAAGAGGCCAACTCCATGCTCTCACCCGTCATCGCCTTTTGCCTGAGTCGCCGTGCGATCGTTGTCATGGCCCTGATCGGCTTTGTGGGAGCGGGGGTGTTGGCTTTCCAGAAACTTAATATCGAGGCCTATCCGAACCCGACTCCGGTTACCCTCGAGATCACAGCCCAAGCAGCCGGCCTCTCCGCGGAGGAGATGGAAAAATATTATACCACGCCGATGGAGATCGCCCTCTATGCGACTCCGGGCGTCGAGATGATTCGATCCACCTCATTTTACGGCCTCTCCTTTGTTCGTGTTCTCTTCAAATACGGGATTGATTACAACTTTGCCTTTGCCCAGGCCGCCGTCGCACTCCAACAGAATGTCTCGCTCCCCGGCGGGCAGGTTCCCCAGATCCAGCAGAACAGCGCCACCGGTGAGATCTACCGCTATCAGGTTGTGGGGCCCCCTCATTTCGGTCTGACAAACCTGCGCACCGTTCAGGACTGGATCGTGGCACGCCGACTGCTGACGATTCCCGGCATCGTGCAGATCAATAGCTGGGGGGGGACGACAAAGGAATTCGACGTCAATGTGGATCCTGAAAAACTGCAGTCCTACAACCTCACGGTTCCCCAGATCCTGACTGCCATCGGGAATGCCAACATCAATGTCGGTGGCCGCGAAATCACCATCGGCCAGCAGTCGATCAATATCCGCGGTATCGGACTCATCAATGACGGGGGGGATGACGATCTTGCCATGGGGAACAAGGTCGGAGACATCGAGAACATCGTGCTGAGTCAGTCGAACGGCGTTCCTGTTCTTGTGAAGGATGTTGCGAAAGTGAGGGTCGGTTACGTTCCCCGTCTCGGCATCTGCGGTCGCGATCATGACAATGATGTCGTGGCTTCCATCGTGGTGATGGGTCGCACCGGGAAAACAGCGGAACTGCTCCCCAAGGTTAAGGAAGAGATCGCAAAAATGAACCGGGACGGAAGCCTTCCCTCTGGCGTCAAGCTTGTCCCTTTTTACGATCGAAGCACTCTCACCGCGGTCACGACCCACACGGTGCTGCACAACCTCCTCTTTGGCTGCATTCTTGTCTTCCTGATCCAGTGGATCTTTCTCGGGGATCTGCGCAGCGCCATCATCGTCGGTGCAAATATCCCATTCGCCCTCTTCTTTGCCATCATGATGCTCGTCATGGCGGGAGAGAGTGCAAACCTGCTCTCCATCGGTGCCGTTGACCTCGGCATCATCGTGGATTTTGCCGTGATCCTTGTGGAGAATATCTTCCGTAATTTCCAGAAGGATTCCACGGGGAAGGAACTCCTGATTCATCGTCTTTCCAAAGGCTTTTACGGGGCTGATCCCACCAGGTCCCTGACATCGACACCCGATCCCGGTTGGACAGACCGGCTGAAGCTGATCCTGATCAGCGCCCTTCAGGTTGATAAGGCGGTGCTTTTCTCCGCGCTGATTACCGTGGCCGGGTTTGTTCCACTCTTCACGATGGAAGGTGTCGAGGGGCAGATCTTTGGCCCGATGGCCCGGACCTACGGATATGCCCTGTTGGGAGCACTCATCTCCACCTTCACCGTGACGCCTGTTCTTGCATCCTTCCTGCTCCCAAAGGAGGTGAAGGAGACCGAGACCTTTGTCGTGCGTTTCCTGCACAATCTCTACAATCCGGTGCTTCGGTTTGCCCTAGCCCGCCGTAAGCTTATCGTTGCAGGAGCTGTGGCTTTTCTGGTGTTGGCCGGAATCTGCGGTTCGAGGTTGGGCAGCGAGTTCTTGCCGCAACTCGAGGAGGGAAATTTCTGGATCCGTGCCTCCATGCCAACGACCTTATCCTTGGAAGATGGAGAGGCTCCCACGAGTAAGATGCGGGACATCCTCCTGAAGCATCCGGAGGTGATCACCGTGGTCTCCCAGCATGGGCGACCCGATAATGGCAGCGACGCCTCCCCTTTTTCGAACGTCGAACTATTTGTTCCTCTCAAACCATTTGACCAATGGCCGAAGGGGCTCACCAAGGAGAAGCTTACCAAGCAGATTGAATCCGAGTTCAAGGAAGCTTTGCCTGGGGTGAATTTCAACTTCTCCCAGTACATTCAGGACAACATCGAGGAGGCCATTTCTGGAGTGAAGGGAGCCAACTCGGTGAAGGTGATCGGACCGAATCTGGAAAAACTCGAAGAGATCGCCGCGCAGGTGAGAGATGAAATGGCCAAGGTACCCGGCATTGCCGACCTCGGGATCTTTCCATTGCTCGGTCAGCCCAACCTGAATATCCGCGTCGATCGGGCCAAGGCCGCCCGCTACGGTCTTAATTCCGGGGATGTGAATTCGCTGATTCAAGCATCCATGGGCGGGGCTGTCGCGACGACCGTTCTGGAGGGGGACCGCCAGTTTGGTGTTGCGGTCCGATTTGCCGAAGGGTTCCGCGACGATGTGGAAAAGATCGGGAACATCAAGGTTGCCTACCAGACTCCTTCCGGAACGAACGCCTATATTCCGCTCAAGGAACTTGCCGATATCTCCCTCAATACCGGGGCATCGTGGATCTATCACGAAAGCACCCAGCGCTTCATTCCGATCAAGTTCAGCGTTCGTGGCCGGGACCTTGGCGGAACGGTCACGGAAGCCCAGCAACGGATAGAAAAGAATGTGAAACTGCCAAGCGGTTACCGCATGATCTGGTCTGGGGAATTTGGCGATCTTCAGGAGGCGCAGAAGCGTTTGGAGATCATTGTGCCGGTCAGCCTTCTGCTGATCGCCGGCCTTCTATACTGCCTCTTCAGCTCTTACATGGAGTGTTTGCTTACCTTTTGCGGGATTCTCTTCTCCGTGGCCGGTGGAGTGATCGCCCTGTATGTCACCGGATTGAACTTCAGTATTTCCGCCGCCGTTGGATTTATTTCCCTGCTCGGGGTATCCGTAATGAACGGGATCCTGCTGCTGAGCTATTTCAAACAGGCCAGGATCAAGGGAGGGAAGCTCGTGGAGATCATGTTCCAGTCTGCTTCCACGCAGATGCGCCCGTTGATGATGACCAGTCTCTCGGCTTGTATCGGGCTGCTACCAGCAGCAATCTCGACAGGGATTGGCAGTCAGGTTCAGAGACCCCTGGCAACGGTGATCGTCGGAGGAATGCTCCTGGGTCCCATTCTGCTGCTCATCATCGTTCCTGTCCTGAAGATCATGTCCATGGGGAAGCTGGAGCAGGAAGTTCCACCGGATTCTGAACCCGCCTGAGAACTAAAATGAAGGCGCCCCAACTTCTCCTTCTACTCATGGCAAATGGTGTGCTCTCTCTCCCGCTTGTTCATGGGGAATCTGCCTCGAGTCATCCATCCGAACGTGGTGAAGGCGAAAAAACGGGCGATTCATCATCGGCTGAATCAGCATCATCTCATCATGCCTCCATTGGAGCTGATCACCCGGACTCCTCTCGTAAGGATCATGAATCACCAGCTACCCACGGTGCAAAAGCCGGTGAATCAAGCCAAGCATCCCCTGTAAAGCAACCGAAACAGGAGAACCCGTCAAAGGCCTCCTCCCCCTCTCGGGAACGTCATCCGTTGCAGAATCAAGTCTCTGAAGCTCCCGCTGGGGTACCTGAGGATCATGCAAAAACGGCTCCCCGCGTCTCCGGAGACGCCTCATCTGCTTTGCCCCCCAAGGTGCTCAAAAGCAGTCACGACGTTAAGAAGTCAAAGTCCTCCCCCCACCCGAGCCATCAATATGAAGCCTCTGCTCATCAGCATGAGGCGACTCAAGAAGGGAGAACGGAGCAATCCTCCGCTCACGGCCAGGGTGCAGGAAGTCTGAAGGCCTCGACGCCGAATGATCTTAGCTCCCTCAAGGTGCCTCCCTTCACTGGAGGAGCACCCAAGCCAACGGCACCGTCATACAAGCCGCCGGCTCTTGGCGGACCCGCTCATCCACATCAGGGAGTTCTCCATGGTGTCGGCATCTCGGCTTCAAGTCCCCTTGGGCAGGTTTCAACTGTCGCATCCAAATCTTCGGCAGCGGGGATCAATGGAACCGGAATGAAGAATCCGAACCGCTCAGGAGCTCAAATCCCATGAACAGGCCCTCCCCCAACCCTACCCAGCGATCCCTGGGTTCGATCGTGCTTCTCGCCGCTGTGTTTCTCGCAGGGTGCGCCATGGGGCCCAATTTCAAAAAGCCAACTCCTCCCCCGGACCAGGGTTACACTAAAAAGCCGATCTCCAACCCCGTTGGCTCGAAAGGAACGATTGGGGGAACCGATCAGCATTTCGTCCCTAATCTCGATATACCTGCCCAGTGGTGGGAGCTCTTCCACTCCAGGCAACTGAATGCTCTGGTTCAGGAGTCGCTCAACAATAATCCAAATCTCCTGGCGGCACGGGCATCCCTGAAACAGGCCAAGGAGAATGTCTATGCCCAGTATGGCTACTTCCTACCGAGCGTCTCGGCAGGTTTGTCGGCTTATCAGTACAACGCTTCCCAAACTCTATCTCCCGTACTTAATCAGAATAATTTCAATTTTGCCCTGTTGACCCCTCAGGTGAATGTCGGCTTCGTGCCTGATGTTTTCGGACTCAACAGGCGCACCGTCGAATCACTGCGAGCGCAGCAGGAGCAGCAGCACTTCGTGGTGGAAGCAACCTACATCACCCTCAGCGCGAATGTCGTGGAGGCGGCCATTCAGGAGGCTTCCCTGCGAGGACAGGTGGAGGCGACGCAAAAAGTCATCGGGGTGAATCAGAAGATGGTTGATTTGCTGAAAAAGCAGGTGGCCTCGGGTTATGCCAGCCGGATCGCCCTTGCCCAGCAGGAGGCTCAGTTGGCACAGGCCATAGCAGCCCTGCCTCCGCTCGAGAAGTTATTGGCACAGCAACGTGACCAACTCTGCATGCTGATCGGTCGGATGCCGGGACAGGACCCGGAGGCGACATTCCACCTCTCCGAGCTGGAACTCCCTCGGGATCTCCCCCTGACGGTTCCCTCCCGCCTCATCGAGCAGCGACCCGATGTGCTTCAGGCCCAGGAGAATCTTCATTCGGCCAGCGCGCAGGTTGGTGTTGCGGTGGCAAGCCGCCTGCCGAACTTCCAACTGGGAGGCAACCTTGGCACGGCAGCCACCCAGGTGAGCCAACTCTTCGCCAGTGGCAATCCTTTCTGGATGGTCGGGGGGGCGCTCGCGCAGCCGATCTTTGAGGGAGGAACGCTGTTGCATAAGGAGCGCGGCGCCCGCGCGGCTTTGCGTGCTGCGGGAGAGCAGTACAGGGCCGTCGTCCTGACCGCAGCGCAGAATGTCGCGGATACGCTTCATGCCCTCGAGCAGGATGCCGCAGCTCTCCGAGCGGCCAAGGATGCTGAACTTGCAGCCAAGAAGATGCTGGATTTGACCACCCAGCAGGCCCAGGCAGGGTATACCAATTCACTCGCCCTTCTAGCGGCGGAGCAGGGCTATCAGCAGGCCGAAATCAACCTCGTTCAGGCAGAGGCCAACCGATTCGCCGACACGGCGGCCCTTTTCCAGGCGCTTGGCGGGGGGTGGTGGAACAATCCTGCGGAGAAGAAGGGATAATGCGGCAGTCATGGATCGCAGGGAAAATGAATTCATAATCGCGGACCGCGATCCGGATTCCGTCCGTCAATTTTTCAACGGGTGGGCTCTTTACCGGCGCATTGTCGACAACGATTACCTCTGCCATCGCTCGGTACGCGGGGCTCTGGGCCAGTGGTTTGAGAATTTCGAACGACCTTTTTCCTTCCTTGATCTCGGCTGCGGTGACGCCGAATTCACCACGGGACTCCTCAAGGGAAAGTCACTGCTCTCCTACACCGGGATGGATATCTCACCGGTGGCGCTCGATCTGGCGGCCAAAAACACGCAGGATCTTTCGGTGCCCTGCAGCCTGCACGAGGGGGATTTTCTTTTGAGTCTTCCGACGCTTCCGGAGGTCTACGACATCATCTACATCGGTTTGTCGCTGCACCACCTACCGCGACGTGAGAAGGAGTTCTTCTTCGGCGAACTTCGTCGCAAGATCTCCCCCGGAGGCGTCCTGCTGATCTTCGATCCCGTCCTCACCCCCGGAGAAACCAGAGACTCTTACATGGGGCGCTGGGTCGATCATGCGCGCTGGTCTTGGAAAGCCCTCTCCGTGGAGGAAGTTGCGGGGGCCGTACAGCACGTCACCACCTCCGATTTTCCCGAGGAGATCACCACACTGAATCGGATGGCAGTCAATTCTGGCTTCAAGCCCGCTGAGATTCTTTTCTCCGATCGGACCGATTTCTACGCCCTCATGGCGTTCAATCAGGCTTAAGACGTTCAAGCAGGCTTGAAATCCCACCGGAGTTGACGGGGCTCGAATACGATTGCTCCCAATCGGGAGCACCAACCGAGTAAAAATCGTGTAAAATCCTCCGGGGGATTCTGATTTTGGTGTTTTTCAGCAAAAAAAGGCCTTCACCTCAGAATTTCAGCGGTAGATGCCCTGCGATTGGCGCCAACTGCGTCCAATACCTCTCTTTGGCGGAAAAGACGGTGTTTGCCTAGTTTGTAGCTAGGAAGGAGTCCCATCTGAACATATCGCTGGAGCGACCGTAATGAGATGCCGAGCCATCTTGCAGCCATCCTAGAGTTGATGAATTCCGAGTGATCCTGTGCTTCCGGTACATCCTTTTTAGGCAAGCAAACCGTGATGAGACGGCAGATGGCTTCTGCTAGTTCCTGCGAGCATTGAATGACTTCGACATTTGTGCGCTGTGGATTTGTGGACATGTCCTCTCACTTAACCCATTCAGGAAAACCGAACGTCTTTTTTTGACTCTTCAAGGCTTTCTGGATTCCACGCTATAAAGGGGAGGGCTACTATCAAACTTTCCCACGCCGGGGCGCGTTATTGCGTCATGTTAGAGATCCATCCATTGACCGCATGGTTTTAATGTGTCACTTTGAGCACATGATCGCCATCACCATCAGAGATCTCCACATGAAGACTGGGGACTGGGTCCGCAAGGCGGCTCGCCGCGACGGGATCGTTGTCCTCGACAGGAAGCAACCCGTCGCCAAAATCATCCCGTTTTCGGAGGCTGATGCCGGCAAGTCTTTCGCTGAGCGTCCGCTGGTAAAGGGTTTTGCGAGGATGCCGCGACGAGAGATGGATTCGGCTCGCTTCATTTCAGACGACAGGGATAGGGGATGATCTATTTCGATACGGCCTATTTGGCGAAGTGCTATCTCAATGAGCACGGAAGCCCTGAGGTGAAGGAACTCGCTGCTGAAGACGGCAGGGTAGCCTGTTGTGAGTACGGTCGTATCGAGCTGGCTGCCACCTTTCACCGGAACCTTCGCCAGAAATCGATCACTCCTGCTGAATACCGCCTTCTCTGGAAACAATTCGATCTGGACGATGAGAACGGGATCTGGAGCTGGCTACCTGTGAATCAGGATTTGCTCGCCGATGTGACGAACCGATTCAGAAAATTAGCACCGTCGGTCTATTTGCGCTCGGCAGACGCGCTCCATCTGACATGTGCTGTGCAACATGGGTTCAAGAAAATCCATAGCAACGACGGTCACTTGCTAGCTGCCGCAAAAGCTTTTGGAATCAAGGGTGTGAACGTGGTCCCCTAGCCGGTAACCAATCCATTCAGGAAAACCGATCGCCGCTTTGGATGCTTTGAGGTTTTTTGGATTACGGGCTGAGCCTTGCTGCTATCCAAATCATGTTGTTTATCACGATGTGATAAAATGAACTCATAGTTCATTTCATGCCTCTAAAGTAAACTTTTAGGTTGAATCGATTATACCCGAAAGGGTGCGTTTTCTTAAAATAAATCATTGCTACTCCCTATCGGGTATAATAATTATCTAAAAAAGAAAATTATACCCTATCGGGTTTATTTATGAACGACACATTGATTCAGTTCGTGAAAGCCAAGCGAAAGGCCTTGGGTTTGAGCCAGCTTGAGTTGGCAGATCGGGCCGGGCTTGGACTGAGGTTCATTCGTGAATTGGAACAGGGGAAGCAAACCCTTCGCCTCGACAAGGTCAACCAGGTGATGGCGCTCTTCGGTCACAGGATGGAGCCTGCGCCATTTCGCAAGGAGGTAGGCAATGAGAAGAGCTGAAGTTCTGCTGAATGATCGTCCCGCCGGACTTCTGGAGGAGATGGAGGGTGGATACCATTTCACCTACCATCAGAATTACCTGAAGGAACCGAATGCTCTGCCTGTGAGTTTGTCTCTCCCTCTTCGGGAAGAACCTTACGAGGACAAGAGGCTTTTTCCATTTTTTGATGGGCTGATCCCGGAAGGTTGGTTGCTCGATATCGCCGAAAGCACTTGGAAACTGAACCCACGGGACCGGATGGGGTTACTATTGGCCTGTTGCCGTGACTGCATTGGCGCGGTGGGTGTCGTGCCTGTCAAAGAAGAGTTGAGCCATGAGTGAGCAGTTCTGCAAAATCTGTCTCGAGGCCCTCCGGGACGGAGTGTCCGATTACCATCCCTCCTGTTCTCGGAAGCTGTTTGGATCGTCACAGCCGCCCAAGCTTCCCTATTCAGCAAAAGATCTTGATGCGCTGGCGGAGCAGGTGATCCGGCAGCACATTGCTGTTCCCGGAGTCCAGCCGAAGCTCTCACTCCACCTTGCCCGCTCCGGGCGATCCGATTCGGGCCGACTGACCCTTGTTGGCTTGGAGGGAGGGTACATTCTGAAGCCCTCAGTGGAGAGATTTCCTGAAATGCCGGAGTTGGAGCATCTCACCATGCGCATGGCCCGATCTCTGAGGATCGAGACGGCGGAGTGCGGGCTCATTGATCTTGAGGATGGCAAAAGGGCACTGATCGTTCTTCGTATGGATCGAGTGAAAGGCGAGAAGCTCGCCATGGAGGACATGTGCCAGCTTGGCGATAAACTTTCCGAGGAAAAGTACCGAGGCTCCATGGAGAGCGTCGGCAGGATCATACTGAGGTACTGCACCAATCCGGGATTTGATGCCCTAAGATTCTACGAGGTGATGCTCTTTTGCTTCCTCACAGGCAATGCAGACATGCATTTCAAAAACTTTTCCCTGATCCGTACACCGGAGGGAGAGATCCGTTTTTCTCCCTCCTACGACCTGTTGCCGACCCATCTGCTTTTGCCATCAGATACCGAGGAATCGTCGCTCACGATCAACGGCAAGAAGAAGCGACTTGGGCTTAAGAACTTCCTGGCCTGCGGAGAGTCCCTTCAGCTCACGGAGCGTCAGATGGTCAATTCCTTGCGTCGGTTGGAGAAGGGATTGCCGGGTCTTTTGTCCGTGATTGAACGGGGATTGTGTTCCCGTGAGGCCAAAGATCGCTATCGAGAATTGGTATTGGATCGCTGGGAACGGTTGGGGAGGAGTATCGAAAATGCCGTTGGGTGATATCCGAATAGGGGGTTGTTTCTGACAGCACACGCATTCTCGATGCCTCCTCGGTGAATGAGCGAGGGGTATTCAGCGGTGATCCCTCCTTCGAAAGGTAACAAAAGGTAACAGAAATCTGGCCAACGGGGCGCTATTTGGCACAAATGATGGGAAGAGCTTCATCGCCCGCGGGGCCTGTATTTATCAGGATAAAAGAGGGAAAGACCACTCTTTGGATCCCACCGGAGTTGACGGGGCTCGAACCCGCAACCCCCGCCGTGACAGGGCGGTGCTCTGACCAATTGAGCTACAACTCCAGGGATCCACGGCGGAATGCCGAGGGGTGATAATCATCCATGCATTCGCGTTTCGGGCAATCTTTTTTGTGACTTTCCTCTCGTTAACGGGCATTCTCGTGCCAACAACCCCATGGCCTATTCATCCTACGCAGCATTTCTGAAAGCTCTCGAAGATGCGGGGGAGCTCCGGCGCATCAGCGATCCGGTGGCTACGGAACTGCAGATCACGGAACTTGCTGACCGCGAGATGAAGTCTCCCGGCGGAGGGAAGGCCCTCCTGTTCGAGAAGCCGACGATCAACGGGAGGATCTCGGAGTTTCCCCTGGCGATCAATGCCCTTGGTTCCAAGCGACGCATGGCGATGGCCCTCGGTCTCGACTCCGTGGATGATCTCGCCTCCCAGTTCGAGTTCCTGATGAAGGCGAAGCCGCCGAAGAGCTTCAAGGATGCGTTGAAGCTGCTCCGCAACGGCATTGATCTGATCCACGCCCGTCCTCGGATGGTCAAGAGCGCCCCGTGTCAGGAAGTCATCCATCGCATGGGTGAGGGGGGCGAGGGAGAGCCATTTTCACTTGATCATCTGCCGATTTTGAAATGTTGGCCGCAGGACGGGGGACGCTTCATTACCCTGCCGACCGTCTACACCAAGGATCCCGACACTGGTGAGCGGAATGTCGGCATGTATCGCATCCAGATTTATGACGGAGAGACCACCGGCATGCACTGGCAGGTCCACAAGGTTGGCGCGCGCCATGGGAAGCGTTACTATGAGCGCGGCGAGAAGATGCCCGTCGCCATCTGCCTCGGAGGCGATCCGGCCTTCACCTTGGCGGCCACGGCGCCCCTCCCTGATGGGATCGACGAGATTCTCTTTGCCGGATTCGCCCGCAAGAAGTCTGTCGACCTCGTGAAGTGCGTCACCCAACCGTTGGAAGTCCCCGCAGAGAGTGATTTCGTGATCGAGGGATACGTGCAACCGGGCGAGACGCGTCCGGAGGGGCCCTTCGGCGACCATACGGGATTTTACACGCCGGTTGACGAGTACCCTGTCTTCCATGTCACGGCGATCACCCATCGCAAGGAGGCAATTTACCCGTGCACGATCGTCGGCATTCCTCCCATGGAGGATTTCTACATGGGCGAGGCGAGCGTCAGGATCTTTCTTCCGATCTTCAAGATGAACTTCCCGGAGATCGTCGACATGGCCCTGCCGGCCGAGGGTACGTTCCACAATCTCGTCTTTGTCTCCATCCGGAAGCAGTATCCGTGGCAGGCCTTCAAGGTGATGCACGGCCTCTGGGGAATGGGGCAGATGATGTTCGCCAAGTACATCGTCGTCGTCGACGAGGACTGTGACGTGCAGAACACCTCCGAAGTCCTATTCCGATGGATGGCCAACAC
>Ga0164297_10002746_pt1 | contig 17089 bp, 15 predicted proteins | sample GEODES058metaG_FD_113539 | JGI IMG/M metagenome (GOLD analysis project Ga0164297, IMG submission 113539) | Dystrophic lake water microbial communities from Trout Bog Lake, Wisconsin, USA - GEODES058 metaG | ecosystem: Environmental > Aquatic > Freshwater > Lake | place: USA: Trout Bog Lake...
CATGCCACGTCAGCGCCGCCGTGCGCACGCGGCGACGGTGACCAGTTAGTTAGTGGATAGTTGATCGGCGAAAAGCTGAACAGTTAGTTAGTTGCTCAGATTGGGTAACTGTCAAAGGCCTGCAGCGCGTTTTTGGGCGGTTTCCGACCAAGTGCGCTCATTGCGTCCTTCCGCGCAAACCTGTGTGGGCAAACACGCCATGCGTGGCGCGTTTGCAAACCTGCGCAACGCTGCTGCTGAAGCCAGCAAGGAGGCGGCCGCTTCACTGCGTGCAGGGGCCAAGGAGTTGGCCGCAGCAAGCAAGGAGGCGCTCAAAGAGGCCGGAAGCCGCACAAAAGCCCTGTCCGAAGTGGTGGCCGCCAAAGTGGAAGTCGCGGCTGTGGCGGGCGCAGAGAAGACGCGTGCGCTGGCTGCAGTGGCGGCTGACAAGACCTCCGCGCTGGGCGACCGTGCCGCCAAGGCGCTGGCTGAGCGCGCGTCCCAAGCCAGCGCTGCGTTTTCCTCCAAGCTCGACCACGGCGGACACCACGGTGCGTGTTTTCTCTTGTACATCCCGAGTCGCGCTGTGGAGCGCAAACACAACTCCGTGTTTTCGTTCAACTACCGACATTCCAAAAGGAGGCACTCACGCGCAGCTGTGCACCCCGCCGTGCTTCTGTATCCATGCACTCCGCAGACGGCGACGACGCGGACGTGGTTGCACTCCGACGCGCGAGTGGTTCAGCGGTAGACCCGACACGTACGTTCGCACGTCCATCCTGCCGACAAATGCATATGCGGCTCACGCGTAGGTAACCCACCCACACGCAGTGCTTGCTGCTACGCGCGGTATCAAGCCCGTCACAGTGCGTGCTGAAGTCCTGGCGTCCACTCAACTGGGCGACGTCACTGCGGCTGTGAGCAACGTGCCGGTGCTTCTGGCCACTTGGAACCTGAACGGGCGGCCACCTCCACCGGAGCTGGATCTCACGCCGTGGCTCCGCTGTCCGGGCCTGTACGGGGATGGTGAGGCGATGCAGCCGGAGGTGGTGGTGGTTGCGTTCCAGGAGGTCATTCCGCTGACAGCCCAGAACGTGGTCCTGTCGCATGACACGCCCAACCTCGTGGCGCCCTGGGAGGCACTCATCGGCGCAGCTCTGAATAACAATAATGACAAGAGCAGCAGCACGGCCGCTGGGGACGCAACAGCGCGGTCTTATACGCACGTGACCAGCAAGCAGCTGGTGGGCGTCTACCTCTCCCTTTGGGTCGCATCCACATCTGCGGCGTCACTCCGAGACGTGCGCGTCGCATCCGTGTCCACGGGGTACATGTTCAACTTGCTGGGCAACAAAGGAGGATGCGCCGTGTTCTTCAGACTCAATGACACTCCGCTCGCCTTTGTCGGGGCGCATCTCTCCTCCGGCGATTCCGACGGCGCCGCCGCCAAACGAAGCGCAGACTGGGCGGAAATCACGTCCAAGCTGACATTCGAGCCGACCATGAGCGGAGGCGTGGCGGCATCTGAGGAGGCGAGTGTCGTCGAGAGCCTGGATACCGTTGCAGCCGCTTTCTTCTTTGGCGATTTGAATTACCGATGCAGCTTGCCTCCAGACCAAGCTTTCGCAGCAGCTGCTGCGGGTGAGTACGCCGCGTTGCTGGCAGCGGATCAGCTGCGCAGCGAGCAACTGGGTTTGAGGCCAGGTCCGTCTGGATGGAGCGAGCCTGCGATCAGTTTCCCGCCGACGTATAAGTACCGTCGCGGGACGGACATCCTAGCGGGGAGTAGCGCTGCTGCTGGCGCCACCGCCGACGCAGCCGCCGCTGACGGCGATGTGGCTGCTGATTTGTCGCCCGAAGCTCAAAAAGAGGAGAAGAAACGGCGCTCACCCGCATGGACGGACCGCGTCCTGTACCGGTGCTTCACGCCGTCCCCCGGTGGGAGTAGCAGTGGCGACGCGGTCGCGGTGGTGGGGTACACCTCATGCATGGCACTGACGACCAGCGACCATAAGCCAGTGGTTGCATCCTTCCTCGTACCGGCACGCACATTGAACCGCACCGCGCTAGCCGCAGCTGCAGAATCAGCAGCGGAGCGCGTGCGACAGCGCGAGGAAGCTGCAGCCGCTGCCAAAGCAGCCAAGGCGGCCGCCGATGCTGCCGCCGCACTCGCCGCCGCCGCCTCCGCCGCCGCCGCCGCAGCTTCATCAGCGCCAGCTGGTGCTGCTGGTGTCACGGTCTCCGGCTTGCCTGCTGACGGCAGTGCAATCACGCTGGCTGCTGCGGGCGCCGCTGGTGGTGGCGTGAGCCGACACCAGGTGACATTAACCAATGGGAGCGACGCAACCGCGCTGTGGTCAGTCTCAGGGGTTGATTCCACAGCGGAGCAGCAGGTGCAGCAAGGCGATGACGAGCAGCAGATGCCACCGTGGTTGCTTGTGGCGCCAGTTGAAGGCATCCTATTGCCGGGCGAAACGGTGGCCATCGAACTGGGCCTCCGTGACGATGATGGTGCCGGTAGCAGCACCGCGCACGCTGCACTTCTCGCGCTCCGCGTTGCTGGCGGACCGACGTTCACAACGCGCGTGGTGAGCGCTACACCACAAGGCACTGCTCAGCATCAGCATGCGCCTGCTGGTGTGCCGCCACCACTGCCGACACGACCATTGCCACCAATCCCGCAGGCGCAGCTTGCGCCTGTGCGTGTCTCTGACAGCGCGACCAGCATCGACGACGGGCAAGGGGCTGTCTTGACGCCACACACACCCACCCTTACAGCTGCCGCCCCAATGCCAGTCGAGACGTTGCCAGCAGTGGTGCCAGCTCAAGAGACGGAAGAGGATGGTGTTGATGGCGTGCATCACAGCCCGGATCCGCTGTTTGCGCCGACATCTGTAGGCGAGACTGGGGATGTGTTGTTTGCAGATGTGCCACCATCGACGCCGCGGTCACCGTCATTTCGTGGTGTGGGTGCAGCGGAAGAGCTGCCGCCGCCGCCGCCGCCTCCGCCGCCCCCGCCCCCGCCTCCGATGGGAGGGTTTGACGGGCTTATGGATATTCCACCACCGCCGCCTACGCCGCCGCCAGCTGCTGCATCTTTGAATGATGATCTGGAGCTCTTCGCGGCGTCAGCGCCAGGCGAACAGGCTAGCAGCGATGCGCTATTCATGCCTCCTCCTCCACCACCACCGCTTGCACCGCAGGGGCCAAGTGAGGAGGGCAATTTGTTGGACCTTTGAATTGCGACCAGCTTGAATGCATTCCGGAACTCGACGCACAAAATGTCCAGGCGTAGCGCCATTTGCCTGCACATCCACAAATTCGCATCCCTTCGCCAGGCGCACAATAAATGTCTGGTCATGGCGCTGCGCAGCGCGCATTTCCTGACCTCGCTGACACATTGGACAAAGATGCAGACGGCGCACGCGTCGCTGCTGGCGTTTCCGAGTCGCCCGGATCGTCTCTTGAAGCTCACGCACGCAGCAGCCGCTTGGGTGTCTGTTCCACCTGCGCAGCCGCTGCTGCTAAATACACATGTCCACGTTGCGGCGTCCGCAGTTGCAGCGCCCCGTGTGTAGCTGCTCACAAGACAGCGACCGCGTGCAGCGGGAAGCGAGACGTGACCGCCTATGTGGCCATAGCCGCTATGGACGACACGATATTGCGTTCAGACTTGGTTCTGTTGGAGGACACGGAGCGCGTGACTGTGGCTGCAAAGCGGGCGAGAAGCACAGCGCAGCTAGGCGGAGGCGGTGGAGGAGGAGGCCAGGCGTCGGACGCTCAACCGAGCAAGCCGCCGCAACACGCGTTGAAGCTCGCTGCGGTGCGTCCATGCACCCTTGTTGTGCGCCGAGCGCGTTCAAAGGGAGTTTGCGCTGACAGGGGGAGTGCACACGCTGCTCAGGTTGCAAAGACACGAGGCACGGAGGTGTTGTTCCAGCCGACGGGCATGTCACGGCGGAGCAGTAATCGAAGCAAGGTGGAACATGCGACGCAGGTGCGGAATGCTAGGAGAGGATGGGCGCAAAAGAGATATGCAGTCTCTCGCCATGGCTGACCACATGCGTGTGCATCATTCGTCCAGAGCATCACGTGGACAGTGGAGTGGGTGTTCCCTACAGCGTCACCTGAGATCCGGTTGACCAGCGCAGTGCATGAGGGCACGACGCTAAGGTACGCAGTGCGGGCATCTGATGGCCAATGTTTGACGCACAAGGCTTAATCGACGCGCCCCGTTTCAATGATCCCTAGACACGTACTCCGCATGCTACTGCAACCGCCCCAGGCTGGCGACACTGCACCGAAACAGCATGGCGGCGGTGGCGCTTACGGAGTGAATGCGACAGTTCGACATGCTCTGCGGTCCATCTCCGCCTCCATCGACGACCACGAAGAAGCGTCGTCAGCCGCACACACCCTTGTGTTCTTGCTTCCCAAAGTCGGCGTGCCTGCATGTGCAGGCAAGTTGTTCGTCAAACTAGATGCAGACGCCCCGTTATCCGCCGCCTTGGCTGGTTGCTGGCTCGTCGAATTCCCGACAGTAGTTGTGCTGCCTGGAAGCGACGCTGCAGCGTATAAGATCGCGGCTACACCTGCGCCGGAGGCGGCGATGCCAGACAACAAGTGGCTCTGAAGGACGGCTCGTCGGCCTCCACTCTCATGTCCTCCCTTCGCACGTACGTTCGCACTGCGCGTGGTTCATGCACTGCTGCACACGCGCACTCCATGGTGGCACCTGAGTGAGCGTCACCCAGCCGTTGGTCAGACGTGAAGCGCCCTGCCGCGGTTCACCTTGTCAAGGTCCACAGGGGCGCTTGGTGGACTTGGGTTCTCGCACTTTTGTGCGAACGAGGCCTCTCTCTCTCGTTGGAGTGTGCCGTTTCGGACAGAACGCCCACCCATCGAGACGGGCATTGCAAGGCACGTGGTTCCGCACCGCGGTGCAGTGCTGGAGGGGTCCCAACTTTGCACGTGGGTGCCTACGCCCTGCGACCAAATGCCAGGCACGGCGCATGCAAGCTCGGCGCCAGCACATCGCGACGATGGCGCGGCTCAGCACTCGCATCAGCTCGGCAGCTGTGTGGGCGCGCGTTCCTCCCTCGCGCCGCTCGGTGAGCCGGAGCCAATAACACCGCCCATCCAGGGTGATGCTGGCGTGCCCCCGGCAATGCCGGCCAGCGCATGCGCAGTTCGCAAGCGCAAAGCCGACGTGTCATCCACAGCGGTGACACAGACTGCGAAGCGGGCTGTGTCCGCTGCTCTTGACGCGCGCGGGGGGCCAAAGCAGGAGGGCGCTGTGTCCTCCGGGCGCTTGTTGCTGGCTGTGTGGGCCGCGGCGGTGGCCAGTCTCACTCGCGGCCGGTGCAGCCCCAGTGAAGGGGCTCAGGCCGCGGCGGTGGTGCTGTTCGTGCGGTTCAAGCGCACGCAGCGGAGCCGCAGTGAAGAGTCAAGCGGAGAGGAAGGCGGCTGCGTGCACACTTCGGGGCCCTGCAGCGCCGCTCCTTGCGCAAGCCCGGACTTGGACGCGAGTGTGGGTGTAGCCAGTGACTTTGTCGTGGTGAGTGAAGACGCGGCCTACTTGGCGGCCTCCCTCTGGTGCGCTTTCGACTCGTCTTGCTCTGTGGACCGCGCAGTGTACGAACAAATATCTGACCATATCTTTTTGGGACCGCGTTTCCCCCCCCGCAGGCTGGCCACCAAACTAGTGGACCATCAGCTGGGTGTGCCTGGCGCACGGGTGATGAGCATCGCGACAGGACTCGTGCCTTTCGAACAGCTGGTGACTGCGCGCAACGCAGCCATGGCAAGCAGCTCACTGACGGACACGCCGCTGACGCCATCAGCATGCCCGCCGGAGCAGCGGCAGCGCAATAGCTCCGTCATTGCGATAACGAATGACGGGAGCTGCCCCATAAGCGCGGCGTGTGGACCAGCGACCAAGGTGTTGAAGGCGTGTGAGGCCGAAATCGGGAACGCGCTGGGATGGGCGCTGGCTGCGGGGCTGAGCGTCGTCAACCATGATGAGTAGGGTGCGGGCGGGGCGCGCTGGAGGATGCAAAGCGCGTGTGGACTGGACATGAGCGGAACAGAGGAGAATTCGCGGAGCTTCGAAGCGCAGCGCAATTAATTAAACGACTATTGCTGGGATCCGCGGTGCTCCTGGGCCGCCGTCAACCATATCTCCAATGATGGGTGTCTAGCGTAAATCCCATGGGGTAATGACCGTGCAGCCAGGGCAAGCACTGGCCAACAGCACAGCCTTGCCATAAGCCCCGATGCCATTCTTGTAGACATTCAGCATCGTCAGCGTCTTGTTCACCTTTAGCGCATCCGCAAGGGCACTGGCGCCAGCAACAGTTATGCCGTTTTCAGCAACACTCAGCGTCGTCAGCGTCTTGTTCTTCCTCAGCGCTGCCGCAATCGCTCTTGCACCAGCATCACCGATGTTGGTAGCATTTACATATAGCTCCGTCAACGTCCTGTTCATCTTGAGCGCTTCCGCCAGGGCATTCACGCCGCCCGTGCCGATGCTGTTGTACTCGACATTCAGCTCTGTCAGAGTCTTGTTCACCTTGAGCGCCTCTGCCAGAGCACTGGCGCCATCACCACCGATGCGGTTGCAACCGGCCACCAGCGTCGTCAGCGTGTTGTTCACCTTGAGCGCCTCAGCCAGAGCGCTGGCGCCAGCATCGCCGGTGCTGTTGAAAGCAACATCCAGCTCCGTAAGCGTGGGGTCATTCTCTCTCATTCGACGCAGAGTGTCCATCGCTCTCGAGCTCGATAGCCACGCGTACCCTGCATCTTCGCGTCCAACCTCCCGTTCGAGCCATTGCGTGCCTTCAAGGTACAGGCCAGCCGCAAGCAGCCACATGTTCGTGTTGTTGTCAAACACAAACTCCTTTGTCTTATGGGGAAAATGGGCCGCGAAGTGAAGACGCACGGAGCAACCACAATATGGTGAATGACGATCACCTTCGTAGAGCAGCCTCAGTTTAATTCGGCGTATTTGAAGAGTGTCAAGCTGAACTGTATCCAAGATGTCGAGAGTCTCGTCAGCATCGTGAAGGCTCAATTCACCAGGTGGATGTCGATCTAACTGCAGATTGAGCGCCTCTATGGCAGCTTGCCGGGCATCACTAGCACTTTCTCCGCGCTCGACCGTGGCAGCATAAACATATCGTGCGTTTGCCATAGCAGCATTTATGGCCTTCGCGTCGCTTGCGATGATGCGTCGCTCCAGGGCGGCGAAGAGCTCCGAGTTTGGGAACAGAAGCAGCGGGTGCTCTGGTGCCTCGACCAGCCGCTCCAGGACACTGTACGGTGCGCCAGTGACGACGATAAAGGTGGAGAACACGCGCCCCCGATTGCTGGTCAGCCAAGCGACCGTGTCTGCCGCGCCCGCAGCGGTGAAGTGGGCACACAACTGGGCGTGCTTCAGGTTGCTGGACTCCTTCTCCAGCCCCGCGAAGCGCTTGCAGCTGGCTGCAAAGCGGACGAGGTCCTTCCCAGACAGCCAGTCTGTGATTCGCATCAACAGCGCGTTGTTCTCAAGGAGGTCGAAACAGTTGCGGCCAGAAGGGGCGCCCTTGTCCACCTCCTGCATCGGGGGCGCAGACAGGGTGACGGGACTGGAGGCAGGGGCGCGACAGCTCATGGTAACTACGGCGTGTGCGCAACTGAGCGTCACAACGGGCCACACGAGGCGAGCTGATGTGTCGACACGTCATTTTTGTTCAAGCAACGCCAGCTGAACGCGGGCTCACGCATGCAGTCTCTGCGCAACATGACTTCGGCGCGCTTGCATGGAGACTTGTGACAAAACGGCGACGACCACAGTGGGGTTCTCTCTGCATCGAACCCACGACCTCCAGATCCGAAGTCTGGCGCTATGTCCACTCGCAGCTGGCACACGGGCGCCAATAGCTATGCGGCCGGCGAGCACTGTAAAAGTGGTCAAAAGCAACAGCGCGCCCACATTCCTTAGCATTTAGGGATATTTGGAGCACTGAACATCAAAACACGTCTTTAGCGCGCTCCAGGCGCCGGAGCAGCGCTCCGAGTCACGCGCCCACTCCGCCGAAGTGCCACCTGCTGCGCTGGAGCTTCACCACCCCTCCTTACCGCTATCGTCCGATTGGCACCTGCTTCAACACCGTCACTGGCCTCCTCTCCCTCGCTGTCGCTACTAGCAAGCTGAGCAGTGCGCTTCCGCTTCTTCGCCGTGGACCGGCTACCTTTATTGTTCTTGCGCTTGCTCGTGCTGCCGCGCTTGTGCAGTTGCTCCCACCTGCAGGCACACTGGTAGTCGGTCCGCGGGTCGCACTTGATCGCGACTTTTGCCCACGGCACTTTCCCGTCGCTGCCTCGGAGCTCTGCAACTGTGCTTCGAAGCAAGTCGTCCTCCTCAACGCGCCAGGGGGTCTTATCCAGCCCTGGCGCCAGGCAATTCACGTAGCGCTCCCGGCACTGCACATCCGTGCGGCCAGGCACGCCAGCAGCCACGCGTGCCCATGCGCCGACACCGAATGTTGCGACTGCGGACAGCAGCACCTCGTCTTCTGCCGCATCCCATCGCCCCTTCTTCTTCCCTGGAAGGAGCATCCGCTTGGCTCGGTGCTGGATTTGATGCCCGTTCCGATTCAGGGCTTGACCGATGACAGACCACGAGCCGTAGCCGTGCTGCACAAGCAGCGCTTTCAGGCGCTCATCCTCTTCTGCAGTCCATGGGCGTTGGCCACCGAAGCGCTGCTCAGCGTCCCGCAGAACGGTCTGGTAGCGCCGCAAGCACGCGGCTGGGCTGCGTCGTGGCTTAAGTGCCCGACACTTGTCTGAGCACGCGGCTGGGCTGCGTCGTGGCTTAAGTGCCCGACACTTGTCTGCCCGAGTGCCAGCTTTGTTCAGCGCGTACAGCGCATCCGAAATGGCTTGCCAGTCGTGCCCCTCATGTTCCTCCACCAGCCTCGCGAGATCTTTGTCTTCACTGGCTGTCCACTTCCCATCGGCTGTGTTCACCTGCGGGTCCTCGAACCCAGTCCACCGAGCGAGGCACTCGTTGGCCGTCCGCCCTGGGAGACGCAGCTGCTGGACAGCCTCCCAATCAATGCTGGATACATCCACGAAAGGTGCTGGCTGATGAGATGCTGCTGCAGCACTCGTGGGGCCAGCGGCCGGCGTATCCGGATCGTCAGAGGCGAGCAAGAATGCAGGCGGTTTTGCCGCTTGGACTTCTTGGAGCGTTACTTTCCGCCCTTCAGCCTCCGCAGCCTGCATCACTGCTTTCATTGCGGCTTGATGCAGGTGCCACGCGACGGCGTCACGCAGCGTGCGTCGCTCATCCTCACTCCAAGGGCGTTGCTGAATGCTCAATGGCAACCGTGATTGAGCAGCTTTCCAAGCAGCCTGCTGCGCATCTACATTACTCCCAGGACCCTCCGTGCAGCTCTCCGGCGCGCGAAAGAAGCGACTCGTGCCTCCATGTGCAGCCGGGCCGCGTCCGGGACGACACAGCGCCGTTTTGATAGGCTCTGCTAATGCACCACCTGGGCCGAGGTTTCCGCCTCCACGACGCCGTCTCTTCGGCACGATGACACCCCCGCTAGCACCACCGCCGCCGTCAGCTGGGGCTGGCAGCGCAAGCGTGAGCGATGCTCGTAGCGCGGCATTCGCATGTCGGCGTGACCTCACTTGCTCTAAGGCCGCCTCTAGTTCTGTTTCGTAGGCGATGCATGCATCCAGCGCAGCATGGAGCTGAGCACTATCAGCAGCGGCTGCGCCTTGAGCAGGGGCAGCAGTTGTGTGTGCAGCAGCAGCGCGTCGGCGTGACGGCTGTGCGCGTGCCCAGGAGGGCAGGGTGTGTTCTCCCCGAGGCGAAGGCGCAGCGGGGGTAGTGACAAGCGCAGTGGCAGCTGCGCCAGTCACATGGCGCGCAGCTCCTTGTCGCTGAGGCGCAGCTGCGCTGACGCCACCAGGCCGGCTTCGACATGGTGCAGGCTGCTGCTGTATACCGCCGCCTTTCACCGCCCCATCTTCCTCCTCCTCCTCTTCTTCCTCGTCTTCGTCGTCAGATAAAGAGGTGTACACACGCACAGGCGCTTGCGCAGGCACAACACGGCGACTCCCACCACCGCCGCGCCCTGTGCCTGGCCCTGCTGGAGGCTCTTGCTGCCAAGTCGCGAGCTGGTCACGTAGCCACGCATCGTCGTCGTCGTCATCTACGCGTGCGGCGTGTACGCCAGCAGTGTGTGGGAGGAGTTGCGCTGGAGCACGGCCGACGGAGGCAGCAGCTGCTTGGAGCGCTGCTTCTGCTAGTGCCTCGTCGTCCTGGTTTGAGACGAAGGAAGACATACGCGTCAGCGGGCGACACACCGAGCGAGTGTGTTGTGTTTGAATCCAGCACGCGTTGAAGGTGGGGGGACACGCGCCTCGGCGCCAGTGGTGTGCCAGGCCGCTTGTGGATTGCCCCAGGCCGCTGTGGTGGCGGCGAGCAACGCGTCGTCGTTGTCGTCGTCGCCCTGCATGGTTCTATCGTGAAGCCATGAGTGCTGTGATGGACAGCAGCCGTGCTTCAGGCGAAGGGCGGCGCTGTCGCACATCACAAAACGGCGCCAAATTTGGCTCGTCACTGCAAGTCGCCAGTCCCTTCTCCATTCTGTAAAACAGCAGCATCATAGCAGACCAGAGGCGATCACACACAGTGTGCCGCGCCATGACTGCTGCGCCGGGCGCACAGCCCCCCCCAGGTTGGCCTGGCCCGGGTCCGTCGCCTCTTACCCAAGCTGGAGTCCTCTCCACCGACGCCGCGTGGCGCCGTGGCGCACAACAAGCTGCCGAGGACGCGCGTGGCGCAGTGAAGCCGGACATAACGACCCCGTTCCAAGGGTTCGGTGACGCTGCGCAACGCCTAACTGCTTTCCACGTGTTTGGCACGGAGGAAGGAGACGAGCAAGACCTGGATGAGCTCGGTACGTGTCGGGGCCCACTGTGCAGCGCCACGCGTGTGTGTCTCGCTGAGAACGGCCAAGCCAGTCGCAGTATCGAGAGCCTGGATCTGACATGCGGGTCTCCACTCCCAACTCCTTGCACGCACAGCCACGCTGCCGGCCAGTGACGTGCTCCTCTCCCGCGGAGCGCAGTGGCAGGACATGTGCGTCCGCAAAGCTGCGGAGTTCAAGGGGGCGCTGAGAAGGAACGTCGAGGCGTTGGAGGCGTACACGAGGCAGCGGCAAGCACAGGCTGAAAATGGCGAGCTGCGGCTGGAGGAGGAGTACGTGGTTGCGAGGATGGTGTACGAGGAGACGATGCGGAGGCGACAAGGTGGGGGACGGACACAGAACGGAGGCGGGCCGTCGTGACCAACAAACAGCACTGTGCGATCAGTGATTATGGTGGTGGCTGGGCGGCGAGTGGTCATCGCCACTATCATGGCTGCTCTGCCCGCCACTACGCAGCCAGGTGTACTGGCTCGCCAAGCTAGCAGCCCACGCCGTGAAATCAGCGGTTCTGGCAGTCACATCGGCCCACTGGGATCGCGTTCTTGCTTGAACGCTGGCGATGGCATCCCGCGTCGCGGCCTGCGCAGCTGCTCTTGCACTGCTGACCACCTCCACAGTTTGTTGGTAGCCGTTTCGGAGCGGCAGGAGCAAGCTCGATGATGCGCGTGTGACAATCCACCAGTGGCCAAACGCGCCAACCAGCGTCAACTCCTCCGTCACACTCACCGCGTGGCCCAGCACAAAGACGCGGCAATCTAGAGTGCTGCATCCGCTCACAGACGTCGTCGGATCGACTGCTAGAAGGAGGCGCCTGGCGGCAGCTGCGCCGGCAGCGACTGCGTCATTGCCGCTATTGCCTGAGCTCCCGACCAGCTTCGCGCTGGCTGCTTCGAGTGCATCCGCGCGTCTGTGTTCTAGGAACGCGGATAAGCTATCCTCATTTGGGCGTGTGAGTGCGGCAAGGACGAGGCCGGTCAAGACGCCTGCATGTGGGACCCAATCTTCAAGCAGCAGGACGAGTGTGCCGACAGCAACCAGCCTGTGAAGCGCAGGGGTGTAGATGTGAATTCAGCTCTCAATGAATGAAGGCAAGGAGGCAACACACGAAAACACTACTGAGTGAAACGCACGTGACCCATTTCCGAAGCCAGGGCGGGAAAATGAACCATCGCTGAGCACTGCTCCTGCCGACTGGCATCACATCCACTGGTCGTGGCAAGGGCAACGGCAGTGGCATGCCCGCCACTGAGGGGGGCCCTGTTGGGTCTGCACTTGCACAGTGAGCCAGTCTCCAAGGTGTAGCGGACATAGCGAAAGCGACCGCGCAGGCAGTCGCGGTAGTGCTACCCCCACCTGGTGTATTGCGTTGCGTGAGCGCGCGTTCAGCTTGTGTGCTTTCGGAGCTTGGAAAGAGCTCTTTCCACTCGCACCAGTGGCGCTTCCCCACGCGCGTCGAGCAGCTCGTAACGCATGTGAAGGAGTCAACCAGGCTGATGTGGTGCTAGGCGGTGCTGCTGCAGGCGCGTGCGTCGCAAATGAAGCTGTTCGACTAGGCCTGAAGCATAAAGGCGACCCGTCGCTGCGCAACAGCACGCGTCGTGCTGTATGACCACTATCCACGCTGATTATGACCTGCCTCTGCGTTTCTGCGATGCGACGAAGATGCGCAAGCAGATGCGTGCGCGACGCCATGCAGTTCCAGCAAAGGCCGCTGACGTGCGCGTTTTGTGCGCCGTTTTCGTCCGAGCGCAACAAGCAGGGCGCCCTTCGCAGACACAATTATGTGGGAACTGAGGTGTTTCAACGCGCGGCTGGCCATGTCATAGAGCGCAGAAGCAGCCGGTTGTGTTTTGTTGTCTTTCGCCCATGCCGCTGACGTTCGAGCTCTCCACGCGGCTGCCAGTGTCGCCACAGGTGCGTCCTACATACGAATAGCACAGCACCATGTCCACCTGACCCGACCTCTCCCTACGTGCCGCAACCCACTTCACCTGACACACACACACACACACACACACACCCTGTGCCCGCACTCAGGACGCGTTCCGACTCCTCTTCGACGACCACGGCACCTTCTTCGCACGCCTCCATGCAGAGCTGAGTCAAGACGGAGCAGCCACTGTCACTCCCTGGCGCGAAACTGAGCTTCCCGATGCGCCAAGCGGGCCCTCCTCCGGCGCAGCGCCCAGCTCCGCCGCCGCCGCCGCCGCCGGTGGCGGTGTCTCCCGCACCGTGCGTTTCATGAAAGCCATGGACGTGCCTGCCGTGGTGGCGCGCTTATTGGGCGGCGTCACAAAACTAGCTGTGGAGGATGTACAGGAGCTGCACGCCCCGCACGTAGCCCTGGCCACCTGTGTGGCTGCGTCGTCGTCGGGTACACCACACACCCCGCTGCAGCTGGCAGCCACTGATTCTTGTGCTCCCCTTCCCGCGGTGGTATCCACGCCACGGGTCGTGCCTCCCATCCGGGGTCTGGAGCAGCTGTCCACCCGCCTGGTGACTTGGATACACTTGCCTCCCCATGATGGTGATGACGGGAGTTGCGTGGTCGTCACGTATGCAGCAGTGGAGGCGAAGGGGGTGATCGGCTTACAGCGCCTGTTGGAAGGCTTGATGCTTGCTGAGGCGCAAGCGTCCGTGACGGCGCTCCACGCGTTCGCGAAAGCATATGTTGAGGCGCACCACCCGGCTGCTGCTGCTGCATTCACTGATGATGGGTTGGAGCTATACCACCAGCACGTTACGCACAGGCAACAGCAGCACACATCCAGCGCGCTGGATGACGCCGTGTTCTTCGACGCGCTACCCGGTGGCCCGCCATCGCGGCCAGTGTCACCTACCACTCAGCTTGACGCTGGTGGTGAAGTCGATTGGCTAGCCACCGCCTTGCTCCGCCAGCTGGCTGAACTCCACGCCCTCGTCGTCGCACAACGGGCGAGTCTAGTCGCACTGGAAGCGCGATGCGAGGCCATGCATGGTGATGTTGCGCTACTGGTGAGGTCTCAAAGGAGACAGCAGAGACTACGGGCTGGACTGCTCGGAGGCGCGTTGCTTGCAGCTGGCGGGTGGACGTATTACACGCGCTGCGTGCGCACGCACGGCTCCGCGTGAGATGATGCTCCGCGTGAGAATGATCTCCAATGATGTGTCTAGCACTAGCGTATTTCAACTAGACCATCTATGAGGCATAGACCGTGCAGCCAGGGCAAGCGCTGGCCCTCAGCAGAGTCTTGCCATCAGCGCCGATGCTGTTCATGCTGACATCCAGCCTCGTCAGCGTCTTGTTCACCATGAGCGTCTCCGCCAAGGCACTGGCACCGTCATCGCCGATGCTGTTGAACTCGAAATTCAGCTCCGTCAGCGTGTTGTTTTCCTTCAGCGCTGCCGCAATCGCTCTTGCACCAGCATCGCCGATGCTGTTGGCACAAACATACAGCTTCTTCAGCGTGTTGTTCACCTTGAGCGCCTCCGCAAGGGCACTGGCACCAGCAGCGCAAATGCAGTTGGCACTGAAAACCAGCACCGTCAACGTCTTGTTCTCCTGTAGCGCTTCTGCCAGGGAGCTGGCGCCATCCGCGCCGATGTTGTTTCCATAAACACTCAGCATCGTCAGTGTGTTATTCACCTTCAGCGCCTCCGCAAGGGCAGCCGCGCCGGTGTCGTCTATTCCAGCGTTGAAAAGCTCGAGCTCAGACCGGTCTGGATCGTTCTCCATGAGTTGGCGCAGTGTCTCGATGCCTGTCTCGCTCAGGTGCCATGGTCCCGTCTCCACCGCCGCCAAGTCCTCCTCCTCCCAACCATCGTCCTCCGCCTCCTCTTCTTCCTCCTCCTCCTCTGCTGCCTCTGCAACAGCACGCGCTATCTGTCGAACTGCGTCTTGCACTTCGTTGGGCTGGAAAGATTCAAGCTGGACAAGGGCAGCTGCAGCTCCAGTGTGCGGTGCCACAAGCCGCGTGCCGCCTACCAACAGCACGGGCGTTCTACAGGTGGGACACGCCTTCCCGCCTGGCTGCAGGAACGTGGTAGTGCACTCGTAGCACATCAAGCAATGACCACAGGCCGTGAATACCACCTGCAGCGGCCTCTCCTCGCAAACCATGCACAGTCGCGGCGTCGCCGCTTCCTCTGTGCCAGCAGCCATGGGGGCCGACTATGCGAGGGGCGCGTGCTGTGTTTCCGTAACACACGGGGTAACCTCCAGTTATATCGTCAAGGCGTCTGCACGCTCTCTCTGCGCCATTGGGGGCTGGCTGTGCGACGGGCGTGGGATTCCGTTAGTATTACACACACAAACACAAACACACGTGCTGCAGAGCGCTTTGCATCTCCCACAGGTGCGGCACCGCCTGCTGCGGCGCCCTGTCTCACTCATCTGACTCATCATCCTCTGCGCCGCCGTCTATGGACCAGCCCTTGGTAGGACTGCCCTCCCCCGCGCGCCAGGTGTCCAACACATTCCGCAATGGGCCTGTCACCTCAGTCCTCTGCGGACTCACTGTCGCACGCCACGCCGCCAACCGCGCATCCAGCTCACCGTCATCTCCGCCCGCAACTGATACAGGCGCAAGCGGAGGTGCAGGTGCAGACGCGGTCGGGCCACCGACGTCTGTAGCGCCGTAGGAGGTGCGTGGCGCAGCTCCTGGGCCGCCAGTCAATGCCGCGGCTTCCCCGGCAGCTGCTGCTGCTGTGCGTGCTGCGCGCAGCATGGCGCTGAGTGCGGCGCTGTCTGATGCTGCGGCGAGGTCGTCGGAGTCGGCATCGGAGTCTGAGAAATGGATGAGTGACTCGTCTGCTATCGTCCATTTGGACGCTTTCAGCGCGTCCGCGTACGATGATGTTGATGATGCGAGCGGTAGCAGCGCAGCTGCATCTCCAGCGCCAGCTGGGAAGTCCTTGGCCCAGGATTTGCGCGGAAGTGGACCAATGCCAGCACCGCCGCCGGCAGTGGCTGTGGCGGGGAGTTTGGGCAGTACCAAGTCGTGAACCCACCGTCCAGACAGCACCTCCTCCGCGGTGGCATGCGCCTCGCCGGGAGACAAGCCCGCGATCGCTCTTGACGCCGTCACATCCCAGGAACTGCCCACAGGCATTGCTCCTGCTGCCGAAGCAGCCGCCCGCGCTTGGTCTGCCGCCTGCTCGGCAGCCTTGGCTTCATTCAGGAGCTGCTGGTACTCAGCCTCCGCTTTGCGAAGCGCGGCCACGTGAGATGGCAACGATGGTGGCAGTGCCGCATTCAATGGTGGAGCTGACGGCGCCCGTGGATCAGCAGCTGTGGGCGGCATGGCGGTCACCATCATGTCATCTTCACGTGCCGCTGCAGAAGACGTGCGTGGCCGCGGTGCGGTCGTGCGCAGGAGGACTGGCGCAGCACCTGGCTTCAAAGGGACTTCGAACGCGACGGACACGCGGCGCCGGTCCTCGCCGCCACCTTCACCACTGGATGCCGCTGCCGCTGCAGCAGCAGCTTCAGCCGCGCGCTGAGCAGCCACCTGTCTGGATCGCTCATATAAAGCTGCCTCATACGCCAGCTGTTCCGCGCTCAACAGCTTGCTGGTTCCTTTCACGCGCCGCGACACGGGCGGCGATGCCATACTTGATGCGGTGTCTGGTGGCTGGTGTGGCCACCAGGATGGATAGCCCGCGCGTTGGGCGCTTGGAGGAGGGACCGCGGACTGGGACTCCCCAGCACCGTGCAAGGAGGCCGTCAATGCCGCGCCATCAGTCGCAGCGCGATGGACGCGGTCAGGTCGGGACAGCGGGTCGCCTGCGCGCCACGTGGCGGCAGGTTTGCTGGCCGCAGACGCAGGGCGGGCACCCCGCACAGCGGAGCTTGTCGGCAGAACAGCGCGCTGCGGCGGAGGCGGCGGTGACGGCACACGGGGCTCCAGACCTGGACGCGTGATACGTGAATACGTGTGCGTGCGTGCGTTAGCGCACTGCGTGTTTGAGTGGCGTTGCGCGTAAAACGCGGACGCTCAAAGCACCGGGGGCAGTCTCACCGTCATCGATGGGCTCACCCACAGTCAGCGGCGCTGCGTCTCCGAGCCTCCACGACGCAGACGGCTTGACTGCGGTCCGTGTGTGCGCGCCCTGGCGGCGGGCGGACACAGTGCCCGCGG
>Ga0164297_10002747_pt1 | contig 17088 bp, 11 predicted proteins | sample GEODES058metaG_FD_113539 | JGI IMG/M metagenome (GOLD analysis project Ga0164297, IMG submission 113539) | Dystrophic lake water microbial communities from Trout Bog Lake, Wisconsin, USA - GEODES058 metaG | ecosystem: Environmental > Aquatic > Freshwater > Lake | place: USA: Trout Bog Lake...
TACGAGCAGATTATTGCTAATGCTAACATTGGCGGAACATTGTATACCGATTGTGACATCATCAAACAAGAAGGTTCACGTACATTCCGTGTTATTCAACAAGGCGGAAGCTATCCAGGTACATTGTGCAAGCTAACAGCAGTTAGTGAAAGCAGTTTGACTACAGGTCAAATGGCAATCATTGCTACTGACAGTGCTGGTGGTATCTATGCTGTATCTAAGTTAACAAACCGTAAGGCATACTTGGTTCCAATCACAGGTACACAGTTTACTACCGGACAAGCGGCTCAGTGGAACTTATCAAGTCCAACAGCTAACGTTTCAGTAACACTAGATAACGCTTAATAAACTAATAGGGGCTTTGGCCCCTACTTAAGGATACACATGTCAAGAGTCTTAAACATTAGTGGTGACTATCGAATAAGAGTAACATCTGGTGGAAATATATTTTTAGATCCGGGTAGCTCTGGCACGGTTACTATCACTGGTAATCTTGATGTAATGGGCGCACAGACAACTATTGAAAGCTCTGTGGCTAATATTCAGGACAACATAGTTCAAATCAACTATGATCCTAACAATGTTTATAGTGGAAACGGCATTCCCACAGGCAGTCCTATAAATGGGCAGGCAGGTTTAGAAATTTGGAGAGGTTCTTATAATCCGGCTTATTTTGTGTTTGACGAAGGATTGAGTCATTTCCAACCTACAACCAGTAGTTCAGTAGGCGGTACTTTTGTATTAACTACAAATAATGTGAAAGGATCAACTGGGCAGGCTGGTCTAAGTCTAGCAACTATAGTCACTCCTAGCAACAGTAATTTTGTATTTGATATGCAGAATCAGCCATATGTGCTAACTCTAGCAAACGCCAACGGCTATGAAAATCAAGTACTGCATGATAACGATATTCCTAATAGAAAATATGTTCAGCAGTATGTATTAAATGCCGCTGGAACTATTGCGGTTAGTGCGTTATGGTATCCTACCGTGACTCCTTTGGCAGATGCTACAACCAGCATACAGGCTTTGTCTAGCAGTATTGTTTTCCAACTAGGTGGAATCACACAAGTTACGTTGGCCAGTCAAGGGTTTACAGTTAACAATGTAACTATTAGTCAAAATACAGTGTCAAATACAGGAAGTTCTTCTGCTAACCTTGTATTATCAGCAGTTACAGGAAAAGTCGAAGTTGAAGGGTATCTTACATTAGATAATCAAGCAACTGCGCCAAGTTTGGTTTCAGGTCAGAGTAATATCTATTCAAGTGCTACAGTAGGTCCAGGAAAATCTGGTATATACTTTAACAACAATAATGCCGCACAAGTTCCCGATGAGTTGGTCAGCAGAAGCCGAGCAGTAGCATTAAGTATTTTATTATAAGGAAAGAATATGGCATTAACAGCACAATTGATAGGCTCAACAAATACCACAGTTTATACTAGTGTAGCAACTGCACCTGTGTTAGGTAATGCTGTAACTAGTATTATTTTGTGCAATACAAGCGGAAGCACTACAGTCACAGTTACTATATATGCTGTTCCAAATAGTTCCGGATCAGTTGGATCTGCAGGACCCACTAATATGATTGTAAATTCACTTAGTATTCCACCAACAGAAACTGTAAGTCTAGATCAAGAAAAATTAGTATTAAGTAATAATGACACTATTGTGGCTATCGCTAGCACAGGAGCAACTGTGTCTATAGTAATCAGCACATTGGCAGTATAATGAGATATCTAAAACGTCAAACTATTAATCGCAGAACTGCTAATCATACCAGTGTGTATGTGGATTATACCGACACGAACGTAGTTTTGAATCCGGTTAATCAAGGCAGTGTCATTTTGCCAAGTGGTAATACTAGTCAACGTCCTATTAATCCAGTTAATGGAATGATGCGCTATAATACTAACATTGATGGCAGCGGTGAAGTCGAAGTATATCAAGGAAATGTATGGCGAAGTCTGCGATTCAAAGAATCTACTGCTATAACGCAACAAAATCTTGGTGCAGGCGACGGCGTGAATACAATTTTTGGTCCATTAAATCCTGCACCCCCTGGTGTTTCTGCAAGTGGTACAACATGGGGAGGACAGAACTTAATCGTAGTAGTAGAAAACGTAATACAATTAAACAGTATAAACTATGTAGTAGTTCAAAATCCTACATTCTCGTCGGAGACTTATTCTATCACAACTAGTATTGCAACCGCCAGCGGATCAAATGTTTTGTATTTGAACAGCAGTCTTACAGCTACAGGAGCAAGCGGCAACGGTACTACAGTAACACTAACATTTGCCTCACAAAATGCCTCACCGTTTGCAGTAGGATCTACTATAGTAGTAACAGGATTTACACCAAGTGGTTATAACGGTAATTTTACTGTAACAGCTTGTACAACTAGTAGTGTAAGTTATGCTAGTTCGTATACAACTACTATGACTTTTGCTGGTAATATCACTAGTAAGACAGCAACATATCCAACTGTTAATTTAGTAGGTTCCGCAGTAACAGGTACCGGTATTCAGTCAAGCACCACAGTAGTAAGTTATACATTAGATTCTGTTACTGATGTATTGACCAGTATCACTCTAAACAAAACAACTAATGCTATCATAGCAACTAACTCATCGCTTACTCTTGTAGAAGCCAGTAATACTATTTCATCGGGCGGTTACTATTTGCAGTTTAGTACTCCGGTTCCATATGGAAAAGTGGTCACAGTCTTAAACGGCTTTGATCAATAAAGGAGTCCAAAATGGCTCTTAAAATAACTCCAAAGAGACCTATACAAAGTGTAAGTCTTCCAAAACAACCAGTTGCCAATACCTTTCAACCACTGGCAGGTAGTCCTCAAGTTGGACGCGAATTTGGTAGGATAAGTGGCCCATTACTAGCAGATAATTTACTACGCAATGGTAATGACATTGCGTTTGAAACCAATTTATTGTATCTCAATGTTACCGGAGATTTTGTCGGTATTAATAATAGTACTCCTACCCGTGATTTAGATATCAACAGCAATGCCACAACAGATAACCTTATTGTAGATACCGAAACAGATATCAATAGTAGTTTTGCAATTACTACAAACCAGATTACAAATAGTCTTAATCTACCAATAATAATTAGCCCTAATCAGTCGAGTAATCCTACCATTGTAGTCAACGGTACACTTACTGGAGGACAAGTTAGTTTTAATTCAAATAATATAACTGTACCTATTAACACAGTTCTTAATTTTAGTCCTACAACCACACCACAGTTTGTGGTAAATGGTGGATTTGAAACAGGCGATTTATCAGGATGGTCTGTTAACGGATCTGTGGCAACTATGACCGTAGTTGGAGGATCAGCTTATGCCACTAGCGGAAATTATGCCATCAGTATGGCTTCTAGCATAAGTTATTCAACTTTGGCACAAACACTGGCAACATCTAACGGTCAGACTTATACACTAACATTCAGTTTAGAGAACGTCTACGATATATTTTTAGATACAGAAAATACTGCAATTATTACCACCGAAGATGGCTATAACATTCTTGGTTTAACTACTTCTACACCGTCGGGAGAAGCCGATTTTGCAGTTTATTGGAATGGTGTTAAATTAACAAATATTAGCATTACATCAGGAGCCGGCCCTGCTGTGCCATATTCATCGCCTGCGGCTATAGCATGGAACTATACTCAATATTCTGCAACAGTAACAGGTACTGGATCAGATGTATTGAGTTTTGTAATCAGAAATGATGCAGGTAGATTTTATCTTGATAATGTTTCAGTAAGTCCCCAGGGTGTGACTGCTGGAATCACTCAGATTAACAGCAATACTTTAGTTAATGGAACGTTACATGCTACAGGAAATATTACATTTGATGGTAATATTGTATTAGGATCTAATTCGTCAAATACGATTTTTATACCCGCAGAAGTTAATAGTGACATTATTCCGTATGCAACTCCTACAACAATAACTCCTGTTACAAGTCTTCTTACAGATCAGTTAGGTAATACTCTTACAGATCAGTTGGGAAATAGTTTATATACTAACCCTGGAGCTCCTTATAGTTCAACTGCTAGTTTTAATCTTGGATCTAGCTCGTTAGAATGGAATAATGTATGGAGTAATAATGTTAATTTGTCTAATGCGCTGACAACCAGTACAGTCACTTCTACTACAGTGAATAGTGGAAACATTAATATTTCTGGAAACACTATTAGCGATAGCGTAGCGGATTTAACATTAACCCCAACAGGTACAGGTGAAGTTAAGTTCAACGGTTTTGCACTGTTTACAGGCAACAGCATTAATAATCCTAATTTAGGTAATGCTTATTTTCAGACAGAGTCTGGACATTTTGTAATTACAGCGGAAAATAGTACAATCATAGCATCGGAAAGTGCGTCAACTCCATTAGTGTTTAAGAACACAGGAATTGGTTATGTAAAATTCACAGGCACTGGCGCTATGCAGATACCTACAGGTACAACTGCTGATAGACCTGCTGTTCCAAAAACAGGACAAACACGCTACAACGCCGCTTTAGGCTATGTAGAAATCTACAATGGCACTGCTTGGCAAGATATTAGCGGAGCGACCGGCAGTCAAGCGACTGCACAGCAGGCCAGCGATCTCAATACAATTTGGAGCCTGATCTTAGGCTAAAAACCCAGAACAGCTAAATACTATTACTGTAGAGCTTGACCAAAAGCTCTACGATACTAACCAGTGGTAAACCCGCTAAGAGCCTTAAGGCTGAGGATGAAAGGTAACGCTAGATTCCAAATGTGGTTAACCGTGAAACACGGGGTCAAGAGGAGCGTAAATGGCTGTTGGTCGAATTTCGGGTCCGCTCTTAAAGGATAATTTGCTTCGTAACGGAGTAAATTTAGCTTTTGAGACGAACTTACTTTACTTAGATGTTGTAAATAGCCGTATCGGTATCAATACAGCCGCGCCTACCAATGACCTACAAGTAGTTGGAACTACAAGAACTTCAAATTTAACAGTAAACACACAGGCGCAGATGGCCTCATTTACTGTATCCGGCAATACTATTGCCAGCTCAAATAACACAATCAATCTAGTTCCCAATGGCGGACTTGGTGTCGTTTACCAAGGTACTATCGATGTTGGCAGTTTTGCCATCAGCGGGAGCACTATAGCCGCAACTGGAACAAATACCAACATCAACATTACTCCTAGCGGCACTGGTAGTGTAACTATAAACAGTAACACACTGATCAATGGTAATTTGCATGCTACTGGAACAATTACTGCTGATGGCAACATCCAGTTAGGAGATGTTGGAGCAGGCGATACTATCGCGTTCAACGGCGAAGTGGACAGCGATATTATTCCAAGTGCAACAAACACATATAATTTAGGTAGCAGTACTTTACGTTGGAACACTATCTACAGCAATAATCTAAATGTTGCCAATGCATTAACACTTCCTACGCTAAATGCTACTACAATTAATGTAGGTAACCTAACACTAAGCGGAAATACAATCGCTACTACCAGTGCAGATATTGATATTAATTTAACCACTAGCGGATCGGGTGGAATTACACTTGGTAATTTTAGGATTTTTAATAATACAATTACTAATACTGTATCAAATTCAAATACTGTTTTTACAGAAACGGACACCGGATATGTAAGTTTTCAAGGCACCAACGGTATTGTTATCCCAACAGGAAATACAGCACAGCGCCCGGCAGGAGTAGCAGGCATGATTCGCTTTAACACTGATACTCAGTACGTAGAAAGTTATAATACTACTACATTGGCTTGGCAAAGCGCAGGTGGTACTGCTAACAGTGGTATCACTTATAGTCAAGCACAGGCGTCCTCAATCGAAGCCGCTTTAATATTTGGATAAGACATGACAACTACATTCTTAAATACCACAACGCAAAATATAGGAGTAGTTCCTACAGCAGTTTTGTCCACTAACAACGCAGGAACATATACTGTAATTGGACTGAATTTGGCCAATACTAGCAATACTTTGGTACAAATAAGCGCTCAACTATTTTCTTATTCTGCTAACGGCGATGGTACAAATAATACCAGCAACATAGTTAGTCAAGGATACATTGCTAAAAATATCATGATGGCTCCGCAGAGCAGTTTGAAGCTGATAACAAATAGTGAAAAATTAATTTTAAGTGCAAATCAAGCAATACTAATAACTTCAAATGCTAACAATAGTATTGATGCTATTGTAAGTTATGTAAGCATAGTATAAGGATAGGAAATGGCAAATAATTTTTATTTAGGTCAAACACCAGAAGAGTTTATTAATCAAACTCCGCGTTATTTTTATGGCATGCAACGCACTGCTGACGGATTTTTGAAAATTGAGAAAATAAATTTAGACTCAGATCCTGATCCGGTATCATTACAAAATTCTAGTACATTTAGTTTAGGAACACTAACAGAAAATCAAGTAGAAGCAGAACTATTTGATCAGTTTGAAGAAGGTGTAGACTTTTTTGAAGGTGTAGATAACACTACACGTATGCCAAATTATGTTGGATTAAATTATGAACAATACAAGTGGTCACCAGATGATTTGTATTATTATATAGATGGTAACGGAGTATTGAGTGTTAGAGTTGATGTGCCTTATAACTATAGTTTTGGAGTTACTACAACAGTAAATCCAGAAATACTATTAACTAACAGCACAGCACCAGCTAATTCAGGAGCACAAGTTCTAGCTGGCGGATATAATTTGGGAACTATTGTAAGTACAGGTAATCCTTTAGAAAATGTCACAAGCACAAATTTAAGTTTTGTAACAGATACAGAAGGTACGCTATATGCGATTAACATGGGAACCATAACAGGTAGTTAATTTAGTTCATCTTGTATGAATAAATAAGACATCGAGGAATAAAAAATGGCAGAATTCAAACTAGGTAGAATCAAATTTGTATGGAAAGGCCCATGGCAAACTAGCACACCATACTACAAAGATGACGTTGTAATTGTCGGCGGTATCAGTTACATGTGCGTCAATGCATATACTTCGAGTAGTGCATTTGCAAATGATACAAATAATTGGCAACAAATGGCTGGTGGTACCAACTATGTGCAAACAGGTTGGGCCGCAAGCACCGCTTTTAACCTAGGCGATTTAGTTACAGTTGATGGCAACGTGTACTATTGTACCGTTTCACATAATAGTGCTAGCACTTGGTTGTCTGATATTTCTAACTGGACATTGTATCTGCCAGGTGTAAAATTCCGTAATGTATGGACAGCTAGCACACAATATTATATAAACGATTTAGTCAAATACGGTGCAGATATCTATATTTGTACAACGGCAAATAACGATTCTACATTTACAAATTCTCGTTGGTCATTATTTGTACAAGGTTTAGAATTTCAAAATTCATGGAACAACAGTACAACATACGCAATCGGCGATGTTGTTACTTATGGTGGTTATGTTTATAGTGCTATAAGTATAAATGTAGGACAAACGCCCAGCACAGCTAGCGGATATTGGTCACTTGTTACCACAGGATACAGCAATAGTGGTGCATGGAATAATAGCACAAGTTATAAAGTAGGATCTGTTGTACAGTTTGGCGGATGGACTTATGTAGCAGCCGCCGATAGTACTAACCAAACACCTTACATTGGTACAACCGGTGTCAACACAGCTTATTGGACACTATTGGTTACTGGATTTACACATCGAGGAGCATTCGCTCCACAGATTACTGTAACTGGTGCAAGCGGTACAGGAACTACAGTTACATTAACGTTTGCTAATCAGACAAGTTCTCCATTTTATGTAGGTTCAAATATTGTTGTTGCTGGAGTAAATCCAGCTGGTTATAACGGAACTTATGTTGTTACTGCTAGTACTTCAAGTTCTGTAAGTTATGCCAGTTCTACTACTGCAACTTATGTCAGCAGTTCAGGAACAGTAGCAGGCATTTACTATCCGGGTGACGTAGTTCTTAACGTAAGTTCTACTTATGTTGCAGTCGCAGTCAGCAGTAATGTTTATCCTCCAAGCTCAGTTTATTGGCAGATCATTGGACAAGGCGGTGTTGGTGCAACACTAACTGAAGTAGGTGACTTGGCTTATCGTTATAGTGATGGCACAGTTACTGGTTTGCACATGGCCAACGGATCACAAGCTGTTAACAGCACCAGCGGTGGACTAGTAACATTAGATGGGTATGTATTAAAAGCACGTACACAGGCCGATGGTAGTACACAACCACGTTGGGGTGAATTTGGTTACGTAACTAATGTTTGGTATGTATCAACATCTTCAGGAACAGATGCTAGTGGATGGGGACGTACACTAGACAAACCTTTTGCTACTATACGTTATGCTTGTCTTCATGTAACCGGTCCGGCAACAATTTATGTTAAGACTGGTTCTTATTATGAAACTTTACCAATTAGTGTTCCGCAAAACGTTAGTATCGTAGGAGATGAACTACGTACAACTATGGTTTATCCAGCGGCAGGTACTAGTAGTGATGGAACAACACCAAATAATCGCTCACGCATGTTTTTATTGAATAATGGTTGTATAGTTCGCAACCTTACTTGCGGTGGATTAACAGGACAGTTTACATCAGGCACATATCTTGCATCGGATCCAAACAATATTGTACGTTTGACAGTAGGTACATGGCCTAGCACAACAGCATCCGGTGCTTATTTTGCACTAGATACAGCAGGAACTATTACTACTAAATCTCCATATGTACAAAACGTAAGTACATTCGGTGATCATGCAGTTGGTATGTATATCAACGGTTTAGATCAAGGGCGTGTTGGTAATTGCTCTATGGTAGCTAATGATTTTACACAAGTAATTGACAACGGTATCGGCATAATGGCATTGAATGGAGGCCGTGCAGAACTTGTTTCTGTATTCACATATTATGCATATATTGGATATCTAGCGCAGTCGGGCGGTATCCTACGTGCTACAAATGGTAACAACAGTTATGGTACATTTGGCGATGTTGCAACAGACATAGATCCAACCGACAGTGGTTATACTGGTACAGTTAATAACAATCAGAATCAAGCAACTGCGGGGCAAGTGATAGTAGCAAACGGACAAATTATAGCTATTTACTGGTTGTATTTAGGACAAAACTATACTAGTCCTACATTAGTTTTAGATAATGCTCCTTCATTAGGAACTAACGCAAGTATTACAGCTAATATTGGTACAAGTTCTCTAAGCCACATTACAGTGACTAACGCAGGAGCTAACTATCAGTTTGTAACTGGTACAGGTCGTGCTGGTGGAACTAGCAGTAGCGGCACATACTTTGCACTAGCCGCAACAGACAGAGCTAGCGTTATCAATCAGTATCAAGGTATGCGCATCACAATTATTAGTGGTACAGGCGCAGGACAAACTGGTATTATTGCAAATAGCTACTTGACAGATACGCCAAGCGGATATACTAAGGTTGTTTATGTACAAACAACCGCAGGTGCGCAAGGTTGGGAAACACTAACTGGTGCAAGTATTATCACTACATTAGATGCTAGCAGTCAGTATACTATTCTTCCAGAAATTCAAGCTATTGGTGGAGGATACAGTACACAAGCTGTAATAAGAGCATGGATTGATCCTAGTACATTTGTATTCAACGGAGTATATATTATTAATGGCGGTGAAGGATATGCTACTGCTCCAACATTCACAGTTGTGGATCCTTTAGGAGGTGGAGCAACATTTACAGCATCAATACTAACTGGCGCTATCAAGAGCATTAACTATATCAGCCGCGGTACAGGATATGTTTCAATTACAGACGGAGTAGCAGTATCGGACTCAACAGGTTATGCAAGTATCCAGCAAACTGGATATACCTTGAACTTCTCAGGTTTGTCACAAGCAGTTGGTCCAAGACCAGGTAGCATCATGACTATTCCAGGATTTTCGACACCGTTCTTAGTAGTATTAACTAATACTTACATAGCTGATAGTGCAAATCCAGGTACATATAAAGCTAATATTACTTTTGGATCAGCAGTTCCTACAACTAGTCCTCTAGTCCAAGGCACAACTGTTACATTCTATAGCAAGTTTAGTCAGATTCGTTTAACAGGGCATGATTATCTAGCTATCGGTACAGGTAATTTTGCCAGCACAGCATATCCAAGTGTGCTGACCAGTGCTTATCTTCCAAACAATCAACACGTAAGTCAAAATAATGGCCGTGTGTTTTATACTAGCACTGACCAAGACGGTAACTTTAGTGTTGGTGATTTATTCAAGATTAATCAAGCAACTGGTCAAGCTACTTTGAACGTTAGTTCTTTCAATCTAGCAGGTTTGAATAGTTTACAATTAGGTAGCAGTGGTGCAACAGTAAGTCAATTTTCAACTGACGGTACTTTAAGTGCTAACAGTGATAGTATTGTTCCAACGCAGAGAGCAATCAGAACTTACATTAGCAGTCAGCTAGGTTCCGGTAGCAATAATCTTCAGGTTAACGTGTTGACCGCCGGTAAAGTCTTTGTTCAAAGTAACATCATAGCTACTAGTCCAGGAACAGGTGCAGATATTATTTTATTACCAGATCAAACACAAGCAACACCTGGCAAGATACAATTAAATTCTTTAGCTAACTACAACTTTACCTACAGTCAGATAATTACTCAAAGTTCTACTAGTATTGCAAACAAAGACTATGTTGATTTGTCAGGACGCGAAGTTCTTCAAGCATTAATTGTTGATGCTAACGGTTATTTAACTTGGGTGACTGATACTGGAACTACTGGAGCTATTAATGATGGGTCGGTATTTACAGACTACATGTATGTAAATCGTGGAACCAACATATTAATAAATAACGCGACCGGCAATTTGCAAATCACATATTAATTAGGATAACAGAATGGCACAAACAATAAATTTAGGTAAGTTAAGACTTGATTGGAGAGGGGATTATAACCCATCCATTGCTAACGTCGCTAATGATGTGGTTACTTATCGTCAACAACAATGGGTATGCACACAGCCAACTACTATGGCTCAGTTCACTGGAACTCAGTTAGCTAACCAATTGGTTGTATCGGCATTAACACCAATCACACAATCAGTAAATATTGTTTCAACTGCGGCTGGTACAACAGTTACAGTAAGCAGTACACAAAACCTGTTTCAAGGAGCACAGATAGTAGTTTCAGGTAACAGTGGTGGTGGATTAACAGCTGGCAACACATACTTTGTTGGTAGTGTCTTGTCAAATACTACACTAACACTATCGACAAGTTATTCAAATGCTATTGCTAATAGCTTTATCACTTTTACAGCATTTACATTTGGATCACAAAGTACTGGTACAATCTCACAATCGGGTACTAGTTTTATTGCATACGGATCACTGGCAGCAGGTCAAGTTATCGCAGGATCAACTGCACCATTAGTAATTACAGCGGCTACAGGTACAGGTACAACAACAACACTTACATTTGCGCTTCAAAATTTAGCGCCGTATGCCATTGGTAGCACTATTGTTGTGCAAGGGTTAACACCATTTGGTTACAACGGACAATGGGTAGTTACAGCTTGCACTACTAGCACTGTTAGTTTTGCAAATACAACTACCGCTCCTTTACAGACCGGTAGTGCTGGTACAATAACCAGTATGACTAATACCGCAACAATCACAGTGGCTGCCGCAGGCAACGGTGTAGGAACTTACACAGTTAGTAACTCGGTAGTAACATCCACTGGTAGCATTAGTTGGACTAGCATTGCACCAAGTATACCAGCTGTAGGTAGCGCATACTGGACACAATTTACACAACTGTTTAACAATAATGCTAATTGGATCAACGGACAAACTTATGCTGTTGGAGATACCGTAGTCTATAATACTCCTACAACACTAACAACTTTTCCAACATCTATTGCAGGTAACTATAGTCTAAGTCGTACAGTATCTCAGGCTTACTATTGCATCACAGCTCATACAGCAAATAATAATGCAGGTAATGGTACAGTTATTACTCCAATAGATACTGGTTACTGGTTGCCAGTAAATCGTAAGGGCATTTTAGGAACACAATCGGCTCCTCAATCGCTGTATGGTTCTTATAACTTGGGTGTTTACAGTAATCAAAACAATACATCACTAGTGTTGCCAAACAGAGGTATCGCATTTGATAACTCTTCACAATATTACAACGGTAGTACACATAATACAACAGATAGTCCTACAGGCGGTTACGTTGCGCTAAATGGTCAAGCAATGAGTTGGGGCTCAGACGTCAACGGTTCAGTAGGTTTACCACAGTCTGCTCAAGCCACTTCGGGATCAACTACATGGGCGATGAATAGTTTAACATTTCCATTTTATGACTATTGGCGTTCAACTAGCATACAAGGACAAAGTGGTGTGCATGCCACACCCGATGGCGGATTACCACGTGTAATACAGTGGGAAAAATCTTACGATCGTAACGTAGTTCTTATGAATTCAGGAGAAGTATTTGCATGGGGCGGCGGCTCGCAAGGCGAAAACGGTAATGGCGCAAGTTCTAACGTTGCATATCCAGTACGTGTTGGCGGAACACTAGCTAGTGTTTATAGCAACACAAGCCCAACAGGTACAAGCCCTGCAGGAACAGGTACATTATACTCAGCAGGACATGTGTTTGGCAGTGTACGTATCAAACGTATTAGTACCAGCGGCGGTTGCGGTTATGGTGCAAGTAACGGACATACACTAGCATTAGATGAAAACGGTAACGTTTGGGTTTGGGGTAGCAACAATAACGGACAATTAGGTCTAGCCACTCTAACAGGAAACTCAACTGAAGCTAACAACCGTAGTATACCACAACAGATTCCAAGAGTAAGTTTTGCTACCTCACTGTTACCAGCTGGGCAATCTGTCGTGGCTATTTGGGCCTGTGGTTCAGGAACTAACGGCTGGAGTTATGCAGTGACTCAAGACGGTAATTTGTTTGTATGGGGCTCAAATAATTCTGGACAACTTGGTAACGGTGTAACTGGTACTAACATTTATAGCCCACAACAGATTTCTAACGTAGCAGGTACTGCAGGTTCAACATTTGGTAGTGGTGCAGTTGGATCTGTATTAAAAATTCAAACATTAGACAACACATCTGGTAACTATGCTTGTGCGGCCATCATGACTAGTACAGGATTAGTTTATTGTGCAGGATATCAAGGTACAGTGGGATGGGCTGGTTCGGCAACATCTACCCTGGCAAACTGGACTGTAGTCGGCGGAGGCCCTGGAGCAAGTGCAAGTAGTACCTGTAAAGACATGTGGTTATATGGATCGGGCGGAATTTATGCCAGCATGATGCAGAGAGATTCTAGCACTGGTTATTGCTGGACCGCAGGATATAATGGATATGGACAATTAGGTTATAGCGGATCTAGCACAACTAACAGCAGTACATTTACCATCAGCAAAGTAAACGTAGGCGGTAGTATCTATAACCTAGTAAACGTAAAACATCTAGCATTTAGCGGATACGCCGCTTATATAGTAGCTACTATAGTTTTAGACAACGGAATGAGTTTTAGTATTGGTAACAACTATTACGGAACAGGTAGCATTGGTTATAGTAACCAAGCAGGCCCTAATAGCCAGACAGCGGCCTATACAGGAGCACAATCAACAGCATTCATGGTGCCGGCGATAAGTGGTACATTTGCTAGTGAAAGTAACGGTATCGAATTGATCAACAGTTATGTATGGCAACCAGTTCGTACTTCTCCAGGCATGCAAGGAAATATGGCCAACTGCATGGGCTTTAGCTATAGTTCAGCAGGCTATCAATGGTTGATGTGGCAAAACAACGATGGTCGTGTGATGGTTGCAGGCAACGGTGGAGACGGTACAGTTCGTTCTAATCTAGCAGGTATATATCAAATATCGTGGACCAGTACAAACATAGAAACTATGACACCTCCAATAACTGATTAAGGATAAAAATATGTCAACATTAGATTTAGGAAAAATTAAACAACTTTGGAGAGGTACATGGAATACCAGCAGTAGCTATTTGCCAAACGATATTGTGGCTTATAACGGCGCTATCTGGATCTGTACGCAGGCGCATGGAACTGGCTCAAGCACAGAATTCAGCCCAGGTAAACGCGATCGTACAAATTATCTACCAAAAACAGTCGACACACAGGAAATCAACACCTATAACATCACTGTTAGTACCGTAAGCAGTAACAACTATTTCTTCATTGATGGACGCCAAACACCTAATTTGACTTTATATGCTAACGTTCACTACAAATTCTTCCAGAAAGATTCAAGTAATGTGAGTCATAGATTTGCACTATCAACAACTCCAGACGGTATTTATGGATCAGGCGGTGTTGAATTAAGTTCAAATAACGCAGGTTACACTTATCAATATTCAGGAACACCTGGTATCGATGGTTCGTTAGATGTAGTGTTATCCAGTGGATTTGTAGGATCGCTATACTATTATTCCGCAAATGATACTGGATTTGGTGGAGCTAGTTTAAGTCCTAAACCAGTATTGACTGTTTCTCCAGCATGGAGGGGTTATCAATATTGGGATCAATTAACTACTGGTTATCAATTTATTGGTACATGGAGTTCCGGTACACAGTACTACTATAACAATATCGTAGAATATCAAGGTGCAACATATCTAGCACTAGCAGATAATATTAATATATTTCCGGGCTCACCCAACATAGGAACTGGTACTGGAACAAATACAGTAACCGCACCTTGGATGTTGTTGGTAAACGGCGATCGCAGAAGTGAACACAACTCAATTGGCTGGTTGATGAATAAAGGACCGATCGGTTGGCCTTATCCTAACGGCAATCAAGGGCAAGGCGAACACTATCAAGCAATGAAATGGATCAGTCGTAGCGGCCGTGTTTACAATCATGGTTGTGGTTATAATTATAATCATGGTGTATCAAACAGTCAATCAGGTAACGGCGGTACAGGCGGATCCACTGGAGCAGCCTTTACACATCCGCAGGAAGTCACATTTAATCATATAGATTGGTGGCAAAGTAGAGATAACGGCGGACCAGGACGTTTAGTTACTCCAGACGGTATGCCGCCAAAATGTATACAAATTGAAGCGGGAATAAACTGGGCTCACTACTTGTTTAACAATGGGGAAGTATGGGGCAACGGTGCTAATTCTAACGGATATTTAGGAACGGGTGATACTATAAGTTCAGGACTGCCACGTCGTGTACAAGGATTAAATGATACTCGTATTGTAAAAATTTCAGCACCATATGGTATAAGAGGTACAGATAACCATCATGTTTTAGCACTAGATGAATATGGTTATGTATGGGCATGGGGTCAGAACGATGTTGGACAATGCGGTGTAGGCAGTAACACCAATACAGCCAATAACTCAGCTACATATCTAGCAACTGCACAACGTTTACCACGCATTTTCTTTAACAACGAACGTGTAGTAGATATTCTTGCCATGGGAACCACTGGTAGTGGTTGTAGTTATGCTCGTACAGCTCAAGGTAACATCTATGCATGGGGATACAATGGTGTAAGCCAATTAGGTACAGGCGATACAACAACACGTTATCGTCCAGTTCAGATGAGCACAGCTTCTTGGACTCCAAGTGCCAATAACGGTATTCAGAAATGGCAGGCCGCAGGTGCTGGTTCTTATGCAACATTTATGATTTTAGATGGTAACGGCTCTTTATGGCAAACTGGTTATGATAACTATGGTGCAGCCGGCAATAGTGCAACTGTTGCTTCTAGAACTACCCTAACTAAATCTTCAGCAGGTGTCGGTGTAGCAGGATCTATCAATAACTTCTGGTTAGTATGGTCAGGTGAAAGCACTGGGTATTATTTGAATTTTATTAAAACAGTAACAGGCGCTACCTATGTTTGCGGAGCAGGTTCAAACCCAAGCGGCGGTACTACCGGAAATAATGTCTACGGCTATGGCACAGTCAGTCAACAACCTGCAACTTCTATTCTTGTGACCAATGGTGTAAATCCTTTATCTAGCTCAATTGGTAGTAGTGTTGGACTTGTTAATATTATAGACATCTACATGCATGTCGATGTCGCCGGCACCAACAGAACTATTACCTGGTTAACAGCCAGCGGTAAAGTGTTTAGTCAAGGTTATAACATTTACGGAGAACTAGGTAATCCAGGAATTGCCAGTGGTTCGGGTGGTACCAATCCGGTGGATGAAACTGGTAGTACTTATAGTCCGGTAGTTACTTACTCCTTTCCAGGTACTAAACCGATACAAATTATACCAGCAGGTGGCGGCACATCAGACGGCTCTACAATTAACATTCAACACGGCATGTTTGCCTTAACCGATATTGGACAAGTGTATGCATGGGGTTGTACATACGGTAGTGGTAATCAAAGTCCAGGACTAGATGGTAGTTTTATCGGTTACAGCCCAACTGCGAATGGTACTGCGGCTGGTACAGGTCGTGGAGTGTTTACACCGGTTTGTATTCAATACGCAAGATAATATGAAAATACTAAGTCATATTACAGGAGCATTGGAAGGATATATCGAACCAGAACATCTGGAAGGATATATCCTTGATGTTAGCTATAAATTTTTAGGGGAAGCTGATAATAAAGCCTTTTACAGTTTTGACCCTACTGTTGTAGCCTTAGCTGATAACGATGAACGTTTTCAAGTTCGTGTATATGATCGAGATAATGTAGAAGATGCCCAATATTTGAATTTAATTAAAAATCAACTATGGGTCATCAAACAAGAAACACAGGATATAAAAGAAAAGCTACCTATGGATTTGTTTACCGTATTAACTAACTTAGCAGTTGGCGATAAATATACTATAGATATACTAACAGCTCTTAAAAAAGAACATGATGATTACCTAAGTAATCTAGGATTTTAACAGGATAGAAAACCATGGCAATAACAGTCTCAGAATTTAAGTTTAACTATAGAGGTCAGTGGCAATCAAGCACATTGTATCTTAAGAATGATATTGTTCAATACAATAACGCCGCTTATGTCTGTTTACAAAA
>Ga0164297_10002748_pt1 | contig 17086 bp, 12 predicted proteins | sample GEODES058metaG_FD_113539 | JGI IMG/M metagenome (GOLD analysis project Ga0164297, IMG submission 113539) | Dystrophic lake water microbial communities from Trout Bog Lake, Wisconsin, USA - GEODES058 metaG | ecosystem: Environmental > Aquatic > Freshwater > Lake | place: USA: Trout Bog Lake...
CGCGGCAGGTGACGTACGAGCAAGCGCTAGAGGTGCGGTCGCGGGTGCAGGGGTGCTCACGCGACGCCTCTGGCTGTCGCACACCGCGGGACGCGGTCTCGGGCTACTTCGACAGGCTGGTGGCACACCCGCGGCTCTCCCGGCTGCGCGTGTCGCTCTGGCGCCCAGGGCGGCGCACAGCCGCGTACAAGCCTTTCTTTTGCTGACTGGGCTGAGTCGGTTGTCCTTCACCCCCTCAATAGTTGCTCAAGCTGAAGGACGGCGCCACTGGAGAGCAGCTGGTCCATGCTAAGAACGCGGCTGTAGGGCGAGGCAACGACGTGGCGCTGGTGCGTGCGTGCGACGAACGAGCCGGAGGCACACCGCCGGACTTCCTATTGCAACCACCCCCAAGAGCGCACCCACCACGCTGCCTGCGTGCGCCCCCAACGCCTGACTGGAACTGCGACCTGCTGTGCGACAGGTGGATGCTGCCTACGACGCGGTTCTGCTGCGCAGCCTGACCAAGCGGCGCAGCGGCACAGCCGTGTCTCTGGACGTGAAATACGCAGACGTGAAGGTGTCTTCAGGCAAGCCCCTGGCAAGTAATACAAGTGCCAAGGGGCCGGGCTCGGCGATGGGGAGCAGTGGGAGGGGCAGCACAGCGGCCGGCGTCAGGGGCGGGGCAGCGAGCAGTGGGGATGGGAGCAACCCTGCAGCTTCTCTTCTCGCCGCTCTGCCCACGGTCCGCTCCCCAGACGCGTCGCAGCTGGCGCCTGTAGCGGCGCTTTTCGCGGCGCTCGGCCTCGCGGCGCTCGCCACAGGCGTGGTGCACACCCCAGGCACACCGGACCCCGCGCCCAGTGTCCCGCTAGCCTTCGGCTTCGCCGCGGCGCTCTTCCATCTGCGACGCAAGGCGGTGTCTCTGCCCCGTGCGGCGGGACTCACATCGCTGGGCTTAGCTGCTGGCACACTGATGGGCGTGCTCGTCCAGAGCGGCCTGCATGTAGACATCGTGCCTCTGGGCCCGCTCTCGTCGCCTGCGACTCTCGTTGCAGAGAGCGCCCTAGTGGGCATGTTCACGGTGCGTGGATTGTGTGTGTCATATCGTTCCGCTGCTCCGAGGGAGGCTCTGACGATGTGTGTGTACACAGGCAACTGCCCTTCTGCTGTAGCAGCGCGTTGCGAAGGAAGCGCACGAGACGGAAGAGACACGCATAATCGCAACGCCAATGTAAAAAAATCCAGACAAGACGCGGTGGTGCACGCAGACTGCAAGTGGTCCTCTCAGAATTGCGCTGTGTGTGACACAAAGTGGCCCCTCGCGGGGGGTGTCGTTTCGTTTCGTTTCGAGCGCTCATGGCGTCCATGATGGAGCTGCTCATGGGCGACGGGGACGAGGCACCCGACGCAGCGGTGCGTGCGCTCAGCAAGCAGCAGGCTTCCAACCCTTGCGCACTGCAGCCCTCCTGGTCCCCCCCCCCCCCCTCGTTGACTGACACACCTTTTCGCTGCGACGTGACACCGTGGCCAGATGGAGTTGGTACCGGCGCAAGAAGCGCAGCCGCCGACCGAGGCCCCTGCTGTAGTTACGGCCCCACCCACACGGGTGGTGGATGCGCCACGCGGTGACGAAGCGCCCGACGCGGCGCTGTCGTGGGAGCCTCCCCTGTTGGTGTCATTGCAACAAGCTGCAGGGGAGGCGGGTAAAGCAGGACAGCCTCGGATCGTAGTCTTTCAAGTGGCCTCCATTCCGCCTTCCTTGGGTGAACATGCCGAAGCGCTGCGGCCGCTGCTTCTCTCCCCAGCGCCGCCGCCAAGCGAGGCACCGACGGAGGAGGCGTTCGCGGCGGCAGTGCCGGAGCCAGACGCGCCGAATAGTCTGCTGTCTATGCTCCTTGCTGATGGCGGTGACGACAAGCTCCGTGGGGGCAACGGGACAGGGATGCTTCGTGCGCCGACGCCGCCGCCTTCCCCTCCGCTGCCGCCACGTGTGCGTCGTCACGATGTCACCGATCCGCGTCTGGCTGAGCATGTACAGCAGTGGAAGGCGCATCGTTTGTTCAAGGCTCGCGCGCCGCTGCCGCCACCCCCGGACAGCATCAGCGGCGCGGAGTGGTCACAGATTGCAGTCGCAGTGGGAGGGCCGTATTGCGCGCTGCGTGCGTTGAGCCACACGCTTAGATTGAGTGCTTTCTCATGGGATGCCCTCTGCTCGGCTATTGTGGCTCCCACACCATCCGCGCTCCTCGCGGACATCCATACTGCCGTGCTGCGTGTTCTCATGGCCTGCGCGGCGCCAGATGACGATAGCCGCCCTGGAGACGACGATGGAGACCGACCAAGCCGCAACTCAAGCGTCAGCCCTGCGCAACTTGCGGATCCGCTCATTCAATGGCCGGCGCTGCTGGATACAGTCACATGGCCTGCCTACGCGAGGCTGTACATCAGCACATCTGCAGCACGGGGTGACACTCCGCCGCCACGACTGGGTGCTCTCCTGTCAAGGTACGAGCCTTACCAGCTCCACCCGCGTGACCGCGCAGCGCTGCTTGCCTTCTTGTGCGAGCAGCTGATGACATGTCGCCTGGTCTCGTCGGAGCTGGACGCGCGCCGCGGCATGCTTGATGGCAGTGTCCTCGAGAGGGAGGGTGCCAGCACACGGCGTACAAGGCGTGGTGGCAGCTTCTCAGATTTGGATAGCAGCGCTAGCGGTAGTCGCCTGGCACTTGACTGTCCTGGCATTGGGACCAATGTGGAGGTGTGCGGCGTCGAATCTGGGTTACGAGGCTCATGGTATGCAGCCAATGTGATTGCGACCTCCCCCAACGGCACGGCTGCTCGTGTTCGCTACATCGACCTCCTCACCGACGATGGGACGCGGCCGCTGGAGGAGTGGGTGTCACTTGAGCCCATTGGCCATGGCACGTCCGACGCAGACGGTCAGGACGAGGACCTAGACGATGAGCTTCAGGGCGGCGAGGGGGACGATGATGCGCTCATGCGCCACGGCTTGCCTGCACGCCTGAGGCCTGGGTTTGAGCGCAAATACAGGCTTCGACCGCTGCCTCCGCTGCTGCCTGTGCCCGCGGATTTGGAGCCTGGCACCTTGGTGGAGGTCCGCCTCAATGACGGCTGGTGGCAAGCGGAGATCATCCGCGCTGATGGACACCGCTACTTGTGTCGCTTCCCCGGGGAGAACGACCAAGACCGGGTTCCGAGGCGAGACATGCGCACGGCACTGTGCTGGCGGCTAGGCAACACGCAATCCGCCGGCGCCGCGCCTGCCGATAACGGCATTCAACGAGCACATATTTTTGATCGCATGGGTCAGTGGTATCTCGCTGACACAGGCGCGCCCATGCCTGGCGGCTTGGTCTCTGTTTCGCCGCCGCAACAGAGCCGCGATCTGAGGCTGAACCTCGATTCGTGTGCGGTGTGCCATCGCCCGGGGCAGCTGCTCTGCTGCGATGGATGCCCCTTGGCGGTGCACTACTCATGTGCCGGCGAGACCAAGGGGAGCTTGCCTGATGGAGAGTACTTCTGCCCAGAGTGCAATGCCATCGCGCCCTGCAGCCGGCCGGGAGGACCAACGCCGCAGCTTGACCAGCTGGTAGGCACTTCATGCGGCTCGTGGATGTACGTGGGCGCGGATAGTGCAGGCAAACGACACTGGGTGCTCCGCGGATCCATCGTCGTGAGGCTGGACCCCATGGTGCCGCGCCGCTCCCGTGGCTGGACAGACGCGTTGTACCCGACCAGTGTGGCACTGTACCACGGCACACAGCTGTTGACGCAGCTCATGCACGGTCTGCGCTCCAGTGGAGGCGAGCTGGACGGGGCGTTGGCCAACAATCTGGCTTCAGCGCTCAGCAACCGCGCTGTTGCTCCGCGCAGTGATGTCGCTGGGGCAACAGCCGCATCCGATGCTACCATGATGGATGTTGACGGCGGTGCAGCAGCAAAGCTGGCATTCGATCACGAGCCGCTCAACGCAGCAGGGCGCACGGAAGCGCGGTTGTACTTGAACAAGTACCGAGACGCGCCCGTGTTGGGTGACAAGGTGACACTCACGGCACCATCTGGTACATCTGACGCACCCGCACGCTCTCGCCGCTTCGCATGGCCGACGCCAATCGCAGGCATGAAGAGTCCCGCTGCACACGGCGACAACACGCTTGCATGTATTGCGGCGCGGTGTGTGCTTCTGGAGCGCGTGCTGTTTTCTTTGTGCGATGGCCCGTGGCGGACCAACGGCGCAGCTCAACGCCAAGAATGGATGGAAGGGGTGACTTCTGCGAGTGAGCCCGCGCAACTGGCGAGCAAGCTCTTGCAGCTGGAGCGCAGTTTACGCAGCGTCGTGTTCCACGGCACCGCGTCGGGGGCAGCGCTTGGGTGGCGCACTTGTACCGAGTCCGCACGCCACGGGGTGCTCGATGATAGCTGGCCTCCGCCGCCGATTCCGCTGGGCAGAGCTTTTGGTGAGTCCCATCCTGCGCCTGCGCAGCCTGCGCGGTTGCCAGTGGAGCAGGCGCGGCGACTCGGCCGGGTGGGAGGCAGCCTGCTGTGTGCCGACGCAACCTATTCCAGTCGTGGCCGCGTCACACGTCACTGGGCGAGCCGCACTGTGCGTTCCGCATGGGTGGCAGCTACACAGGGGTGTCGCACCGCGAGCGGTCTAGCGCTGCAATTGCGATTGCTGGACCTCCAGATCCGGTGGGATGCTCTCGCTCGACCCAATGCCAGGGAAAGCGCCGCTGATCAGCTCGCTGCAATGGGCATGCCGGCCGCACGTGTGCCGCAGCCAGAGGTGAAGCACAAGCGCTTCATGATGAACACAGCCGCAACGCCGACAGCCGCCAATACCGTCATGCCTTCCGCCTGGTCATCAGCATCCGCTGCTGGCACCTATCGCACAGAGTACCTCGTCGGCCCAGAGGGTAACCCTGAGGGCGTGTGGATGCCGGACACCAGCGCGCCGCTGTGGGCCATCCGGTGTTATGAGGAAGCGCAGCGAACCGGCATCGACCCCACCAACGCGCTCGCCGCGCGTGCCGTCAGCCGGCGAGCGCTCTCTGTCGAAGAATTGCTGCGCATCGGTCCTGGCGGCCATGTGGAGGTGTTCTGGCTGGAAACGGGGCAGTGGTACAGCGCATCGCTCCTGGCTATTGTCAGAGGCAGCGGCATGCGTCTGCAATACGACGTCACAGGCGACATCGAAGATTTCGGTGCACAATCTATGGCCGCTATGGTGGCTGCAGACTGCATCGCCGTGCGTGCCGCGGGACGTGCAGGAGGCGCCATGCCCCGCGGCGCAGCAGCTACTGGCGCTGCCGCCGTCGGCCGTGGCGGAGGCCGTGAGCGCGGCGGTGACCGCGGCAACAAGTATGTGCAGGAGATCGACGAAGACGCGTTGCCGAATCCAAGCAAGGCGATGGAGCGCGTGTTGTTGGAAGGCCTGGTGCTGGATTGGTGTGGCAAGGACGTCTCCAGCTGGCGAATGAGCAAGCGCAAGATCGCGGGCATGCTCCCCGACGGCGTCCTCGCAGCCGCGGAGGCAGCCCTGGCGGCGGGAGAGAAGATGCCGATGCGGCCGGCGAGTGTGGCCACTGCTGAGAAAACGCTCCCTAAGCGCATGCGGTTGGTGACCACTCCTGGCGCTGGTGGTGGTGGTGGTCGCGGCAGTGACACTGAAGATGATGACACCTACTTCCAACGAATGGCTGCTGCCGGGAAACAAGAGGATGCTGGCGGCAAGCAGCGCGGTGGCGGCACGAGCAAGCCCGCTCGGGTGCGTGCGCCCAAGCCAGAGCCGCTTGTGTATAGCCTCGATAAGGACGACCGGCGCCGTGCTCTAGCTGTGCTGCAGGCGCTTCGCCAGGCGCGGGGAACGGACGGAAGCGCGATGGGTGCCAAGTTCGCGCATGTGCCGACCCGCAAGGAAAGTCCGGAGTACCACAAGGTTGTGAAGTATCCCATCGATTTGAACAGCATCGCCGCATTCCTGCAGCAGAAGGAGACATACCGCACGCCGTGGGATTTCGCGTACGCGGTGGAGCTGCTGCTGACCAACACGCAGTTGTACCACCCAGTCGGCAGTGCCATGCATGCAGATGCAGACCGCATGCGGTCTCTCTTCCACACCGTGCACCGCATGAACTTCGGCCAGCATGTGGAGATGCCACCGCCAATGGCTCTCACACTCGGCATCACGGGCGAAGAGCCGCCGGATTTGCCGAAAGAGGCTGACGAGGAAGCAGCAGTGCCGCCTGATGGCGCGGGCCTCGTCAACACCGCGGCCGGCAACGAGCAGATTGGCGCTCGCCTGCGTCTCTGGTGGCCTGAAGATGCGGCGTGGTACGCGTGCCGCGTGCTTCGCACTCGCAAGCGGCCAGACGGGAGCTTGCAGCACCGGGTACGTTACGAGGACGACCAGGTGGAGGACTGGGTGTCCCTCCACGAGGAGCGCTGGGAGCAGCTTGAGCCGCCCTCGCAGGACGCGGCCGGCATTGCTGCGGACGGCACGCCAGCGATGCCTGCGTCGAAGAGCGGTGGGAAGAAGAGAGGGGTCCCTGCAGAGCCAGAGGAGGGCGACGAGCGGCCACCGCTCCTCGGTGACGGCCATTGCGTCATCGGCTTGCCGGTGTCCATCCAGTGGCATGACGGCCTGTTCTACGACGGCGTGGTGAGCGGGTACGAGCCGTACAGTGAGCAGCACGAGGTGACGTATACGGATGGCAGCATTGAGATGCTGTACCTGACTCGAGGCACCAAGCAGCTCGTGCGCTGGCCGCGTGGCTTGCCGCCTCCGCTCGAGGACGCATGCAGGGAGAGCTTGACCGTGATGCGCAACGTGAAGGACAGGTATGGCGTGCAGCTGGCATTGCCATTCGAGCGCTTGCCTTCCAAAGAGGAGCTGCCGACGTACTACGAGGTCATATCCTACCCCATGGATTTCAAATGCATCGACGAGAAGCTGGCCAGTGGCGCATACAAAGACGTGGACCAGTTTGTGTCCGACGTCTTGGTCATGTGGGATAACTGCTACGTTTTCAACGGCCCTGAGCATCCGTACACGCATTCCTCACGCCGCCTGCGTGACGCATTCACGCGCTACGCGGGCCGGGGCGGGGAGCTCATCGGAGGCAGCGGCAAGGTGACGCCTGCACCGAAGAAGTCGAAGGTGAAGACTGAGGGCGGTGCTGCAGCCGGAGGCGTGAAGCGCCAGCGGGAAGAAGATGAGCCGCCGCAACAGCAGCAGCAGCAGGCGGCGGCGGCGGCGGCGGTAGGTACTGTGCCGGACCACGGCGGTGACGGATTGCCTGCGCCGAAGAAGCTCTTCGTCATGGCGCCCGCAACAGCAGCGCAGCCTGCAGCCGACAATGGCGGTGCTGCTGCTGCTGCCGTTGCCGTTGCTCCGCCGATGGCTTTCGGCGGACTCAAAATCAAGTTCAAGTTCGGTGGCGGCGGCGGCGGCGGTGGTGCGGAAGGAGGCGATGCTGCTCCGCGGTGAGACAGACGACAACAAATTTGGCGCCCCTCTTTTGAGTGTGTGTGAGCATCAGTCGACATCAAGTCATGACATCCTCCACAGCAGTGTCGAGAAGAGCGTCCGCGTCTGCGTCTGCGTCTGCGTCCTCCACCGGCGCAGCATCACCAGCCACCCCAGCTACATTCTCCTCCAGCACTGCCGGGATTTCCTCCTCCTCGTCGTCCTCCCCAGCTACCGTGTCCAGCACGGGCGGAGGCACCATGCCCCGGTATATGTTGCTCACGATAACTGTACAGTCACTGTCCACAAGTGCCAGGCTGACTGGCGCCCCTGCTTCAACGTCACTCAACGCCAGCAACTGATGCAGCCTCTCCGGACTCGGCGCGCAATTGCTGATGCTCACAGGCACTGTGACTGTGGGCACACGCTGCGGCAACCCGTCGGTGGCCTCGTCAACTATCACCCCCGGCAACTCGTCGTCCTCACCACTGCATCCGCCCTCCTCATTTGGACCGCCATCTACAGCCACAGCGCAAGCAGGCTCAGCGGGGACGCCCTCGTCAGGAGCCGCCGTCGTTGGCGTCTCGTGCCTCCTCTTCCTCCGCTTCACGCCCCGCTCTTCCAGTGGCGCAACGTTCACCGCCGGGGGGCTAGGAGTGCACATGAAATAGAGCGTGCCGCAGGAGGAGAGTCGCGGCGCTAGGTCGTCCCACAAGCCTGACGAAAGTTCAGAGAAGCTTGTTAGACCGCCGCAATTGTTGCGCGACACGCAGGAGAATACGTGACACACTCACCTGTGCGACAGAGGTAGCAGTATGCGAGATAGCACTCAGGCAAGCTGGCTGTGCGTGCCACCAGCCGGGTCTCTGTGTCTCCAGGCAGTGTACCCAGGAACTGCGGCAAGCTCAACTTCGGCTCGCCAACCGCGGTGGGCGCAAGGGCCATCCTCTGGCGTTTAGTTGCCATGATTGGCCCCGCGAAGAAACGTCGCTTTCGTTTGAGGAGGGTCCCTCGACAAGCCCCTGCCTTCGCCTGTCCTCCTCATCTCACCAGTCTACCCAGGCGCGTCTCTCACGAGTCACACGCGTGCGAAGTACCTCTTCTCGAAGCTCGCGCCAGCTTGCTGGGGGTTACAACTCCCAACTCGGCAGACAGAGGGCCCTGTCACGTCTCCCCCCGAACAGCCACTGTTCGCCTCGCGCCGTCGTCTGACCTTATCACGGCACAGCAGACCGCCATGCCGAAGCCTGTCGAGCCGGAGGTGGAGTCCACGGGGCCGAACCAGTGGGACGTGGCCGCCCACGCGACGCCAGACGAGCAGGACTGGTGCGTGAAGGGTCCTTTCACCTTCCCTCGTCAATGTCTCTCCACCTGCGCAGCACACCATGTGGCCACATGCCCTTCGTCCTGTGATATGTCCCTGTGCGTGTGTGCAGGACGTACCACGCGCGCAAGAGTGCGAACGACGGCAAGGGAGATGCTGTGGCCAACCAGTTGGAGTATAAGCCCGTGTGCACTCACATGCCTGTGTGTCCCAGCCAGTGCGAGGCGCCGACCTTCATGTGGGTGCGTAGACGAGCAGGGGGCGCGCGCGGTGAAAGCTTAGCATCTAGTGCGTGTTAAAGCGGAGTACACTTGTCCCTCGCAGATGAAGAAGAAGCCAGCGCACTGAGCGGCACAGTCCACGACACGAGAGACGAAGAATGGACGCGCACACGTATGATGATTGAGTATGTGTTGTGAGTTGTGTGAGATTAAATACTCACTGTGTGTGCGCTCACCACTGAAAGCAAGCAGCGTGCGCGCGCAGTGCAGCAGCGAGCATGTGTTTACCAGCTGTTGGGGTGGCTGTCCAGGAACAGCAGCTCCTTGTAGGTTGCCAGCGACCAGCATTCCGCAGGGCAGATGGCCTCGATGGCGTCCACTGTCTTGCGTGCCTCAATCATGGTCTCCAGGCGCAGCACGCGCGCCGCCTTGGCTGCCGCCGCGGCGTCATCCGCGCCGTGCACACCCGCAAGGCCCGCAGCCACCTTCTTGGCAGCCGCCTTCAGGTCAGCCACGTGCTCGTCGAGGCCAGCCTTCTTGACGTCTGGGATCACGTGCTGGTAGATCATGTCCACCATCGTCTGCGCCTCAACCTCCACCGTGCCGATGTAGTGCTTCAGCAGCACCTCCTGCCGGGCCTCGCACTCAGCGGCGGTGAACACGCCGTGGGTGGCGAACACAGTCTTGTTCTTCTCTGCTGTGAACCGCAGCATGGCCTCCACGCCGGAGTCGATGCGCCAGATGCCACGCTGGTCCGCCTCCGACGGCCAGCTCTTGTCGTAGCCGTTGCCGTTGAAGACGACACGGAAGTGGGTCTTCAGCAGGTCGCGGGCAACGGCCAAGGCATTCTCGCCCTTCTCCACCCGGTCCGCGATCGTCTTGAACCCCTCAGCCGTGATGGTGGCCAGCACCGTGTTCACGAGGCTCACGTTCTGGCTGCTACCCACGGCGCGGAACTCGAAGCGAGCGCCACCGTACGGGAACGGGCTGGTGCGGTTGCGGTCCTCCGCTGGGATCTCGATGGGGCGCAGCACGGAGTCGACGCCGAAGGACAGGGGCTTCGTCTTGGGGTTGTACGCCTCGCTGGCGCCGCCGATGAAGCGCTCCAGGTAGGAGGTCATGTCGTCGCCGAGATAGGTGGAGATGACTGCCGGCGGGGCCTCCATGGCGCCCAGGCGGAAGTCGTTGCCCGGGCTGCTGATGGCCATGCGCATCAGGTCGCCGTACTTGTCGATGCTGCTCACCAGGGCAGCCATGACGACGGGGAAGATGTCCGCGTTGCCCGTCTTGGCGAACATCTGAGCCGGGTTCAGCAGCTGGATGCCCTCAGCCGTGGAGATGGACCAGTTGTTGTGCTTGCCGCTGCCGTTCACGCCCTGGAACGGCTTCTCCTGGATGAGCGCAGCGAGGCCGTACTTGGCGGCAGTCTCCTCAATAATCTGCATGACGACCAAGTTGTTGTCCGTCTGGGTCACGACGGTGCCGAACATGGGCGCGAACTCAAACTGGTTGGGGGCCACCTCGCGGTGGCGCGTCTTCAGCGGGATGCCGATCTTGAAGCAGCGCTCCTGGATCTCCTGCATGCACGCCAGCGCGGGGGTGGCCTCAGACAGGGGGGCCATGTAGTGATCACTCATCTCCTGCCCGCGGCCAGGCAGGCGGCCCATGACGGTGCGTCCCGCGAACTGCAAGTCCGGGCGCTTGTAGTACGCCTCGCGGGGCACCAGGAAGATCTCCTGCTCCAGGCCGATGTTGTTCACCAGGCCGGAGGTCTTCAGGCCCAGCAGGCCCAGCAGACGCACGCCCTGCTTGCTCAGCGCCTGGGTGGACCGGTGCAGCGGCGTCTTCTCATCAAGCGCGAAGCCGGTGTAGGCGGCCACGACGGAGGGGATGTACATGACATCGCCCAAGATGAATGGCGGTGACTCCGGATCCACCGTGATGTACGCGCCCGCGGTGTGCGTCGCACGCAGGCCGCCGTTGGGGAAGGAGCTGCCGTCAGTCTGGCCGTTCAGCAGGTCCTTGCCAGTGAACTGTGGAAGGGGTGGCGGTGTCAACTCCCTCTCAGTGGGCACTTCCCCTAGATAGGCGCGTGCTCCACAAACAACGCCGTGCCTTCCACTTGGGGTTCCCGCGCGCGTCGAACTCTACCATCATGTTGCCCAGGCCGCCGGAGTTGCCCGGGCGGAAGCCTGTGGACGGGGGGGGGCGAAGCGCGGGTCAGTGGGGGTGTGCCATAGAGTGATTGGCCCTCTTTCCAGAAGGTGTACTCCTATCTCGCGGCCTGCGCAACGGCGCCGCCTCCAGCTCCACCTCAGGCACGCACCGCTGCTGCCCATGGGGCAGAACCAGTGGGTGTAGACGCTCGCGCCGTTGTCACGAGCCCAGTCCAGCAGTGCAGAGGCCACAGTATCGGCCTTGGTGGCCGTCCACGCCGGCGTCTCCAGCAGGCTGGCGCTCTCGCCGTACTTGCTCAGGTACTTGGACGCGACGTCACCCTTGAACACGTGCTGCCCGAAACCAGCGGCGTCCAGGTCCGCGTCGTCGCAGAACTGGGCAGACACGCGCACGGCGCGGCCTACAGTGCTCGCCGGCCGGGGAGCAGCCGCGCGCAGCTTCGCCACCGGCGTGGCGGCCACGAAGGAGGCGCGACGCGCTGCGACGCGGGTGTGGGCAGCCGCCTGGAGAGAAGGCGAGTGCACAGTGCGGCGAGTCAGGTGGGCTTGCAACTGAAATTGGGCGCTCCATGCGAGGCCAGCTGCGAGGCGCCCCCGCCGCCGGGGCTGCAGTGCAGCCGTGCGGAGCAGCTACCCGCAACCCCTGGGCAGCAGCGGCGCACGTCGGGGCCCGATCGGGGCGCAGCGGTGTGTGAGGCTGGCTGGCGCCCAGCAGGGCGCAGATCAACGCCTGGGAGCGAGGTACCACCGCCTTTGCTGTGTCTGTGAGGCCTCCCAGGGCAGCGGTGCGGGTTCGGGGCTGTGTTGCGGTGCGGTTGAGGGCTGTGCTAGAGCGCGGCTGCGCGTGCGGTGCGGTCCAGGGCCTCCCGGAAGCACTCACAGCAAGGGGATCTTTCCCCGGACGGGCCACGCACCTGGCTCCGCTTGCTGCCCGCCGCGACGGGCGCCACAGACGCCACGACTGGCATCACGCCACGCGCGGTAGAAGCCATGCTTCTCGCGGATACAAGGAGGTGTGGGACTGTTGCCAACGTCATCAGCCGACGTTACTCTCCCCCGAGAAGCACCGCGCGGCTCTGCATCAGACGTGGCATATGTGACCAGCAGCCCCGGGAGACGCAGTTGGAAACAAAGAAAAAGCGAGCAGCATGGCACCACGCACCGTGATTGCCAGTGGAGACGCACTGGACCCGCGACTGCAGCCATACGCGAGCCCAAAGTTCGACTTGGAGGACTTTGAAGATGAGCACTTGAATTCGCTCACAGAAAAGGTGCGCACACTGCAGCTCTATGAAGTCTCGAGCTCCTGCACACGGCTTGCTGACACCCCGCCGCGTTCTTCACCACCAGGGTCTTCGTGCCCTGGCAAGCGAGCTGGCGCAGCTGCGTGAAGCGACAAACACAGAAATGGAGCGTAGCGTGTTCGCAAACTACTCGGCATTCATACGGCACGTCAAAGCGCCTTTCTCTCTTTCCCCTCGTGGGTGCGCACAGCGGGACTCACGCAACATGCCCGTCTGCTGGACAGGACGGCGAAAGAAATCGCGGACTTGCAGACGGACTTGAGTCGCTGCCGCGAGCTCCTGCACGGCATTTCAGGCGTACACGCAGCCCTGTCAAACAGCGCTAGCAGCAGCCAAGCGAACGGCAACGGCGCGCAGTTATCCGAGGGAGGTGTGACCAGGTGCGATGATTTCCCCTGGAGTTCAACTTTCGCGTCAGTCTGACGTATCGCCCTCTGTGTCCCTTGGCGCAGCTTCCTGGCGCTGGACCTGCCGCTTTCGCCGCCCCCGCCAGTCAGTACAGCTGCCACGGAAGCGCTCATCGAGCTGACAGAGCAGCTGGAAGTCCTCATCGGTTCGTTTGCATGAGCACTTTGCCCCCACTGCCTCATTTTCTCATGCCCCCTTGATTCTTTCCTGCGCAGCTGAAGGCTCCCTCATAGAGGCTCTCGCCACTCTGGAGCGCTCTACCCGGCAGCTCGCAGCCGCGCAGCGTGAGCAGGAAGAATCCGGCATGATCGTCCTGCATCCAGCGGATGGCGACGACTTGTCACCCCCATCGCCTGAAGATCCCGCCTCCGTCTCTGCACTCGCGTCCACACTCGCCCGGCAGCGCGGCGCCTTAGCTGACGCACTGGCGGACCGCATTAGTGAGCGAAGCACGCCGGGGACGCAGCGGAGGGCTGCAGCTCGAGGGCTGTTGTCATTAGGGGAAGGATCACGCGCATACACGCTCCTGCTGGATCATCACAGCAGCTGCTTAGCATCTGACCTGCGGGTCCTGCGTTCCGCGCCGGTGGATGACGCCCAAGGAATGGGGGTGTACACAGCTGACGTCTCTCATGCAGTGTGCTCCTGCCTTGCTCGCGCGGCTGATGATGCCTCGTTCGCATTCGCGGACGAGCCATCTAGATGCAGCGCGGTCTTGACATGGGCGCACACGCACGTAGCCGCCTGGTGTAACCGCCTCGTCTGTGATGGCGGACCCATGGGGCCGGAGGCCATCGCGCATGAGCTTGCAGCCTGTGCGCGCATCGTGCTCGGCCACGCTGCGCTGTTAGAGGAACACGGCGTGCGTGTGACGCCCTTGCTGGCGCGGTTGTTACGGGCGCGCATGACAAAAGCTGTGGAAGAGGAGCTTCAAAAGGGGATTCCGACGCCAGAGCTGTTGACAGCAAGTGACGCGTACTTGCTCAGCGGGAGCAGTGCCGCATTAGCGGCTCTAGCGGATGTGCTGGTGCGCGTGGCGCCGCTCAGACAGCAACCGGTGGTTGCCTTGACCAGCATGCGTGGCCAGGTGACGCCTTTGAGCAAGCAGCAGAGCACAAAGTCGACGTCACGTTTCCCAGGATTCTAGACAAACTCTACGCTGTCTGTCTGTGTGTGTGTCGTATAACTGGTGAAACCGTCGCTATAGGTCTCTTGGCAGTGGCAACGCTAAGCTCAAGCACGCCGCCGCAACAGCCTTGCCCCCCCGTTGCGCAGCACCAGCACTGCCACTCGATGCACCAGCCTGCAATGAGCTGCTATCAGTCGATGTGCCGGCAGCAGTAGAGTGTAGTCGCTCCTCATCTAGCCTGAGCTGGGTCTCCAAGGCAGTCTGGGCGGCGAAGTACTTGGCCATGGCGGGGTGCGGCGCCGTCAACTCATCCACGCGCAGAGCAGCGAACTCATCTGTGGCGGTTGGGGTTGGTGTGAGATAAAGAGTGTGTCTTGGGCGTGGGAAGTGTGCGCACTCTTCAGCTGCTCCTTCTGCTCCGGCGTCACTGTCAGCACACCCTGCTTCAACAACTTGAGCGCCTCTTTCCTCTTCGGGGGCGCACATTCAGGGAAGAGTCAGTACAGCCCCATGAATGGGATCACCTCTGGATTCAGTTGGGGCCTCACCTGTCGCCGCACGTTGGCCAGGCGCGGCTGCAGGAAGCACTTGTCGTACACCCACTTCACAACGATGGCTGGCGATGCGAATGCGGCGTCAGCCCCACGTCCGGACACACAAGTTCACTTGGGTGAGCTCACTCTCTAAGTTCCGGATGTTCGCCGTCAAGCCGATGACGTTCCGGATGGGGTACCACCCAGTGAGGCCTTGGCCCCACACCAGCGTCTGGTCGTCCACCACGCCCTGGGCATAGCACGCCCGCAAACCCGTGATCTGCAAAGGCCCTCGAGGCAGTCCCGCTCGGTCTTTGTACCACCAAATGTTGTCCTCCAGCGCTGCGTGTGTACAAGGACGAGTACCAGAGCACAGACGTGTCACCTCGGGGCGCTCATACGCAGAGCAACGAGAACCACCCTAGCACAGGTTTTTCAGCCTTGCCCTCTACCGCCGTCGCCCCGTGCAGCGCGGAGCAGACGCAGCGCGCGTCGCACACCGCGCACAGTTGGCGCGACTGCGTCCAACTCAGCCCCGAGCGAGTCGCCACGCGCCAGGCACCAGAAAAGCGTGGAGCTGATCACGACTCAAGCCGCCACCCAGCGAATGCTTGCTCAGCACCGCAGGCACCTCGCGGCAGACAAGTGCGTGTGTACACCCCGCAGTCTCCACTGCGTTTGTGCTTCCCCCGCCGCCGGCCGCGTGCTTGTGCACCGCCTATACGCACCTTTGAAGCAATATCGGAGATGGGCTTTGCGTTCCTCCTCCTCCTTCCTCGCCAGCAGCTCCTCGTCCTTGATTGCCCGCGCAGCACGCGCACGCAGCGCCGCGACGCGTGCCTCCTCTGCCGCGACGGCGTCCTTTTCAAGGCGGGAGAGCGACATGGCGACGCGGCGCAGGCTGGAGCCACGTGGCCGCCTTACCCGTCGCTCCGCAGAACCATGGAGACTCTCGCTCAGAGCGGTGTGACCGCACATGTGACTCGCGCCAGCGGCGCGCAGACTCAGCGCCCGCGCGCTGGCGCAGCCGTGAAGAGCAGCCTTGCTCACCGTGCTGCTGGCGCCGTGCCGGTGCGTCCTATACGCACTCTTCAACTCAAGCAGGCGCATCACCGTGCGTCACACTCGCTCACTCGCTTGCTTTCTGGTGCGAATCAACGACAGAGCGCTCTGGCTCGCCGCAACACCGGTCGTCGTGGCGTCAGCTGCCGCGCCCTGGGCCCCGTCCGCGTCGTGGCTGCTGGCTCTGGCGACGAGTTCCGGTACGTGTGCCTGCGCTGTGTGTGTCTGCCGCTCCATGCGGGGTCGGGGCGCGCACGGGGTGCTGTAAAGTGCAGGTCAGCCACAGAGGGCTTGTGGTGTCCACAGCCCTCGATGGTGGAGGCCCCAACGCGCGCGCACTGCGCCTGTGCGCCACCTTCCGCGCGCGTCCCACGGGCGACACCCGCCCGTAGCTTTGCACGGCCGCTGGCGAGTCGCAGTTATATTGCCTGCCCGCAGCGAGGCTCGCAGATAGAACACTGGACGCCACCCACTGCCTTAACTCCCAACTGCCCTCACTCACGCGCGCTCCTGACCACCAGTGAGATCCCGCTGAACATGTACCGCAACATCGGTATCATGGCCCACATCGACGCCGGAAAGACCACCACCACGGAGCGCATCCTGTATTACACGGGCAAGAGCCACAAGATTGGTGAGGTGCACGAGGGCACCGCCACCATGGACTGGATGGAGCAGGAGCAGGAGCGCGGGATCACCATCACCGCCGCCGCAACCACGTGCTCGTGGAACGAGCACCGGGTTAACATCATCGACACCCCGGGTCACGTGGATTTCACGCTTGAGGTTGAGCGCGCCCTCCGCGTCCTCGACGGCGCGGTGTGCCTCTTCGATGCGGTGTCCGGCGTGGAGCCGCAGAGCGAGACTGTGTGGCGCCAGGCTGACAAGTACGGGGTGCCCCGCATCTGCTTCGTCAACAAGATGGACCGCCTGGGTGCCAACTTCTACCGCACGGTGGACATGATTGTGTCCAACCTCGGCGCGGTGCCGTGCCCCATCCAGCTGCCCATCGGCATGGAGGACGCGTTCGAGGGCGTCATTGACCTGGTGACCATGCAAGAGATTGTGTGGACCGGCGAGGAGCTGGGCGCCAAGTTCGAGTATCGCCCCATCCGCGCGGAGCTGGCGGAGAAGGCGCAGGAGTACCACAGCCGCATGGTGGAGCTGGCGGTGGAGCAGGATGACGACGCCATGAACGCCTACCTTGAGACTGGCGCCGCCCCGGATGCGGACACCCTGCGCAAGTGCCTGCGCAAGGGCACCTGCGCCGGCAAGTTCGTGCCGGTGCTGTGCGGCACCGCGTTCAAGAACAAGGGCGTGCAGCCGCTCCTGGACAGCGTGGTGTCGTACCTGCCTAGCCCCCTGGACAAGCCGGACATGGACGGCACCAGCGTCAACGACGAGACCGTCAAGATGGTGCGCAAGGCCAAGGACGACGAGCCGTTCAGCGGCCTGGC
>Ga0164297_10002750_pt1 | contig 17084 bp, 15 predicted proteins | sample GEODES058metaG_FD_113539 | JGI IMG/M metagenome (GOLD analysis project Ga0164297, IMG submission 113539) | Dystrophic lake water microbial communities from Trout Bog Lake, Wisconsin, USA - GEODES058 metaG | ecosystem: Environmental > Aquatic > Freshwater > Lake | place: USA: Trout Bog Lake...
CCCATTGCATCCAGTGGCCGGTGTGGGACGTGATCACCAACTCGGCGTTGGGCATCAGGCTCTGCAGTAATGGCCCCCCGGCGGGACGGTTGACCTTGTCGTCGCGGCCCCAGAGAAGCAGGGCCGGCGTGGAGAGATGCTGGAGACGGTTGTCGCGGGTGAGGTCCATCCGCCACAACGTCCGCAGCGCCGTGGGACCGGATGGGCGTCGCAGCGGTGGATTGGCCACCACCTCCGGATCCAGTGAGGCCTCGTAGCGCTGGTCGATCAGGTCGTCGGGAACCGCGGTGCCGTCGTAGACAAGGTAGGTCCGGATGAACGTTGCCAACTTGTCCCGGCTCGGCCCGTCTCCGCCGTAATAGGACAGCAGGCTCTTCAACCCCTCCGTCGGCAGCGCGCGGGTGGTACCGATGCCGCCGGGTCCCATCAGGACGAGCTTGCCCACGCGATCCGGTGTGTCGAGGGCCAGCCGCAGTGCCGCTGCGCCGCCGTAGGAGTTGCCGACCAGATGCGCTGTCGGGATACCCATTTCGTCGAGCAGGCCGCGGACCGTGTTGGCCAGGTAGCCGAACGGGTCGGAGTGGTCGACATGTTTGCCCGAGCGGCCGTAGCCCGGCATGTCCGGGATGATGACCCGGTAGGACTGGGCGAGGGCGTCGATGTTGCGAGAGTAGTTCGACACCCCGGACGCTCCCGGACCCCCGCCGTGCAGCATGACCACCGCGGGTCCGGCGCCGGCCTCGGCGACGAAGATCGGCTGACCGTTGATGCTCACCGTTCGCTCGGTCAATTCGGTGACGATCATGCGGAGGCTTCCCTTCGGATCGGGGTGACGGGTGCCGGTGCGCTGGACCCGGTGAAACCGGACGGCGGCGGCGGCAACGGCTGGCCGGGCCCGCTCGCTGCATAGACGAATCCGTCGGGGCGAACGACGACCGATTCGGCCTTCTTGGCCTTCAGCCAGGCGACGAGGGTCCCGCCCGCGTCACGGATGAACTCCCCAGGGGCTGCCGCCTCCGGACCCTCGATCCGGATGGTCGGTACGCCGAGATCACTCCACGCTCGGGCGCCGGCCGGCAAGGCGCCGGTGTGCAGCATTGTCCATTGACCACCGAGGACGTCGTCGAGACGGGCGGTGGCGCCCCGAGTGTCGACGACCCACGGCTGCGGCAGCTGCCAACCGACCGCGGGGTTCCCCGCCGCGAAGAATCCGTCTGCGCAGTGCGCGTCGGGAATCCACAAGCACTTCTGCACCAAGTACATCGAATACGGCAGGCGCGCCGCTCCACGGGCAGCCCGGTCGCGGATCGTGGTGACCCAGCGGCGAGGTTCGGTGATGAGCCGGCCGACCATCGTCGCGCGCCGGGTCACCTCGGCGACGTGCGGCAGCCGCTCGGTCTCGTAGGAATCCAGTAGTGATTCGGGCGCCTGTCCGCGGAGCACTGCGGCCAGTTTCCAGCACAGGTTGGCGACATCACGCACCCCGGCCGACATACCCTGCCCAATCCACGGCGGCATGGCATGGGCGGAGTCGCCCGCCAGGAAGATTCGCCCGACCCGCCACCGATCGGCGAAGCGGACGTGGTGGCTGTAGAAGACCGCGCGCAGGATCTCGACGTTCTCGTCGGTGACGCCCTGGTCGTTGAGGACCTTCCAGATCTCCTCATGGCTGGACATCTTCTGCTCGTCGTCACCGGGCCGGACGGGGTACTCCCAACGGTGGTGCGACAGCGGCGTCGGGCAATCGACCGTCGGCCGACTGGGATTGCAGTGAAAGCGCAGCCGGTCGTGCGCGTCCCATTCCTTGATGACCTTGGTGTCGATGATCAGCCAGCGCTGGCCGTACGTCTTGCCCTGGTAGCCCACGCCCAGTTGGCTGCGGATGGGCGAGGATCCCCCGTCGGCGGCAATCACGTAAGAGGCATGCAGCTGCGTGGAGGTGTCGGTGCGCAGATCCGCCAGCATCAACTCGACCCCGTCGCCCTGCGGGTGGACCCCCAGGCATTCATGCTCGAGGAACACGTCGACATTGCGGAATCGCTGCACACCCTCGCGCAGTACCTCATCGACGGCAGGTTGGTAGATGAACTGCTGGGGCGGATGCCCGGAACCTTGAGGTGCGATCACCCACTGCAGGAACGGTTCGCCGTTGACTCCGACGAACGAGACCGGGCGGCCGGGCAACATGTCCTGCTGGAGCCGTTCGGCCAGACCGACCGACTGCCAGATTCGCATCACCTCTTCGTCGATCGAGATCGCCCGCGCGCGGTTGTAGATATCCGGATCGCGCTCGATCACCACGACACTGAGGCCGAGTCGGCCCAGCAGGTTGGCCGCCGTGGCACCCACCGGTCCGTAGCCGACGATCGCCACGTCGTAGTTCGGAGTGCCGTCCATTAGCTCTCAGCTCTCGCATCCCGTCGAGGGCCCCGGCGGGGACCAATTCCCGTAGTGATCATTACGGTAAACTCCGATCCCTTCGGGGTCAAGAGCCGGAAAACGCCGGTTGCCGGTGTCGCCTATTTCTAGTCGGCATGCAAATGCCGACAGCAATGCATCATGATGCGCCCGCCGCTATGATCGGATCCATGCGGACCACGGTGGTGCTCGACAGCGATGTCGCCCGTGAGATCGAACGTCTGCGCCGCGAAGGGATGGGCCTCAGCGAGGCCCTTAATCTCCTGGCGCGCAGAGGGATGACCAGGGGGCCGTCCAAGACGATGACGTACAAGCATCGGACCTCCCGCATCGGCCTGAAAGTGGACGTCACGAACATCGCCGACGTGCTTGATCTGCTCGACGATGATCGTTGACGCAAACCTTCTGCTGTATGCGGTGGACGAGAACAGCGCCCACAATGCCGCCGCTGCTTCCTGGCTAGAAGGAGTGCTTGACGGCGACAGCCGAGTCGGCCTGCCCTGGCAGACGATCGGAGCGTTCCTCCGAATCGCCACCCATCCACGGGTCGCCCAAAATCCATTGTCCGGCCCCGACGCCTGGAGCTACGTGGCCGAGTGGCTCGCAGTCCCGGTGGTGTGGATTCCGCCCGCGACCGAAACCACAGCCCGCGTCTACGAAAGACTGTGCGAACAAGTCGAGATCACCAGTAACCTGGTGCCGGATGCGCAACTAGCCGCTCTCGCGGTCGAGCACGGAGTCGAACTAGTATCTGCCGATTCAGATTTCATGCGATTTCCCGGCCTTCGCTGGATGAATCCGCTGAGCGCATAGCCGCGCAGCGGGTTTGTCGATGTGTGGGTCGGCGACGAGCAACGCTAACGTTGTGCCGGTGTCCGTCGCCCACATAGTCGTGATCTCGCTAGCGGGGTTCGCCGCGGGTGCGATCAACTCGTTGGTGGGCTCGGGCACGTTGGTCACCTTCCCGACGCTGGTGACGTTGGGCCTCCCGCCGGTGACCGCGACCATGTCCAATGCCGTCGGCCTGATTCCCGGCGGGGTGACGGGGACCTGGGGATACCGGGCCGAACTCGCCGGACAATGGCAACGGCTGCGTTGGCAGATCCCCGCGTCGGCCGCCGGCGCCGTGATCGGTGCGTTCCTCCTGTTGCATCTGCCCGCCAAGGTGTTCACCCGGATCGTGCCCGCGCTCCTGGTGATCGCCTTGATCCTGGTGGTGCTGGGACCGCGGATCCAGGCGTACGCGCGCCGGCGGGCCGAGGTCGCGGGCCGTTCGGTTCATCACGTGTCCGCGCGAAGGATGGCAGCCCTTTCCGTCGGTACGTTTGCGGTCGGGATCTACGGCGGCTATTTCACGGCAGCACAGGGCATCCTGCTGGTTGGGCTGATGGGCGCACTGCTGCCAGAGGATCTGCAGCGGATGAATGCGGCCAAGAACCTGCTGGCGCTGTTGGTCAACGTCGTCGCCGCGACGGGTTACATCCTGGTTGCCCATGGCCGGATCAACTGGACCGTGGTCGGGTTGATCGCGGTGGGATCCGCGGTGGGTGGTTTGGTGGGGGCCAGGTATGGGCGGCGGTTGCCTCCCGCGGCGCTGCGAGCGGTCATCGTGGTCGTCGGTCTGATCGGGCTGGGACGGCTGCTGGCGTTGTAGGGCGGGACGTTGGTGACAATCGACCCGGAAGCCGGCGGAGTCGACCAAGGTGGGATAGAGATAGACCATGAACATTTCGCGGGACATTTTGCGCACGCCCGACGCCCGCTTCGAGAACCTGCCCGACTGGCCGTTCGCGCCGCACTACACCGACATCACCGATGCCGACTCTGGCCAGGTCCTGCGGATGGCGTACGTGGACGAGGGCCCGCGGGACGGCCTCCCGGTGTTGTTGCTGCACGGCGAGCCCAGCTGGTCGTACCTCTATAGGCACATCATCCCCAAGCTCGTCACCACCGGCCACCGGGTATTGGCCCCCGATCTGATCGGCTTCGGTCGCTCCGACAAGCCCGCCGACCGTGACGACTACACCTACGAACGGCACGTCGCCTGGCTGAGCGAGTGGTTCACCGCGATGGACCTGCGGGGCGTGACGCTGTTCTGCCAGGACTGGGGTGGCCTGCTGGGTCTGCGCCTCGTCGCCGCGTTTCCCGAGCGCTTCGCGGGCGTGGTCGTCGCCAACACCGGCTTGCCGGTGGGAACCCCGCTGTCCGAGGGATTCAACCAGTGGCTGGCGTTCAGCCAGAGCACCCAAGACCTGCCGATCGGCCAGATCGTCAACGGGGGCACCGCGCGGCAGCTGACCCCGGCCGAGGTGGACGCCTACGACGCGCCTTTCCCCGACGCCCGCTACAAAGCCGGCGCGTGCCAGTTCCCCACACTTGTCCCCATCACGGCCCAGCACGGGTCCGTGGCGGAGAACAAGGCCGCCTGGCAGGTACTGGCGCAATTCAGCAAGCCGTTCGTCACCGCGTTCAGCGACAACGATCCGATCACCCGAGGCGGGGACGCGATCTTCCAGACCGTGGTTCCCGGCGCCCGGGACCAACCCCACGTCACCCTGCACGGGGCGCATTTCCTGCAGGAGGACTGCCCCGACGACATCGTCGCGGTCATCGAGAGTGTCGCTGCCCGCGGTCGAGACTGACACATGCCGGACCTGGGGTACTCACGTGATCGAAGCGCCCCGTACTGCAGTGCCTGGCCGGACCGTCGTGTCGAGAATCCCGTCTCGGATCAGCGGGGTGCCACCGACGAGTAGGTGCGCCATGCCCGCGGACGGGTGTGTTGGTTCGGCGTAGGTCGCTCGATCCTCGAATGTCTCCAGGTCGAAGACCGCGACGTCGGCGTCGGAACCCACCTGCAGGCGGCCCTTGCGGGCCATCGCCGGAGAGGCGTTCGCCAGGATCTCGGCCGGGATGTGTGTGCACTTCGCGACGGCGTCCCGTAGCTCGATCAGCCGCCGCCGGGTCACGTACTGGGCGAAGAACCGGGCGAAAGTCCCGGCGCTTCGGGGGTGAGCGACGGCGTCGGCAGGAAGCGGCCAGACGTCCCCCTCCACGAGCACGTGGCCGGGCTGTTCCCACGGCATGGCGTCGGAAGCGATAGCACCGCCGGGGTAGAGCACCGAAAGATCCAACAGCCGCTGGTCGGCGGGATCGGTTTCGGGGGAGAGGAAATGCCAGACGATCGGCTGGCCAGGCTCATCCTTCTGGACCCGCCGTAGTTCTTCCTCGTCGCGCACCGGCTCGCCGGTGGCGTTGAGCACGATGTCCGACCAGGTGGCGCCGGTGCGCTCGCAGTAGCAGGGGTGGGCGAGGAAGGCGGCGCCCACCACGGTCGACGCCGCCCCGTACGGATAGGCCTCGGTGGTGATCTTCAGGCCGTGGTGCTGGGCGACCGAGATCAAGTGCGCGCACCGCTCGATGTCGCGCAGGCTGGTGCTGTTGAGGTGACAGATGTGCATGTGTGCGCCCGAACTCGCCGCGTAGGCGATCAATCGCAGGTACGCCTCCTGCGAGCTGTCCGGGTCGATGTTGGACATGTACTGGATGTGGGTGAAGGTCGGGACCGCGTGCCGCGCGGCAAGGTCTGCCACCAGCGAGAGTTCCTGGACGCCCGCCCCCGGGATGTATCCGCTGTTGATCCCTATGCCCAGCGCGCCTTCTGCCAGGCCCCGCTCCAGCCGGTCGATGATACGTTCGCATTGCTCGCGGGTCGAAACATCGTGCTGCCACACCGAATACCGGTAGGCCTGCTGGAAATAGGTCAGGTTGGGATGCGGTTCTCCGATCTGCGGGCACAACTCCGCGATGCGGGCGAAGGTCCACGACGCCGACGCGCCGTAGTTGACAGCCCGGCCGGCGTCGGCCTGCAGGTCGTACCAGTCGCCGACGGGCAGGATGCCGGATTCGAGTTCCAGCGCCGTGGTCACTCCGTCGAACGCCTGGATCCGATCGCCGGGCAGCGACTGGGTGTGGCAGTGCAGATCGATGAACCCCGGGGTTACGACGAGTCCGCGGGCGTCGAGAACCTCGGCGCCGGCCAGGTCGGCGTCCGAGACCGCGGCGATGGACCCCTCGCGGATGCCGATCGAGCGCACCGCGTCCAGCCCGGTCTCCGGGTCGACGACGCGACCACCTGCGACCACGATGTCGAACTCCGGTGCGCCCACGGTGGCGACTCTAATATCGTCCCATGACCGCATCGACGGTCAGCCGGTAACGCGTCCCACCGGTTCCGCCGGCGGTCTCAGGCGGTGATGCCCAGGATCAGCGCGAGGGCGCGGTCGATCTGGCGCAGCGTTTCGGGTGCAAGAGCACCGAGCCGTTCCAACAGTCGGGTTCGCGCGACGGCGCGGACGCCGCGACAGATGGCGACGCTCTCGGAGTCCACACCTTCGGCGGTTGAGACTCGGGGCCGCAACGGAGAGCCGGCGCGCGAACTCGACACAGGCACCACGACCACCAGCTCGTCGTCGACACCGGCCAGGAGTTCATCCACGGAGACGACAACGGCGGGACGGTGCTTGCCCGGCTCGCCAGCGCGGGTGGCACCGAGGGAGACAAGCCAGACCTCGCCGCGCCGCGGATCAGTCACCGCCGACGCCGTCGGCGGCGGCTTGGTCCCAGTCGATTTCCTCATCGTGGACGGCCTGCGCGGTCGCGTCGGCGCGCGTGGCATCGCGTTCGGCGCGCAGCATCGCCTCGCGTTCCGTCCGCGTCGCGAGCTCGGTGAGCAGTGCCGCGAGGGACATGCCTCGCTCGTGCGCCTGGACGGCCAGGCGGTCACGGGTTTCAACCGGAACCCGGATCGTGGTCGTCGGAGTAGACACGCCTTGTAGTCTACAAAGTAGACATCGATAGCGCCACGATCCAGCCGGTGCGCGGTAGTGGATGCGGCCTACGTGCGCCCGGGCAGCCGCATCACGGTTTGCACGATCGGCAGCAGCGATTTCTGCCACACGGTCGGCGGGACGCCGAACGGCGGGTCGAGGTTGAGCACCCGGGCGGTCGCGATCGTCTGTGCCTCGGTGTACTTCAGCAGGCCCTCGGCGCCGTGCCGGCGGCCGACCCCGGACAGGCCCATCCCGCCCATCGGCGCGCTGAGGCTGCCCCAGGCGAACGCGTAACCCTCGTCGACGTTGACCGTTCCCGAACGAAGCCGCGCGGCGATCGCCTCGCCCTCCCCGGTCGACGCCGCCCACACGCTCGCGTTGAGCCCGTACTCGGTGTCGTTGGCCTTCTCGATGGCCTCCTCCACGGCGGACACCGGATAGATCGACACCAGCGGGCCGAAGGTCTCAGTGGCCGCGCACTCCATCTCCGGGGTGACGCCGGTCAGCACCGTCGGCTCGTAGAACAGCGGGCCGATGTCGGGTCGTGCCCGGCCGCCGGCGATCACCTTGGCGCCCTTGGCCTTCGCGTCGTCGACGTGCTGGGAGACGGTCTCCAATTGGCTCTCGGAGATCAGGCTGCCCATATCGGCGGAGAAGTCGTAGCCGGTGCCGAGCGTCATCTTCCGGACCGCCTCGGCGAACTTGCCGGTGAACTCGTCGGCGATGTCCTTCTCGACGTAGATCCGTTCGATCGAGATGCACAGCTGGCCGGCGTTGGAGAAGCACGCCCGGGTGGCCGCCTTGGCCGCCTTGCCCAGGTTGGCGCCCCGGGTGACGATCATCGCGTTCTTGCCGCCGAGTTCGGCGGAGAACCCGATCAGCCGGCGGCCACACTGCTCGGCGAGATGGCGTCCGGTCGCGGTGGATCCGGTGAACATCAGGTAGTCGCAGTTGTCGAGGATGGCGGTCCCGACAACCGAGCCGGGGCCGGGCACGATCGCGTACAGGTCCCGCGGCAGGCCGGCCTGGTAGAGCAGTTCGGCGCAAGCCAGCGCGCAATACGGCGTCTGGCTGTCGGGCTTGAGGACCACCGCGTTGCCGGCGATCAGGGCGGGCACCGAGTCCGAAGCGGTGAGCGTCATCGGGTAGTTCCACGGCGAGATGACCCCGACAACGCCCTTCGGCTGATGGCACACCGTGGTCTTGCCGATCCCGGGCAGCAGCGCCTGCACGTTGTGCGGCTTGAGCAGGTCGGCGGACACCCGCGCGTAATAGTTGGCGTTCGCGATCAGGTCGATGAGTTCCTCCTGCGCCGCCCAGCGGGCCTTGCCCCCCTCGGCTTGCAGCAGATCCATCAGGAAGTCGCCGTTCTTGATCACCAGGTCGCGGTAGCGCTCGACGATCTTGATCCGATCGGCGACCGGCCGCGTGGCCCAATCAACCTGCGCTACAGCGGCTTTAGCCACGGCGGCTTTCACGTCGTCGGCGGTGCCGATCGGGATCGTCGCCAGCGGCTTGCCAGTGAACACCTCCTCGACGATCCGGGTCGGTCGCGCGGCGATGTCGTCGATCGCCACGAGGGAGCGCAACCGGTCGAAGACGTCGGCAGATGGAGCGGGCATGTCGCCACCTCACTGGGATCACAGGTTCTGTTCTGACCACACTATCGGCCCCGGCCTGGTCATTTCCCTCGGCGGGAGTGGCCGAAACCCTCCGAGGGGCTGATCGGTCGGGCGGCTCAGCGCGCGTCGTGGGTGATCCGGCCGTCCATCATCGTCAGTACCACCGGCACGGCGTGGATCTCGTGCGGGTCGACGCGGAACAGGTCGGCGCCCAGCACCGTCAGGTCGGCGGCCTTACCCGCTTTCAGTGATCCGGTCCGGTGCTCGAGGCGCATCTGATACGCGCCGTTGACGGTGTAGCCGCGCAGCGCGTCGTGCAGCCCGATGCGCTGCCGGGCCACCAGTGGGACGTCGTCGGGGTGGCCCGGACGCTGCCGGGTCAGCAGCGCCTCGATCTGAATCAGCGGGGGGATCTCAGGGATGTCCACGCCGGGGATGTCGCTGCCATAAGTCACCACCGCCCCCGAGCGGACGAGGTCGCCGTAGGGGAACAGCCGCTCGTCGACGCGATCGGCGCCCAACAGACCGGTGTAGATGTCGCGGTACTGGCCGTTGTAGTCGGTCCCCCACAGCGGGGTGCAGTTGGCGATGACGCCGAGTTCGGCGTAGCGGTTGACGTCGACCGGGTCGACCATCGAGTTGTGCGCCAGCACATGGCGGCGGCCTTCGGCGCCGCGGCGTCGCAGGACCGACTCGTAGGCGTCGAGGACCACCCGCACCGAGCCGTCGGCGTCGGTGTGGATGTGCATGTCGAACCCTGCGGCTTGGACCGCCTCGATCTGCGCGGCGATGTTGTCCGGCGGGAACGTCATCGCGCCGAGGTCGTCGGGCGCATGCCCGCAGCAGGGGGATAACAGGAGCGCGCCGCCGCTCATGAACGTTCCGTCCGCCCACATCTTGCAGGTGGAGATCTGCACGTGGTCGGAGCGCAGTTCGCGGTGCCAGCGGGCCAGGCCGTCGGCGATGGCGTGTGGGTCGTCGGTGGGCGTGCGGGTCCAATACGAACCGGCGACGCGCACCGGCAGCGTTCCCGCCTCGTCCTGGGCGATGAGGTCCTCGAAAACCCAACGGGAGTCCTCGCTCGTGGGGCCGACGATCGTGCCCGCCTCGAAGTAGGCCGTCATTCCCCACGCCGGTGCCGGCTGCAGGGTCAATTGCTGTGCCGAGCGAACATTCGCGACCGAGAACAGATCCTGGGCGACGAGGATCGGAATCGTCGCTGCCCCCTCGACGGCGTGGCCGGTGGGGGTGCCGTCGGGGTCACGCACCCAGTACTGCGCACCCGGGTCCGGGTCCGGCGTGTCGGCCCCGATCCCTGAGGCGCGCATGGCCGCCGTGTTGAACCACGAGTCGTGGGCGTCGGCGGAGAACAGGTACATCGGCCGGTCCCCGGTGATGTCGTCTAGCCATTCCCGGCGCGGGGACCGCTCGTCGAACGAGTCCGGCATCCAGGCGTGACCTCGTAGCGGGGCGTCCGGCGGCTGGGTGGCCACCCAGTCCCGGATGGCAGCCAGCACGGCATCCCGCCCCACGATTCCGGCGACGCTGACGCCCAGCTTGCTCAGCGCCATCGAGGCGAGGTGGTTGTGGGCGTCGACGAACCCGGGCAGACACATCCGGCCCCGCAGGTCGATCAGTTCGGTGCTCGCGTCGACGACGCCATCCGCAGCATCGCGGGTGCCGACATGAATCAGTTCCGTCGCGCGCACGACGACTGCCTGCGCCCAGGGCTGTTCTGGATCCCCGGTCCAGATCGGGCCGTTGGTGAGGAGATATGACGAAACCATCGCTCATGAGGATAAACACGACGGCGCGGTGCGCCGACGACGAACGGCAAAGGTAGGCCGCCGACTGGTGCGATCGGTGACCGCCCCGCAGGCATGCGGCGGCCCGGCAGTATGTTCTGGGCATGGCATGGACCGAGAAAGACGTTCCCGATCAGACCGGCCGAGTGGCCATCATCACCGGCTCCAACTCCGGTCTGGGCTTCGACAACGCACGCGCGCTGGCCGCCAGGGGCGCCAAGGTGGTGATGGCGGTGCGCGACACCGCGAAGGGTGCCGCCGCCGCGGATCGGATCCGCCAGCTCACTCCCGGCGCGGACGTCACTGTGCACAAGCTCGACCTCGGGTCGCTGGCATCGGTGCGGGACGCGGCCGCGGAGATCGCCGCCGCCTATCCGCGGATCGACTTGCTGATCAACAACGCCGGGGTGATGTACCCGCCGCAGTCGGTCACGGCGGACGGATTCGAGTTGCAGTTCGGCACGAACCACCTCGGGCATTTCGCCCTGACCGGACTGTTGCTCAAGAACCTCCTCGCGGTCGACGGCTCGCGGGTGGTGGTTGTCGCCAGCATTGCCCACAACATCAAGGCCAAGATCGACTTCGACGACCTGCAGTGGCAGCACCGCAAATACGACCGCGTGGCCTCCTACGGACAGTCCAAGCTGGCCAACCTGATGTTCGCCTACGATCTGCAGCGCCGCCTGGCCGCGGCGAAGGCGAAAACCATTGCGGTGGCCGCACATCCCGGGGTGGCCGCGACCGAGTTGAGCCGCCATATCCCCGGCTACGAGCTCCCCGGCGTCAAGTGGATCTTCGGGCGGGTGCTGAACACCTCGGAGATGGGTGCACTGGCGACGCTGCGGGCCGCCACCGACCCCGCGGTCAAGGGCGGCCAGTACTACGGGCCCACGGGATTCCGTGAGTTCCGCGGCTATCCCGAAGTGGCGAGCTCGTCGAAACAGTCGCACGACGTGGCCATTCAGGAGCGGCTGTGGACGGTGTCCGAGGAGCTAACCGGAGTGAACTACCCCGTCTGATCCTGGCGACCCTCGGCCCGCACTGGGTCCAGGTACCGTAATTGGCATGACCTCACCGTCGATCCCCGCCCGCATGGGTGCCGGCGTGGCGGCCGCGGCGGTCGCCCTCGGCGTCACCCAACTCGTGTCGGCCTTCGTCTCGCCGGCCAGCGACGCCCGCACCGCGGTCGGCTCGGCCGTGGTGAACCTGACGCCGGGACCGGTCAAGGAATGGGCCATCCAGACCTTCGGGACGAACGACAAGTTGTTCCTGTCGACGTCGATGCTCGTCGTCATCGCGGTCCTGGCGGCGGTGGCCGCCATCGGCGAATCCCGACGGATCCCGCGGGGCTCGCTGGCGATGGCGGCAGCCGGGGTGGCGGGATGCGCCGCGGTGCTGGCCCAGACGGGGGCGCGGCCGCTCGACGTGATTCCGACCGTCGTCGGCGTGTTGTGCGGCATCGGGGTGCTGCGACTGCTCACGGCCACGCGGGCGAACGCCGATCCCGGGCACGATCCGGGGCGCCGCCGCTGGCTGATGACGCTGGCAGCACTGGGAGCGGGCGTGGCCAGCGGAGTCGGCGGCATCGTCGCCAGCCGACGGCTGCAATCGATCACCGGCGAACGCGAGCGCGTCGCCCTCCCGGCGGTGCGAACACCGGCCCCGGCGATCCCGCCCGACGTTCAGCCAGCTGCCGCGGGGCTGCCGAGCTTCGTCACGTCCAACGCCGACTTCTACCGGATCGACACGGCCCTACGCGCCCCGCAGCTGTCCCGGGCGGACTGGAAGCTGCGCATCCACGGCATGGTCGATCGCGAGATCACCTACAGATTCGCCGATCTCGACCGCTTCGAAGCGGTGCAGAAGGTCGTCACCCTGATGTGCGTGTCGAATCCGATCGGCGGGAACCTGATCTCGAATGCCACCTGGACCGGTTACCGGGTCCGGGATCTGTTGCATGACGCGGGAATCCACGCCGACGCCGACATGGTGCTGTCTACGTCGGTCGACGGGTTCACCATCGGCACCCCGGTCGAGGCGCTCACCGACGACCGCGATTCCCTGCTGGCCATCGGGATGAACGGGGTGCCGCTTCCGGCCGAACACGGCTATCCCGCCCGCTTGGTGGTGCCCGGCCTGTACGGCTACGTCTCTGCCACCAAGTGGGTCGTCGACCTGGAGTTGACCCGTTTCGATCGCGCTCAGGCCTACTGGACCAACCTCGGCTGGTCGGCCAAGGCGCCGATCAAGACAGGCTCGCGGATCGACGTCCCCCGCGACCGTAGCCGCGTCACCGCGGGAACGGTCACCATCGGTGGCGTGGCCTGGGCGCAGCACCGCGGCATCAAGGGCGTCGAGGTGCGGGTCGACGACGGCCCGTGGCAGCCGGCCCGGCTGGGCGCGGCCTACTCCAACGACACCTGGCGGCTGTGGACCTTCGACTGGAAGGCCACATCGGGGCACCACACCGTCGCCGCCCGCGCCACCGACAACACCGGCGCGGTACAGACCGGGGACGCGCACGAGCCGCCGCCCGACGGGGCCACCGGCTGGCCCTCGATCTCCGTCGACGTCAGCTAGCGGCGGACTCACCGTCCGGCACCGTGACGGTGATCGTCGTGCCGCCGCCCGGGCGGGCATCGACATCCATGGAACCGCCCGTCGCCTCGACTGTGACCACGAGGGAAGCCAGGCCGATGTGGCCTTCAGCGACCCGTCGCGACAAAATGTCCGGGTCGAATCCCACCCCGTCGTCTGTAACGCGCAACCTCGTGCCTGCGGCGACCCGTCGCAAATCGACTTGGAGTCGAGACGCCTGAGAATGCTTGTGCGCATTGGCGAGGATCTCGCGGGCGGCGCGATACACCAGCGCCGCTTCTGCCGGATGCCCCACCTCATCGATCGCGACGTCGACTGGAGTTCCCCAGCGCTGCTCGTAGCCGTGTGCGAGATCTCGCACCGCTGCCGTGAGCCCCACTTGCGCGAGCACCTGGGGATGTAGCGTGCCCACGGTGCTTCGCAGCGCGGCGACGGTGTCGCGCAGGGCGGTGTCGAGCCGGTTAAAGCCCTCGTCGCTGGGGCTCTCCCGCAGTTCGTCGAGATCCAGCCGCGCCGCCAACAGGGTCTGCAGCGGCCCGTCATGAAGCTGCTCGGAGAGTTCGCGGTTTCTGCGTTCGTCGGCGCGCATCGACTCCGACACCAGCCTTCTGCGCACGTCGAGCAACGCCCGAACCCGCGCCGCGCGACGAGCGAGGGTGAACGACAGTGCCGTGGTGGCCGCCGTCAACCACAACAGGCAGCCGGCCCGCACGTAGACGACACCCGGAATGAAAGTGCCCATTTTCTCGTCCTGGGTGGCATAGACCAACCAGACCAGGAGATAGCCGAAAGTCACGCTCAGGCCAAGCATTCCGGTCACCACTGGGTCATTCATGAAGGCTACGGAAATCGGCAGCAGGAAGAGGATCGGATACAACGCGACCGACGATCCCGTGGTGATCACCCCCGGTCCGGAGGCGACGCACAGAACCAGCACAATCACGACGTCGACCGCCGTCGACACCCATCCGTACCACGGCGGGATCACCGCGGTCCGCATTACGATGGCGAGCGAGACGGCGGCCACCACCGCGTAGGCCGCGAGCAGCGCAGTGAAAGCCCAGTCCATCTTGTGCGACACGTGCGTGAAGTAGACGATCAACGCGATCAGCGCGATGAGCGGCAACCGCAGGAAGGCGCGGATGCGCAACGGCTCGCTGGTCAGGTAGTCCAGCACGCGACCCCCGAGGCGACGCACCCGCTACTCCAGCAGGCCGCGGCGCATCGCCTCGGCCACCGCCGCCGCGCGGTCCCCGACACCCAGCTTCTCGTAGAGTCGCTGAACGTGGGTCTTGACCGTGGAGGGCGCCAGGAACAAGTCTTTGGCGATCACCGGGATGCTGGCGCCCTCGGCGATGCGGCCGAGCACCTCCCGTTCGCGCCCGCTCAGCATGGGTCCGGAGGGCTCGGCGCGGCGACGGATCTCCATCGCCAGCCCCGACGCCAACTCGGGGGCCACCACGTCGCGCCCCCGGGCGCACTCGAGCACCGCGTTGACGATCTCCGCACGGGACGATTCCTTGGGCAGGTAACCCGCCGCGCCCTGCTGCAGGGCGTGATAGACGATCGTGGCGTCGCTGTTCGCCGAGACCAGCAGCACTCGCGTGGGCAGTTCGTCGCGGAGGACGGCGGCTGCGACCTGCGCGCCGTCCATGCCGGGCATCTGGTGGTCCAGCAGCGCCACCTGGGGTGCGTGTTCTTTGATCAACGCCAGCGCCGACGGTCCGTCGTCGGCTTCGCCGACTACGTCGACGAGGCCGCTGCTCGTCAGCGCGCGCACCAAGCCGTCGCGAAACAGCGGGTGATCGTCGGCGACGATCACCCGGACCTTCTGGTTGTTGAAGGCTTCGCGCACGACGGAATCCTCGCATAGTGTCCGCGCCGGGGGTCATCGAGTGAGCGAGAAGGCTGCCGCTCCGCTCGTGGCGACGCTGAGCATGGTCGTGCTCACCATCTCCGTCCTGCAGACGGGTGTGGTGCCCGTACTCGAGGTCATCGCCGCGCAACTCCACGCCTCTCCAGTCGCGGTGAGTTGGGCCGTGACCGCCAACCTGCTCGCCGCCTCGGCGGCGACGCCGCTCATCGGCCGATTGGCCGATTTGTACAACAAGAAGCGCGTCCTGCTCAGTGTGCTCGCGGTGGTGCTGGCCGGTTCGCTGCTGGCGGCGACCACCTCGTCGTTACCGTTGTTGGTGGTCGCCCGGGTGCTGCAGGGATCGTCGTTCGCGCTGTACCCGGTGGCCGTGTCGATCCTTCGTGACGAGCTGCCCGCCGCTCGGCTGATCCGGGCGATGGCCGTGCTGTCGGCGATGCTCGGCTTCGGCGGCGGGCTGGGACTGGTGGTCACCGGAGTGCTGATGAGCGGCAACGCCTCCTATCACCGGGTGTTCTGGGTGGGTGCGGCGTTCACTGCGGCCATGCTCGCCGCGGCGGCGATCGTGGTTCCCGGGCGTCCCAGCCGTGTCGATGCCCCCGTCGACTGGGTGGGCGGGTTGGGTCTGGCGGCCGGTCTCACCGCTGTGTTGCTGGCGGTGACACAGGGGCGCGGCTGGGGCTGGTCTTCCCCGATCACCGTAGCCGTTGCTGTGATCGGGGTGACCGTGCTCAGTGCCTGGTGGTGGTGGAGTCGGCGTTGCCGGGAGCCGCTTGTGTCGACCGTATTATTGAGTTACCGGCCAATCCTGCTGGCTAACCTGGCCACCCTGCTGGTCGGCATGGGCCTGTACTTCTCCTTCCTCGGGCTCACCGACTTCGTCGAGGAGCCATCGGGGCGCGGATTCGGGTTCGGCGCGAGCGTGCTGCGGGCCAGCGTCGAGTTCCTACTGCCCGGATCGCTGGCGGCCGCGGTGACCGCGCTGATCAGCGGCCGCTGCATCGAGCGCTTCGGGGCCCGGGCGGTGATCATGGCCGGCTCGGCCGTGGGGACGGCGGGCTTCGCGATGCTGATCGGATGGCACTCGGCCGCCTGGCAGGTGATCGTCGCCGGCCTTCTGACCAACGCCTACACCAGCCTCGCCTACGGGGCGCTGCCGGCGCTGCTGGTCCAGCACGTCGATGCCGCCCACACCGGCGTCCTGACGAGTTTGAACGCGATCGTGCGCACCGTCGGTGCGGCCTCAGCGGCCGCCATGGTTGCCGCCCTGCTCACTGCGCCGGTGGGCGAGAGTGGATTCGTTGCGGTGTTCGCGCTCGGGGCCGTCACCGCGGCGGGGTCGATCGTCCTCATCGCGCTGATCGGCCGAACACCGGCGCTGCGGCCCGTCTAGTCGTGGCCGACCGTCCGATCGTGTCGTCTCAACGGAAGCGGATGTTCGCCGTCGCCAAGCCGAAGATTTTGCGGCCATCGGATTTTGCGGCGACGAGGATCACCCCGGAACGGGTGGCCGGGTCCAGAGACTTCACCCGGCCGCTGAACTCGATGTCCGCCCCCGCCGCGGCCGATACGACCGCCGGCTGGGACAGCCGCACGGTGTAGCGGGTGACCGCGCCCGGGTCACCCGACCACGCGGAGACGAATCCGGCTCCCAAACCCATGGTGAGCATTCCGTGGGCGATCACATCGGAAAGCCCTGCCTGCTTGGCGATGTCCTCGTCCCAGTGAATCGGATTGGCATCACCGGCCACGCCCGAATAGTTCACCAGGTCGCCGCGGGACACCCGGGTGTGATGCGCCGGTAGCTCGTCTCCGACCTTGACGTCCTCGAAGCGCGGGGTCCCCGGTGTCCGGGTGGTGCCTCCCTCGGCGATGCGCACCGCACCCGCGGGGCGCAGTGTCTTGTGGTACTCGGCGTCGGAGCCGGCGATGTCGA
>Ga0164297_10002752_pt1 | contig 17082 bp, 16 predicted proteins | sample GEODES058metaG_FD_113539 | JGI IMG/M metagenome (GOLD analysis project Ga0164297, IMG submission 113539) | Dystrophic lake water microbial communities from Trout Bog Lake, Wisconsin, USA - GEODES058 metaG | ecosystem: Environmental > Aquatic > Freshwater > Lake | place: USA: Trout Bog Lake...
ATCAGGCCCGAGCGCCGCCCGCAGCCAGCCGCGCTGGCGCGGAATTCGCGGCGCCGAGGCCGAGGGGGTGGCAGGGGCGGTGGCCGGCCGCCCGCGCGCCCGGGTCGCGCACCGCGCCGGGCGGGCGTGGCCGGGTCATCACCCGCTCCACCCGGCCGGCAATCCGCTGCAACCGGTGCCACAACGGCACAATCAGCGCCGCATATTTCGGCTGGCGCAGCAATCCCCGCGCCACCAGCGCCGCCAGCAAGGCCAGAACAGCCCCGATCCGCCGCGCCAGCTCAGGCGCGGTGGCATTCAGGCTCGTTTCGGCAGGCGTTGCGTTCATGTAAATATAACTAACGCATATCAGCACAAAAAGCAAGCCCTGATAACGCTTCGCCATCCCGTACACGCAAACGCGGCGAAAGGGAGTGCCTTCCGCCGCGCCGTGTCAGTCCAACCCCGCCGCTTAGGCTTCGTTGGTGAACACAATCGTGCCGCTGGCCGCGAACATGCCGCCAACACCGTGACAGACCGAGACCTTCGCCCCTTTCACCTGCGCCGGGGCGGTGCCGCGCATCTGTCGCACCGATTCCTGCAAGGCGAACATGCCGTACATCCCGGTATGGGTGTAGGACAGGCCGCCGCCATTGGTGTTCATCGGCAGCTTGCCGCCCGGGGCGGTATTGCGGGCTTCAATGAACGCACCGGCTTCACCCGGCTTGCAGAACCCAAGGTCTTCCAGGCCGTAGATCGGCAGATGCGCGAAGGCATCGTAGATCATCAGATGGTCAACATCGGCGTGGCTGATCCCCGCCGCCTTCATCGCCGTCGGCCCGGCCACACGGAACGCGGCCGAGGAGGTGAAGTCCTTCATCTGGCTGATCATCGGCGTTTCCACCGATTCGCCCGTGCCCAGGATGTAGACCGGCTTGGTCGGGAAATCCTTGGCCCGCTCGGCCGAGGTCAGGATCAACGCGCCGCCGCCATCCGTCACCAGGCAGCATTGCAGGATGCGGAACGGGTAGGCGATCATGCGGGAGTTCAGCACGTCTTCAACCGTGATCGGGTCACGGAAGCGGGCGCGCGGGTTCATCGCCGCCCACTCGCGCTGCACCACGGATACGTTGGCCAACTGCTCATGCGTCAGGCCGCGTTCCTTCATGTAACGCAGCACCGGGATGGTGAACATCGTCGGCGGCCCGAACGGGCCATACGGCAGTTCGAACTGCCCGGCCAGGCTGGCCGGGTTCGGCGCCGGGCGGTTCAACCCGATGCGGGACGAGCCACTTTCACCATGGGTGATCAGCACCGTGGTGCACAGCCCGGCGGAAATCGCCGCTGCGGCATGGCGCACATGGATCATGAACGAGCAGCCGCCAACGCCGGTGCCATCAACATATTTCGGTACAATGCCGAGATAATGCGCCAGGTTGGTCGGGCTTTCGCCGGCGCAGGCAATGCCGTCGATGTCGGACACTTTCAGCCCGCAATCCTTCAGCGCGTTCAGGGCGCTATCGGCATGCAGTTGGATGTTGGACATGCCGGGGATCTTGCCCAGGCCGGTGGTTTCAGCCGCGCCGACGATGGCGATTTCGCGAGGTTTCAACATGATCTCAGCCTTTCGCCGGACGGAACAAGGGCAGGGTGATGGTGTCGTCAAGTTCGGTCGGCACCAACTCCAACGGCATGTCCAGCACCAGCGCTTCCGGCGTCTGCGGGCAATCGACGATGTTGGTCATCATCCGCGGGCCTTCTTCCAACTGCACCACCGCGATCGCATAAGGCGGGGTGAAGCCGGGCGCCGGGTTGGCGTGGATCACGTAGCTGTACAGGATCGCTTTGCCGGAGGCCTTGAACACCTCGATATTGGTGCTGCCGGTGCCGGGCACGAACGGACGCGGCGGGAAATACACTTCCCCGGTGTCCTTGTCGCGTTGCAGCAGCAATTCGCCACGCTTCATGCCGTCCCAGAAATGCTGAGTTTCCGGGGTTGGCAACGGCTTGGGTCGTTTTGGGTCGAGCATGATGTTTCCTCCTGTTAAACTTTAACCGGCGTAACGGTCGCGCAACGCCTGCTTGTAGAGCTTGCCCGTGGGCAGGCGGGGCATTTCATCGATGAAGTCGATGGATTTCGGCACCATATAGCGGGCGACCCGCTGGCGCAGAAATTCGGTCAGCTCGGCCACCAGCGCCGCATCGGCGCGCACGCCATCGGCAACCTCCACAATCGCTTTAACCGCCTCGCCCAGGTCCGGATCGGGCACGCCGATCACCGCCGCATCGCGCAATTTCGGATGGGTCACCAGCGCGTCCTCAATCGCCTGCGGGTAGATATTCACCCCGCCGGAGATAATCATGAACGCCTTGCGATCGGTCAGATAAAGATAGCCTTCCGCATCGACATAGCCAACATCGCCCAACGCGGACCAGTTTTCATGCAGCGGATGCTGGGCGCGGCGGGTCTTTTCCGGATCGTTGTGATACGCAAACGGCACCACATCGCGCTCGAAATAAATAAGCCCCGGCTCGCCGGTCGGCAACTCGCGGCCTTCATCGTCGCAAATATGCAGCACGCCCAGTTTGGCCCGCCCGACCGATCCGGGATGCGCCAGCCACTCGTTGCTGCTGATTGAGGTTTGCCCATTGCCTTCGGTGCCGGCGTAATATTCCTCGATGATCGGCCCCCACCAGGCAATCATCTGCTTTTTCACCTCAACCGGGCAGGGGGCGGCGGCATGGATCGCCATCCGGTGGCTGGACAGGTCGTAGCGCCCGCGTTCCGCCTCCGGCAGTTTCAGCATGCGCACAAACATCGTCGGCACCCATTGGCTATGGGTGGCCTTGTACTGCTCGATATAAGCCAGCGCCGCGTCCGGCTCGAACCGGCTCATCATGATCACCGTACCGCCGACTCGATGGGTGGCCAGGTTAAACACCAGCGGGGCGGCATGGTAGAGTGGCGCCGGCGACAGATACACCATCGCATCGGTAAATCCATACACAGCGGTAAACGAACTCAGCGCGCCTGGATTTTCGTAAACTTTGAAATTTTGCAGCGGCCGCTTAATGCCCTTCGGTCGCCCGGTGGTGCCGGATGAGTAGAGCATCATCTCACCCGCCCATTCCTCGTCCAACGGCGCGGCGGGATAGGCTGCAACGGTGGTTTCGTAAGCGTCCCAACCAGGAATGGTGCCATCCATCATCAAACGGATGGTGCAGCCGGGGATCTGCGGGCTCATCGCCGCGATCACATCCGCCCGGGCAAAACTGGTAATCAGCGCCTTGGTGGTGCTGTCCTGCACGATATAGGCCGCTTCGTCCGCCGTCAGATATCGGTTGATCGCGGTCACATACAGGCCGGACCGTAACGCCGCCCACACCACTTCGGGGAAGTGCAGGTGGTTTTCCATAAACAAAGCGATATGGTCGCCCCGCCGCAGCCCCTGCGCATACAGGAACTGGGCGAGGCGATTAGACGCATCATCCAACTGTCGATAGGTCAGCACCTCACCGGTCTCGGCCTTGATCATCGCCGGCTTGTCCGGCGTGCTCAGCGCGTGGCCGCCCGGATAGGGGGTGCCTCTCCTATCGACATGCATGGATCAGTCGAGGTCCATACCGTTCATGCCGGCGTTCTTGCGCGCGCGGGCCTGCATGTCCATCATCGACGGCCCAAGCTTGGACGGATCCGGGTTCGGCTGCGCCGTCGGGCCACGGTGCCAGCCTTCGGCGATCGCCAGCAGGTCGCCACCGGCTTCGACGATACGGCCGGTAAAGTCGTCGGCCTCACGGCTCGCCATCCAGATGATCGGCGGCGACACGCGGCGGGGGTGACGGGCTTCCTTCTGCTCTTCCGTCATCTCGCGCAGGCCTTCGGTCATGCGGGTCTGCGCCACCGGCGCCACCGCATTCACCGTCACGCCGTAGCGCTTCAACTCACGCGCCGCGATGATGGTAAACGCCGCGATGCCAGCCTTGGCGGCGCCGTAGTTGGTCTGCCCGGTGTTGCCGTAAATGCCGGATACCGAGGAGGTGTTGATGATGCGCGCATGCACCGGCCCACCAATGTCCTTGGACTTGTTGCGCCAGTACGCGGCGGCATGGCGGCTCGGCCCGAAGGTGCCCTTCAGATGCACCGCGATCACCGCATCCCATTCCGCTTCCATCATGTTGACCAGAACGCGGTCACGCAGAATGCCGGCGTTGTTGATCAGCACATCGAGGGTGCCGAAGGTGTCGATCGCCTGATCGACCATGCGCTTGGCGCCGAGGAAGTCGGCGACGTTGTCGGTGTTGACCACCGCCTGGCCGCCCATGGCGATAATGTCGGCGACCGTCTGTTCCGCCGGGGTGGCGTCGGAGCCGGTGCCATCGGCAGAACCGCCGAGGTCGTTGACCACCACTTTGGCGCCATGCTGCGCCAGCAGCAGCGCATGTTCACGGCCAATACCGCGGCCGGCGCCGGTTACGATCGCCACGCGGCCTTCGCACAATCTCGTCATTTCTGGTGTTTCCTCATCGGTTTACGGACGTACTGCGGAACGCCTTCCGACGTTCGTGAAAGCAGTTTGCCGGGCCGTGTGGAATGAGTCTACCCTCTGGCAACGCTGAGCTGGCCGGCAAGGCTAATCTTGGATGAGGGTGGAACGAACCATGAATTTCGACTTTTCGGACGAGCTGAAACAGCTGCGCGATCAGGCGCGGCGCTTCCTGAGCGAACGCAGCGCACCCAAGCAGGTCCGGCGGGTGCTGGAAGGCCATGCGCCTTATGATCGCGCGCTGTGGGAAGGGGTGGCCGAAATGGGCTGGCTCGGCACCGCGATTCCGGAGGAATACGGCGGCGCTGGCATGGGCCATCTCGGCCTGTGCATCCTCGCCGAGGAAATGGGCCGGGCCGTCGCCGCCATCCCGTTCGGCTCCACCACCTATCTCGCTGCCGAAGCCCTCATCCTGGCCGGCAGCCCGGCGCAAAAGGCGCATTGGCTGCCGAAAATCGCCGCTGGTGAAACCATCGGCTGCCTCGCCTGGGCCGAGGGCACCGGCAACCCGAACGCCGCCAAGGTGCAAACCCGCTTCCACGGCGGCCGCCTCTCCGGCACCAAATGGCCGGTCGCCGATGGCGGCGTGGCCGATATCGCCATCGTCGTTGCCCGCAACGATGCCGGCCAGATCGTGCTCGCGCTGGCCGACCTGCGCGCCACCGGCGTGCATCCGGAAACCCTGCAAACCCTAGACCCGACCCGCGATCAGGCCAAACTGACCTTCGATGACGCCCCGGCCGAACTGCTCACCGCCGGCGGCGATGGCTGGCTGGTGCTGGAACAAATCCTCGATCGCGCCGCCATCCTCTTCGCCTTCGAGCAAATCGGCGGCGCGTCGGTCTGTCTGGACATGGCGGTGCAATACGCCCGCGATCGTCACGCCTTTGGCCGCCCGATCGGCTCCTTCCAGGCGATCAAGCACAAGCTGGCCGATGTTTACGTCGCCAATGAACTCGCCCGCTCGAACGCCTATTTCGGCGCCTGGGCGCTTGATACCGGGGCCGCCGAACTGCGCCTCGCCGCCGCCTCCGCCCGCGTCTCGGCGACGGATGCCTACCACCTCGCCGCCAAGGAAAACATCCAGACCCATGGCGGCATCGGTTTCACCTGGGAAGCCGATTGCCACCTCTATTACCGCCGCGCCAAGGGCCTGGCACTGAGCGTTGGGGCCATCCCGTTCTGGCGGGACCGCGTGGTCAATGAACTCGTCGCGCGCAACGCAGCTTAAGGAAATCCGCTCATGAATTTCGACGATACCCCAGCCGAGGCCGCGTTCCGCGCCGAAGTCCGCGCCTTCCTGTCCGCCAACGCCACCCTGAAATCCGCCAGCGTGCAAGGCACCCGTGGCCGCGGCATCGGCGCGGAGGAAATCAAGCGCGCCAAGGAATGGCAGGGCAAAAAATACGCCGCCGGGTTCGCCGGCCTCACCTGGCCGAAGGAATGGGGCGGCCGCGAGGCGCCGCAACTGTTCCAGGTCATCTACAACCAGGAGGAAGAAGCCTACGCCGTGCCGCGCGGCGTGTTCGAAATCGGCCTCGGCATGTGCATCCCCACCATGATGGCCTATGCCAAGCCGGAACAACTCCAGCGCTACGTCACCCCCGCCTTGAAAGGTGAGGAAGTCTGGTGCCAGTTGTTCTCCGAACCCTCTGCCGGCTCGGACGTCGCCGGCCTGCGCACCCGCGCCGAACGTGATGGGGACGACTGGATCATCAACGGCCAGAAAGTCTGGACCTCCGGCGCGCATTTCTCCGATTTCGGCATCATCGTCACCCGGTCGGATCCCACCGTCGCCAAGCATGACGGCCTGACCTTCTTCTTCCTCGACATGAAATCCGCTGGCGTCGAACCGCGCCCGATCAAGCAGATCTCCGGCAGCGCGCATTTTAACGAGGTGTTTTTCACCAATGTCCGCGTGCCCGATGCCCAGCGCCTCGGCCCGGTCGGCGCCGGTTGGAAGGTCTCGCTCACCACGCTGATGAACGAACGCCTCGCCGTTGGCGACGTGCCGCGCCCGGATGTGACCGACTTGCTCAACCTCGCCCGCAGCCTGGAATTGGACGACGGCCCGGCGATCAACAACGCCGTGGTGCGCGAACGCATCGCCGATTGGCATGTCAAAACCCAAGGGCTGAAATACACCCGCTTCCGCACCATGACCGCGCTGAGCAAGGGCGCCACCCCCGGCCCGGAATCCTCCATCGGCAAGCTCGTCAACGCCTCCAAACTGCAAGACATCGCCAGCTTCGGCATGGACCTGCTCGGCAGCGCCGGCATCGTGATGAACCAGGACCTCGCCCCCTATCAGGCGCTGTTCCAGGATGCGTTGCTCTCCTCCCCCAGCCTGCGCATCGCCGGCGGCACGGATGAGATTTTGCGCAACATCATCGCCGAACGCGTGCTCGGCCTGCCATCCGATATCCGGGTGGATAAAACCCTACCCTTCAACCAACTGCCCACCGGCAGCCGCTAACCATCCAAGGCCAGGGCAACCCCCTGGCCTTTTTTGGATCACCCCACCAGCACCGCCCGCCACCACCGCCACGTCAGCGCCAGCGCCACCACCCCCTCCGCGCCCACCATCATCGTCGCCGTCGCGCTTGAGGTCGCATCCGCCAGCGTCCCCAGATGCACAAAGCCCAGCGGCGCCAGCCCGATGCACAGCGCCAGCACACCGAACGCCCGCCCGCGCAAATCCGGCGGCGCCGCAAGATAGGTCAGCGTCGTCTGCATGATGCCAAATCCGGCCGAGGCGGCGCCCGAAAGTAAAATCGCCAGCCCCGCCGGCAGCACGTGATGCGACAGCGCCAGGCCAACCGAGAGCACGCCATAGCTGCCCACGCTCACCGCATACACCGTCCCGTGCCAGCGCGTCGTCACCAGCCATCCCACCAGCACGGCCGCCAGCAGCGCCCCCAACCCGTCCAGGCTCACCAGCAGCCCGGTCGCCTCTGGCCCCAGCCCGAGTTGCCCCTGCGCCAGCACCGGCACCATCGCCGTCACCGGCCAACCCCACAGGTTGAAAATCACCGTAATGACCAGCGTGCCGACCAGTTTCGGGCTACGCCGCGCCAGCGAGAACCCTTCAATCAGCCGGCTGAAGGTGGATTGCGTAACCCCACCGCCTAGCCGGTGCTGGTACCGGTAGCCCAGCATCGCCAGCAGCGACACCACATACAACGCCATCCCCAGCCCGAACGCCCCGGTAATCCCGACGGTGGCCAGAAACACCCCGCCCGCCGTCGGCCCCAGCATCCGCGCCGCATTGGCGCTGGCCGCATCGAGGGAGGTCGCCCGCGGCAACGCCTCGCTGCCGACCAACTCGCCCAGATTCACCCGGCGCACGGTATTTTCCGCCGTCCAGCTCATCCCGTTGACGAACGCCGCCACCGCCAGATGCCAGATCGCCAGCCGCCCGCTGGCCGAGAGCAGCATCAATCCGGTCGCCATCGCCAAATTCAGCCCAATCGCGGCCAAAAACACCGTCCGCCGCTGCACCCGGTCGGCAAACGTCGCCAGTAACGGCCCGCACAGCCCCATCGGCAGCATGCGCAACATCGACAGCATGGCCACAACGAAGGGGGAGCCGGATTGCTGATAGGCGACGATGGCAAAGGCCAGCGTATCCAGCCACCGCCCCATCGACGACAGCGTTCCCACCAGCCACAACCGCCGGAAATCATGGTTCGCCAGCACGGCGGCAAAGCTCATCCGCCCCACCTTCGGCAAAGTTCAGCCCAAATAGGCGTCCGCGATCTCATCGCTGTTATTAAGGGCCTCCGGCTTGCCGTGCGCGACCAGGGCGCCATGCCGCATCACATAGCCGTATTCGCAGAGTCCCAGCGCCAGGGCAATGTTCTGGTCGGTCAGCAACAGCCCGTAGCCGAGCGCATGGATATGCGCGAGGCCGGCATAAACCCGCTCCCCCGCCGCCGCATTCAGCCCGCGGCACGGCTGATCCACCAGAATCAGCGTCGGCCGCGTCATCACCGCCCGCCCCAGCGCCAGCATCAGCCGCCCCAGCGTGTCCAGGCTGCCGGCGCGGCGGTCGCGCAGCGCCGCCAGTTCGGGGAACACGGCGAACACCTCCTCCCGCCGGCTGTCCACCCGTTCCCGCCCGGCCAGGGCCGAAAGATCCAGATTTTCGGCCACCGTCAGCGGCGCCACCACCATCCGGTCTTCCGGCACCAACGCCACCCCGCGTTTGACCACCCGGTGCAGCGGATAGGTGGAGATTTCCTCACCGTTAATCTGGATGGACCCGCGCACCGGCCTGATCGCCCCGGCGATTGCCTGCAATACCGTGGATTTGCCGGCCCCATTGGCGCCGAGCAGAGCGATCGCCATACCGCTGCCCACCGTCAGCCGCAAATCCCGCACCACCCGGGTTGCCCCGTACTGCACGGACAGATCGGCCACCGTCAGCATGCCGCCACCCCGGCCGCCGTCGCGCCAAAATAGGCCCGCTGTACCGCCGCATTGGCCAGGCAGTCCGCCGGGCTGCCGGCGGCAATCTGTCGCCCGGCATTCAGCACCACCACGCTGTCGCAGCAATCGGCGATCAACTTTAAGTTCCGCTCCGCCAGTAGCACCGTGATCCCGGCCGCCTTCAACGCCTGGATCAGGTCGGCCAGCACCGCGATATCCGCCGCCGCCAGCCCGTTCGCCGGTCCATCCAGGATCAGCAGGCCGGGGTCGCTGGCCAACGCCCGCGCAATGCCGATCCGCCCCCGCTCCGCACGCGACAGCCCATCCGGCCGCGACTGCGCCCGCGCTCCCAACCCCACCAGATCGAGCAACTGGCGGCAGGTCTCCAGGCTCTCGCGCATGTCCCGCCGCGCCGCGCCCAGCCCGAGCATGCTGCCCAGGATCGAGGCCTGGCGCAGCGTGTAAGCGCCTACCGCCACCTCATCCAACACGCTCGCCATGCCCAGCAACCGCACATCCGTCCAACACCGCGCCACGCCCAGCCCAGCAATGGTCTCGGCGGGCAGGCGGCTAATGTCCTGGCCGCCGCCCTCGGCCAGCAGCCGAACGCTGCCCCGATCCGGCCGGAGTTGCCCGCTAATAATATCCACCAGCACCGATTTCCCGCTGCCGTTCGGCCCCATCAACCCGGTAACCTGCCCCACCGGCACCGTGAGGCCCACCTCCTCCAGCGCGCGCTCGCCATCAAACGCCTTGCTGATGCCGGCAATTTGCAGCCCGATTGTCATGTCGGGCCTCCGCTGCGTCGCTTGATCGCCGCATCCAACCGGCTGCGCTGCGGTCCGCCACTGCTGCGCCGCCGGCGCGGCCGATCGTCAACCGGGGCCATCGCCGGCACCACGCTGCGCTGGCGGTGCCGCGCGCGCGCCGCCCGGCGGCTGCTGTCGCGTGGGTCCAACAGCCCGCGCGGCAGAAAAATCACCACCGCCACCACCACCGCCGCCACCGCAAGGTCCTGAATAGCGGAAGCGTCGTCGAACAAGATCGCCGACGGCAGCCCGATCAGCAATGCGCCCAACCAGGGTCCGAGCCAATGATACGCCCCGCCGAGCAAAGCGGCCGCAATCGCCAGCAAGCCCAGGCTGGTGGAAAACATCCCCGGCGCCACCGCGCCGCGCGTCAGCACCAGCGCCACCCCGCCCAACCCGCCGAGTAAGCCGGCAAAGCCGTAGGCAAGCCCCAGAATCGCCGGGCGTTGAATGCCCAACCCCGCCGCCACCGCCGCATCCTGCCGCAACGCGATCGCCGCCCGCCCGAACCAGGACCCGTCCAGCCGCGCCGCCAGCACCAACGCCCACCCCAACGCCACACAACTCCACAGCGCCGGTTGCCCCACGTCAAATGCCAGCCCCTCGCGCCCGCCCGTCCATTCCGGCAGCATGCGCGCCAGCGGTGTCACGAGCGCCAGCAAGCCCAGGCTGGCCAAACCCTGCCAGGCCGGTTGCAACCGCGCCGCCGCCATCGCCAGCACCAGGCCAAACCAAAACCCGGCCAACCCGCCGGCGAGCAAGGCGAGCGGGGCAGGGTAGCCGGCCAGCAAAATATGGGCGGCCAGATAGCCGGCCAACGCCCCACATCCCAACCCGGCGAGGCTCGGCACCCCCACCGCCCACAAGGTCCGCACAGACATCGCCAGCATCGCAATCGCCGCGGCCACCGCCAGCGGCGTCGCACTATTGGCCCACAGATCCGCCAGAGCCTCCATCACGCCGCCCCCGCCGGGCGCCGCCAGGCCAACAGCCCTTGCGGCCGCGCCACCGCCAGCACCAGCAACACCGCCGCTGCGGCACCTTGCCACGGGGTGATCGGCATCCATTGCGGCAGCACCGCGCCGCACACCGCTTCCACCCCACCCAGCGCCGCGCCCAGCAGCAGCAGCCGTCCCGGCCGCAACGCCGTCTCATGCAAGGCGCATCCGGCCAGCACCAGCACCGCCAGCGCCTTCCACAACAAGCTCTGGCCCAACTCCACCGTGACCGGCACCCCGGCCTGGCTCGCCGCCAGCGCCGCGAGAATCCCCGCCAACCCCGCCAGCGCCCCGGCGCCGAGGGCGGCGAGCAGCAACATCCGCCGCGGGCTCACCCCGCCTATCGCCGCCGCCTGCGCATCAAAGCGGATCGCGCGCAACGCGGTCCCATACAGCGTCGCCGCCAGCACCCGCCGCACGAGCATCCCGCACCCGACCGTCAACAGCACCATCATGCCGTCCAACAGCCGCACCACGCTGTCATCATTGCCAAAAACGGTGGCAGGATAGTTTTCCGGCGCAAACAGCACCCCGTTCGGGCCAGCCGCGAGGCTCGCGACCGCATCCAGCGCCACCCAGGCCGCCAGCGCGGTCACCATCGCCGCGAACGGGGTGTGCCGTAACACACCGGGGCGGCCCAACGGGGCCACCGTCAGCATCTCCACCAGCACCGCTATCCCCCCGCCAACCGCCATGCCGACCGGCAGCGTCAGCAGCAAAGGCAGGTCATAGCGATCCGCCAAGCGATACACGATCAGCGCCGCCAGGGTCGCGATCGCCCCCAGCGCCGGGTTCGGCGGCACATTGCGGCGCGTCAGCAGCCCCAGCGCGAGCGCCAGCAGCCCGTAGACGGACCCGATCGCCGCGCCATGAAAAATTTGCAGAACGAGAGAAACCATATGCTGAAATAAATGTGCCGTGCGAAATGATCCATCAAATTCGCAGGTTTAACGTCTTCGGACAATAGTGCCGCCGGCGCGGCGTGTACATGCAAACAGCCCCACCAATACGGTGGGGCTGTTTGGCCGGCGTCGGGCTTTAATGCTGCGGGAACGGGTCCTGCGGTGCCGGCGGGCGGCGGCGGTCGGCCATGAACTGGTCGAACTCCGCTTTGTCCTTGGCCTGACGCAAGCGCTCCAGGTAATCGACGAATTCCCGCTGCTCGTCCTCCAGGCGGCGCAAGGTCGCGGCGCGGTAGTCGTCAAACGCCGCATTGCCACTCGGCGGCGGCGCGCTGGGGCCACCGCCCCATTTCCCCCAGCCCGCGGCAGGCGGCTCGGTCGGCTGGCCGGACGGGTCAACATACATCCATCGCCCACGCCCGCGCCGCCGCCAACCGCAACCGCCGCCGAGATGGCCGCTGCCCAGCATGAGCGCAATACCCAGGCCAACCGGCCAGAACCACACGAACCCCAGAATCATCGCCAAGATCCACAGGGGTTTCGGCACCTCATTCAGCCTCGCCGCAAATTGCACGACGCGTCTCCGTGATGGGGGTGAAGATGTATATGTGAATAACATTTACATAGATAATTCGATACGCAGGCAGAGTCAAGCGGATTACGCCGATTTCATGGGAGGGGGGGAGGGGCGGCGGTAGCCGCATCTTTTTCGCAAAAGCGGCCTCCCCTTAAGCCTTCACCAACCCAAGCGACTGCAAATAAATCAGCAGCCCCGCCTCCAACAATTCCTCCGGCGTCATCGGCATCCGTCTGCGGTTGCCATCCGCCCGGCCGATAAACAGCGCCGCGATCCCGTGACACAGCGCCCAGATATGCAGCGCCACCATCAACGGTGGCGGCCGCACGCCCTGGCTCCGATGGCTGTCGCACGCCAGGTCTGCCGCCTTGCGCAGCACGCCGAACGCCCGCTCGGACGCTTGCAGCAGATGCGGGTCCTCCTCCAGCGGAAATCCCGGCTCGAACATCGCCGCATACGCCGCCGGCTCGCGGCGGGCGAAGTCGAGATAAGCCCGCCCGACCGTTTCAATGGCCCGCACCGGGTCCGGCCGGCCGTCGGCCCAGGCCCGCTCCAACGCCTGCGCGAACCGCTCGTAGCCCAGCCGGGCAATCTCGGCGATCAGCGCATTGCGATCGCGGAAATGCCGATAGGGCGCGGCGGGGCTGACGCCGGCCGCCCGCGCCACCTCGGCAAAGGAAAATCCCGCCGGCCCGCGCTCGGCAATCAGCCGCAACGCAGCCTCCATCAAGGCCTCCCGCAGGTTGCCATGATGGTAGCTCTCGCGCGTCGGGCGCGGATTGTCGGTGGAAAAGCGCATGTGAAGCGTTGTTACATCAAGCGTCGCGCCAACGCACGTCCTGCTTTGCCGCTCACCGTTGGCGGAAGCGCTCGAACCAGCCAATCGTCGCCGAAATCTCGGCCGCGAAATACGATGGCCGCATCACCCCGGTGCCGTGGCTCACCCCCGGCATCCGCAATAAGGCGGTTTCCACCCCGGCGAGCTTCAGCGCCGTGTACATCTGGATCGCCTCCGCCGGCGGGGTGCGGCTATCCGCCTCGCCGGCCAACATCAAGGTCGGGGTGCGGGCATATTGGGCGTACGCAAGCGGCGAACGCGCGCGGTATTTCGCCACGTTCTCCCACGGCTTGTCGTGCCCCATCCAAACCAGCCCGCCGGTGCTGCCCATATCCGCGGTCAGCACCCAGCTTTGCCAGTCCGTCACCGGCTTAATCGCCACCGCGGCGCGGAAGCGATGCGTGTGCGTGACCGCCCAGCAGGTGAGCACGCCGCCGCCCGATGTTCCGGTAATGAACAGATTATCCGCATCGATATCCGGCCGCGCCGCCACCGCATCCACCACCAGCATCAGATCGTCATGATCCGGGCCGGGGAAGCGATCATGCAGCGCATTGGCGAAATCCTCGCCATAGCCGGTCGAGCCGGTCGGGTTGCTGAAAAGCACCGCGTAGCCCGCCGCTGCCAACGACTGCACCTTGATGGAAAACCGCTCGCCAAACTGGGCGAACGGCCCGCCATGGATCAGCAGCACCAGCGGATGCGGCCCGGCGCCGCGCGGCTTCACCAGCCAGGACTGCACTTGCCGGCCTTCCACCCCGGCGGTCCACATCATCTCGCCTGGCAGAAAACCGCCCACTTGCTGCGCCAGCCCGGCATTCAGCGCCGTCAGCGTCTGGCTGGTGCCATCCGGTGCGATCACCGCCACCTCGCCCGGCACATCGATCGCCGCGCGCACATAGCCAACGCTGCCGTCTTGCGCGTTGGAAAATCCACCACCGGAATACGGCATTTCAATCGAGGCCGGCCCAACATCCTCCGCCAGCATCGCGTGGCTGCCGTCCAAGCCAAATCGCGCCAGCACCCGCCGCCCCGGCACATCGTAGCTGGCGATCAGCGCGGTGCTATCGGCGCTCCAGGCGATATCGTCGATGCTGTGATCCAGCGTCGGCGCGAGCAACCGCGCCTCCCCACCGGCGAACGGCATCACATACAGCCGCCGCAACTGATGGCTCAGCCCCCGATCCTGCACGGCGGTATAAGCCAGCCACCGCCCATCTGGCGACGGCGCCGGCCGTGCCGTCGGGCCTGGCTGATCGGTCATCCGCCGCACCGCGCCATCGATCACCCGAATCGCATGAATGTCCAGATTGGCGGCATCCCGATCCCAATCCGGCCGCTGGGTGCCGGTGATCAACACCTCCGCCCCATCGGCGGAAAAGCCGAGGCTGCCGGCGACGAAATGCGGCTGCCCATGCCACCAACTGCCGCTTGTCAACGCGCGCGGCGCGCTGCTCGCATCACTGGCGGCGAGAAAAATCTGAAAACTGCCCTCCGGCAAATCACCAATGCCGTCCTGCCGATAAATCAACCGCTCGGTCAGGGTGATCGGCTCCGCCCATCGCGCCCCCTCCGGCGCCGGGCTCAGCCCGAGCCAGTCCGGCAGTGCCGCATCCACCCGCTGCTTGAACGCCAGCAGACGCCCATCCGGCGACCACGCCAATTCCCGCAACGGCGCCGCGCCGTCCACCAGCACTAAAGATGTTCCGGCATCGATATCATACACCACCACCGCATGCCGCCCACCATGATGGCGCAAAAACGCCACCCGCCGGCTATCCGGTGCCCAACGCGGATGCGCCGCCCCCTCGCTGCCGGCAATCTCCAGCCAATTCAGCCGATCGCGGCTGAGCATCAACACCGTGCGCCGCCGATCCGTCTCCATCACCCGCGTTGTCAGCGCATGTACAATCGCGCCGCCATCCGGGGCCAGGCGCACCTCGGCGGCGTTGCGGAAGGCGAAGTTATCGGCAGGCGTTAAATGGCGGGGCATTGAGCGATCCTTGCGCGTTGTTCTTTTTGTGAACAAAAAGAACCAAGTCGCACACTATCGGGGCAGATTGCGCCGGCTGCAACGCCGTTTCTCAGCCCAGCAGGCTTTCCTCCATCGCCTTGCGCATCAGAAATTTCTGCATCTTACCCGTCACTGTCATCGGAAACGCATCGACAAACCGCACATAGCGCGGGATTTTGTAATGCGCGATCTGCCCACGGCAGAACTCCCGCACCGCCTCCTCGGTCAACGCCGCCCCGTCGCGCAGTTTCACCCAGGCGGCCAGTTCCTCACCGAATTTCGCATCCGCCACCCCGAACACCTGCACATCGGCGATCGCGGGATGGCGATACAAATATTCCTCCACCTCGCGCGGATAAATATTCTCCCCGCCACGGATCACCAGGTCCTTGATCCGTCCGACAATCGCGCCGTAGCCCTGCGCATCGATGGTCGCCAGATCGCCGGTGTGCATCCAACCCGCCGCATCCACCGCCTGCGCCGTGCGCTCCGCATCGCCCCAATAGCCGAGCATCACCGAGTAGCCGCGCGTGCACAATTCCCCCGGCGTGCCGGCCGGCACGATGCGGCCGTCGCCATCGACGATTTTCGATTCCAGATGCGGATGAATGCGGCCCACCGTGGCCACCCGGCGCTCGACCGGATCGTCCAGCGTGGTCTGGAAACTCACCGGGCTGGTTTCGGTCATGCCATAGGCGATGGTGATATCGGTCAGATGCATCGCCTCCATTGCCCGCCGCATCACCTCGATCGGGCACGGGCTGCCGGCCATGATGCCGGTGCGCAGGGTGGAGAGATCGAAGGTGGCGAAATCCGGATGGTCTAACTCGGCGATAAACATCGTCGGCACGCCATACAGCGCCGTGCATTTTTCCTCCGCCACCGCTTGCAGCGTCGTCGCCGGATCGAAGCTCTCGCCGGGATAAATCATCGCCGTGCCATGCGTCAGGCAGCCCAGATTGCCCATCACCATGCCGAAGCAGTGATAGAGTGGCACCGGAATGCACAGCCGGTCCTGCTCGGTGAGATGCATCGTCTCGCCGACGAAGAACCCGTTATTGAGGATGTTGTGATGCGTCAGCGTCGCACCCTTCGGCTGCCCGGTGGTGCCGGAGGTAAACTGGATGTTGATCGGATCATCGAATTGCAGGGTTGGCGCCAGCGCCGCCAGCGCCGCGTGATGGCCGGCATCGGCCAGCCCGGCGATCTCGGCGAAGCGGTAAGCACCGGGAATGCTGTCCCCGCCGATCTGCACCACAATCTCCAGGCTCGGCAACGCCACCGCCCGCAGCGCCCCCGGCGCGCAAACGCGCAATTCCGGCGCCAGCGTCATCAGCATGCCGGCATAGTCCGAGGTTTTGAACGCGGTTGCCGTCACCAGCGCCCGGCACTCCACCTTGTTCAACGCGTATTCCAACTCCGACAGCCGATAGGCCGGATTGATGTTCACCAGCACCAGCCCGGCTTTGGCGGTGGCGAACTGCGTCACCGTCCACTCCCAGCGGTTCAACGACCAGATGCCGATGCGCTCGCCCGGTTGCAGCCCCAGCGCCACCAGCCCGGCGGCAAAAGCATCCACCGCGGCGGCAAATTCCCGCCACGTCCACCGCACCCCCTGGCCACGGTCGATCAACGCCGGCCGGTCCGGCCAGCGCGCCACGGTGCGATCGAAATGTTGCCCGATGGTCTCGCCGATCAACGGCACAGTGCTGATGCCGCTGACATAACTCATGGCCGTTTGCATGGCGTCCTCCGTCTTGTTGCCGCCAATCTGCGCCAGGCCGGCCCGGCTTCCAAGCCCCGGATTATGCCGGAGCGCCGCGGAAATTTCATTCGGCTGGGCGAAAATGCCCATTGCACCGCGCCTCGATTTACCCACCTATTTCGCAGCCAAGATTAATCAGGAGGACGCCATGGCCGCGCTCAAAGGCAGCAAGACCGAAAATAACCTGAAAGACGCTTTCGCCGGGGAATCGCAAGCCAATCGCCG
>Ga0164297_10002755_pt1 | contig 17067 bp, 21 predicted proteins | sample GEODES058metaG_FD_113539 | JGI IMG/M metagenome (GOLD analysis project Ga0164297, IMG submission 113539) | Dystrophic lake water microbial communities from Trout Bog Lake, Wisconsin, USA - GEODES058 metaG | ecosystem: Environmental > Aquatic > Freshwater > Lake | place: USA: Trout Bog Lake...
ACAAGCAGATATTAGTATAGCACAGAAAAATATTAGCACACTACAAGCAGAACGTGCGCCTATTGCGGCCAAAAGTCGTGTTGCTGAAAGCCACATAGGACCAATTAAGTACATAGCCGCACTTATCTACGGTGATAATCCTAATGCTGATTTACTAGAGCGTGCTGTACGTTGGGTTATTATCTTGTTAGTGTTTGTATTTGATCCTTTAGCTCTTGTTTTAATCTTGGCGGCAGAGCAGACTATTGCTTGGGCACGTAAAGACAAAGATGAGCGTAAAGGCTGGCATCAAGAATGGGTACCAGACACAGAAGCATGGCCTGAATGGGATGATGAAGTTACAGAAGAACAGATTGAAGCAATTAAAGCCGCCGCAGGTAATGTAGAAATGACATCAATGTCTTCAACCTTGTTTGACACAGAACGAGAGTTTTTTGATCATGGTAAGGAAATAGCTAAAGAACTGGATGCTAATCACGGTTACTTAAACAAACAATGGACATGGCCAAAAAGTGAAAGTACAGTGGGGCTAGTAGCCAAAGAAGAACCTGCGGTAGTTGAACCAGAAACTTATACCTTGGTTGATTCTGGCAGAACTATTAACGTAGTAAAAGAACACCCACATGCAGATCCAGAGCCAATTAATACAGTACGTAAAGTAGAGCAAGTCGTTATTCCCGACCTAAGCATAAGTGCCGATGAACCAGCACCTAATGCTGGTTTTGGCACAGAGTTCCCCGATAATCCAAATAAAGGTGATATGTTTCTACGTGTAGATTACCTACCAAGTAAACTATACAAATGGAACACACAAAAATGGATTGAAATCAGCAAAGAGCAAACAGATCAGTATGCCTATGATCATGAGTATATCAAACATTTAATTGACAAACTAGACAGCGGAGAGTATGATGTTGAATTACTTTCTGATGTAGAGAAAGATCAAATTCAAAGGTATTTAAATGACAATTCAAGTAGACAGTAGATTTATCACATATCCGGATATTCTACCTAAATCCCTAAACCACACAGTATTATTAGTTGACGCTGACCTAGATGATGTTGCTAATCTAGCAACCTTTTGTAGTTTAAGCAAACAGAACTATGACATATATCTTTACAAAGGCGACACCGGAGATCTAGAATGGTTAAACCATTTGAGTTCAAACCTAGATAAAACTTTTATTAAAGACGCTAGTCAAGTACAAATTACATTCAGCGATCGCTATAGTACAGTAAATGATCTTAGAGAATATTTTACCAAAATAGACAATGAGCCATTGACTTCCGAATAAAAAGCATATATAATTTAGACTATTATGGTAAATAATATACTATTATAACTAAGGAAAGATATTAATGGCATTTGAAAATTCATTGAAAGGTGGCACAGTTTACGTTCGTAATGACAACGCAGAACAGGCTATTCGAAAATTTAAGAAGAAGATTCAGGACAGCGGTCTACTTCAAGAACTACGTGATCGTAGCGAGTACGAAAAACCTACTACGAAGAAAAAACGTAAAGCTGCAGCAGCTAAAAATCGTTGGAAGAAGAAACTTCAAAGCCAACAATTGCCTGACAAATTATATTAGTATATAATAGTTTGTAGCAGAAATAAATACTTATACCGCTGATTTATACTTAATTGCAGGCGGCTAAACTTGCTAAAGGAGGAACGCAGAATGAATAATTCTGATACAGAAGTGGGAGGCTTTGGCTTCCCAACGTATGGTAGAGTGCCTAATTAGGGCTCTACGTTTTAGATCTTGCTTAATAAAGGAGAAACTATATGTCTAAGATCATAGGTATTGACTTAGGTACCACAAACTCATGTGTTGCCATTCTTGAAAATAACAAACCAAAAGTAATTGAAAACAACGAAGGTGCTCGTACTACACCTAGTATTGTTGCCTATGGCGACGAAGTCTTAGTTGGCGCAAGTGCTAAACGCCAAGCAGTTACAAATCCAAAGAAAACAATCTATGCGGCAAAACGCTTGATTGGTCGTAAATTTAAAGAACCTGCTGTACAAAAAGATATTGACCTAATGCCATATCAAATTGTGGAAAACACAAACGGTGATGCGTGGGTACAAATTGACGAACAAAAACTAGCACCACCACAGATTTCAGCTGAAGTTCTTAAAAAAATGAAGAAAACAGCAGAAGATTACCTAGGTCACGAAGTAACACAGGCTGTTATTACTGTACCAGCTTACTTCAATGACGCACAACGTCAAGCAACTAAAGATGCGGGTACTATTGCTGGTCTAGAAGTTCTACGTATCATCAATGAGCCAACAGCGGCCGCACTAGCATATGGTGAAGACAAGGGTGATAAGAAGGATCGTAAGATCGCTGTATATGATCTAGGTGGTGGTACATTTGACGTATCAATCATTGAAATTGCCAACGTTGACGGTGACAAACAATTCGAAGTACTTTCAACCAATGGTGACACATTCCTTGGCGGTGAAGACTTTGACCAACGCTTAATGGACTATGTAATTGATGAGTTCATGAAAGAAAGTGGTGTTGACCTAAGCAAAGACGTCTTAGCTCTACAACGTTTGAAAGATGCGGCTGAAAAGGCTAAGATTGAACTATCTAGTTCAGCACAAACTACTGTAAACTTACCATATGTTACAGCGGACGCTACAGGTCCTAAACACTTAAATGTGACTATTACACGTAGTAAGTTTGAATCATTGGTTGAAGAACTAATTACTCGTTCAATTGAGCCATGTAAAGTAGCATTAAAAGACGCTGGTGTTACAGCTGCAGACATTGATGAAGTTATTCTAGTTGGTGGTCAAACACGTATGCCCAAAGTGCAAGCCGCTGTTGAGCAACTATTTGGCAAAGCACCACGTAAAGACGTTAATCCAGACGAAGCTGTAGCAGTAGGCGCGGCTATTCAAGGTGCTGTGTTAGCTGGTGATAAACAAGACGTGTTGTTACTAGATGTTACTCCATTATCACTGGGTATCGAAACACTTGGTGGTGTTATGACCAAGTTGATTAAAAAGAATACTACTATTCCTACTAAGGCTAGTCAAGTGTTCTCAACAGCAGATGATAACCAACCAGCTGTGACTGTGGTAATTGCCCAAGGTGAACGTGAATTTGTTCGAGATAACAAAGTACTCGGACAGTTTAATTTGGAAGGAATTGAACCACAACGTCGCGGCCAACCACAGATTGAAATCACGCTTGACATTGATGCTAATGGTATCTTAAAAGTATCAGCTAAAGATAAGAACACTGGCAAAGAAAACAAGATCACTATCAAAGCCAACAGTGGTCTAAGTGAAGCTGAAATTGAGAAAATGGTACAAGATGCAGAAGCCAACGCAGAAGCTGATAAAAAAGCTGTTGAGTTAGTACAAGCCAAAAACGTAGCAGATGCTCAAATTCACGATGCTAACAAAGCTCTTAAGGAAAATGAAAATTTAACTGACGAGCAAAAAACATCAGTTGAATCAGCTGTTAAAGCTGTAGAAGATGCTGTTAAAGCAGAAGATGTACAGACTATTCAAGAAACAGTTGGTAAACTAATACAAGCATTGGCCGCTGTTAGTCAACCTACACCACAACCAGAAGTGCAACCAGGTACTACCGAGTCAACACAATCAGATGACGGGGTAGTTGATGCAGAATTTACAGAAGTTAAGAAAGGAGAATAATATGAAACAATATCATTTAACTAGATTTGACTTAGAAACATTACCACGTTTTGCTATTGGGTTTGATCGTATGTTTGAAGAACTTGCTCGAACACAGGAAAAACTAAACAACACTAACTATCCACCGTACAACATTGTTCGCATCGCCGAAACTGAATATGCTATCGAAGTAGCTGTAGCAGGTTTTGAAGAAGACGAACTAACTGTTGAATTAATCGACGGAGAGTTAGTCATCAAAGGTGAAACTAACAGCAATACTATCGAGAATGTAGGCAACTATCTACATCAAGGTATTGCAGCACGTAACTTTACTCGTACATTTGCATTACCGGACGACGCAGAAGTTAAGAGTGCTAATGTTCGCAATGGTATCTTAAAGGTAAATGTGGAGATTTTCATTCCAGAATCTACTAAGAAAACGATTGCAATTACATTTGAAAAGTAGTATAATATAAGCAAGGGTGGTAGAAATACCACCCTTTTATTCCGCAACAAAGCAAAGGATTTCGATGAGTACTAAAGCTATTACAAGAACAAAACCTGTTCCTAATTTAGAGTTACAAGAACCTCCAATGTATCGTGTTATCTATATCAATGATAATGTTACTACTATGGAATTTGTAATTGAAAGTCTGGTTACTATTTTTGACTACAAGCCAGAAGATGCTATGTTGCTAACACAGGTAATCCATGAACAAGGTGCAGGCACCGCGGCTGTGTTGCCTTATGAGATGGCTGAGCAAAAAGGTGTTGAAGTTACACAGTTAGCTCGTAATAACGGTTTTCCGTTGAATATTAAAATTGAACCTAATGTATGATATTCATCGGTGGTGATAGTTGGGGGTGTGGTGAATGGACTTGTGTTGATGATGTATATAGTATAAGTCATCCGGGATTACAACAACATTTCATTGATTCTGGATATACTGTAGTAAATTCTTCAGAAGGCAACTCTTCTAATCTTTTCAGCATCGATCGATTAAAAAATAGTTTAACTGAACATTATAAACATGGTGATATTATATTATTCATTCAGACTGATTCCATACGTGATCTGCGACCATACGATCTGAATTTATCTAAAGAAATTCAAAAATTTAACGGAATAGTTCCGTTAAAACATAATCTACTACAAAATACTTACAAAAAATTAAATGAATTAGGAATTGAGTTTAATACGAAAATTTATGTTATTGGCGGTAAAGAAGACCTATATTTAGAAGCATTTAATAATTTCGAAAATATTATTCCTCTTGTTCCAAGTTGGGTATATTTACTAGTAGGACATTTTGAAGAATATAAAAATTTATTCCCGCAATGGACAAGTAGTGATTACAGACTGTCTGATGTAGCAGATCTATTCGATGATACATGGTTATATGAGCTTCGTCATAAAGTTGTTGATGAAATGTACCATAGTGAAAAATGTTGGAAAATGTATAGAGAATCAATATTTTGGCCAGATGGATTTCACCCAAATAAACAGGGGCACGAAATATTATTTAATTATATTATAGGTAAGTTGAAATTATGATATTCAATAAAATTAAAGAGCTTAAAGTAGAAGGTAAAAAGATCGGCATTACCTTTAGTACATTTGACATGTTACATGCTGGCCATATAGCTATGTTAAGTGAAGCTAAAAACCATTGTGATTATTTAATTTGTGGCCTACAAACAGATCCAACTATTGATCGTCCAGATACTAAGAACAAGCCTGTTCAAAGTATTGTAGAACGTCAGATCCAATTGGCCGCTTGTCGCTATGTAGATGAGGTTGTTATCTACCAAACAGAACAAGATCTAATTGACTTATTATTAATTTTACCACTTGATGTGCGTGTATTAGGTGAAGAATATCAACATACTGATTTTACTGGCAAGGAAGAATGCCTATATCGCGGCATCGAATTAATTTATAATAAACGTGACCACTCGTTTAGTTCGAGTAGTCTACGCAAACGTGTAGCACATGCTGAAACATTAAAATTATTAAAGGCAGATAATAATGTTACAAAAATTACTAAGTAGTCTAGCTAAATTTTTTACCTGTGGCAGAGGTTGCACAGGTACGTGTAACCAAGGTAGAAAGGACTGCGACTGTGAAACTAAGTGAAGATACAAAATTTTTTATCCTACTATTTGTTGTTATCATATCGATGGTCATGGCATTTTTTCCACCTAAGCCAGAAGTAGCAGTGTTCTATGACTGCCGCATAGCTGAGATTAGTCCAGATGTGCCACCTAAAGTTAAACAAGAATGCCGCAAGAAAATGGAAAAACACTCTCTCCCAGCATGTCTCAGACCTAAAGGTAATTAAATATGGATATAATGCTCGATTTAGAAACGCTAAGTGTGCGCCCAGATGCTACAATTTGTACATTTGGTGCTTGTAAGTTTAATCCTTATAAACAAGAAGATATTGTAGACGGTATCTACTTTCGCATAGACATTGATAGTCAAATTGCTCTAGGACGTCACGTAGATGATAATACTATTGCATGGTGGGGGAACCAAGCAGAAGATGTACGTGAAGAAGCACTTGGTGAAGGAAACCGTATTGGCCTGGATGAATTTACTAAAGAGTTAAATAGATTTATAGTGGGAGTAGATAATATTTGGGCACAAGGCCCGGTATTTGATATTGTTATCCTAGAAAACTTATACAGGCAACTAGGATTACCGTGTCCTTGGCAGTTCTGGCAAATACGTGATAGTCGTACATTATTAAGCAGTCTAGGTGATCCACGCGAAAAGAACAAAGCAGGGTTACACAACGCATTAGAAGATGCAGTAAGTCAAGCACAGGCTGTACAGTTTGTGTTTAATAAAGCAGGAATTACAGAAAAACGATAGGTGATATGATGTTAGCCGCAATTAGAAAGTTTATTAATACAAATAAGTTTAGATTATTTTTAGGTGCGGTCTATCTTGTTAGTTTTTATGCCATAGGGCTAGTAATTTTTGGCAATGTTAGTGGTTGGTGGTTACTAGCTGCATTAATATGGAGTAAATTAATTCAATTAATTGGCCATAGCATAGGTATGCATCGTTATTTTAGCCATAAGAGTTTTAACACTACACTTGCGGGAGAAAACTTAATGGCTTGGGCTAGCTTTTTGTTAGGCGTTGGCAGCCCAATTCAATACGCACGCAATCATAGACAACATCATAAAGTCACCGATAAACCTACAGACTGGCACAGTCCTAAAAACGATGGTAAATTATATACAGCACTAGGTATCTGGGAATTTCAAAGTCTAAGTTGGTTTATGGCTCGTGGAGGAATGACGCCTAGGGATTTAATTGCACATCCTACATATCGTTTTATACATGATCACTATTATAAAATGTGGGCTGCTTTAACATTAATAACCTTAATGATTAACTGGCATATTACTTTATATTTGTTAGCAGTTCCTAGTTTAATCTTTCATATTGAATTAAATGTATGGGTAAACTGTGTAGGGCATAGTTGGGGATATCGTAATTTTAACACAGATGATACTAGTCGGAATAATCAATGGGTACAGACATTCAGTTTAGGTGAAGGTCTGCATAACAATCATCATGCCAATGCGCAATTATATGACTTTGCTGTTAAAAAAGGAGAAAGTGATATTAGTGCTTGGTTCATTGAAAAATTTTTAGCAGTACCAGGACCGCAAACTACTAATGGCAAAATGAGAATCGATGAATAAAAAACCTTTAGCACTTATTGGATATAGATCCGGATTAGATACTATCCTTGAAATTATTGAAGCATTGGATATTGAGTTAGTTGGTATCTATGACAAATATTTTTACGGTAATACTGAACATACCCACGGTATTCCATTTATTGGATCTGAAGACGAAATTTCAGATGCCGACATAAAGAATTTAGATTTCTTTCTAAGTAGTGGATGGGCAGGACATATTAATAAAACAAACCCAGATCATCACGGTGACAATCTGAGACGCCAACGTATTAACATCTTTCGTGAGCGAGGTCTTAGTACTAGAAATCTAATCAATCCGTTGGCTTATGTTCATAAATCTAGCTTAGATATTATGGGTAATGGTATTGTTATCGGACGCCATTGTCAAATACGTGCTAGGACAAAAATTGGTGATTTTAGTTATATTGATAATTTGTCAAGTATAGGGCATGATGTAACCGTTGGGGAAAATCTAGTTATGCCACCGTACAGTTTTGTAGGTGGACATATTGATTTTGGCAATAATGTAATGATTGGCGCAGGTTCTACAATTGTAAACAAATATCATAACCGCAATCTTAAAATTGGCAATGATGTGAAGATAATGGCTGGTAGTACAATTATGAAAAATATTCCCGATGGCAAAATAGCCGCTAGTCTTAATAATACAAAAATTTTAGATAGGATTGATTAATTAATATGGACATTATATTTGGTCGTGAAAACGCAACAAGATTGCGAGAAAAGTACACAGTGCTGGACTTAGAAACTATTGAAAAAGATGGACATAGTATCGAAGTGTTTTGTTTAATTCCAGCAGATAAAATTTCAATAGGTGATTTACCGCATTTAGAACAATGGGTTAAATTACACGAAGATTTTCTTGAAGGATATCATAATCAACAGTGGGAATTTTGTCGTCAATGTATTGGTCATTTAATGGGCAAATTCAGCGGTGAAGTTGACTCATTTTATGAAGAAATTCTACGCCGGGTTGATCAAATAAATCCGCAAGAAGTTTAATCTAGATTAAGATTAAAGTACCATAAAACTTCACCACTAGGTTCTAGTAAATATTAATACTAGGAGCCTAGACAGTGAAAAAACTAATAATAACAATCACTTTCTTTGCGGCATCGACAGCGATAGCCGCACCTCTGCCCGACTATACATTCAAAAGCCCTAGCTTTAATGGTAATGGTTACGGTACATACGTGTTGACTATACAGAACGAAGAATACACACGTGCGCAGGCTATACAACAGGCTCTACAGACCGCACAACAACAAGCGGCTACTGCGGCACAGAATACTCCATTGAATCAATTCTTAACTAACTTAGAAAGTCGTGTATTAGCACAGGTAAGTCAAAACCTAGCCACAGCTATGTTTGCTGGCGGTTCTAGTACTAGCGGCACCTTTAACTTCCAAGGTAATACTATATACTGGCAAAACACAGGTGGTGCTATTACTCTAAACGTAACAGATACTCTAGGTAATGTAACTACTATTAATGTTCCTTTAGGACAGTTTAATCTTACAGGATCAACACCATAATGAAACGACTATTAGTATTATTATCATTATTGGCATTAACTGGCTGTGCCACTGTTCAGAAAGCTGGGTATGAGCACGAACCCGAATTGGCAAAAAACAAGATGGTAAAAGAGTTTGATGCTATTCCAGCACCAGCAGGTCCAAAGATCACAGTAGCAGTCTACAGTTTCCAAGACAAAACAGGACAACGTAAGAATACACCAAACATAGCCAGCTTTAGCACTGCGGTGACACAAGGTGCTGAACCGTTCTTAATCAATGCCCTACAAGAAGTAGGTCATGGACAGTGGTTTGATGTTGTGGAACGTGTAAATGTAGACAACTTGATCAAAGAACGTACTATTATTAAACAGATGCGTGATGCCTACGAAGGCACTGCGGCTAAACCCTTAATACCACTACAGTTTGCTGGTATTATCATGGAAGGTGGTATTGTTGGCTACGATAGTTCGACTGAAAGTGGTGGTGCGGCATATAAATGGTTAGGTATTGGACCACAAACACAGTACTCAAAAGACATTGTAACAGTTAGCCTACGAGCAGTAAGTGTTAGTACAGGCAAAGTGTTGACCACAGTAACCGTTACTAAAACAGTTTATAGTACAGCAGACAGTATCGCAGTGCTTAAGTTCTTCAAACAAGGAACTTCAGCGTTTGAATTTGAAACTGGTTTGACTATTAATGAACCTGGCACTTTAGCAGTGAAAGCCACTGTTGAAGCGGCAGTAGTAGAGTTGATCAAACAAGGTCAACAAAAAGGAATTTGGGACTACAAAATCCCAGATAATAAGAGTCCGGAACAAACGGACCATTAAGACCGTAAAGGTCAAGGAGTAAGACAAATGAAAAAGTTATTAGGACTTTGGAGTTTAGCGTTAATGATGGTGGCTAACGTAGCTATCGCGGCGGACAATAGTATCTATATTGACCAAAGTGGTAGTACATCTACTATATCTGTAACACAAGATGGAGCAGGTAACGTAGTACGTGGCATTCAAGGCGCCGGTAGTGATAATACTACACCAGCAACAATTTATGGTAACAGCAATACCGTTACTATTCAACAAATTGGTACTGGTGATACATTAAACTTCGGTGTAAGATCTAGCGTGGTTAATGGTGTAACTGGTAACAACTACAGCTATACAGTTAATGGTGATAATGCTACAGCGGTTATTGATAGCAATAATGATGGTAATGGTGTAAGTGGTAGTAATAACCTTACTATTACACAAACTGGTAACACTGCCAATGCTAACTTTAATATTTTAGGTAACCGTAACAATATTACAGCAACTACTTCAGGTGGTGATAGTAATAGTGTAGTATCTACAGTTAACGGTAACAGCAACACACAAAATATCACTGTGACTGCTGGCGGTAGCAATAGTATTACAGTTAACCAAGGCGTAGGTGGTAGTGCCTTATCAGGTGGAGCAACAGCAACAACTAACAGTAACGGTGTAGTTACATTATCAGTAGCAGGCGCAAGCAACACAGTTGGTATTACACAGACCAGTGCTGGTTTCGCAGATACTACTGTGGTTAGTTTAACTGGTAGCAGCAACACTGCCAGCATTACACAAAATGCTGCCACAGCTAACACAACTGTAAACTTAACCAGTGTAGGCTCAAGTAACCATTTTACAATTAACTCTAACGCTCACTAAGAGAGAAAGTGAAGATATGTCAATTAATACTAACCATACTGTTAGGGATTATATCCTTGAACAGTATGGCCTCAGTGGGCACAGTTACAGAGCAGACAGCAGCCCCTGGTAGTATCGTACGAACTGGTAAAACAGTACCTGCGGCCAAAGGCACGGGTGTTGAAATGAACGACGCAGTTAATACCACTAAAGGTCGAGTAGGTATTACATTCCAAGATGACACTAAAGTTGAAGTAAACGAAAATAGCAAATTAGTTATTGATGACTTTGTCTACGACCCTAAGAAAGGCACAGGCAAATTAGCAATGAAGTTTGCTTCAGGCACAGTTCGTTACGCATCGGGTGCTATAGCACACAGTAACCCTAATGCCGTGGCTTTAAACACCCCTAGCGCGACCATAGCAGTGCGCGGCACTGACTTTAGTGCTACAGTCGACGAAGCTGGCGCAAGTACCATTATCCTACTGCCAAGTTGCCCTAAGAATTGGGTAGATATAGATCGCGACTGTAAAACAGGCGCAATTGAAGTCATGAATGAAGCAGGCAGTGTCCTACTTAACAAGCCATTCCAAGGCACTAAAGTAGAATCGCGTAATATGCCTCCAATGAGGCCTGCTATATTAAATCTAAGTCTGGACACTATTAATAATCTATTGATTGTTGACGTACCTAAGCAGATTGACCGAAGTAAAATAGAACAACAACAAGCACAGGCCAAAGAAGCAGGCAATATGCTGGATCAAAACTTCTTAAAACAAAACTTCTTAGAAAATGAATTTGAAAAAGAAGGACCAGTGTGGGATAACCCATTGGCACAACCACTACTACAACAATATTTCCTTGAGAATATTTTTAATATTCTAGCGGATCAGCTACAACAAGAAACAGCGGCACTATTACAGAATGTTCTAGCACCACAGAATCAATTGTTACCTGACTATAAAAAATCCACAGGTGTAACAGTTCAACAAGATCCTACTATGGTTGAGCTATGTCGTCCGGATGGTAGTAGTAACGTAGAATGTGTTAAGACACCACACGATCAAAACTCTACTGTGTATATGACGCAAGGTGGGGTTACAATTAAGAATCGTATTAATCAGGGCAATGGTACGGTCATTACCATGAAGCAGAACTAATGCGTAAACTCTTATTACTCTTATTATTAATCTGTAATGCAGCCTGGGCTGATATAACTCAGGAACATTTTAGTTTCGCACAGGTATTTGATGTACAGTGGTATATTAGTGGTAGCACCTTAAATGCCAGCGGATTTAATTACTTGTATGCCAGTGTAAATGCCTCAGGGCAATTAAGTGCCGCACGTCTAACATCTACACAGACTAATGCCTATGCTTCAGCTGGTGATTACTTGGCCTTTTTCCATAGCTCAACTAATCCGGGAACTTATGGATTAGGGGTATACGATACCAATGGCAATTTAGTACGCACCTTAGACAATACAGGTTCATTTGTGGCTCTAGCCAATGGTGCTATATTCTATAATGGCAATGGCAGTTGGGGCACCTTGTTTACCACAGCACAGGGATATAGTTATGGGCAAGGTGGATCTTGGACTATCACACAGAGTTATCCTAGTAATACCTACATGACTAATTATACTCCGCCTAACACTACTCCCTTAGCGGCAGGACAATCAGCACCTCCCGCTGTTACTATAACCAGCAGAGTAAACTCAACAATTACCACAACAGCTACAAGTGGAGCAACTGTCTACACCTACAGTCAACCCATAACTACTACAAACTATAGCGATGGTTCTCAGACTGTGGTCAACAATGGCAGTGCCATACTATTAAGTACAACTACCACAGGTGGCAGTAGCGGACCAAGCACAGTTCAACAATCAGCTACTAACAATGCCTACGCCACACAAAATACCATGCCTAGCTCTAGCAACATCTACATTGATCAAGTGGGCAGTAATGACCACATAACCATCAATCAAAACAATCGCTACGAATCAATAGGTGGAGTTAGTCAACAGGCTATGCTGGTTCGCGGCAGTAATAATACTATTGTAGTCAATCAAGGTGATCCCCTTAATAATCAAAGTACACACAACATTGTTAATATTGACGCAGTCAGCGGAAGCAACAGCATAACAGTTAATCAAGGTACAGATAGTAATGGACTTGGTAACGGCTACGATACAGGCTATCATTATGCTGGCGTTAGTGTCAATGGGGTAAACAACACGGTATCCGTACAACAACAAAATACGGGATCAGCTATTGCCAACACTGGTAACTATGCCAGCATTAACATCACAGGCAATCAAAATAATGAAAGCCTAATACAAACAGGCCCAGGTCCTAAACAGGCATTTAGTGTGATTAATGGCAACCTAAATACTGAAACAGTTAGTCAAACAGGGCTAGGGCAACACTTCTTAGATGTTAGCCTGACAGGCAATGGTAACAGTGCTACAGTAAACCAATCAGGTAATACACCTAACTCAGCACAGATATACTTGACCAATGCTGGCGGTCCTGCGTCAGTTAATTTAACACAGACTGGTGGACAAAGTTATAGTATAAGCCAAACCTGTGTACAGGCCACGGGTTGTGGCACTGTAACAGTACGTCAAGGCAACTAAATACATAATGCTTACTTCAGTTAGAATATTACAAGACAAATTTAAAACTCTAATTCCGGGTGATTATCAATATTACCTAGATACGACTAAATTTATATTACCTGATCACAGTGATTTTGATGTTGAATTTCTATACCATAGAACCAGAGATGATTTAGTTATTTTTGATCTAAGTGACGAGCCTTGGCGCGAAACTATGGCTGAACGTTTAAATGAATTGTGTGTGCGACATAAATTTGAAAAACATTTAATTCTATCCCATAGTTTAAAATACTATAGAAATCATAGTATTCCTAATATTATCTATTTCCCACATAACTACTTTGATCCTATATTTGCCTGGGATGAAAATGTTGGTTTAAAAAATGTAGACCAATTCAAAAGAGATTATTTTGTAAGCTGTCTTAATCGTCAGCCTAGAATACCGAGAATTTATAATTATCTTAAATTAACAAAAAAATCTTATGTCAATGATCTGTTATTAAGTATACATAATCTATCTGACCAATCAGTATATACTTGTATTAATGATTTATATCAAAATGAATGGTTAGAACAATGGATGCTAGACGAATGGGAACAAGATTTTAAACCATTTGCGCCGACTGAATGTGTCAATGACCTAGACGTAGGACACGATTCTTATCATAATGCTTATATTAATTTAGTAACTGAAACATTTGTGCAACCATTTGAATTATTCTTTACAGAAAAAGTTTATAAACCGTTGGCATCTGGACAACTGTTTATGATATCTGGACCTACCGGCTCAGTGGCTACTTTACGCAATATGGGATTTGATACATTCGATGATATTATTGAGCATAGTAGATATGATTATATATCTGACTGGAAACAACGTATTGATATGATACATACTATATTAGACGAACTACATGAGTTAGGCTGGGAACAAATTTATAAAGACACGTATCTTCGTAGATTGTCTAATGCCAGACATTTTTATTCTGGATTAGCAGTTAGACCATATATGAATGATTTAACTGAGCGTATGAGTGGGCTTGATGGCGTACAATATACATATGATCATCATCAAATTTTAAAAATGCACAATCTTAGATCACCATTATATTCTGGTTTATATCCAATAAACCATTTGTTTAATTAATAAAGCTCCGAAAGGGGCTTTTATTTTGGAGAAAATTATGTGGACTAAAAGATACCCTCACCCCAAGAATCCTCCGGAACCTATTAGAGAATCTAAACCTAAGCGATGAACGTAGATATCTTTAATGATTTTACGTATGTTAAAACCTGGTTTTTCCAGTTACTATATGTATAAGTACTAATAACAACAAGACAATGTTGTGGTACTTTTTAATAACTTACTAGGAGAACTACTATGTGGACTAAACCAGCAGCTACTGAAATGCGTTTCGGTTTCGAAGTTACTATGTACGTAATGAACAAGTAATTTATTGTTCAGACCGCAACAGCAAAAGCCCTTCGGGGCTTTTGTCACGAATAAGCTACATAAATTTTTTTAATGGTAGGTATAAAAAAATTTAATTAGACAAGTGAAGTTAATAAGTGTTATAATATATTTTTAAGTGAGGAGAGTAATATGAGTTTAATTGGTAAAGAAGTACAATCATTCAAAGCACAAGCATACCGTCAAGGTAACTTTATTGAAGTTTCAGAGCAAGACTTAAAGGGTAAATGGTCAGTGTTATTCTTTTACCCAGCAGACTTTACATTCGTTTGCCCAACAGAATTAGCAGACCTACAAGACGTTTACGCAAGTGATTTCAAAGCCATGGGCGTAGAAGTTTACAGCGTAAGCACAGACACACACTTTGTACACAAAGCATGGGCAGATGCTACAGACACTATCCGTAACATTGAATACACAATGATTGGCGATCCTAATCATCAACTAAGTGAACAGTTTGGTGTGCTGATTCCTTTAGAAGGTCTTGCTGACCGAGGTACATTTGTTATTGACCCAGACGGTCGTGTACAAATCATTGAAATCAATCCAGGCGGTGTTGGCCGTGACGCAAAAGAGTTGCTACGTAAAGTTAAAGCGGCAAAGTATACACGTGAGCATCCAGGTGAAGTATGCCCAGCTAAATGGCAAGAAGGTTCAGCTACTCTAGCACCAAGTTTAGATTTAGTGGGCAAACTATAATGTATGCATCGGAGTATTGGGATTATGTTAATTATTGTAGAATTCTTGGCCTTAGTCATTGCCCTTGTTGATATTTTGTAACAACTTGTTTACAAAGGATTTACAATAAATTTCTTGACGTTTACAAATAATTAACATATACTATTATAAATACACGTAGCAGGCCAAAAGCCTGCTTCGTTGTTTAAATTAACCCAAAAGGAGAATATATGAAATATATATTAGCATTAGTTTTAGCATTAACGTCAACATTAGCATCGGCCGCAGATAAGGTAGATGTAGAATTAGAGCGTGCAGTACGTCTTCAAAATCTTACAGTAGTAGCATTAGTCAATGATGACTATGTTCTAGCATGTAAGGCACAAACACAGGTAGTTGATGCACTAAGCAAATCATACACTGCCAGTCCAGACTTGTTAGTAACAGCACGTAGTTCACAACGTGAATTCTGTGACAACTCACTAAGCAAAATACTCGCACAACAATAATTGAAAACCCTAGCAGACCTAGCCGTTGGTGAAGTAGCTATGATCAAAGAATTAACGTTTGATGATGGTTACAATAGAAGACTATATGGTCTAGGTCTGCGAGAGGGTAAAGAAATAAAAATTATTAGAAAGGGGTTGACAGGTAGCCCACTTCATGTTATAATTGGTACTACTGAGTTAGCAATTCGTCAAAAAGAGGCGAAAAATATACATATATTATAATTTGGTATAAATAAATTTATAAGAAATAAAAAAAGAGGTTGACAACGGTATAAATAGAATGTATACTTGTTGTTATAGTAACAAATTAATTAAAGGACTGCGAAAGCAAAATGTTTAACCAGCTACATCAATTTAGAGGATCGAAACAAGTGATAGCACTTGCCACGATGTCTTATTGGTCAGCGATTGAGACATTAGGCAATGATCGTGCACCGAATAGTATCTGTGGGGATCTTAGTTAACGTTTATATGTAAACAGTGAATTTTAACTAAGAACCCTAGAACAGAAATGTTACTAGGGTTTTTTGTTTTATGTGTCAGGGAAACGAGGTCCATGACAAGGCACATTAAAGATAGTATGTTGAACGGGCGGAAACAGGGATGGGTTACTCTTGTGTGAGTAAAAAAATCTGTTTATAGTAGAGCACATTATGTAGCAGCCTTACTCTTTCAGGAGGGAAGTCAGTGGGACCGCAAGGATACTTACAGAATGTGCAGATGTAGTGTGTTCTACTATACGCATTCATATGAGTGCGTTACAAATTTCGTAGTTACTATGAGGGAGACATAGAGCAGGTTAAACCTGTCAAGATCGCAACTTGGGTGGTTCGAGTCCACGCTACGAATTCAAGATTACGGCTCCTATCTATTGTCTACGGAGATAGCTTAGGAGTTATTTTTAACTCGGTGTGGTGTAGAGATAACATGCGTGGTTTGGGACCATGTGTCGAAGGTTTGATTCCTTCCATCGAGACCAAGTTTGGGGTAGTATGCTGCTAAGGAGGCAGCTCGGTCTGTAAAACCGACGTCCGTGACTCGCTTGGATCGTTACCAAGGTACCCCACCATATTTGCGGAGTTAGACTATTCTAGCGTCGACGCATAATCCAAGTTAGTTGCAACTGACAACAGATTATGAAAACTAGAAGATAGAGGTGCAATTCCTCACCGCATCTTATTTTATGTCGCAGT
>Ga0164297_10002757_pt1 | contig 17058 bp, 7 predicted proteins | sample GEODES058metaG_FD_113539 | JGI IMG/M metagenome (GOLD analysis project Ga0164297, IMG submission 113539) | Dystrophic lake water microbial communities from Trout Bog Lake, Wisconsin, USA - GEODES058 metaG | ecosystem: Environmental > Aquatic > Freshwater > Lake | place: USA: Trout Bog Lake...
CGCCTCGCCCACCAATTCAAGTCCCCAGCACATCCTAGAAAGCATTAGAAATTATTCTGCTGAGGTATAGATCACCGGGTTCAGCGGGGATGCGGCCACTTCGCCAATCTGCACGCCCGGGCACCAGGTCTCCCAATCGGCAATCTGGTTTTTGTTTTTCGGCGCTGCCAGACGCATATTTTCATCCATGTAGATGACCGTCATCACCTCACGAGGTTGCTTGCTTCGATTTACGCCGGCGCGGTGGAAGGTCCAACCGCTGTGGAAGCTGACGTCGCCCAGTTCAAACGGGCTGGCCTCGACGCTAAAGCTGCTCAGCGCATCCTTCAGCGTCATCTCGCTGTCATCGCTGATTTCCAAATCACGCCCGTTCTGGAAGCGCTGGCTTTTTTCGCAAAACTCAAGTGGACCCATCTCCATCGGCGTGTGTTGCAGCGGCACCCAGGCCGTCACCGTCTTATCACTCGCCAGCGGCCAATAGTATTGATCAGCGTGCCATGGCGTGATGCCGCCGCCGGGCTCCTTGAACAATGCCTGATCGTGGTACAGACGCACGCCGCTTACCTGTATCAACTCCGCCGCAATACGTGCCATGCACCGGCCAAAAACAAATTCCTTTACCGCTTCAGAATGTCTCCACAGGTTCATCACCTGCAGAAAGGCTTTGCCGTAGGTGGTGCGCTGTTCCAGCGGCAATGCGTCGCGCGATAACTCCGCCACCCTGCTGCTGATAAATGTTCTGTAGTGCTCCAGTAAATTCGCCGGCAATACATTCCGCAGCTTGATGTAGCCAAACTCCTGGTAAAACGCAATCTGTTCCGCGCGCAGCAAGTAGTGCGCATCAAGCGCAGTCTGTATCTGCTTTTGTTCGGCAGTCTGTTCGGCCATTGTCCCTCGCAAGAAAATATCATCCATCGCGCGCTACACTATCAACCACACTGACAATACATCTTTAGCGCGTCAGGTAGAAACCATAATCGGGGAGACACGCGTGGACCGCAGAACTTTCTGTTACAGCATGCTCGCCGTTCCTGCTGCCCTCTCTGCAAAGAATGTTGCTGCTGCCGCTAAGCAGTCGTCAATCTGGGACCACACCCGCAGGATGCAGATTGTTCTGGAGGATCCGCTCGATCATCCTTTCTACTGGTGGCCGCGCACACTGCTCTCGTATCCAATTACATCTCATCTGCCTGCGGATTTGGATTCCCTAACGCTGACGCAAACAAATTCAACTGAGCCGGTGCCGTTCCAGTTCTCCGATGTGGTGCGCGAAAATGGCACGGTAAAATCTGCCACGCTGAATTTCTTTTCTGACCTGCCCAGCGGTGCGCGCCGCGAATTCATTCTCTCTGCTGCAGAATTTCCAGCGGCATTCAAGCCGCAGGTGCGCGAATATAGCGATGGCAAAACCATCGTGCTCGACTCAGGAGAAATTCAGATACGCATTCCCGCCAGCCAGAGCGTTCACGGCACAGCGCCGGGGCCGATTCTGCAATGCGCGCGTGGCGGCAAGTGGTTTGGGTCTTCTGTGCTTGAAATTGAAAATGACACCGTCACAGAAATCATCTCCACACCTGTGGAGAATGGCCCGCTATTCATCACCTATGAAATTGCCTATCGCACTACCGGCGGCTCCCGCTACGTGGCGCGTGTGCAGTGCAATGCCGGGCAGGATTTTGTCCGGCTTGTAGAAGACATGGAAGGCATGCGCCCGGGCGTGCATGGAAAAATTACAGCGGACTGGAGCGACCTTGGCATTACGCATCGTCAGGCACCGAACCATCCCTTCCCGCTGCCGGATAAAATCCTCGATTACGACGACTACAACTGGGAACGCATTGACGATCCCTGGCGAAGCCGCGACATTCAATTCGGTGCCAGCCTTGCACCTTATCCAACCGTGTTTCCTGCGGGACAGGTTCCATTTCTGCTGGGCGCTTTTGAAACCTGGACAGCGCTGCACATCGGCACCTTCGCAAATTTCTGGAACCAGCAGAGCGGCGATGCAGTCGGCGTCTTCATCGACAAAGTGGGCGAATGGCTGGACCACGAATACGCCTATGAAATTGAATCTGCCACTCTGCAGGTGAGCTTCCATCACCGCAATGGAAAATTTCTCTGGACGTGGCCCATCTCACGCGGCCGCCGTTCCACCTGCATCGCTTTCTACGATCACGAAAAAGATAAGCAGGCGATGCACCAGCTGGAACAGGCCACACTGCCGCTGGAAAAAGATGGCTACACTTATCACGTACCGCTCACCTTCACTTCGCATCTTTTATTTTTGCAAAATCGCTTCGGCACGCTGGACCTGAACTGCGTGAAGGACTGGGTGCTCGAATATCCCGAAGACGCACGCCGCGCGCCAGTCATCTTCACCAATGGAAGTTACAAGGATGGCGGCGAACTCGAGCGGCACATCATGACCTCGGATTACGTCGGCACGCTGCCGCTATTCGGCACACGGCAGAACGGCGGCCATGGTCCGCTGCCCGGCCGCAGCATCGTCAATTTCGGCCCCGTACCTTCGCGGCAAATTCAAGGCGGCTGGGTGGATGGATTCAATCGGCTAAGTACGACCATGACTCCGCGCCAACGCAAACGGCTGACCGCAATGTTTCTGCTTGTCGCCTACGTACACGCCGGCGAGGACTTCATGCCGTTGCTGCCGATGCTGAGCGGCCATCCGAATTTTCTTGCCGATGTAAAAGCAACGCCGGGCGCGATGGCATTTCTTTTTCCCGATCACCCGATGGCCTCCACATGGGCGGACCTGTGGCAGAAATATGTGGAGCTGAATACGCGCTTCAACACACGCCCCGCCGTTGCTGCGTGGAATGCCGATGGCGGCCGCTGGACCGAAGACCTTGGCACCTATGTCTGGGCTTTTCTGCGTCCGTCAATGCGCACCGAATATCTGCTTCAAAAATTTGATGGTCGCGAACGCTTCCTCTCGCCGCAACTGGCGCAGATGACTGATTGGCTGGTCGGCTCGCTTTCCGCGCCTTTCAACGGCGAATCGGAAGCGGCCTACCGCAACACGGCCAACGTGGATGGCGGACATGACTGGGGCGTTCTCGCGCCAGGCAAGGGGCCGCGACGCGTTTACCCCGCGCAGGGTTCACATGCTGAACAGCGTGTTCCGCCGCGTTCGCTGTGGTATCTGGGAACGCGTTTGCATCGCTATGCGCCGCTGGCCGCCGAACATGCAATGTGGGCTGCGCGCCCCACTGACCAGGACATGGAAACCGCCATCGGCAGCCACGATGCGTGGGATGTGATGTACGACGGCCTCGCAGAAAATCTCGGCACCAATCCGCATCTGCGCAGTGCCAAGTTCACCGGATACGGTCTTGTTCTTCGCGGTGCTCCGGAAACGCCACAAGAAATTTCCATCCACTTGCAGCAGATTGATCGCGGCCCGAATTATCGCTGGGGCGTTACTGCCGAGGGTGGATGCGGCGTGATTTATTTTTACGCGAACGGAAAATCGTACAGCATGAACGGTGCTGAAGATGTAGGCGATAGAAAAGATCAGGACACCGACTTCTGCACCAACTTCGGCGTCTTCAGAAATGGTTCGTTCCACTCCATTGGCGAGAATGTTCTTTCCCGCCCTTTCTACAACCTTGGCACCGGCCAGTTTGCGGAGATTGTTCCGCGCGAAGGCAATCATTCCTACGCCGTGCCGGAATATCTTAGCCGTAGCGTTCTGCTGGTGGGCAGCGAATATTTTGTTGTCTACGACGCAGTGGTGGATCCCTCGCTGATTCACCGACTCTCATGGTTTGTCCGCCGAGGCGATGAGTTGCCAAACATCAAGCTGGTGCGCGGCGGCTCACCCGATGCGCGTGAATCGCTCCGCACCGATCATCAAACCATTGCAACGACGGGCTCCTGGTTTGACGGCGTGGGCGACTCAATGGCCGTTGTCAGCCACCACAAAGAAATTGACGTCACGCAAACGCCCTTCGGCTGCACGGTGAAGATTGCCGACAACAACGACCTCGTCTTCCGCAATCCTGACCCCGTTCACTATGCCGATGAAAAATCTGTTTTCGATGGCACAGCCGGCCTCATCCGCAGAAAAAATGGTTCGACGGATTTCGCACTCTTTCACGGCACGCGCATCGGTGTGGATGGCATTGTCTTCAGCACTGCCGATACCGAACTTGGTATCGGCGGCACCATCGCTGCAGGACGCACACCCAGCGGCGATTTCTACGCGCCAACAGCTTCGTCTGTCACCATCGCGCTACCAGCCACGATGCAAACTTATTCCTTCTATATTGATGGTGTTGCTGCAGCACGTGGCGATAATGGTCCGATGAAAATCACATTGCCGCAGGGCATTCACCACTGGGAACTGACTGACTCAATGCCGGTGCCGCTTGCTCCACGTATCCTGCGTACAGAAAATTTCTCCGGGGGCGCGCGGGTAGTAATTGCACCGGTCGCTGCAGCAACGCAGTATCGCGTTGAACTCAGCAGCGACAATGGCGTCACATGGAAATCAGCGGCAACGCAATCGCAAGCAACGATTGAGTTACACGGCCTGACCAACGGAGAAAAATTTCACGTCCGCGCCGTGGCGATAAACTCGCAGCATGAAAGCGCAGCCGGGCTGGAGTATCCGCTCTACGTCAGCAACCAGGCGCCGCCGCCGCCCGATGGCCTGCATGTGGACCTTGCGGCAGGCGCAGCCACCGTCACCTGGGGAGAACTTCTCGGCGTCGGCGAATACAAACTCTATGCCCGCGTAAAGGGCGCCAGGGAATTTCAGCTTCTCTATCACGGCCCCGCGCGCAGTTATGTAGATAAGCGCGACGGCATTCAGTCATGCAACGCCGTACCCGGCAAATCCAGCCCCAACTCCAGCGCGCTGATTGTGGAATATTTCGTTGCAGCAATTAACGGCAATGGCGAAAGCATAATGTCTCCCGCGGCCAATACCGATCCCGCATCGTGGCGCAACTGGGACCCCAAGCCCGGCGAACCCTTCCGCCGCGTCTTCGGCTATGAGCCAGATTCCTCACCGCAGCCCGGCGATCAGCCACGCTACTATCCCGCATAACGCCGCACAAAAGTACCCGTAACGTTTGGCCTAGTAACACCTATGGGTACTTCCATAACTTTGCAAACTTTGCGATAACGTATGGTGCTAGATTTATCAATTAACTAAGGATCCCACCCTTTATGTGACCGGCAAGTGGTTCGCCTCGAAGGGGCGCTATGAAAGTTATTGGTGTCAGCGGTCTGGAAAATTCTGTTCCGTTCAAGCATGCCAACTGGCCAGGGCTGCCCGATGACTCCTACAGAATTACGCAAGGCATGGACGCAGCCGCTGCGCTGCTGATTGACGGCCGTCTGATTGCCGCTGCCGAAGAGGAACGCTTCACCGGCAGAAAGCATACCGGTGAATTTCCCATCAACGCCATAAAGTTTTGCCTGCAGCAAGGCGGCATCTCTATTGAAGATGTGGATGAAATCGCACACGGATTTGACTACACACCCTACCGCGACCTGTACCTCCGCGATGAAGTTTCCGGCAAACTCTACCGCGAAGTATTTTCCCGCGAGGCCTTGCTGCAACAAATTCAGCGTGAGTTGCCGCAGTTTCCTCAGGAAAAAGTTTTCTCCGTCGGCCATCATCTTGCGCATGCTGCCAGTGCTGCCTACACCTCCGGCTGGCCGGAATGTCTTGTCGTGGTCAACGATGCCATGGGCGAAATTGAAAGCCTCAGCGTTTACCACTTCAATGACGGAAAATTGCAGCGGCTACGCACCATCAGCGCCAATGACTCCATCGGTATTCTCTACTCGTTGGTCACGCTGCATCTCGGTTTCGATTTTAATTCCGACGAATACAAAATCATGGGCCTCGCACCCTATGGCGACCCCACTCACTATCGTGAATTTTTTTCAGCAAACGGTGGAGTTGCGTGACGATGGCACCATTCGCGTCCCCATCCTGCGCCTGAACCAGACCCGAGAGGAGCGTGAGAACTACACGGCCACGCGTGCCTATTTGGATGAGCATCTGATTTCGCGGCGGCCCTCCGGCGCACCGGTCACTGAACAACATCAGCATGTTGCTGCGGCATTGCAGGAGTGCCTGGAACGCGTGGTCTTCCATGTCTGCAGTCACTTTGCGCAGCAGACAGGATTGCGTCGCGTGGCGCTCGCCGGTGGAGTTGCCCTGAACTGCACCGCCAATGGAAAATTAATTCGTTCCGGCATCTTCGATGAAGTCTATGTGCAGCCGGTGGCCGGCGACGATGGCACCGCACTCGGCGCGGCACTCTATCGCGAATCACTTGCCGCGCCGCTAGCCAACAATCGCATGCCGGTGCCGCTGCTTGGTCCGCAGTATGGCAATGACCGCATCCATGCTGCGCTGCAAAAGTTTGAAGAACAAATTCAATGGCGGCAAATGGATTCACTTGATGCCACCTGTAATCTCGCATCAAAATTAATTGCAGAGGGCCGCGTGATTGCCTGGTTTCGCGGACGCATGGAGTACGGCCCTCGCGCGCTTGGCAACCGCAGCATTCTTGCCGACCCCGGCCATCCGGAGATGCGCGACCGCATCAACGCTATGGTGAAAAAACGCGAAGCCTTTCGCCCGTTCGCACCGGCCTGTTCCATTGAAGAGGCGCACCGCTGGTTCGATGTTGCAGCCGGCACCAACCTTCCTTACATGATCAGCATTGTGGATGTGCGCGAAGAGGCGCGGCCGCTGCTGCCTGCTATCACGCACGTCAACGGCTCCGCTCGCCTGCAAACGGTTTCCGCCGCAGACAATCCCGACTTCCACACGCTGCTGCTGGCCGTGGGTAAAACTACCGGCCGCCAGATGGTACTGAACACCAGCTTCAACGTGAAGGGCCAGCCCATCGTGAACACGCCGGAAGAAGCCATCGAAACATTTCTCGGCACGGGCATCGAGTTTTTGTTTCTGGAGAATATTTATGTCACGCGCGCCGGCACCTGAGTGGAACCAAACCGCCGTTGACTATCCCCGCGACCTCACGCTCGCGCGCGCCTTTGCATTGCAGGCTGCACGTACGCCGGACTCTGTCGCAATCGCAACGAAATCCTGCACCCTCAGCTATCGCGATCTGGATGTACGCAGCAATCAACTGGCGCGTCATTTGCAATCGCTTGGCGTCACCACAGAGACCCTCGTTGGCGTGGCCATGGAGCGCAACGAACTTCTGCTCATCAGTATGTTCGCGATTCTGAAAGCCGGCGGCGCATACGTTCCACTCGATCCGGAATATCCCAGCGAACGACTGGCATGGGTGATTGAAGATTCCGACATGCCCGTCATCTTAACCACGAAGCAATCGCGCAGCCGCCTGCCGATAAATTCCAGCCGTGTTATTGAGGTGGATACCGATTCCACCATCATCCAGCAATGCGGTGCAGAATCGGTTGCATCCACTGCAACGCCAGAAAATCTCGCCTACGTCATCTATACCTCCGGCTCCACCGGCAAGCCAAAGGGCGTTATGGTGGAGCAGCGCAACGTCATCAACTTCTTCACTGGCATGGATGCGGTCATCGGCACAACGCCCGGCGTCTGGCTCGCTGTCACCAGCATTTCCTTCGACATCTCTGTTCTTGAAATTTTCTGGACGTTGTCACGCGGCTTCACCGTGGTGCTGCATGGCGAAGGCGGTGCCGGCGAAATTGCCGACGAGATTAAGCGGCACAACGTCACGCATCTGCAAATGACGCCGTCGCTGGCGCGCATGTTGACGCTCGACCCACGCAACTTCGCTTCGCTTGCGCAACTAAAAATCCTGATGCTCGGCGGCGAGGCATTACCCGCCTCGCTGGTCACGCAGTTGCAACAGGTCTTCCACGGCGAGCTGCACAATATGTACGGCCCTACAGAAACAACCATCTGGTCCACCACGTGCCGAGTACAACAAGTGAGCAGCACAGTTCCCATCGGCCGACCCATTGCGAACACGCAAATCTATTTGCTTGATACAGAAATGAAATCTGTAGCTGTAGGTGAGCCTGGCGATCTCTACATCGGCGGCGACGGCGTTGCCCGCGGCTACTGGAAGCGACCCGACCTGACTGCGGACCGATTCATCACTCTGCCAGCCATCGGCAGCGGCCGCCTCTACCGCACCGGCGACCTGGCACGCTACCTCGACGATGGCAATATTGAATTTCTTGGCCGTGCAGATTATCAAGTTAAGATTCGCGGCCATCGCATTGAGCCGGGAGAAATTGAAGCTCTCCTTGAGCAGTGCAGCGGCATCCGTCAAGCCATCGTGATGGTGCGTGAAGACCGCGCCGACGACAAACGTCTGGCCGCGTATCTCGTTGCCGATTCCCAGAAAAATATTTCTCCGAATACACTCCGCGCCTCGTTGGCGGAGAAACTGCCTGAGTTCATGGTGCCTTCCACATTTATTTTTGTCGATGCATTTCCCCTTACTGACAACGGCAAGATTGACCGCAAGGCGCTATTGAATATTTCTCTTCCACAAAATGAAGCCGCTCCTGCAGCCAAACAACCGGAATCAGATTTGGAACGCACACTCGTAAACCTCTGGCAGGATGCGCTGAACGTGAAATCCATCGGCGTGGATGACAACTATTTTGATCTTGGCGCGCACTCACTTACCGTGGCCGAGGTCCACGCGCGTCTGCAAGAAACGCTGGGACGCGACGTTGCCCTGCTCGACCTGTTTCAATATTCCACCGTGCGCACGTTGGCCGCGCATCTCGATGGCTCGCAACCGCAAGTCCAATCAACTGACCGCGCGCAGCGCCGCCTGATGGCGCGCCAGCAGTGAAGGGGATGCGATGAAGGACTCGAGGATTGCGATTGTCGGCATGGCGGGACGATTTCCCGGAGCAAGAAATCTCTCCGAGTTCTGGCAGAACCTTCACGACGGCGTTGAGTCCATACGAGCGCTGACGGAAAAAGAATTACTCGCCGCCGGCGCCACGCCGCAGGAAATTGCAGATCCAGATTACGTGCGCATGGCGGCGGTGCTCGACGATGTGCCGATGTTCGACGCGCCCTTCTTCGGCTTCAGCCCGCGCGACGCTTCCATCATGGACCCGCAGCATCGCCATTTTTTGGAGTGTGCGTGGGAGGCTCTAGAAGATGCCGGCCATGTCCCCGCAAATTTCAACGGCTCCATCGGAGTCTACGCCGGCTCTGGTTTGAATTCATATCTCATCCACAACTTGCTGGCCAATCGAAAATTGCGCGACTCTGCCGGTCTCTTTCAATTGAAGCAAACCGGCAATGACAAGGACGTGCTCTCCACGCGTGTCTCCTACCAACTCGATTTGCGCGGCCCCAGCATCAACGTGCAGACAGCGTGTTCCACTTCTCTGGTTGCTGTGCATCTCGCCTGCCAGTCGCTGTTGAATTTTGAATGCGATATGGCGCTGGCCGGTGGCGTCACCATTGAAATTCCCCACGGCCGCGGCTACATCTATCACGATGGAGAAATCCTTTCGCGCGACGGGCATTGCCGAGCCTTCGATGCATCCTCCAGCGGCACTGTCTTCGGCAGCGGCCTCGGTCTTGTCGTTCTGCGTCGGTTAGAAGACGCAATTACAGACCGCGATAATATTCGTGCAATCATCCTCGGCTCGGCCATCAATAACGACGGCGCACGCAAGGTCGGCTATCTTGCGCCCAGTGTGGATGGCCAGGCGGAAGTAATTGCCGAAGCACTCGGCGTTGCCGGAGTTTCCGCAGACGACATTAGTTATGTGGAAACGCATGGCACCGGCACTGTGGTCGGCGACCCGATTGAAGTGCGCGCACTCACCCAGGCCTTTCGCAAAACCACACAGCGCGTTGGATATTGCGGCATCGGTTCACTCAAAACCAGCATCGGCCATCTCGACGCAGCCGCCGGCGTCGCCAACCTGATGAAAACCGTGCTGGCGTTGCAGCATCGCCAACTGCCTGCGAGTTTGAATTTCCACCAAATCAATCCGCACATCGAATTACAGAACAGTCCGTTCTACATCAACAACAAACTTGCCGACTGGCCAGCAGGGAATGGGCCGCGCCGCGCTGGTGTAACTTCGCTCGGCATCGGCGGAACCAATGCACATGTGGTGCTGGAAGAAGCGCCGCCTGCAATTCACTCCGCAGCAACGCTGCCGTATCAAGTGCTCACGGTTTCTGCAAAATCAGAATCCGCCGCCGACCGCGCACTGGAAAATCTCGCTGCACATCTGCAGGCGCATCCTGAGGTCAATCTCGCGGATGCAGCCTTCACCTGCCAGATGGGCAGGCAAGCATTTCAACATCGCCGCGCCATCATTGTGCCCGGCATTCGTGCCGCCGCGAACTCGCCTATTAATTCTGATCGCAAACAGACTGTCTCTGCCATTGCATCCAAGTCGAAGTTGCAGCCGGTCTTCATGTTCTCAGGCCAAGGCGCACAACACGCCAACATGGCTCGCGAGCTGTACAACAACGACAAAGTATTTCGCTCGGCCTTCGATGATTGCTCACGCAAGTTACAGCAATATCTAAATCTCAACCTTTGCGATGTTGTTTTCCCGCCGCCGGAAAAGTTTGCGGAATCGAAAGATCTGCTCGACAAAACCTGGCTCACTCAGCCCGCGCTCTTCGCCATCGAATATTCTTTGGCGCAGTGGTGGATTTCTCTCGGCGTCAATCCTGTCGCCATGGTCGGCCACAGCATCGGCGAATATGTGGCTGCCTGCCTTGCGGGAGTTTTCACGCTGGATGACGCGCTCGCCATCACCGCCTATCGCGGCCGGTTGATGTTCGACCAGCCGCGCGGCGCCATGCTGGCCGTGCCTCTGCCGGCATCGGAGCTCAATCTCGATGTAGGCCTCTCACTCGCCGCCATCAATAATCCAGAAATCTGCGTCGTCTCCGGCCCCATCGAACTCGTAGACGCCTACGAAGCAGAACTGAAAAGCAAGTCGCTACTCTGCACCCGCCTGCATACTTCGCACGCCTTCCACTCCGCGATGATGGACCCCGTTCTTCCTGCATTTGAGGAGCGCCTGAAATCCATCCCGCTGCATCCGCCGCGTCTGCCGTTTCTTTCCAACCTCACCGGCACGTGGATTACCGCAGCAGAGGTGACCGACCCAACCTACTGGTCGCGCCATCTTCGCAGTACGGTTCGCTTTTCAGATTGCATCCATCAACTGCTTCAACAACCCAATCACATCCTGATTGAAGTTGGCCCCGGCAGCACGCTCGCGTCACTGGCGCGTTTGCAATCGGCCGGAGCTTTGCCGGTCCTGCACACGTTGCCGCATCCCAAAGAGAATCTTCCCGACCATGCATTCGCTCTGCGTGCAATGGCACAGGCATGGGCTGCTGGTGTGAAGATTCGTTGGTCAGCGCTGCATGATCTCAACTCCGTCCAGCGCATTCCGCTGCCCACCTATCCTTTCGAGCGGCAAAAGTTTTGGATTGAACCCGATGCCGAAGCCGTTGCACCCGCGTATTCATTGGCCAGCGCTGCAGCTGCAGTAGCTATGCCACAGCCTGACCCACTGCAAAGCTGGCTTTATCAACGCGCATGGCAGCCCTCACCGATTGATGTCACACTACCGGACGAATCCGGTAGCTGGATTATTTTTGCGGATCCTGCAGGGCTCGGCGAACGAATCGCTCGCAAATTAAAATCCTGCCGGCAGGATGTTGTTTTAGTTTTTGCAGGCACGCATTACACCCGCTCCAAACCATCGAAATATATTCTTCGCCCGGAAATGCGCGAGGATTATGACACGCTGCTCGTCGACATTATGAAGAGCGGCCGCACGCCGAAAAAATTTCTTTATCTCTGGTCGCTTTCACAGGAGAGCTACACTCGACCGCTGGAAGATGCGCAGCTGATGGCATTTTTCAGCCCGCTCTATCTAGCGCAGTCGCTGGCCGCGCAAGACATTCTGGAAGTAGATATCGCCTTCGTCACCGACCGACTGCAAAAAATATCCGACGAAGTTGTACGCGATCCAATGCAGGCCCTCATGGCCGGCCCTGCAAAAGTTGTTCCCAAAGAACTGCCTGGCTGCACCTGTCGCTGTATCGATCTCGACCTGCAACATGATCGCCGCGATACGTCAGCGCAGATACTCGTCGCGGAGATGAGTGCTCTGCGCACCGATGCTTCGGTTGCTTATCGCAAGTCCGAGCGTTATGTTGAGCAGCTTGTACCTATGCCCCCATTCGCCGCCGCAGCGCGTCCGCGCATCAAACACGGCGGCGTGTATTTCATTACCGGCGGCATGGGCGGCATCGGCATGGTGCTCGCGGAATATCTCGCGCGTGAGTTCAATGCCAAACTCGTACTAACGGGCCGCACGCAACTGCCATCGCCAGAGCAATGGACATCAGCGTTGCAAAATGAGTCTCTCTCGCAGGAAGAAAAACAGAAGCTGCAATCGCTGCTGGAGATTCAGAAAATCTCGGGCGGCTTGTTGGCAGCCTCTGCAGATGTGTCTGATCTGGATCAAATGCAGCAAGTTATCTCCGATGCCAAACAGCGCTTCGGAAGAATTGACGGCGTCTTCCATGCCGCCGGCGTGCTCGATGACGGTCCGCTGATGCTGAAGACCGCAGAGAGTGCTTCGCGCGTGCTGGCACCAAAAGTCCGCGGCACCCTGCAACTTGCACAGGCATTCAGCAGCGAGCCGCTTGATACCATCGCGCTCTTCTCTTCTATCAGCGCCATCTATCCGCCGGAGGGACAGGTGGATTACGCCGCCGCCAATGCTTTTCTGGATGCATTCGCTGCGCAGCAGGGTACACCCTATCTAACCATTGACTGGGGCGCATGGCAGGACGTTGGCATGGCGGCACGTTTTGCATCGCCACATCCGCTGCTCGATAAATGCCTGCTCGATACCAATCGAGAAATTGTTTACTCCACACAGTTCTCTCCGCAGCGGCAGTGGCTGCTCGCCGAACACAAATTAAAATCCGGCCTCGCATTGATTCCCGGCACCGGCCACATGGAGATGGTCTCCGCGGCCTTCACGCATGCCAAGCAGCATGGCGCAATTGAATTGCAGGACGTCTATTTTCTTTCTCCCATGATGTTTGATGATGCGCAGACCAAGGAAGTTCGCATCCAATTACGCCGTGAGAATCGATCCGATGCTGCAAATGCCGCCTTCCATTTTTCCGTCTATGCCTTCGACAAGGAATGGATCGAACACTCCACCGGTTCCATCTCCACTTGCCGTTCGCGCCCAGCGCTGCACATCGACCGCGCCGCCATCGCCGCGCGTTGCAAACAGCGCACAATTATTTTTGGGGATGCAAATCGTCCGCGGCAGGAGCGCCACTTTAACTTCGGCCCACGCTGGCAAACCCTTCGCACGCTGCAACTAGGCGAGCGCGAAGCGCTGGCAGAAATTTCTCTCGATAGCCACGTTGCCGGCGACGTTGCACGCATGCGCATTCACCCCGCCCTGCTCGACATGGCAACCGGCGCAGCACTCTATCTCACCGACGATTACGAACACAGTGACGACCTGTTTCTCCCCATCTCCTATCGGCGCATTCGCATCTACCGCCCGCTGCCCGCAAAAATTTACAGCCATGTCCGCGCACGCCAAAAAGCACAACAACGTAATGAGATTGAAACCTTCGACGTAACCATCTTCAATGAACAAGGTGAAATTCTTGTAGAGGTTGAGGGCTTCTCCACACGGCGCATCAACAATGCGGAAAAAATTGTAGAGAGCGAAACCGCAGCCCACGACATCATTCACTCCAGCGGTGATCGGCCCATCGAAATATTCAGTCGCTCCGGCATCCAGCCGTTGGAAGGCGTCCGCCTGTTGACGCGCATTCTGCAATCTAACTCGCCGACAGAAATTGTCGTCACTCCGCTATCGCCCGCCGAACTCGACACACGCAGCACCATGCCCTCGCCGCGCCCCGCCGATGCTGCCACAGCATCTCCAGAAAGCGTTGCGGCCACACTTACTGCCTGGTGGCAGGAACTGCTCGGCGTGGAAAGCATTTCTATCGACGATGATTTTTTTGATCTCGGCGGACACTCACTGGTTGGTGTGCGTCTCTTTGCGAAAATAAAAAAGACTTACCACCTCAATCTTGATCTCGCTGTGCTGTTTGAAGCTCGCACCATTCGACAACTCACCGATGTGATACAGAACGCAGCCGCGCCCGCGCCCGATGCAGAGAAGAGTTGGTCGGCAATTGTTCCCATCCAAACCACCGGCTCGCGACCGCCGGTCTTCTTCGTGCATCACGTCGTTGGCGACGTCATGTTCTACGAGCATCTCGCGCGTCATCTCGGCAGCGATCAACCCTTCTACGCATTCCGCACCGCAATCGGTCCTCATCCCGAACAGCGCGAAACTTCCATGGAAGAACTCGCCGCCATCTACGTGAAGCAGTTGATTGCTTTCCTGCCCGATGGCCCCTATCGCATTGGCGGCTCCTCGTTCGGCGGCAATCTCGCTTTTGAAATGGCGCGTCAGATGGATGCGCTCGGCAAACGGCCGGAACTCCTCCTGTTGTTTGATACGTTTGTACCCGGTAGCGACCACCAGGTTTCGCGCCAACAACAAATCGCAACATTCATGAACGGTCTGCGCAAAGAAGGTGTGCAGTATTTCGGCGAGAAACTTTTCGCCAAATCAGTTTATTTATGGAAGCGTGTTCTGCTACGCCGCGCACAGGCCGTTGCCTGCGCCTGCTACCATCGCGCTGGCGTCGATCTGCCCGCTAAGCTTCGTTTTTTTGAGATGGAAGAAATTCATCTGCAAGCGCTCTACAAATATAAATTCGAGCCGTACAACGGAAAAATTATTCTGCTGCGCGCCATCAATAATCCCGAGTACCTTAGCCGCGAGCGTGACCCGTATCTCGGCTGGGAACATCTCGCTGCGGAAGGCGTGGAGATTTACGACATTCCCGGCGGCCACTCCTCCATGCTGCAGGAGCCGTACGTTCGCAACCTCGCGTCCGTGCTGCAAAGCATTCTCAGATAATTAACTACTCATGCCACTCCACCACAGTTGCAATTTCGAGCGGCTCAGGTTTCCATGGCCGCAACTCAAGAAATTGCAACTCCGGCGTGCCGCCGTACTCCAACATCAACGCAATGTTGTGCGCGGCATAGCGTAACTCGCAAAACTTCCATCTAGCTGAATTCGTATCTACCTGCGCATCTGTTTCCAGATGTATCTGCCCTGCTTCGCCAAAGCGGAATGAGAATTTTTCCAGCGGCAACGCCAGCCCCATGCCGCAGGCTTTTATGTATGATTCCTTCAGCGTCCACAGTGACAACGCACGCTCCAGCTTCTGCGGCCCCTGCAACGCATTCATCTGCTGTACTTCCAGTGGAGAAAAAACTTCCGGCGCTAACTCCAGCACATCTGCCGCACGCGTAATCGGCTCGGCATCCACGCCTACTTCTGCGCCATGAGTCACGGCACATACCACCAGGTCCGCACACGTTGCCAGATTAAATCGCAGCCCAGTCTGCGAATCTACGTGTGGCTTTCCGTGAACGCCATTGCGAAAGCGCCACGCTTCCTGCGGCAGCATTGCTTCACCAAGTTGCGCGGCTTCTTGCGAAAGCGCCGTACGCAGCAACGCATGGGCCGCAAGAAATTCTCGGCGCAGTTCCTCAGAGCGATAGCGTTCCCATCGCTCCATTTCTTCCGGCTGCAGCCATGCCAGGCAGCGTTCGGCAATTGTTTTTTCTGCGTAGTCTTCCGGATACGCGCACCACAAATAAACCTTCGCGGATTGTGGCATCGCGTGTGTCATGCTACGGGTCCAATGGTTCTATCGGATCCTGCTGCAGCGAATCCATCACCGGCAGAAATGAGAGTGTCGTGTCGTCCAACTTCGTTAGCGACCGATACGGCACCACGCCCATCTCGCGCAGGCAGCGATCGGCAAAACTCGGCGCGTAGATGTAACCAATCTGTCCGGCATCACTCACCACCAGCGCCGGCCTGTCCATCGGCATGCCATAGCGATACATTTCGCGCACCGCATTTCGCAGATTCGTTGTCGTGTGCCGCGCATGTGGATCCACAATCACCGCCGACTCGGGCACGCCCATCTCTTCCACCATCGCGCGTTTCATCTCTATCGCTTCAGAATATTTCGTCTGCGCCGGATGCACATACCCGCCGGAAACAATTAGGAACGGCGCTTTGCCCGCGTGCCATGCAGCCACGGCCAACTCGCAGCGTTTTCGCCCGCTTGGATCCAATGCGGTTTTATAATCCGCTGGCCCTTCGCCCGGCACCACAATCGCCGTGTATGGATATTTCTTCCATGCGGTCCTCGCAATCGCCGCCACAGCAGCACGGTTCTCGCCCGCTTCCATCGGCTCATGCCGCGCAGCTTCATCGCGATGATTCGCGTTCAGCAGATATAACGCCAGCTTTAGTGAAGGCGAGAAAAACTCCCCATCCGCAGCGTCTTCACCAGCGCGTATTTGCGCATATTCAACCTCAAGCTGTCCCTTCAGAGTGTTCGTATCAATCGACATCGAATCAATTGCAGCATAACGTGGTGCTGTGCCCTCGCCATACACCTGCAGGACATCGTTGATGCCATGTGCGCACACCAACCATGCACCTGAAAGTAAACCTGAATCGCTTTCTAATTCATACTGAATGTATGTGTGGCTTGGACGCAGCTTCCTCTGCACCATTGCGCGCACTGCAGGGTTCGCCTGCGCCAGCCGCGACAACGATATCGCGATATCGTTTATTTCCTCATCGGTCCATACAAAGTTTTTTATCAGGCACACTGCATTGCCCTTGCAGTATTTCTCCGCAGCAGCTTCAATGTTCTGCCGTTCATTCGTAATCTGCACAATGGCCGCATCGGCCATCACCGCGTGTTGCGCGGCCTTATCCTGCTCCAATAACGTTAAGAGATAAAAATTCTTGTCCTGCAGCGGGTGCTGCATCGGCAAAAGATGTGTAGTGGTCTGCGCCGGCATCATGCCAGCCATCAGCAGCATTGGGAGAAACATCCTCAAGCGCATCATCATGCTTCGATGTTAG
>Ga0164297_10002763_pt1 | contig 17037 bp, 11 predicted proteins | sample GEODES058metaG_FD_113539 | JGI IMG/M metagenome (GOLD analysis project Ga0164297, IMG submission 113539) | Dystrophic lake water microbial communities from Trout Bog Lake, Wisconsin, USA - GEODES058 metaG | ecosystem: Environmental > Aquatic > Freshwater > Lake | place: USA: Trout Bog Lake...
GCAACTGAAATGGGGCAAGGAGGGTGAGGTGAAGATGAGTTGGGATTTGCTGAAAGGTGCACGTTCGTTTGTGAGCCAGACAAGCAAGAAATGGAGGACAGGTTGGAAATACACAGACTTTGCCGGCACTAAAACAACATTGGTAATTGGTAAACTGATACCTGAAAGTTTTATTTGGGTGCGGATTGCAGCAATCAACTCAATGGGCATTGGTGCATGGAGCGAGCCAGTGAGGGTAATGGCAACGTAGTAGGTGTTTATAGCAACTATAAGCACGTTGTATGATGACCTTATTCAGGTTATCATACTTTTTTTAAGTGAAAACACGAAATGAATAGGCAAAGACGAATGGATAGGCACTGAAACAATCATACGACTGTATACATATATATCTATTAGCCACTTGGTGTTATTTCCTTTTCAACATAAGAAGCCCTGCAGCATTACCAAAGTTTACAAAAAGCATAGTTCTAATAGGTGTTATTTGTTATCAACAGTAACATTGTTAATAATTTTTTCTAGTTACAATAAAAAAAAATGTGAAAATTCTCTAAAACCGTTTAGCTTTGCCCGTCAGAAAAATATTCAATAAAGGAGAAAATGCTCCTTTTATAATGAATGATTATTTGATTTTAAACATCGTTATTTGCTTGGTTGCGTGTTATATGATTGTAACCAATCTAAAACTACACAAACTTGAAAAAGATATTTATCATTTAAGATTATGTATACAAGGGTGCTTGATTTATATAAATCTTTAAAGTTGAGCGACTAAATAAATAAATGGGATATGAAATGATGTTTATTTAGGAATATTTTTGAATTCTATTTAATGCAGCTTTTTGTCAAACTTGCATTAATAACGAAATTAAGAATACGCTTAACACATTTTATCCAACTGTTCATTAATAAAAAACTTTGCGAAATATGAAAAAAAAGGAACAACCGACAGTTTTGCCTATGCGATTTCCAAGAATCACGATTGCCTTGTTTATTGTCTCCACAATATTCTGTGCATCCTTCCCGGCTGCGGGAAACGAAGTAGGAAAAGGAAATGAGCACGCCAAGACAACAGATTTTCCGGTAGGCATTATTGTCTCAGGTACAGTTGTTAGCGAAAAAAACGTACCATTAGAAGACGTTGTCATTTTTGTTAAAAATGGGGTTGCAAATACGACTACTGATAAAGATGGCAATTTTAAAATAAAGGTCAAAGACAACAAAGCGATACTTGTTTTTACCAAGACAAATTATACACAAGAACAACGGGTTGTTGGTGAATCTTTAACTATAAAAGTTGTTTTGAAAGAAAAAAATGCCGCACTTGATGAAGTAGTGGTATTGGGCTATGGCACACAAAAAAAAGCAAATGTAACTGGAGCAATTTCTACAATCAACGGAGAAGCCCTTGTTGATGCACCAGTTGCCAACATAACCACTGCACTTTTAGGCTCTTCTTCTGGCATCAGTGGTTTGCAAACAAGCGGCGAACCAGGTCGTAACAATAGTACGATATATATAAGAGGTCTATCTTCATTCAATACCGCTGCGGTGAGCCCACTTGTGGTGATAGACGGGATAGAGCAACCTGCCGAACAACCAATGGCACAGTTGGATGCAATGGATGCAAACGAAATACAGACTATCAGTATATTGAAAGATGCGGCTTCTACTGCAGTATATGGTATCAGGGGAGCAAATGGGGTTATTATAGTTACCACCAAACAAGGGACAAAAGGCAAGCAATTCGTTACAGCTAGTACTAATTTTGGTCTCACACACGCTACAAACCTTGTAAAGACAACAAATTCTTACGATTATGCAGTATTACGGAATGAAGCAATCGGTTATGAGAATACAGAATTGAATAATACAAGCTATAACAACCTGATTTTCACTGATGAGGACTTGTGGAAATTTAAAAACAACAGGGATTACACGCCTGCCGAAGTAAGTGCATTGAACCTAACTGATGCACAAAAGGCGCAGCTAAATGCAGCACCAGCACTTTGGTATGGAAGCAAGGATTTGATGCAACAAGAATTTGGCGGTTATGGACCACAAAAACAGTTGAATATAAACATCAGGGGCGGCGCAGATAAAGTAACTTATTTTACGTCAATTGGTTATTTTTCACAAGGTTCCATCCTTCAAAATACTAATTATCAGGGTTACAGCACTGCTTCTACTTTTGATAGGTATAATTTTCGGTCCAATATTGTTATTACCCCTGTACGCAACACAACAATTACTTTAAGCTTTGCAGGGCAGTTTGGGATAATTGCTGGCCCTGGTGCCAATACTTCTACTACTGACAATCAGGCTAGGTACAAAACACTATTACAAGACATTTATGAAGACAATCCTTTTGTTGTACCAGGTATAGTTGACGGCCACCTGATTAACACTTGGGGTGGAACAGCAGGAACAGCAACAGACCCATTAGGTCTTAAAACTACTAGCGGCAGTGGCCCAGTTGCACAACTATTACAAGGTGGTGAAGGCACTATTTACAATACGCTACTGACCAATACTGTAAAAATTGCCCATAGAATGAACTACCTTACCCCTGGATTAACTTTCCGAGGCTCTTTAAGTTATGACGACAATTATAACAAGACAATCATACACAACCCATCACTGCCTACTTATCAAATTACAAGGGATGCCCTTAACCAAAACATTCTTGACTTTTATGGCGGGGTTAAGAAACCTGATAACCTGAATGTGAATGCAGGTTCCTCATTATGGTACAAAACATACATAGATGCAGGGTTTGACTATCTCAAAAACCTAGGCAAACACCGTTTGACTGCCTTGTTAATAGGTAAAGCAAATGTTTACAACATGCCTTCAGACAACTACCATGTTCCCTCAGGCGTAGAAGGTTTTGCGGCCCGTGTAACGGATAACTATAAACAACGGTATTTGGCGGAAATAGATTTGGGATACAATGGCACTGAACAGTTTGCCCCTGGTCACCGTTTTGGGTTCTTCCCAGCAGTTTCGGCAGGATGGCTTATCTCTAGTGAGAAATTTTTTCCTCAAAATATTGGAATCGATTATCTAAAAATACGAGGTTCATTTGGTATTGTTGGATCAGACAATTTGAATGGACGCCGGTATCTTTATCAGCCTAATTCTTACCTTCAAGTGGGTCAACCTACATATAATTTAGGGTCTAGTAATGGTTCCGTACCGAATAACGCATATATCGGCGGAGCTACTGAAAGCTTTGTGGGAAACCCTAATGTAACATGGGAAAGATCTAACAAATCAAATATTGGCTTAGAATCAAATTTCTGGTCGAACCGTTTCGTGCTTGGTGTTGATGTTTTCTTTGACCGTAGAATTCATATTTTAACCACATTAGGCAATACACCTGCTACATTGGGCATTCCTCTTGCAAACCTGCCGCCTGCCAATGTTGGAATTGTAACAAATCATGGTTTTGAAGCTTCTTTGGCGTATAACGACCATATAGACGCTGTTTCTTTTTCCATAAGGGGGAATTTAAGTTATAGCCGCAACAAAATTATATACCAAGCAGAAGCTCCTTATGCTTATCCATGGATGAATGCCACTGGATATGCAATTGGGCAACGTAAGGGATTGAAAAGTGATGGATTTTTCAATACGCCCCAACAACTTGCATCAAGCCCCTACAACAGTTTCAATAGTAACCAACAGATATTAGGGGATATTCGTTATAAGGACATCAATGGAGATGGGATTATTGACAACAATGACATGGTACCAATCGGATACCCAAATTTAGCTGAATATGCCTTTAACCTAAATACACGTATTACTTACAAAGCATTCGATTTTAGTATATTATTCAATGGTACTGCAAACGGATCTTTCTATTTGAATCCGGGCTATACTTTTATGTTTTATAAGGATAATGGAATGACCTATCAATGGCAGTACAACGACCGTTGGACGCCTGAAAAAGCAGCTAGTGGTGCTAAAATATTGTATCCAAGAGCTCAGATTGATCCGAGTAGTATATCATCAAATTTTTTACAAAGTGATTTCTGGTTAAGATCAAGCAATTTTATTAAAGCTAAAAACATGGTGGTAGGTTACACCTTTACGGCTCAAAAATTAAGAAAGGTTGGTATTGGTATTACTTCTATTCGTGTTTACTTCAATGCCAACAACTTGTTTATGTTCAAAAATGCTTTAACAAAATATGGTATAGATCCTGAAACACTCGATCCAGGTTCTGCATACATCTACCCATTAACACGTTCTTTCATTTTTGGAGCTAATATTTTATTTTAAAAACATCATTTCTTAGGTATGAAAAAAACATTCTTTTATACAGCCCACATCTTCAACGTGATTTATAGTGCGGTTGGCACCATGAGTTATATTATCTGTTTCTGTAGTGTCCTTGCACTATCTTCATGTCAGAAATCAATTCTACAAGAACCAAACAATACGGGTCTAGTAGATATTAATACCATCTTTTCGAATTCCATCAATTCAACTTCTATGTTGATGTCCAACTACAATAGTACCCTTGTTGCAGGCTGGAGTTCGAATGGATTAGGACTTGGACACGGCTGCATTGGTAGTTTCTCAGGCGAACTTAGTAAGGGTTGGAACTGGCATGGCTCATTTTATTATGCTACTAGTGGACCTGTATCTACTGGTGGGGGGGATACTAAATCTGGCGACGCATTGAGTGTTGCAGATTTTGTAAGTTTTTACCCCCGTATTAGAGCAAACTTTATAATCATAGAAAACATTGACAAAGTACGAGACATGAGTGCAGCCATGAAAACGCAAATTAAGGGAGAGGCTTACGGTCTTATTGCTTATACCTATTTGCAGATGTTTAAAAATTATGGAGGCGTACCTATTGTCACACATAGCTTTCTACCAACAGACAATGCCGCCATTCCTAGGGCAACTTTGCAACAAACCTACGATTATATAATTAGTTTGTGTGATACTGCTATTGCAGCATTGCCTCCTAATGCCTATTCATCAACACAAAACGGAAGGTTGACTCAAGGTGCTGTAATGGCAATAAAGGCACAAGCGGCGCTTTTTGCAGCAAGGCCTTTGTTTAATTCGGCAACACCTTATTTGGATTTTGGAAAAAATAATAACTTGATTTGTTTTGGAAGTGCAGACCCTAACAGGTGGAATGATGTAATTAATTACACCAATGACGTTCTTAATTGGGCATCTCAAAATAATATCTATCTAATAAACACTGGTAATCCTCTAGCAGATTATGGCACAGCCACATCTACTCCGAGTAATGCAGAAATATTGCTAGCCTACCATGTCGATATTAATAATAATGGCTCGGGTAATTATCTTTATTACAACACTTCTAATTATTGGGGTGCAGCTCGATATAATAATGAATTAATTGGTTTACTTAGAGGGCATCTAACCAATTATTATAAAGCCGATGGTACCAATCAAAGTTGGCCCAAAGCGGGTGATGCGGCTCCAAGGCCTGCATCGGATTACTTTACGAGATTTAAACAAATGGAACCACGTTTTCTTGCTGATTTTATAGGGCCTGGTATACACGCCGCCAACAACCCTACTGATCAAAATTGGTCGGATACTGGTTGGAATTCAAATCTATTCAATGCTGGTCAAAAATTCCCGGGTGGCATTTACGGTCATGGATGTGCAACACAAACAAAGTTCTATTATCATGCTGGATCTAGGGTATGGTTTGAATATCCACTTTTTAGGATGGCAGAAATGTATTTGAACTTAGCAGAGGCTTTCAATGAATATGGTAAAACCGATTCTGCACTAGTCAATTTAAACTTAGTGCATAACAGAGCAGGTTTGCCGTCTATTACAGAAACAGATCAAACCAAATTGCGCGCTATCATTCAAAGGGAGTGGGCAGTAGAATTTTTTAATGAGGGCAAACGCTATTATGATGCTAGGCATTGGAAGTTAAGCAATATCGGTACAGGAGTGTATGGTCCACAAGAAGAATTTCAATTTACAGACTCTGTGCCATCTGGCCCTGCGGCTAACATACCAGCAAATTTTAATAACAAGAGCTATTGGTCTGCTGTAACTTTCACTTCCTATTGGAATCCTAAGATGTATTTAGAGCCATTCCCAATTACCGAGGTAAACAAAGGTATTATCGTACAAAACCCAGGATATTAATTAAATTGAAGTATAATTTATTACTGGGATTAAAATAAAAATGAATGAAAAAAATAATTGCTTTCCACTTACTGTTTATCGGAATAATTTCCAATTCATTATTTGCACAAGACAACACAGATGGTGATGTAATAAAGATAGATGCTACAGCCATAAAAGACTCGTTGATTGTCCCTGGAAATTTATTTAATCTTAATAAATATACCTCTACTGGGGCTGTTGCCTATGCAACAGGAGAAACGCTGAAACAGTATCCTTCACCGAGTATCACCAATTCATTGTACGGAAGGTTTCCGGGTCTCACAGTTTCTCAGGGTACTGGAGAACCGGGAAATGATGTAGCCAACTTGGCAATAAGGGGTGTTGGTTCTTCGGCAATCAGTAGTTTGTACAATAATTTCAACGTCTTTGTAGATGGGTTCGAAGTAAAACTTAATTATTTCAACTATTTGCAACCAGAGGAAATTGAATCAATTTCTATATTGAAAGATGCTGCCACACTTGCTCAGTTTGGAATGCATGGTGACAATGGTGTTATTTGGATTGTTACAAAAAGAGGAGTACCTGGCAGAACAAAATTCACTTTCCAAACACATACAGGTGTACAAACGCCAATTACTTTGCTAAAACCACTAAGGTCTTATGATTTTGCCAAGTATTATAATGTGGCAAATAGTAATGATAATAAAGGCGTCTGGAAACCGAATTATAGCCCTGCTGCTTTGCAGGCTTATGATAGTGGCAAAGGAATAGACGTTGATTGGTACAACCAAGTTTTGAGGAATGCAGGTGCCTACTCGGATGGTACATTGACATTTAATGGTGGCGACAACAAAATATTATTCAATACAATTATTAACTATACCAATCAACAAGGATTGATAAATATACGCAATACTGACACTACGGCTAATGAGAGTTTTGCACGGATTAATCTTCGAACCAATTTGAATTTTAAAGTACTTAAAATTTTTGATGCTAGGGTAGGGATTGTTACACGTCTAGAAAATAGGAAAGCCCCAAGTTATTCTGACACAACCCTCTTTAGCAATTTTTCACGTGACATGTTTAATACTTTAGCTAACTACCCTTCTAATATTTACCAAGTTATGGATTCATTGGGTGGATATTATGGGAATTCTCAATATCTATTTAATCCTCGTGGTCAAATTGCAGCACAAGGTTGGAAATCTACCCGTACCCGTTTTTTGCAAGGAAATTTCGGGCTAAGGGAAAAGCTCGATTTTATAACGAAAGGTCTTTATATAGATGAATCACTTTCATTTAATAGTATGAGCCTTGCGACAAATGCTGATACTCGTGACTATGCACGTACTAATTACAATAATGCCAATTTCATCGGCACCACTTATTATCCTGCAGGTCAAACTGCAACTGGGCAGGATGATTGGAAACAAGGCAAATTGGTTTTAGGTTATGACCATCAATTTGGTGTAAGTCACCATTTAACTTCCGCTATTGAATACCTTGCATCCACTGAACTTATTGCTTCAACGGTATTCAACTATAAAAATAATTTTACAAATACCTGTGGGAACACAAACTATAGTTACAAAAACAAATACATTGCTGACTTCGCTTTCTCCTATTTTGGTAGTGACAATTTTGCACCAAGCCAACGATATGTATTTTATCCTGCAATATCTGCAGCTTGGGTAGCTTCAGAGGAAAATTTTGTGCGTAAAGCTTTACCTTTTGCCAACTTTCTAAAATTAAGGGCATCTGCTGGTCTTTCAGGTAATGACGCCAATGTAGCATCCTTTACTCAAGCCCAAGGAGGTTATTATCTATTTCAACAATTTTATAGTGGTTCTGGAAGTTTCTACCAAGGGGGCGACAATGTAGGAAGTTCCCCTACAAGTGCAGGAGACCTTAATCCCATGTATGTTGCAGACCCCAACTTTAGTGCTGAAAAAAGCAAGAAATATGATATTGGAACAGACATAACCATATTCAACAAATTTTCTATTAATGCCGATTTCTATATAGATTATCGTAGCAATATCCCATCTTTAAATAACTTTATCCCTGGTTATTATGGCAATGTTACAACCTACAGCAATGTAGGAGCAATGACAAGTAAAGGGCTTGAGATTATGTTATCCTATTCGAATAAAATAAAAGATGTTGATTATACTGTTTTTGGCATTACCTCTTTGAATACCAGCAATGTTACTGTATCGGGAGCCACACCAGTTCCTTTTTCAGCAAATTCCGCTGTTGGAAGACCTTTTGGCACACCACTAGGGCTTGTTGCAAATGGATTGTATCAACTATCGGACTTCAATCCGGATGGAACTTTGAAAAGTAGCTTGCCAAGACCAGCTTATGGAAATGTTCAGCCAGGCGATATAAAATATAAAGATTTAACTGGTGACGGCGTTGTAGATGCTAGGGATATTGCACCGATTGGGAAGACAGGATTGCCAACGATGAATTACTCTTTTGGGGCAAACCTCGTTTATAAACATTTCGATTTGGGCTTTTTATTGCAAGGAGCTGCAAATTCAAGTGTTAACCTCTTAAATACCCCTTCTTCCATGTTTCAGCCCTATGTAAATAACAACAATGCGTTCCCAAATGCTAAACAAGCTTGGGCCTATTATCCCAGTCAGGGCATAGACACAAGGGCAACAGCCACTATGCCTCGATTATCAAGAGGTAGTAATATCAATAATACCCAACCCAGTAGTTTTTGGTATAAGAATAATAGCTTCTTTAGGGTTAGAAATATCGAATTGGGTTATAAGCTAGGCAATCGGTATTTGTCAAGATATGGGCTTTCCGAATTTCGTTGCTACCTAAACTGCACCAATCCTTTTACATTTAGTCATTTTATGCAGGTTTACCAACTTGATCCTGAATCCCTAAGTGGCTACCCAAGCATTAAAACGGTTAGTTTAGGTTTATCAGTAGCATTTTAATTATTTAGCGATTTAATTATTTAGTATGAAAAATATAAATAGATTCATTAGAACATTACTCTTATTAGTGATTTTGACAACTGTAAGTTGCTCCAAAAATTTTCTCAATACAGAAGTTGATACTTACGCAACCAATCAAACAATTATTACAGATCCCTCTACACTTGCCAGTTTTGCGTATGCCTTCTATACACAATTGCCATGGGGGTTCACGGCTTTAGACAACAATCTTTTTGGAGCAGCGAGCGACGAAATGCAACAATCGGTTGTTACCAACAACACCGCTTTATTCAACTCTGGGGCAATATCCCCCACTTTCAATCCAGATGGTGGAGTATTTAAAACTTTTTATGATGGCATCAGGGCGGCAAATTTTTTCCTTGCCTATTCTGCCAATTATTACCAGTTTCTTTCAAAGAACTATGATACTGTTGCCAATGCCCTACCTTTTAGAGCTTTAATAAATGATGCTGTAAAGTTTAGGGCAGAAGCGCATGTTGCAAGGGCTTATTACTACAGCGAGTTGATAAAACGCTATGGAGGAGTGCCAATTGTTACCCAAACCCAGCTATCTGTTTCGCCAGATAGTATGTACGTTGGACAACAATCTTACGACTCCTGTGTCAATTACATTGTAAAAGAAATTGACAGCAATAAAAATAATTTGCAGGTAAACTGGAGTACGTCCGACTCTGCCAATTTTGATGGTCGTTTTAGTTTGGGTGCCGCTTTAGCCATTAAGGCAAGGGTATTATTGTATGCAGCCAGTCCGCTACATAATCCAACCAACGACCCCAATAGGTGGATAAGAGCCATCAATGCACTCAATGACTTGATGAATGCACCTGGGCTTAACCTTGCTTTAGATAAAAGCTATGCGCAATACTTCAATGGCATTCTTGGTCAATCTGGTTCTAACAATTATTCCCTAACAAGCCCTGAGACAATATTTGCAGTTCGTGCTAACCCTAATAATTCAATAGAATTTTTAAATTATCCCCCAGCTTCAGTATTAGCTGGCTCCGAACGTCCAGTATGTCCAACAGACAATTTGGTGGCAGATTATGAATACCTAAGGGCACCCAATCCAACCAATCCGTACTTATATCGTGACCCTCGATTTACTGCCTCTATTGTGTATAACGGAAGTACTTGGACTAATAGATTCATCAATGAGCAACCAGGTGGTTCAGATGTAATGACAAAAACATATTCAACAAAAACAGGTTATTATTTTAAAAAGTTTTTGACAGATAATGCTTCAACCAATCAAGTTTATCCACACGTTTGGGTACTCTTCCGTTATGGTGAAGTGTTGCTGGAATATGCAGAAGCAGTAAATGAAGTTTATGGACCTGATGTCGCCCCACCTGGTGGCACTTTGACAGCAAGGCAAGCTTTGATGATGGTAAGAAATAGGGCAAGCAAAGCATTGCCATCTGTTGCAAGTGCTACTTCTATTCCTCAATTTCGGTTAGTCGTAAAACACGAAAGAAGAATAGAGCTTGCTTTTGAAGATCATCGTTATTGGGATTTGCTTCGTTGGGGTAGCCCTAATGGGAATGCACCAGACAGCATCAATGCAAATGTTGTATTAAATGGCCCTATTTATGGTTTGAAAATTACTACCGACCCAAATACTTTTAACCCTATTTATACAAGAGTAGTAGTTTCCCAAAGAGTGTTTCATAGCCCAGCAAATTATTATTATCCATTTTCTTACGGTGATATTGTAAACTCTAAAAATAAATTAGTTCAAAACCCAGGATATTAAACAATAGGGAATTGGGAATTGTCAAACTAGATTTCTTTAGTACCAACAAAATATTTTATCATGAAAAAACATTTTAGATTTCACTTACTTCCTTTATTAATAATAGGGTTTTGTACAATTGTTATTATGAATACTGGGTGCAAAAAGCCAGATTCTGAAACGCAATTTGGATATACATATATATACATCCCACAATCCACGGTATCAGATGGACAAGGCAATTTCTATCCTGTTCCAACTGGCATTGATTCTCTTACCTATAATTATTCAGTGGATACAACTAAAAAAATAGTGAATGTGTTCCTTGGCGTAACGAGGTCTGGCTTGCAAAATGCCAATGGGTATAGTGTTTCATTATTAACTAATACCGATACTGTAAATAATTTTATTGGAGAGGTACTGGCTTTGAATACAGATTCTACTGTCACATCGGCCACAGTGCTTCCAGATTCTGCTTATAGCCTACCTACAACAGTAAATGTACCGTCTGGCTCAAATTCTGCTAATTTCAACTTAGCAATCAATGAACAAATATTAAAAACTTATGCCAATCAGATAGTGGTTCTTTATGTATCCCTTTCCAATCCATCACAATATATGCTTAGCCCTACCAATAGTCAGGTAATTATTACAATAGATGTAAATCAGCTTCATTTGCCATAAGAAAGTGAAAGTATGGAGAACTATTTTGAGGTGTAGTTTTGTGTATTAATAAAATCCAATCTTTGGCGAGTTTGTAGCATTACTTAAACATTTGCTTTCTCTAATCATTCATTATAACCCTCGCTTATCGTTTTAAAAGATTTCTTAGCGTATGTTTATGTTTTTCGGGCTTGTTCCCTTCGTCTCGGGACAACCTCTTAAGATAAAGGAAACTACTCCCGTTACTTCGCTTTAAGTAAAAATTCTTGTCTAGAAAGAAGTTATTCTTGGCTAAAAAGAAGTTATTAAAAATGTGATAAATGAAACACAAAAAAGGTGGAAGAAACCGGTAAAGTAGTGGCTTTGCCAAGAATCGAACTTGGATCTGGAGCTTCGGAAACTCTTATACTATCCATTGTACTACAAAGCCATTGCTGCAAAAGTAAAAGAATAGACCATTGCTTTTGTAAAATATAAACAAAGGATAGAAATAGATGAGAATAAAGTGTATTAATCTCTTTTCCTAAAGGAAAACAATTGTTTTAAAGCAGCGGGAAAAAAGATATTGGTTGGCACGCTACTTAATATTTTTAAATCTTCGCCCAGAGTGGTTTCATTATCCAAAAACCGTAGTATGGTGCTTGCCTTTTGTTTGGAAAATAACAGATGAAATACATCCCTGCAGGTCATCTTTCTATTCACTAAAACATTCAAAAGAGTGGCATCATACAAATCAAATCTCCTCTGGGATAGGCTCTTTTCAATAACAGGTGATTCGTTCTTCAACAATCCCTTTACCATCTCCCTAGTTTTCTTTTGAATGAATTGAAAGGTAAATCCACTTGAGGCTTTTGTCCAGCCACCTGACGTTCCTATATTTATTATATTGCCATGATTACTTTTAAATTGATGGTTAGTCATTGGGATTACACCATATTCCGTCTCAGTAATAGTATAGTCCGTCAAGCCCCAATATTTCTTTAGATATTCTTTCAAAAGATTGTTATACGCATCCTTATCCAACAATTTATCATTGAAAAAAGTATATTCTACCAATGCTTTTGTAGGGGAAGTAGGTAATACATAAACAAAGGTTGCCCCCAACTCCTGCCCTACCCTGAAATCCATGAAAGTAGCTTCGTCAGGATTAAAGACTGGATTTGTTGTCTCTATTACCCACCCCTTAAAATGTTGAAGCAGCTTGTAACAATTGTCTTGCTCAAAAGCTTTTTTATCATCTTCAAACAAAATGCTATTGAAAACATATTGGGCGGTGTATTTAACACCATCTGCTACCACAAAAGCCAGGTTGTTTTCATTGCCAACCGAAGATATTATCGCTTGTATCCAAGATACTTTTGTTCGTTTGAAGGTCATGTTCTTCGCATAATCATATAAATCTATGCTGCGAATCATCTTGTAAGTGTATGGTTCAATCGCTAAGGGAATGGTTGTTTTATCAGAATGAAAAGTTAGTTTTTTCCAACGATGATGTACAATATTTTCAAAAAAGCCTCCTTCAGCTTCCCAATAGCACCAAGTATGATCGTTAGAAGATTTAGAGTCGGCATCTACGAGTAAAATTTTTTTATTCCGCATTGTTGGCTCTTGCATCAAGTGCAACAACAAACTAATTCCGGCACAACCTGCGCCTGCAATGATATAATCGTATTCGTTTTCCTTTAAAGTGGGTTGCATATTTTGCGGGGTTGGGAAAGCAAATCAGTAGTTTAGGATGTGAATGTAAACGTTACCGACACAATATGTGCGAAACCGAGATTAGAATATTCTAATCTTAATAGGATTTTAAGGTCTGGACTTATTTAAATCTATACAATATTTTGTTTAAGGGAATCATCCCTTTTTACTTTATCCCAATATTTTTTTGCAACTAATAGCATTCCAAAACTTTCCCCTTCTTGTTTATCTAGGTGTTTATGATGCATTTTATGCGCCCATCTAATTACTTTTACATAACGATTGTTGCTTCGCGAAAACCATTTGAAACGTTGATGAATAATTACTTCGTGAACAATAAAATAAGCTGCACCATACATGGCTATTCCCGCACCGATACTCACTGAAACATAATTGTGGTGCATACTCCCCAACATGATGCATAACCAACTAGGTATAGCGAAAATGAGAAAAAAGGCATCATTCTTTTCGAAGAATCCTTTGCCTTTCTGGTGATGGTCTTCGTGCAAGTACCACAGAAACCCATGCATTACGTACTTATGGGTGAGCCAAGTAATACCTTCCATCAAACCAAAAACAAGGAGGGTAATCGCGATATAAAAAATCATGGGAGATAAATTTGTAGTGTGATAAAGAAAAGTGACTGAATAATCAACAGGTGTATCGCAAATTGGTTGTCTTTGTCAAAATCTAGTTTCTTAAAAAGCAACACGAGTTGTGCACTAATTACAAACCAACAGATATAGTTGAATCCAGGTATGACGCCACCTTTCCATTGCCAGAAACCTAGCTTATTTGCAACGGGTTCTATATTGAAATCAAATAAGGTTGCAAGAAAACCACCATCAAAAAGGAACGAAGCAGTCACTATCCAAGGTTTTAGTCGTACCCCAAGGCTTTCGTATTTATCTTCTGTCCAATTACTAATTTTTGTCATCAATACCCCAATGCAAAACGTAAGAATGAACCAATTGATGCCTATTAAATACGGAACGCCATTTAGTTTTTTGCCCATCACATTGCCATAATGATAGTCGCCAAAAAGTTTTCCTGTGTTAACACCAATCATTTCTGTGCCCATACCTACCAAAAAAGAAATGGAAAAGAACAGGAAGAAGCCAAGGCTTTTACGAGGCTGTACCCAAAAAAGCAAAGCCGTCATCAATAGTAAATTGAGGGGTGTATTGGCAATGAACCAATCTTTATAAGGCGAGAATAAAATGCCTATTGCACCACACACATGAAAGAGGATGGCAATAAAAATGGCGATATTCTGTTTGTTAGAGCGTAAATGAAGTTGCATAAAATTGAAGAAATGCTTTACTTATTATAGATTTTTCATTCAGCTGAAGATGCCCAATGTGAAACATCACCAAGGATTTATGAATAGAAATGAGCTTAGCCATATTTAGGATGGAAGGTTTATATAAACCAGCTACTTCCCAATTTGTAATGGCAATCGTAAACGATAAAATTGGAATTATTGAGGAGGTAATCCTAGCTATGGTAACGTCGCCATCATCGGTATCACATAAAACCAAAGCAGGTCTTGGCTTCTTTCCAACCCCATCTGTAAAGGGAAAATGTGTAATTATCATATCTCCAAAGGAATTATTCATTTGGCTTCGTAGTTATCATATACAGAATCAGCATCGTCATAATCCTTAAAAAAACTCGCCGTACCAAGTTTTGTCCAAGAATCATCTCCTTCTTTCAAATTGGATTTAGGAATAACTATAACCCTTACCTCCTTTTCATTTTTCAAGGCATTATAGATTTGTGGAGGCAATGTTATTGCTTGATTATCTTCCAAAACTGTGTCAAATTCAAAAGTTGTCATAAAACTTATTTTACCAAAGATAACACCAATCAATCTTTTTCATTCAAATCATTCAATCACAATTTATAATCCTCCCTCACCATCCCGCTCATAATCTTTGCGCTCTGCAAACACAAAGGAATGCCGCCTCCTGGATGAACACTTCCACCAACAAAGTACAAGCCTTCTATGTTGTTTGTAAAGTTTGGATGCCGTAGAAAAGCAGCCATCTTTCCATTGGAACTTGTGCCATACAATGAACCCATGTAGCTAGCTGTTTTACTTTCAATCGTTTCGGGTGTAAGCACTTCCTCTACTTCTATCAATGGCTCAATGTCTGTTTGCAACAATAAATTCAGCTTGTTAATGATTGCTTTTCTGTACCTAACCTGATAATCTTTCCAATCCTGACCAACATTTGCCGGCGCATTTACCATCACAAACCAATTTTCTTTACCATTTGGTGCTTGCAATCCGGGCTCACATTTGCTGGTGATGTTTATATAAACTGTCGGATCTTCGTACAATGTTTTTGTATTGAACAATGCATCAAACTCTGCTTTATAATCCTTTGCAAAAAAAATATTGTGCAATTCCAATTGAGGAAATGTATGATTGATGCCCCAATAAAATATAAATGCACTGCTGCTCCTCTCCTGCTTTAAAATGGCTTTGGCTTTGAACTCATCTTTCAAGAGATTTTTATAAGTAAAATAAACATCCATATTGCTCACAATCACGTCTGCATATTTGGGATGATCATTCACAATGATACCTTTAGCTTTATTATTTTCAACGATGATTTTATAAACAGGACATTCAGTATAAAACTTAACCCCCTTCTTCTTTGCTAATTTATGCAAGGCATTGGTAATGGAAATCATGCCTCCTTTAGGATAAAAAGTACCAATATTATTGTCCAAATGAGGTATCAAACTAAGCATTCCCGGTGCTTTGTAAGGATTGCTTCCATTGAAAGTTGCGTAGCGATTGAATAATTGCACCGTCTGTGGTTTGGTAAAAGAAGCTTCGTTTACCTGATGCAACGTCTTGAACAATAAGGCTGCCTTTACTGCTTTCAACCCTTTTTTGATAGGTGCATTAAATAAGGTTGAGACTTTATGCAGCGAATAATTGAGAAATATAGAGCCAATATCATTGTAAGTTTTGGCGGATTGCTGTAAATAAGCCTTCAATTTGTTCCCATCCTCCCCCAATTTCTCTTCTAATTCTTTTGCGAAGGCATCTGCATTTGTGTATGCGTTTACGATTTTCCCATCACTAAAAAAATATTTACAAGAAATGTCCTGTGACTTGTAGGTAAAATAATCAGCAATGGGTTCGTTTGCCAGAGCAAATAGTTCTTCTATGTTTTCAGGTTGTGTAAACAGGCTTGGTCCGGCATCAAAATGATAATCACCTAAAGTAAAATGAGAAAGCTTGCCACCAACATAACTATTCTTCTCAAAAACTTCTACTTCAAAGCCCATCACAGCAAGCCTTATTGCACTTGCAAGTCCTCCAATTCCTGACCCGATGATAATAGCACGTTTTCTATTAGGCATAATTGGATTTTTTGGGATAATAATAGTTTATGAATTAGCCACCATCCATTCTTTTAACTTAGGAAAGGCAATTAAAAACCACTCCGAAAAAAATTCTGCATGCTCTTTTACCGCATTCTCCAAATGCTCCATTGAACGATAGGCATACGACTCAACCTCCTCAAAATTAATCTCGATATTCCCGTCATAATACCCAACAAATACGTGGTCAAACTCATATTCACTCAGTCCATTAGTAAAATTGGCTTGATAAATAAAATCAAAGGCTTTAGTCAAAGACGTTTCAAAACCCATCTCTTCCTTAAGCCTCCTATGTGCGGCATCCAATGGATTTTCGTTCTGGCGAGGGTGGCTGCAACAAGCATTTGACCACAATCCACCGCTATGATATTTGCGTAAAGACCTTTGTTGCAACAGCATTTCGCC
>Ga0164297_10002765_pt1 | contig 17033 bp, 16 predicted proteins | sample GEODES058metaG_FD_113539 | JGI IMG/M metagenome (GOLD analysis project Ga0164297, IMG submission 113539) | Dystrophic lake water microbial communities from Trout Bog Lake, Wisconsin, USA - GEODES058 metaG | ecosystem: Environmental > Aquatic > Freshwater > Lake | place: USA: Trout Bog Lake...
AGATGAAGGATGCCAAGCCCTATCTGGAAGCATTGCTTGGCATGAAGAATGCTCCGGCTGAGTATGTGACTCAAGCGAAGCAGATGCTAGCGACGATCAAGTAATGCCGCAGGCGTAGCCTGCGGGGGCATGGTCGCGGGAGCGACCGTTGCATGCTCGAACTCTGTCCTCGCGGGGCTTGCTCAGGCTAGCGCTTTCGCGGGGGCATGCGCCTTTTGGCGCGGGGGCAACTCGTTTCATGCAAGCCAAGGATTTGATACACTCTTCTTGCCATGGAGCCAACTGTTCGGTCATACAAAGATTTGAAGGTTTGGCAGGCTGGTATGGATGTTGTCAAATTCGTTTATGTGGAGACGCAAAACTGCCGAATGATGAAAAATACGGTTTGGTTTCTCAAATGCGCCGAAGTGCAATTTCGATTCCATCAAACATCGCAGAGGGGCACGGTCGCAGATATCGTAAGGAATTCGCCCACTTCATATCGACCGCAATTGGAAGCTTTTGCGAACTTGAAACACAAATTAGTGTTGCCAAGATGATTGGTTATGCGATGAATTTTCAAGAATTCGATACAGTGATGCTCAAGTGCGGAAGGCTGTTGTATGCCCTTCACAGAAAGATAGACCCAAATTTGGATCACTAATACCGGTCGCTCCCGCGACAATGCTCCCGCGGAAGCGGAAGCTCACGTTCGCTACGGAGTAGAAATCGTATAGTCGAACGTGATGGATGCCAAGCGGAGCCCTGTCGGATTTGAATAAAGCGCGTTTGAGACCGCGTTATACAAGTCGTTAATAAGGGTGGTGCTACCCGCGTCCGTTAGATCAACCGTTTGGGAAGATCCATCAGTAAAGGTTATCACTGCTGTACCAGTTGCGGTTCCACCGATCTCTGAAGAGTCGACAATGTTGCTGACCCCTTGGGCGACATTGGTCAGAGCCAAGCTGGCCTCATAAACGGAATCCTTGGCAACTTTTCCATGGAACGATACGGCTGCGTTGCTGTTAATCGTGACCGTTCCGTCGACCGGAATTACCGTCGCAGTGGCTGCAGGATCGACGACGATTCCATAATGGCGGTCGGCAACAAGGGACCCGGCAACTTCATTGAAATTGGGGAAAGCAAGTTTGTAGCCTGCGACAAAATTGGTGACGGTTCCATAAACGCACGGCATCTCAAGGTTGCCCCCTTCCCAATTCAACGGGTGTCCGAAACAGAGATATTTGGTTTGGTACGGAGTCGTAATCGTTCCATAACTGTAGGCAGAGACAGCATCTCCGAAAGTAGAGAGGATGAAAACTGTCGAACTATAGCTACCGAAGGTGGAATTTGACTTCTTGGCGTTTTTGGGAATCGGGCTATTGTCCAGAGTAAATGTCTTAGACAATGGGTTTCGAGAGTCTTTGCTGATGATTGACCAAAGATGCGAACTCACGCCACGGATAACATGAGCGACTCCGTCGTTGGTTTGAGCAATAGATTGGACTTTTTGAGACTTGGCGATGGCTCCTGAGGTCAAGATGCCTTGTTCATCTTCTATGGAGGTGACGCCAAACAGGTTGTCACTGCCAAACCCATAGGCTAGGGCACCGATCGTGTTTCCGTTGCGATCCATGACCAGCGAACCGGAATCTCCTTCGCCAACTGGCTGATTGGCTATATTGAACAAGACCATCCTTTGAGTGGGGTCGTTGCTAACTCCAGCAAGAGTTACTGGCCAAATGATCTTGCCACCCGGTCGATCCAGCAAAACATAAAACGTAGATCCTGTGGGACTGGCAGAGACTTGGGCAAAAGTAACCGCCTTTCCGGATGGCTTGAGCCCAGCCGACCATACGTCTGTTGGATTCCCCGAAGTGCCTCCACATCCAACAAGAGCGGTTCCAACCGCCGCAATAGCCACACTGATCCAATTCTTCGTACGCATGAGATATTCCCCTAGAGAAACATCATCTTAACGCTTTTTGCCCCTCCAAGTTTCTGAGAACTTCTGTGGAAGCACTAGGCGGGACAGATCTCGTTGGCAACTCGCTCAGCAACCCCAAAAGAAAGCGTCATGCCAGTGCCAAAAAGGCTAAGCGCATGGACTCCTTCTGACACTGGCATCCAAGAGTAAAACTTCCCTGGAGACGTGCTGTAGGTTCCAATCCATCGTTCTCCTACCGAATAGTCGCTAACATCCAAGAATTCTTTCAGAGCGGCAAGAATTGCGTCGTCCACTTTCGCATCCATGTAGGGTGGCAGATCATCTCCATAGTGGTGAGAATCTCCAACGGTCAAGGAACCATCCGCGTGCTGAGACACGAGCACATGGATGCCAAATTCAGCTTGGGAGGGCCATTTTTCAGCGTGAAAAGCCTTCAGTTGAGGCAGGCTGGGGCAATCCTTGAAATTCGCATAATGCCCCAATGTAAGACCCGCACAAAGGTGAGTGTCGAGCCTTGGTACGTCAGCTGAATTGGGGAATAGTCGGAGCATATGCAGGTCACAACGCCGGAGTTGATCCAGCCCTTGAGCACTGGGGATTAACCGGTGTGCATCGATCGTGCTACACACAATGATATGGTCTGCTTCCCAAGTCGTTCCGTCAGTCGCGGTCGCTCTTCCAGATTCGACCAATCCAATATTGACTCCAAAGTGAATAGGAAGCCCTTGAGACTGTAGCCAATCGGCCAGTTTATGAACCGTAGATCTTGGATCAACGCAAACTTCTGTCGCGCTGTATAGCGCTCCTATTAAACGGTCCGATTTGACGTGCGGATTTCTCCGGATAACCTCATCCGGTCCAATCAGGCGACCCACGGACTCGTCTTGATTGGCTTGATCCAGAAACTCATGAATGACCTGCCATTCTAAATCCTCATAAGCCAAAGTCATTGAGCCGCAAGTGCGGTGCCAAATCTCGGCTTGACTCGCCACGTTCAGCCAAATTTCACGGCTTCGGAGTGCGAGCTCTCGAACTTCTCCCAAAGGGTGGCCCACTGGCCAGACCATTCCAAAGTTACGAACGCTTGCTCCCCGAGCGATTTGACCTCGCTCCAGAACAATAACTGATTTTCCACGCTGGCGGAGAGTCCATGCCAATGACAGGCCCGCCACACCCGCACCGATAACGATATAGTCCGATTTCAAGCCATTCTTCTCCTGAAGCTCGATGAAGCGATATCGACTCCCAAGATCATCACGACGATGATGAGGATAATGGCGGCTGCTTCATCCGTGTGAAAGGTTCGCAAAGCACTGACGAGATCAACGCCTATGCCACCTGCACCAACCAAACCGAGCGTAGTTGCCACGCGAAGATTTCGATCAAAAAGATAAAAAGTATCAGAGACGATTTCTCGGTCAATGCTTGGCCAAATGCCAAAGCGAATCGTCTGAAACCAACTGGCTCCGCATGAGCTAAGGCCCTCAAGAACTCCTCGATCCAAGCGTTCAATCCGTTCTGCCAGAGATTTCCCCACGAATCCACCAGAATGAAGCCCCAGCGCAATGGCACCTGGCAGCGGTCCAATACCCAGGCATTGAACGAGAAGCAATGCAATGAGGGCGTCGGGCATCGAGCGCATGAAGTTCATCAGTTGTCGAACTCCAAAATAGAGAGCTTTGTTGGGACAGAGGTTTCGTGCAGCTAAAGTGGTAGCTGGAATGGCAAGCACCATGGCAATTAGGGTGCCCAAAGCTCCCATGGCAACCGTTTCAACAGCCAGATTTGCCAATCTCCCAGGAGACACCCAAACTGGATGGGTGTATTTAGCGGCCTCGGGAAAGATGCTCATGGCAATCTCTCGGCACACCTTAGGGGTGAATCCGAGGAACTTCGCTCCCCAAAGGGCTAGGCCCAGCGCACAGAGGCTGATCCACCAAAAGGAATGTGACACTCGCCGTCTCATTCCAACCTCCTGCGAGAAAAATCTGACAAGGCGTCTACTGCCCAAACCGCCAGGTAAATCGATACGATCATCATGCCGAGGCGGTCAAACCGAAAGTGTCTGATCGCTGCAGAGAGGTCGTAACCAATTCCACCTGCACCGACTGCTCCAAGGATGGCTGCAGAACGTAAGTTTGAGTCCAATCCATATAGGGTCAGACCAATAAGGTCGGCTCGGGCTTGGGGGACAATTCCAACCGTACGAATGGCAATGGGGTGCGCACCTGTAGACCGAATACCATCAATGGCTCTTGTACCTACCACTTCGAGCACTTCTGCATAAGCCTTGGTGAGGTAAGCCAACGTTGCAATGAATAGAGCCATCACCCCTGGCACATCTCCCAGTCCCAATGCCGATGCCAAGATCAGAGCGAGCAGCAGATCTGGAATAGCTCGGAGGACGCTGGCGATGGCCCGGATGGATGCCCCAATCGCCGGATGGGGAGTGCAATTCCGAGCTGCAAACAGTGCCGCAATACCCGATAAGGCAGCCGCAAAAACTGTTGCAACGAATGCGATGAGGAACGTCTCCAAAGTGAGCACGAGGAGGTAGGGCAAATAACTCCAGTCCGGTTTCACCAAGAATCGACCCAGAAATGAAAGCAATTGGGGAGGGGCCTGAATGAGCATAGAAGGGCTTGCCTTCATGTCAAACAAGCTCAATCCGGTTATCCCGATTAACGACAAACCCAAGGCGAGAGTCGAACGCTTTGGGTAGCCGGTGGGGGTAACAAACTTCACTGATAGAGACTCCTTTGAAGTTCAGGAGTCAAATCATCTGGAAGAACATCACACATTACACGGCCAGCCTTTATTCCAACGATTCGGTCAGCATATTTGAGGGCAAGGTCGACTTGATGTAAGTTCAGGATTAGAGTCGTATGCTGAGTGCGTGCCAGATTAACCAGCAGCTCAAGCACTTCCACGCTCGTGACGGGGTCAAGAGAGGCGACAGGTTCATCGGCAAGAATGACTCCTGCACCTTGGACCAATGTTCGTGCAATGGCGGTTCTTTGCTGCTGTCCGCCGCTTAGGCGATCAACACGGTCCCATTCTCGCCCCTCTAATCCGACACTTTTAATCGCAGCTTGTGCTTGCTCGTAATCAGAAGCTGGGAATGCGAAAAAAAGGCTCGTTACCCAATTACGATAGGCCAGTCGCCCACACAGAACGTTGGCCATGACGCTCAGGCGTGGTACCAAGTTGAACTGCTGGAACACCATTCCGACGACGCGCCTAATGGCACGGTGGTTGGAAGGCAATACTTCTGTCTCACCAACCAGGATTTTCCCTTCGGTGGGTACCTCTAGTCCATTGATCATCCGAAGTAAGGTGCTCTTCCCGGCGCCACTGGGCCCAAGAATGACCACCACCTCACCCGGATTAATGTGCAAGTCCAGGTCCGAAATTGCCTGGACTCCGTTCGGAAAACGCTTTGAGACTCCGGTTAGCCGGACTCCGGCACTCAAGACTACTTCACCATATCTTGCTTGGACAAACCGAGCGCCTTGGCCATATCGGCGATAGGCTTATAGAGGCTGAAGTCCACTTTGATGAACTTTGCGAAGTTGCCATTACCAGGGATGTCCATCTTGACTCCCTTCTTATCCATCGACAGGAAGCTGTCTACAATCTTCTTTGAAAGAGTCGGATCAATGTCTTTTCGGATCGCTAATGGTGACTGGGGTAGCGGATCTGATTTCCAAAGGATTTTAACCTTGCTAGGGTCCAGCTCCTTTGACTTCACCTTTTCGTCGTAGGTGATGTCTTGAACTGCACATGCATCGACGTTTCCGTTCTGAAGGGTCAGCAGAGAGGCATCATGGGACCCGGCATAGGTGACAGTGCCAAAGAAGTCTTCTGCCTTCTTTTGGGTTTCCTTCATGATTTCGGCGCGAGGAACCAAATTCCCACTCGCAGAACCTGGGTCGACAAAGGCGATCTTCTTGCCTTTTAAATCTTGAATGGACTTAGCTGGGGAGCTAGCTGGAACAAGTACCAGAGAATGATAAGTAGCGTCTCCACCTGCCGTAACTCCAAGCACGATTGGCTGAGCTCCAGCTTCTTGATTCGCTAGTACCATGCTCAAGGGGCCATACCAGGCCACATCAACCTTTCCTGCCTTCTGAGCTTCAATGACGCTGGCATAGTCGGTGACTTTGTCGACTCGAACTTCCATGCCCGTGTCCTTCGCGAGCTGAACGCGAATACCTTCAAATGCATTGGCCATCTTCTCTGCGTCCTCCGATGGTGCCAAAGCGATGTGCAGTGTCTTGGATTCGGTTGGAGAGGAGGTGTTGGCGGTAGACGTGCCTCCAGCATTTCCTGCCGATGGAGCAGAAGAATCACATCCAACGACGCAAAGTGTTGCGAGGAAGAGGGAGCCAAATAGAAGTTTACGAATCATTTCAATTCACCGAGAACCAAATCTGGAAAGTCGCGGACGGATTCAATAAGGTGGGTGTGAGGGTGAGGGGACAGTTGCTCACGGTTATGAGTCCCACAAAGGACACCGACAACTATCGAGCATCCCGCGTTGGTTCCTTCCTGCAGATCTGCGGGTGCGTCCCCGATCTTTGCCACTCGCTTGATATCGCTCACTCCGGTGGCACTCATCAGATACTCGATCATGTCGGCGTACGGCCGTCCATTTTGGACTTGATCAGATGAGACAACCGCATTAATGACCGCACTGTTCCAGCCAACTCGCTCCAAGATAATTTCGGTGATATCTGAGCTAAAGCCGGTATCCAACGCAATCTTGACGCCAGCTTTCCGGAGCCGATCAAAAGCTTCTTCAACTCCTTCAATGGCTCGAACATCGGGTGTTTCGCGATAGAACCGTTTCATTCTCTCGACAAAATCCGCGTGGATTGACTCGACGTCACCTTCAACTTCGAGTTCTTGCAACAGGCGAGCAATGGCAACCGGCTTTGGTAATCCCATTGTCGCATTGATTTGGGAAAGGGGTACGTCGAATCCGGCAGCCTTCATGGCATCTTGGACGCATTGATTGACGTAGTCGCTATCGTAAATCGTCGTTCCGGCAATATCAAACACGGCCAAGTCAATCAGCGGCATGCGAGCATTATTCCCAACAAAACGTTAACATTGGATTAAGCCTAACAATCAACTTGCTGAACTCTACAGAAGCATTACGATTGCTCTGTATAGTAGGGGCGAATTTGATCCACTATGAAATTCCCAGTCGCCTCCAGCCTTTTAGCCTTTGCTTTGGTTGCCAGTTCTGCTGCCGTGCTTGTTTCTCACAAGCAATCATGGTTTCAGCATATGGGCAAGCAAGCCAATGGTCAATTTCAAGTCAGTTCGGGACAGATGATTCAACCTGGAACGATCGCCTTTAATGGTCGTCCAGCGGATTTGGCCCTGCGCCCCCAGAAAGACATTGCTGCCGTTATGGTCAAAGACCAGACAAATCAGTACGATCGCATTTTCCTGGTAAATGATAAAGGAGTTGTGCCGGACGCATACCTCACCATGCGCCACGAACCGGGATTTCATGGCATGGTTTGGAGCCCGGATGGATCAACCCTCTATGTCTCAACTGCTGGGAGTGGAGATAGCACACCTCCGGACGAGAAGAAGGAAGGTGTACTTGAAGTCTTTCAATATCTTGATGGCAAGTTTTCCGCCCTTCCAGAAATTGGCTTGAGCCAACAAGGTGAACCCAATAACATCGTCCCTGGAAGCATATGTCTGACCAAAGATGGTTCTCGTCTCTATGTCCCTGCTGGTGACCTCAATGCCGTCTTGGAGATTGATGCCAAGAGTGGAAAGCGGCTTCATAAGTATCCCGTTTCGATGATTCCATTCGGTGCGAAATTGGCAAACGATGAGAAGACGCTGGTTGTTTCGAACTGGGGCGGACGAGTCCCGGGAGCCAAGGATCTTACAGCCAAGACTGGCATCTCCAATGTCATTGTTGATCAGAAAGGAACGCCCGCCAGTGGGACGGTCTCGATTATCGATTTGGTTACGGGCAAGGTCACTGAGATTGCTGTTGGCCTTCACCCCACGGATATTTTGGTAGATGGAGCCCATGCTTACGTGGCAAATTCAATGAGTGACTCGATCAGTGACATCGATCTGACCGCTCAGAAAGTTGCCCGAACGATCCGACTATCTTGGAAGGGGAACAAGATTCTCGGAGCGATGCCAGTGGCCTTGGAGAAGCGCGGCGGAACTCTCTATGTTTGTGATGGTGGAGATAACGCCGTTGCCGAGGTTGTATTATCATCAGGAACCGTCAAGGGATATCGACCCGCCGGTTACTACCCAATCTCAATCCAACTCAATGGCAATATCGCCTGGGTCTTGAATTCAAAAGGCAATGGTTCCGTTGCCCGACTGGGCCACGGCGCTCCGAAAGGGAACGTTCATGACTTTGAGGGAACGATTAGCCTGATCGATCTCGACTCCGATTTGCAGAAGGCAACCGATACGGTTGCTGAACTGAACCATTGGGGCTCACCGGTCAACCAGAAGCCGAACCTTGCGGTGTATCACGGAGCGATTCAACATGTGCTCTACATCATCAAAGAAAACCGCACTTACGACGAGGTCTTTGGAGACATGCCGGAAGGAAACGGCGATCCAAAGTTAGCCAGTCTTGGCGGTTTGATCATGCCGAATCACCAGGCAGCAGCCCGTGAGTTCACGCTCTTTGATAATGCGTATGTAAGCGGTACCAATAGTGGCGACGGTCATGCTTGGAGCACTCAGAGCATGGCAAACGATTACGTCGAACATTTCTATGTCGGCTACTCTCGCACGTACAACGACGATGGCAACTGTGCCATGTCGATTGCGTCGACGGGATGTATTTGGGACTCAGCTCTGGCGAAGGGACTATCCGTTCGGGATTACGGTGAGTTCTGCTATGCCGATATCGCAAAGTATTCCCCTCGGAGACCCAAGGACTGGTTTGAGGCGTGGCAAGACAGAGAATCGGGCAAGCACGAATTCGACTATGAACCAGTCACCTTGGTGCAGAGTCTGAAGCCCATTATCAATAAGCACATTCACTATTGGCCGCTGCTGCAGAGTGATCAATCTCGGGCAGATGAATTCATCAAGGAGTATCGTGATCGATCGGTTAAGAACACCGTTCCGAACCTCATGGTGCTTTCGTTGCCTTGCGACCACAGTGAAGGGATGGATCCAAACTATCCTCAGCCCAAATGTATGATGGCGGACAATGACTTGGCGCTCGGTCGCGTGATTGATGCCGTGTCTCACAGTCCTCAGTGGGCCAACACCTGTATCTTTGTGATCGAGGATGATGCTCAATCAGGACCTGACCACGTTGATGGGCACCGAACGCCGTATTTGGTGATTAGCCCGTACAATCGGCGTCATCAGGTTGATCACACGTTCTACACGACTGTGAGCATGCTAAAGTCGATTGAGATGATGCTTGGACTAGCGCCAATGAATCGATTTGATACCTTGGCTTATCCGATCACCTCTTGCTTCCAAGACACTCCGAATTTGGAGCCTTACAATGTTCGTCCGAACCGAATTCGGTTAGACCTGCCCAATCCTGGCCGCGTCGCAAAGTCAATGTCGAAGAGTGACAAGTATTGGACGGAGGTTAGCAAGCAATTGGATTGGAGCCATCCCGATGGTGCGGATTCCTATTGGCTGAACCGAGTGATCTGGTACAGCCTCCATCAGGACCAGCCCTATCCTGCCCGTCCGGGAGAGAGGCCCAACACGAGTGCAACGGAAGGTGATGATTAATGGCGCTCAGTGATCGCGGGCATGTGACGGAGGGGGATGTCAATGAGTCGGATCTGCGAAAGGCATGGAGTATCGAACATCTCGATTCTCACACCCAGGAATTGCTCGAACGAGATGAATCGGCCTTCCTCCACCAAAGCCTTTCAACCCCATGTTTGAACACCCTGCAGTCTGCCGAGGGGTCCTGGATCGAAGACACAGAAGGGAGACGGTATCTGGATTTCCATGGCAACATGGTTCATCAGATCGGATATGCGCATCCGAAGGTTCTGGCGGCTGTCGACTCGCAAATGAGGCGGATGCCATTCTGTCCAAGGCGATACACTAACGAGCCTGCAGTAGCTTTGGCTGAGCGGCTGGACTCCTTGTGTCCTCCAAATCTTGGGAAGGTGCTATTTGCCCCTGGTGGGAGTGCTGCCATGGGGATGGCAATCAAACTCGCCCGTCTGATCACGGGCAGACATAAAACTATTGGGTTTTGGGACGCTTTTCATGGGGCTTCCTTGGATGCATCTTCTGTCGGTGGAGAAGAACGGTTCAGGCGAAATTTAGGACCGATGTTGCCCGGTTCAGAGCATGTTCCACCTCCAGATCCTCGGCGTTGTCCGCTCGGATGTGGGGCACCCTGCTCGGGTGCTTGCGCCAGTTACTTGGAATACGTTTTGGAGAGAGAGGGAGATGTTGCAGCGGTGATCGCTGAGCCGATGCGGTGTACAACGGTCGTTCCACCTCCTGATGACTATTGGTTACGGATAAAGGCCGCCTGTCAACGCCATGGCACTCTTCTGATCTTTGATGAGATTCCGACCGGTCTTGGCAGAACAGGGAAGATGTTTAGCTGGGAGTGGTTTGGTGCTGAGCCCGATATCCTGGTCTTGGGTAAGGGGCTGGGTGGTGCTTTGATGCCTCTGGCTGCGATGATTGTGCGAAAGGATTTTGATACGGTTGCTGAGTATTCCATCGGGCACTACACCCATGAAAAGAACCCAGTGAGTTGCGCGGCTGGACTGGCGACTCTCGATGTGATTGCAGAGGAGAGTCTGGTGGAGAGAAGTTGGCTACTAGGCGAGGTCCTGTTGCAGCGACTGAGTCGCGAGTTGGAAGGGCATTCCAATGTAGTGGAAATTAGGGGGCGTGGCCTGCTGGTGGGTGTTGAACTGGATTCAGCAAAATTAGCGGAGAAGGTGATGTATCGCTGCCTATCGTTAGGGCTGAGTTTTAAGGTTTCTGCTGGCACTGTGCTGACTCTTGCACCTCCACTGAACATCAGTTCGGATGATTTGGAAACTGCGCAGGATATTCTTGTCTCGGCAATCCAAGCAGGGTGATTTGTTCTGAGCAGTCCACTCCGACTTAGCTACTTTGCTTTCGGAGGCGGGAAGCCCAGATTGTAAATTGCTTTGACTTCGGCGGAATTGAGCGCTCGGTTATAGATTCGTAGATCGCTGATTTCGCCGTTCCATCCCATGTTGTAGAAATCGTTCGGGAAGTTGTTGTTCGTACCGATGCCAATGCCGGGGTTCTGAGTCGGGTCCAAGGGGACGACGGGTGTGAGGTCTGGGACTTGGTAGTTCGCGCTGTCAATCTTCCCGTTGATGTATAGACACTCCGTTCCAGTTGAGCGATTGTACGTGCCTGTGATATGGACCCACTGGTTGAGCGGAAATTGCATGGTGGCATTGATCCCCAGGGCTCGGGTGGCGCTGCAGGATTCGAATTGCAGAGTTCCGTTCGAATCGACCTGAAGGAAGAATGGATCTAGCCCTCCTCGGTCATCTCCACAGAAAATAATCGTCGACCAAATCTCGCTTGGGTCGACATAGGCGTTCAGTTTGGCCCACGCGCTAATCGAGAATGAATTCTGGAACTGCATATCGGTGGTGACTGGCAGGCTTATTCCGGTGGTGGAACCGTTGAAAACGATCCCTTGCCCGGTTGGCGATGCTGCGTAGGACACAGGTCCAATAGGTGCGGCATTCAAGGTGCCGATGGAATCGGTGGCATCGCCGTTGAATTTCCACCAGTGTATGAGGCCGGTTGATACGGCTACCGATTGGTTGTTCGATCCTCCTCCACCACAGCCGCTAGTCGCAAGAAGTAGGCCCATCGTGATGGTAGGGATGGTCGCCCAACGGATTCGGTGGAAGTTCAGCATAGGAGTTACTGGATAGCGTACACCCTCGTGGGGTTGTAACGAACCGAAGCATAAGGGTCTCTAACTCAGGTTGACACCTTGACCTGGCATCGGTCGCCCCTCTGGGGCTGAGGATGGGCGAGTGTTCATGAATCATTGAGACAGCGCATTAACATGATCTGTAGGTAGTCCTGAAAGGACGACCGATGCCAGGCCAGGGTGATAACCCTGGTAAAGAAGGGCCATTTAGATTATCAAGCCCTGCAGGGGCGGCATCTTTACGACCATTTTGATGGTCGGTGATTCTCTTGTTACACTGGTTGCATGGGACAATCACTTGCCTCTGTCTATGTCCATGCCGTCTTTTCAACCAAAGAAAGGCGACCGCTGATCAAGGACCCAACGGTTAGAAAGCAACTCCATGCTTATTTGGGCGGAATCTGTAATGCCAAGGGATCCACGTGCATTACCGTTGGTGGAACAGAGGATCATGTGCACATTCTCTACCGTCAGTCTCGGACCGAGAGTATCTCCGATACTATTCGAAGTATCAAATCGGGGTCGTCGTCTTGGATCAAAGGTCACGATCGAATGTCAGAGTTCTCGTGGCAATCTGGCTATGGAGCTTTTTCCGTCGGATTCAGAGAATTGGACGCTATTGTCGCGTATATCGGGAATCAAGAGGAACATCACCGGAAGGTCTCGTTTATGGATGAATTGCGTGGGATGTTGGAAGAACACGGCATCGAATATGATGAGAAATACCTTTGGACTGACTCCGATTAGGGTTCGAAAGATGCCGCCCATGCAGGGCTTGAGCTCGTGGTGTTGGCCGGTTACCAGGGTTGACACCCTGTCCTGGCATCGGTCGCCCCTCTGGGGCTAAGGTTGGGTCACGACAAATGTCGGTCCGTCAGACCCCCAAAGAAATGGAGTAGTGCCGTGGAATTGGTGCTGGACCGACCATGAATGGGGGCCGAAATATGCCTCCCATGCAGGGCTTGAGGTTGTTGTGATGGCCGGTTACCAGGGTTGACACCCTGGCCTGGCATCGGTCGCCCCGTTGGGGCTAAGGTTGGGTGCCCCAAAAGTGGCGTAGAGCCGAAGAATGTAGAGCCAACACATAGGATCCTCAAAGATTAAAACAAAAAAAGGAGACCGATGTTGATCGATCCCCTTTTTTGTTTTGGTGGAGGCAAGGGGATTCGAACCCCTGACCCTCTGCTTGCAAAGCAGATGCTCTCCCAGCTGAGCTATGCCCCCACGCAACGAGAAGAGAGTATACCGCAGGCGTACCTCAAGAATGTCTAGCAAAAGAGTGAAAATCCTGCGGAAAGGACAAGACTTAAGAATCCGCGACGCGGCCGCTGAGAACCAGGATCGCGAAACAGAGCACCACGACGACCAACATCGCGGCTCGGAGGGAGGTGGCCTTGGCAAGCCAGCCTATCGCAGCGGGACCGATGAGAAACGCGCTGTAACCCATCGTGGCCACCGATGAGATCGCATGATCAGGATTCTCGCCGCCGACTTTGCCAGCCAAGCTGAAGCCGATCGGGGCAACGGTCGCCATGCCGAATCCGACACAAGCAAAGCCGATGATTGTCGGAACCGGTACTCCTGAAAGAAGTCCACCCGCCATCCCAACCAACGCGATTGCCGATCCCACTCGCATGGTCGTGGACGGTCCCCAGTGATGCAGGATGGAATCCCCGAAGAACCGAGTTGAGGTCATGACAAAGGCAAAGGCGAAATATCCGAGAGTCGAAAAGCTGGCCTCCTGATGCAAAACCTGCCGGAGGTAGATCGCACTCCAATCGCCCATGGCTCCTTCGCAAAGGAAGGCACAAAGACAAATGAGCCCAATCAGTAGCACGGGGCGATCGGGAAGGACAAAGGCAGGTGTGGCTTCTCCTGATGGAACCGCTGGAAGCAAGAAGCGACTGGCAATTCCTATTAACAGGATCATTGCCAAGCCACCGAAAAGGAAGTGATGGAACGCCGATACGCCTGCTCGCACCACGATCCATCCGATCCCGGCGCTGATGAATCCACCCAAGCTCCACATTCCGTGTAGTGACGACATGATCGGCTTGGGAAGCTCCTTTTCGACCGCCACTCCGTTTACGTTCATGGCGACGTCCATCGTTGCCCCGCAGAAGCCGAACATCATAAAAATGGCGATCAAAAAAGCGTAACTTGGAGCCCACGCCAACAATGGGATTAAGCTGGAAAAGGCGAGCCCGGTTCCGACAACAACGCGGTGACTGCCTTGACGGCTGCTGAGCCGACCACCATTGGCAACCCCAAAGAGCGCTCCGAAAGAGCAGAACATGAGTGCAGTACCCAACTGGGCGTCATCAAGCGCGAGTCGATGTTGAAGGTCGGGAAGTCGGCAAGCGAGCATGCCATAGACACCCCCGTTCACTAAGAACCCGGCAGAAACTGCATACCTTGCCAACTTTATTTTCGAAGGCAATTCTGTTGGCACCTTAAGAACAGACCGCCATTAAGAAGTCATTCAGCGACTTTGCGGGAGTGGGATTATCGAACAAAGCGTTCGAGTCAAAGTTACCCATTGCTGCCGCTCTTCGCTCTGAGCTTAGCGCCAGATCGATATAGTCTTCGACACTCTCGGCAATCAGTCCCGGAGCATTAGCTCCTCGCAGAAACGCCTGGGCATGGCAACCTCGACGAAACTGTCCAGGCAAAGTAATGACGGGCCGTTTTTGTTGGAGTGCCAGCAGGGTAGTAATGCCGCCACTCCATCCAGGTGTGTCCAGCGTGACATCGGCTAGCTGAACCAAGTCGTAAAACTGCATCAGGTTCATGAAGGGCATAAATCGTGGTTTGATGCCGGAAGCTTTGAGCCGAGATTCGACAACATGGCTAGCTGTCTTGGGATAGCTGAAAAAGACAATCGGTCGACCTGATTGATCAGAAATTTCTTTGAGGATGGGGTCGTATTTGGGATGCAATTTGCTGGGAGTTTGGAGGCAGAGGTAGAGCGGACCGTCGTCCAGAGCGAAGTCCACTTTCTTCAATCCTGATCCAGCCCTTATAGGCTTCGGATAGCTTATGCCCGTTCCAGGCAAGCGGACCAGTTGTTCGCGGTAGTGGTTTTCAGCACCCATTGGCTCCATATCATCTCCAGAGAGGAAGTAGTCGATATTGGGGAGTCCACTTGTTTCTGGACCGCCCCAGCCTGCGCACTGAATCGGAGCAAGTCTAAGCGACGCAAACTGATAATTCCTCCCTTCACAGGAGGCATCCGGGTAGATGAGAACGTCGATCTGATGGCTTTTGATGAGGCGAGCTGCCTCTGCCACGGAGCCAGGAAGGTGGAAATGCTTGTTTGCCAATCCTCGGAACTCTTCCCAGCCGGGTACAGGATTGGGGTTGAGATAGTAGGCGTAGGTTTCGAACTCTTTCCCATGTCGCTTCAGCCATCCCGAGCACCAGTACCCACCGCTACTTCGATCCAAGCCAGTGCCGATGTACCCCACTCGAATCTTGCCGGACTGTTGCCGTTTCGGAATGGGTTCGGTGAGGTCTGGGTATAGCCTAGAGGCGAGGTCACGAGTGACCCAGTCTCCCAGTTCAGATAAAAAGCTCAGATCGTTTTCTTGCTGATACGAGAGATTAAGGGGACTGTAGTTGGCAAGAGCGGAAAACAGATCAGCTTGAGACCACACTCCATTTCTCAGGTCATCGAATGCTCGAAGCATACGTGCCCTTTGGGTTTGAACATCGTCTTCAGAACCGTACGTCATCGGAACATTCAGGCGAAAAACAGCTTCTTCAGCAGAATCTGTGGAACGGGTATGAAACGCACGAGAGGAATCACCCAAGGTGTAGAGTGCATGGTTACGATCCTCCATCGGCTCAGGTCTTGGTGAATCATCTAGAGGCTGAGGCAATGCAGCAAGTTCGAAGATTGGGTAACCACTCAGATACTGTCCGATCGTCGGGAGGTTGCCAAGCGCCAAATGGACTGCTCGGGCAAAGTCAACCGGCACGCCCCAAAGTCCGGCATCTTGAAGACCGTCTTGAAGTCCTCTTTGAATGGCCGTAAGCGCTTGATGTTCGTTGTCTGTGGCCGGAAATGGGATCGTACTGTTTACTTGAGCAGTCTGACATGGCGCTACATCAGGTGAGGATTGAATTGCGCAGGCCTGGGGGCGCACGGGATGGATCGTACATCGGCCATCTTCAAGCATTGGACAAGGGAGTCGGCGGTCCTGGATCGGTTGCTCGGGTTTTTGAGCGATATGCCTCATCATCTCTGCCAAGCGTTTCTTAAGTCGATGTTTGGCATCGGGTCGAAGTTGGCTGTCAATGTAGATAGCGGCGAGTACGGCTTCCAGGGCGGTTGCTTCTATTGAACGATGACAGCATGCGTCGCAACCCATTTTACAGGCGGGAGCTTCCGGTTGGGAGATACGAAGTTGGTTTAAGGCAAGCCGCTCAATAGCACGTAGGGTGCCATCGATTTGTGGAATAGCTCGAGCCTGGCGGAGTTGTCCGGCGGTGGAGCGGACGGATTTTTGCAGGTTTTCGAATGCCTGCTCAAGATTTGTTTCCGACGGACCGTCCTGCACAGATGCAAATTACCGCATCGGTCGGTGCTGGTTGGATTCCAACGCGTCGAGTTCGGTCTGAAGTTCGAGAATCTTCTCCTGAAGTCGGGCCTGAATGCGCTCGCCATCGGCTAACTCTTGACGTTGAGCATTGACGCGAGTCCTCAACTTTTCCTTTTCCTGTCGGAGTTCTTCCATCTGCCGGATTGCCTGATTCTTTGCTTCTTGGGCAATGATCAATCGTTCCCTGAGCTCATGGGTTTCCTGAGTCAGTTCCGCAATCTTCCTCTCTTTCGCCCCGTCGTGCAGTCGGAAGTAGGGGAATTTCCGGGTTCGGATGAGCGTCAGCATTGGTTCATTAAGTTTGGCATGACTTCCTCAAGCTTGATGAGTAACGTGCACCCTAGCTTTCTCTTCCTGATTACTGGCTACTAGGCTGAATCTAATTTATTCTTTTATGCATTAAGGTTGGAAATACGTTCCCTTCACTGTTATGTTTTTGGCTCTGCCGAAAAATCTTGGAGGTGAGATATGAGGACAATTCCGGAAACCATAACAGGCTCAAAAACCCCAGAATCCGGGTCCTCATCAGCCTTCGCTGAAGCTATGGCTGAAAAACCCCTGG